>ERZ779941.196-NODE-196-length-31162-cov-2.638377_pt1 | contig 31162 bp, 18 predicted proteins | sample MGYA00511952_ERZ779941 | MGnify/ENA primary metagenome ERZ779941 (study PRJEB29588, sample SAMEA2142846) | human gut metagenome | biome: human gut; feature: human-associated habitat; material: faeces | place: Denmark | collected 2008/2010 ...
GGTGACCTACATGCCCACCTTTGCCCCGGACAAGACCCTGACCTTTACCATGAAGGCCGCCGATGTGATCCGCGGATAATTGCATTCAATTTCGTCCATTTTGTACGATATGCCCACAGAATGTTCACAATTATTTTATAAAAAGCATTGACTTTTGCGGTCATTTCGCCTATTGTATAAGTAACTTCCATTGGCATAAACTGTATAATTTTACATCACCCGGAATTAGTCAATTTGCACGAGGCTGGTCCAGGGCAAGGGAAAGGTTTCCGGCTCGAAGCGTTGAAAGACCATTCCGTTTGGATGCCCAGGAACTGGGGAAAGATCTCCCCGGAGGATACCGGCGTGGGCGACCCACGCCTTTCTACGGCAGAGAAAGGGAAGCGTTTCGCAGCCGCCATTGTCGATAAATATGCTAAATTCTTCCGCGATTTTGCTTTTGTAGAACGGGAAGATGACCTGTATGAATAATATTTCTCTCTTATTTCTGGAAGCGGTGAGTGCTATTTAAGTGCTCACCGCTTTCTTTTTGATCTCTTATTTACTGTCCTGATTTAGCAAAATTGTTGCAAAAATGTATTCATTTCTTGCTAATTGACGTATTTTTTAGCAATAATTCTCAAAAAAGGTTGCCTTTTATCAGTATTTTAACTATATTTGCATCGCTTAATAATAATTGCGGATTAATAAATCTATTTTAAATGTTTATCTATGCAAAAACGATGGAAAACGTTATTTGCGATGATGTTGTTGATGGCATCATCGGGGGGGGTCGTTAATGCGTTGGCTGGCAATGGGTCGGCAACCAAAATAAATGCGACAACCCAGCAGGGTAGTGTATGTAAAGGAGTAGTGGTTGATGCTACGGGCGAGCCGATTATTGGAGCGTCAGTCGGCGTGAAAGGTTCATCGAAAGGTGCCGTTACGAACATCAATGGTGAGTTCTCCCTTGATAATGTAGCAAAAGGGGCTACGCTGGTGATCTCTTACGTGGGCTTTAGCGACTATGAGGTAACCTACCAGGGCAAGCCTTTGAACATTACCTTGCGTGAAGACAACCAGTCACTCGACGAGGTTGTCGTTGTCGGATATGGTACTCAGAAGAAAGCTAACCTGACGGGATCCGTATCTTCTATCAATGCAGAGACATTGGCTACGCGTCCTGTCTCCAGTGTGTCATCGGCGATGGCAGGTACGATGCCTGGCGTCACGGCTATCCAGAACTCCGGTTCTCCAGGCTCTCAGACTGCCAGCATTACCATTCGTGGTAAGAACTCCATCAATGCCGCGAGTCCTTTGGTGATCGTTGATGGTGTGCCGGGAAGCATGAACAACATTGATACGCAGGACATCGAGTCGGTATCCGTGTTGAAGGATGCTGCATCAGCAGCCATCTATGGTGTGCAGGCTGCCAATGGTGTGATCTTGATCACGACCAAGAAGGGTAAGAAAGGTGAGAAAGCTCGCGTCAACTATTCTGGTGCCGTATCTTGGGTTAGCCCTACAGCGAAACTCGATTTCTTAGGTTCTGCAGATTATGCCACCTTATATAATGAGGCAACTCTGAATGAGAATCCAAAGGCTGTCGTGCCTTATTCTGATGAGGACATCCAGAAATTCCGCGACCATTCTGATCCTTATGGACATCCGGATACCAACTGGTACGATGAGGTATTCAAGAACAGTGCGGTTGAAACCCAGCATAGTCTTGCCGTGAGCGGTGGCTCGGAGAGCACGACCTATATGGCGTCTGTTGCCTATCTCTATCAGGATGGTCTGTCACAGGAGCGTAACTATACCCGTTATAATGCCCGCGTGAATTTGGAGTCGAAAGTTGCCAAGTGGCTGACCTTGGGTATCAACGGGTCAGGTTATCGTGGTATCCGCAATGACGAGTATGAAGGCTTCGAGAGCTTGCTGCAATATTCCAACCGTATCCCTCCTGTTTATGCAGTCAGGACACAAGATGGGGAGTATGCTTATAACGGTTTGCAGAACCCTGTGGCACAGCAAGGCAAGACGGGTATGACCAAGACACAATACGATCAGATCCAGGCAAACGTTTACGCGATTGTATCTCCGTTCGATGGTTTTACGTTGAAAGGCGTGTATTCTTTCCGTCATGACGAGAACAATTACAGTACTTTCAAGCGGCATTATGCTTATGCAAACTTTGATTCTGGCGAGCGCCAAGGCAATCATAACTACTATAACTACAACTGGTATACCTCTCAGTTGATTGCCAACTATAATAAGACCTTCGGCAATCATACGATCGGGGCCATGGCCGGTTATGAGCAGCAGGAATACAAATACCATTATACCGAGACCTTCCGCAAGGGTGGTGGCAGTGATGAATTGGAAGAGTCGTTGAACACGTTGAATGCTTCCACCCAGACAAACTCGGACGGAGGATATGAGACAGCACGCCGCTCTTACTTTGGTCGCTTGCAATACGACTACATGAACAGGTATCTTTTCGAGGCAGACTTCCGTGCGGATGCTTCTTCGATCTTCCCGAAGGATAACCGTTGGGGGTATTTCCCAGCTTTCTCAGCTGCATGGCGTATCACGGAAGAGCCGTTCATGGAAGGCACGAAGGACTGGTTGAGCAACTTGAAGCTCCGTCTCGGCTGGGGTAAGACGGGTAATGAGGAGTTGAGTGCCAGCGATGTGTACCCATCCGTTGCCACCTATTCCTATGGAAAGGTGATCTTGGGTGATGCCATCTACTCTACTGCCTATGAGTCTCGTTATGTCAATAATAACCTGAAATGGGCTACGGTAACCAACTATGAGTTAGGTATCGATGCAGGCTTCTTGGATAACAAGATCGGGTTTGAGTTGTCTTTGTATAAGAAAAAGACCAATGACATGTTGCTTTACCTGCCGATCATGCAGGTGATCGGTATGAATGCCCCTGCCCAGAATGCAGGTAGTGTGGAGAACAAGGGTTTCGACCTCTTGGTTTACCATAACAATCGCATTAACAAGGACTGGAGTTACACCGCATCCTTGAACCTGTCGTATGTGCACAATGAGATTACCGATATGAATGGAACCGAAGGAGCTGATCCTAATGACAACAAGTTCTGGCGCCTCGAAGGTCATCCTATTGGTTCTTTCTATGGCTTTGTCGCTAATGGCTATTTCAACGACCAGAACGACTTGGATACCTATCCCAAGCGTACCGGTACGGAAAAGCTCGGTGATATCAAGTACAAGGACTTGGATGGAGATGGCAAGATCACGGCATCTGGTGACCGCCAGGTGATCGGCAAGAACTTCCCAAGTTGGACAGGTGGATTGAACCTCGGTGTCACATGGAAAGATCTGGACTTGACGATGTTGTGGCAGGCTGCATGGGATGTGGATGCTTATTATACCGGTGAAGCTGCCTATGCTTTCTTCAATAGCGGTAAGGTGCTGAAACGCCACCTCGACCGTTGGACACCAGAGCACCACAATGCCAGCTATCCACGTTTGACCAAGAGTTCACAGATCAACTTCCAGGTTTCTTCTTTCTGGCTTCAGGATGCTTCCTATCTCCGTCTGAAGAACATCACGTTAGGTTACAACCTGCCCAAGAAGTGGATCAACCCCATTGGACTGAGCCTTGTGAAGGTATTCTTGACCGGTGAGAACCTGATCACCTTCTCCCATCTCGACGGATTGGATCCTGAATCTCCGTCAGATACCAGAGGTGCTTTCTATAGCAATGTCAAGAAAATATCCTTGGGACTTAAAGTTTCATTCTAAAAAAGGGAATCAATTATGAAAAAATACTATTATTATATCTTCGCCATAGCTGCCTTGATGGTTACTGGGTTCTCTTCTTGTACCGACCTGGATCGTTATCCTTTGGAGCAGCTTTCTGATGGTAGTTTCTGGAAAACAGCCAATGACGCAGAGATGGCTGTGAGCGATCTCTATAAATATGTACCGAGTTATGAGCAGGATGATGCCATCAACTCCGACGATGCCCGGCATGGCATCAAGTGGGCTGCCGGCAATGTCTCCAAGGGTATCTATGGTCCTCAGGACATGGACTGGTCGGGCAACTATGCTTGTATCCGTAAGGCAAACTTAGTGCTGAGCAAGATCGACGAGATTCCTAATATGGATGCGGATGCCAAGGCAAAGATCATCGGGCAGGCTAAGTTTTTCCGCGCCATGGAATACTTCTTCCTGACTCGCGCATTTGGTGACGTGCCTTATACGGAGTCGCCCTTGCAACTGTCCGACCAGGCTGGCATCACCCGTACACCGAAGGCTGAGGTCTATACAAAGTTCATGGCCGACTTTGACGAAGCTGCTGCCAACCTGCCTGTAGAATGGGAATCCTCCGACTATGGGCGCATCACGAAGGGTGCTGCTTATGCCATGAAGGCACGTGCCGCATTGAACTCTAACGACTGGCAGACAGCGGCTGACGCAGCCAAGAAATGCATGGACTTAAATGCTTACGAGCTTTTCGACAAGGAAAATACAGGAAAGTATGCCCAGATGTTCTGGGAAGGCTCTGATGGATGTAAGGAATTCGTGCTCGTTTGCCCGCAGAAGGCAGGTACGGATTATGCTTGTTGGCTGTTGGGTTGGGAAGCTTTCCCGACCATGGGATGGGGTGGAATAGACCCGACCCAGAGCCTTGTGGATGCCTTCGAGGATATCGAGGGTGCTCCGATCAGCAAGTCGAAGATCTACGATCCGAAGAATCCTTTCGCCAACCGCGACCCTCGTTGTGAGGTGAATATCCTGCATGATGGGGAGCAAATGTATGGAAAGACCATCAAGGTGGCTCCTTTGCACTCTTCTTATCCGACAGGTATCGGCACGCATGGTGACGCAACGGAAACTGGATATTATCAGAATAAGTGGTTGGACCCGAACCTTGACCCACAGTCAACAGGCTGGGATTACGGTCGTGATGAGGTGGTTATCCGTTATGCTGAAGTGCTGCTGACCTATGCTGAGGCGATGAATGAGCTCCATCCGCTGAGCGATGAGGCCTTTGATGCTGTCAACCAGGTGCGCGCAAGGGTAGGCATGCCAGCCTTGCAGAAGACAGATCCATCGAAGCCTACTTATTGTGCCGACCAGGAAGCGTTGCGCCAACGCATCCGCAACGAGCGTCGCGTAGAGTTCGCCTTGGAGTGTGGCCTGCGCCAATGGGACATCCGTCGCTGGGGCATTGCCAAGCAAGTGCTCAACGCTCCGTACTATGGCATCAGCTATAAATTGGTGGATTCGCCAGATGCCCTTCCTGGAGATGGTGGCAAGATCTGTATCCTCTATGAGGGAACTCCCGTGGTAGGAACGGCCAATCATTATGAGGACCATAACTTGCTGTATCCTATTCCCCAGGCGGAAATCGACTTGAACCCGAACTTGACACAGAATCCAGGGTACTAACCTTTATCTTAAGATAGGAAGTGGGGGCATAAGGAGAATATGCCTCCACTTCCCTTTGTTGATCATAACAGGAATGAGATGAAACCATTACAGCGTATCAAGGGAATTTTCGAGGGCAGAGGAATCAATGCCTTGGTGGGAGCCGTGTTGTTCGTGATCTCTTTCATGGCTTATATGAAGCCTCTTTCCCATGTTCTCTTCTATCAAGAACAACACCATTTGTTCCTTTTCTCCCACCTCTATTTTACACAACAGTTAGCCTCTCATGGACTGATGTCGTACCTTGCCGACTTCATCATCCAGTTCTTCTATTACCCGGTATTGGGCAGTATCTTGATGGCACTGCTCATAACCGCGATTTATTTCCTCGCAGGTTGGGCTATTCGCTTGCTCATCCGGCGTTCGGATATCCTTCAATTGGCACTGATCCCTGCCGTGGCTACCTTTTATTATACCATGGCTGCTGACCATTCGTTGGCCACGCTCCTCACCATTCTCTTTGCCTTGATCGCCTTTGACCTCCTTGTCTGGTTAGGAAGACGATTCCTGTTTAAGGGCAGATCCCCCTTCAAAGAGCTGAAGAAAGGATGGCTGACCTGCTCTTTCTTAGTCGTTTATCTCATCGGGGGCTATGTCCTTTTCCTGAAAAACTATAATCTCCCGGAGCGATTGATGCTCAAGACAGAGCAATATGTCAAGGCAGGCGACTGGAACCACACCTTAGAATACACGAACCATTATTTGGAATCGGGACGTACCAATCAGCTGATCTCCTATTTCCATACCCTTGCTCTTTATCATTTGGGACAGTTGCCTTACCATTTGCTCGACTATCCCCCGGTCTTGGGCGTCAAGACTCTTTATTTCCCTTGGGATAGCAATAGTCGGGAGAGTGAATATGGGCATTTCCTCTATGAGGAATTAGGCTATATCAATGAGGCCCAACGATGGGAGTTCGAGGCAATGGTGGTATGGGGCGAGACCGCTCCTCATCTGATCAATCTCGCTCGATATAATATCGTGAACCATCGCCCACGCGTGGCGCAGCGGTTTATTAATGTCCTCAAGCAGTCGCTTTTCTATCAAGGTAAGGCCCGGCAGTTGGAAGATTGCCTTCGCAAAGGGCATGTACCAGGATTGCGCAATGCCCTGAATGGGGTTGTTGATCGCCCGGCACGGTTTGCCAATGTGATCAATATCGGACCGGAATTAGAGTATCTGTGCGAAAAGGACCCTAAGAACAAGATGGCTTTCGAATACCTGATGGCAGACCTGTTGTTAGGGAATAATGTGGAGCGATTTGCCGAGAACCTGCATTTCATCCGCAACTTCCATGTGATGTCACTTCCTCCTATGTATGAAGAGGCATTGCTGGTCTATAAACTGAAGGTGGGAGAGGAGGCTTTCCGTAAGCTGGGCTTCCCCATCAGCAAGTCGACAGAAGAGCGGTTCCAGCAATATTATAACCTTGCGCAGAGCGGACAGTCGGAATTGCTGCAGGAACAGTACGGCCATACCTACTGGTACTATATCAATTATGTAAGTCCATACGCCAATAAGGCCATCACTCAATAAGACAATTCGCAATGAAAATCCAATATATCCTTCCTCTTTTGTGGGCTTGCTTGCTCACAGCATGCTCTCAAGTTCATCAACCAGATGGCACGGTATCCCGTGCTCCCAAGATCTTTCCAGACTATACGTCGGTGACCCTTCCGCCGAATATCGCCCCTGTTAATTTCGAAATCCAAGAGAAAGGGGATGCTTACCAGACGGAAATCGGGTGTGGCAATGAGGTGGCAATCGTCCTTACGGATGACCGTCCGACCGTGGACATCCCTGAATCCGATTGGCATGACCTGTTGGAAAAGGCGGAGGGTAAGACCATCTTCTTCCGCGTCTCTGTCCTGCAGGATGGGAAGTGGATGCGCTATGCCGATATTCAGGATACCATTTCCACGGCTCCTATCGATCCCGTGTTGGTCTATCGCTTGCTCTATCCTGGTTATGAGCTGTGGAATGAGATGGGAATCTATCAGCGAGACCTGACATCCTTTGAGCAGACCCCAGTTGTGGAGAACCGGAATTTCGGGAAGATGTGTGTCAACTGCCATAACTTTGCCGACCATAATCCTGATACGATGATGTTGCATGTCAGGGGGAAGATGGGCGGCACGATGATTATCAATGGCGATCAGGTGAAGAAGGTAACCCCGAATCCCGCTTCTTTCGCGCATGGAGCTACCTATCCGTCCTGGCGTCCGGGTGGCAGGTACATCGCTTACTCTGCCAATGAGATCCAACAGTTCTTCCATTCTGCGGGTAAAAAGCCCATTGAGGTATCAGACTTGGCAGCTGACTTGATGATCTATGACACCCAGACGAACACTGCCTTTACCGATTCCTTGGTCTATGGGAACTCCTATTTGGAAACTTTCCCCCATTGGGCACCGGATGGGAAGACGCTTTACTTCTGCCGTAGCTCCCATTTCCGGGAGGGGATGGCATTGGATAGCATTCGTTATAGTCTCTATCGTGTTCAAGTGGATGTCACGCATCATCGGATGTCGCATTTGGAATGTGTCTATGACGCAGAGGCGAAGGGAAAGTCAGTTTCCTTCCCACGGGTGTCGCCCGACGGGAAGTATGTTCTGTTCACACAATCGAACTATGGTAATTTCTCCATCTGGCATGCTGAGAGCGACCTCTATCTTCTCGATATTGCAACAGGGAAGGTCCGCAGGCTCAGTGAGGTGGACAGCAAGGACGTTGACAGTTACCATTGCTGGTCGACGAATGGGCGTTGGTTCGTGTTCAGCAGCAAGCGTTTGGATGGACTATGGGCGCGACCTTTCTTTGCTTCTTTCGATCCCAAGACCGGAAAGGCGGGCAAACCCTTCCTCTTGCCTCAGAAGGATCCTCATTTTTACGACCGGTTTACGTTGACGTTCAATGTCCCAGAACTGATCAAGGGAAAGATCCGAAAAGGCAAGAAGATCGAGCATGAGATCAATGCACAGACTGCAGTGCAGGCTACAGAAGCGCAATAAACAGGACTTGACGGCAGGCTCATGTTGCCGTCCTAAAATAGTGAAGCATGAAACCCGCCCTTCAGAGGGAAGTTTCATGCTTCATGATCATTGTATTCAATGAGGGTTATTTCTTCTCTTCCTTTTGCCGAGTGGCAATGATGAAATAGCTGATCAGCAGGAGATAGGCTGCCAAGGACAGGGATTCGGAGAGGTGGTTCTGCCACCAAGCGTCATAGTTGAAGTCGATTCCTCCGAATTTCAGGAGGGCACTGACGACACCCATCAGGGCTCCGCCTGCAATAAATCCACTTGCAATCAAGGTTCCTTTCTCACCTCTTGCCTTGTTTGTGGCAGCATCCGTGGAACGGGTAGTCACGTACCAGTTGAGTGCGCCGCCGATGACCAAGGGGATATTCAGCTGGATCGGGATGAACATACCTAAGGCAAAGGCAAGGGCGGAGATCTTGCAGCGGTCTAAGATCAGGGCGATAACCGCACCAATGGCATACAACAACCAGGGTGCTCCCTGTCCGTTCATCAAAGGAGCGATGACGGCTGCCATGGCATGGGCTTGTGGAGCAGCTAACTTATCACTCGTAAACCCATAGGTCTTGTTCAGCAAGATCATCACACCTGCTACCGTAGCAGCGGAGATGATGGTACCTAAGAACTTGAAAGTCTCTTGTTTCTTGGGCGTCGTCCCTATCCAATAACCGATCTTCAGGTCGGTGATAAAGCTTCCAGCCATTGACAAGGCAGTGCACACGACAGCACCCATCAGCAAGGCGGAGAGCATGCCAGCTTCTCCTTTCAGTCCTACGGCTACCATCACGACACTGGCAAGGATCAAGGTCATCAAGGTCATTCCCGATACGGGATTGCTGCCCACGATGGCTATGGCATTGGCGGCGACGGTGGTAAAGAGGAAGGCGATAATGGCAACCAATAAGATTGCCACCACGGCATGGAGCAGGTTGAAGTCCATCACTCCGGCATAGAAGAATGCGAACGTGATGAGAATAGTGACAATGGAGCCGATGGCAATGATCTTGAAGGAGATGTCCCGTTGTGTCCTGAGCACTTCGGATTGTCCTGCTCCCTTGCCTTTCATCTCACGGGCGGCGAGGCTGACAGCGCTCTTGATGATGCCCCAGCTCTTGACAATCCCGATAATGCCCGCCATGGCGATACCTCCGATGCCGATATTACGGGCATAATGGCTGAAAATTTCCTCTGGGCTCATCGACCCGACGGTAGCGGTGATGGTTGGATCCCATTGATTGAGAACGGTGTCTGGGAAGATCAATCCCATCAGAGGGACGATCACCCACCACACGGCGAGAGAGCCGAAGGTGATAATGGCGGCATATCGCAGCCCGATGATATATCCCAACCCGAGCACTGCAGCACCTGTGTTGACCTTGAACACTAACTTGGCCTTGTCGGCAAGGTACTCCCCGAAACCAAAGACACGACTGGTGAAGTTCTCATTCCACCAGCCAAACGTGGACACGATGAAGTCGTACAGTCCTCCGACCACGCCTGCAAAGAGCAAGGGCTTTGCCTGATTGCCCCCCTTGGCACCACTGACCAATACCTGCGTGGTGGCAGTCGCCTCCGGGAAGGGGTATTTCCCATGCATGTCTTTCACGAAATACTTACGGAAGGGGATCAGGAACAGAATACCCAACACGCCTCCCAAGGAGGCTGCGATGAATACTTTCAGGAAATCGGCATGCAGGTCGAGCATGTAGATAGCCGGTAAAACGAAGATGGCACCGGCAACGACTGCCCCGGAGCAGGCTCCGATACTCTGGATAATGACGTTCTCTCCTAAGGGGTTCTTGCGCTTGGCTGCCGTCGAGACTCCTATGGCAATAATGGCTATAGGGATAGCTGCCTCAAAGACTTGTCCTACCTTCAGCCCTAAATAAGCCGCGGCGGCGGAGAACAGGATGGCCATCAGGATACCCCAGGTGACGGACCACCCGTTGACCTCTGGATAGTTTTTGTCGGGTGAAAGGATTGGTTGATATTCCTCACCTTCCTTTAATTCTCTAAAAGCATTTTCCGGTAGCTGCACTACCTCATTTTCTTTCTCTTTCTCTTCCATAATATGTAATTAACGGTTTTGCCTGCAAATATAACACAATTTGGATGGATAGCAAAATGAACTCATTGATAATTTACCTCTATTCATTGAAGATTCTTGGCGCATTGGGATATAATCCTTACCTTTGCGCGCAAATGATGAATGAAGGTATGATGAAGAGATGTTGCTTTCTCCTGTTCTTTGGGATGGTGTCTTTCTCCCTTTGGGCTGGTCCAGCCAAGCGGAATGTATGGAAGAAGCTGACCCTTTCTGACGGGTCTACGGTGTTGGCGATGCTCTGTGGGGATGAGAACAATCACTATTGGAGGTCTGCCGACGGCAAGATGTATGTCCGCAGCACGGAGGATACCACGTTTGTGGAACGGTTGGCCGGGCTGTCTGTCGCCCGGTCAAAGCCCCGTCGGTCAGCTGCAGTGGTGGCTTCCGTGGCAAAGACGCGGGCGATGTCGGCTGCCTTAGGGCGTTCTTCCCTCTATACGGGGCAGAAGAAAGGACTGATCATCTTGGTCAATTTCTCTGACAAGTCTTTCTCCTCTTCCGACCCTTCCACGCTTTTTGGGCAGATCGCCAATACCGAAGGCTATCAGGAAGGGAATTTCAAGGGAAGCGTGCGGGACTATTTCCTGGCACAGAGCCATCAGCTCTTCGACCTCAGCTTTGATGTGGAAGGACCTGTTACCCTGTCTCATGCCATGAACTATTATGGAAGGAACAATGCCTCTGGTGCTGACCGGTACTTAGGTACGATGGTGGCTGAGGCTTGCCAGTTAGTGGACAGCATGGTGGATTTCTCCCAATACGACTGGGATGGTGACGGGTTTGTGGATCAGGTGTATGTGATCTACGCCGGTTACAGTGAGGCAGAGGGGGCTTCTGATGATACGATCTGGCCTTCTTCCTGGAGCCTTTCCGGTTCGGATTATGGCAAGACTTTGACATTGGATGGCGTCATCATCAACAACTTCGCCTGCAGCAGTGAGCTGACGGGCACCTCCGGTCAGCAAGTAGGTGGCATCGGCACCATCTGCCATGAGTTCTCGCACTGCTTAGGATTCCCCGACTTGTACGATATCAATTATACGGGCAATTTCGGGATGGGGCATTGGGATCTGATGGATTCCGGGGAGTACAATGGCGATGGCTATCACCCGGCGGGCTACAGTGGCTATGAGAAATGGGTAGCGGGCTGGCAAACCCCCATTGAGCTGTCTTCCAACACCACCGTGAGCAATTTAAAGGCGATGAGCGAAGGGGGAGACTTCTACCTTATATATAATAATGGGGATAAGGATGAGTTCTATTTGTTGGAGAACCGACAGAAAACCTACTGGGATGACTCGTTGCCGGGAAGGGGATTGCTGATCACCCATGTCGATTACGACTCTCTTTGCTGGTATAATAATGTGGTGAATACCACGGGCGATTTCTCCCAGTCGGACGGCTATTCGACGAATTTCTCCAACGACCACCAGCGGTACACCCTTTTCCATGCCGACCATGACGATGACAGCAGCTATTGGAACCCAAGGCTGTCTATGTGGTTGAAGCAGACGGAAGATGGAGATGCTTATCCCTATGAGGGTCTTGATAGCCTGACGAATCAGTCGTTTCCAGCGGCGAAACTGTACAACGCCAATGAAGATGGCAGGTATTATATGAGCAAAAAAGTATTGTCAATCACACAAAATTGGGATGGGACTGTGTCTTTCGTCTTTGTCGCTGACACGACCTCGACCGCTATCCGGTCGGTCGAGGCTCCTTCTTCTGTCACCAGTCGCATCTACTCGCTCAGCGGGCAATATGTCGGGACGGATCTCGAAGCCTTACCGAAGGGCATCTATATTGTGGATGGAAAGAAAAAAGTAAAGAGATAACGCCCTGCACGAGGGTATCTGGCAATCATTTGGATTGGGGAAAGCTCGCCGGAAGATGAGTTTCCCCCTCGTCTTTTTTGCAGTTTGGGATATTTGCATTATCTTTGCAGCAACTGATATATTCACTGTTATGATAAAGAAAAGATTGTTCTTGCATCAAGATGCTATTCTGAAGCGAAATGGCCTCATCGGACTTCTCCTTGCCTTTTGTGCCCTTACCATGGCACAAGAGAAGAGAGTCTACCTCTTTCCCGACTTCGTCAAGACAATGATCAAGTATAAGGGAAGTTCGAAGTTCCTTGTCATGGCGAACTATGATGCCGCCAACCAGAAGGTAATGTACAAGCAGGGCGACCAATTGATGGAGTTGGTCAGTCCTCAATTAGTGGACACGATCTATTTCGGAGGGCAGAAATGGGTCTACCATCAGTCGGAATTCTGCCAGGTAGCTGCCGGGAAGCGTGATACGATCTTGATTGGATGGCACATCACGAAGGTACATGAAGGTTATGTAGGTGCGTATGGCACCTCCCAAGTGCCATCTCAGAAAGTACAGCTTGGCGACCATTTCGGCATGGGAGGACTGGCTGGTGCCGGTGGTGGCATGTATAATGGCTCGTTCGGTGTCAATGATGATGACGGAGAAGGACGTAACTTGGATGTCTGGAAGAATAAAAATGAAAATAATTATTATTTCAGGAAGCAAGGAAAGGAATATAAAGTCAGCAATTTGAAGAGCGTTTATAGGACCTTCCCTGCGCAGAAAGACAAGATCAAGGAATTTGTCACGACGAATAAATTGGATATGATGAGTGCAGAGAAGGCTGTCCAAATCATCCATTTCTGCGAGGATATGTAAGGTGAAGGCTATGCGAACAAGGGTCAGGATGAGGCTGTTTCAAGTCTCATCCTGATTCGTATGTAGGGTATGCCATATCCTCTTGCAAGCTGGAATTATTCCATATATTCACTAAGTATTATTAAAGTATTTTAAAATACATGCTTTCCCGTTGCATTTCCTATTGAATATATTTACCTTTGCAGCAATGACAAAATGTTTTCTACATTACTGCGGAGGCAGTATTTATTTCATAAAAGCTTGATTATGCCGCCACTCGAGAGGGTCGCGGCTTTTTTTGTTTTGGGGGATGTTGGTCCTTCGTTTTGTGAAAGGTCACCTTTCACGCGCCAAAAGGTCATCTAACGCGCGCCAAAAGGTCATCTAACGCGCGCCGAAAGGTCATCTAACGCGCGCCAAAAGGTCATTTCCTGGAAAGGAAAGGCTTCGTGGCTTTTTCGTGTAAAATTAATAGATAGGAAGTTGGATATTCCATCTTTTTTCTTACCTTTGCATACGGAGCGAATGCAAACGCCATGGAACAGACCGAAAAAATCATCATAGACCAATTAAAGGCAGGAGAAGAGCGTGCTTACCGCTTTCTCTTCGACCGCTATTTTGCCTTGTCGTGCTATATCGCGGAAGGCTATGTCGGTGATGATTTTTTGGCGGAGACGATCGTCAGCGATGTCATTCTCCACCTTTGGGAGAACCGTGAGTCTCTCCATATCGATACTTCCCTTCGCAATTATCTGGCACGGAGCGTGCGGAACCGGTGCCTCGACTACCTGAAGACAGAAGGGCGGAGGCATGAGCAGACGATGTCACAGCAGTCGATCATGTTCTCCCCGGCAACGAGATACTTACAAAGCGACGACCATCCCTTGGGCAAGCTGATCACGGAAGACTTGGAAGAAGTGGTTAAGAATGCCATTGCGAAGTTGCCAGACAGTTGTCGCCACATTTTTGAGTTGAGCCGTGTGGAGGGGAAGAGCAATGCTGATATTGCCCAAGAGCTGGGAATCAGTGTCATCACGGTGCGTTACCATCTGCGCCATGCCTTGTCGCTTCTCAAGGAAAGTTTAGGAAAATATTTGATCGGAATTATCTTTTTACACATGTTTGGATAAAAAAAGCTAAGAAAGCATGATCGCTTGCTTGACTTTTGTCGTCATGTGTGTAGAAGTCTTCATTTGATGATGGCAGGACAAGAACATATCAATGATCTCATCGTCCGTTATCTGACTGGCGATATCGATGAGCGTTCCGCAGCAGAACTGCGGGAGTGGATCACTGCGTCTAAGGCAAATCAAGACAGTTTCGCGGAGTATCAGGAGATCTGGTTCTCGTCTGGAATGGCGCAAGGGCTCCGCAAGTATGAGATGGATAAGGACCAAGCCTATGCGCGATTCCTTCAGGCAATCCGCTCCAAGGAGGAGACATCCGCTGTCGAAAGCCCTGTCCAGGATAAGAAGGGCATCTTCCTCAAGCGTTGGTTGCAGGTGGCTGCGGCAATCGTCGTGATCATGGTCGTTTCCTATATTGCCTACAACCAAGGGCAATACAATTTGTCCTCCGAGTTTGCCAACGTCACCATCAAGGCTCCTATGGGCTCGCGGTCATCGACGGTCCTGCCTGATGGGACACAGGTATGGCTCAACGCAGGGTCGGAACTGTCCTATTCCCAGGGCTTCGGCATCAATGACAGGAAGGTCGTGCTGAACGGCGAAGGCTTCTTCTCGGTCAAGCACAATGCAAAAAAGCCCTTTACTGTGCACTCCTCGTCCATGAAGGTCACGGTCTTGGGAACGAAGTTCAATGTCAGAGACTATGCGGATGACAATACGGCGGAGGTAGCCTTGGTAGAAGGGAAGGTAGCTTTGGACAATCTCCTGCGCCATAGCGCGACGAAGGAAATGAAGCCAGGCGACAAGATCATCCTCGACAAGACCACGGGAGACATGATCCAAGACACTCATACGTCGAAATCTGACTATTCATGGAAGACCGGAACCTTGGTGTTTGAGGGCGATGGCATTGACGTGATTGCCAAGAAGATCGAGCGATCCTATAATATAAAGGTGTACGTAAGGAACCCGGAGTTGCAGCAACTCAAACTGCATGCGACCTTCCTTCCTGGCGAACAGTCCTTGCGGGAAGTACTCAACTCCTTGAAAGAGACAAAGAAAGTACGGTATAAACTCTATAAAGATAAAGTCATTTTATATTAATCGTTTAAACAATCTTACAATGAAAACAATCCAAGCAACCCGAATGGTAACCTAAGAAAATGAGAAAAGCAGAAAGGTGTGGAAGACCTTCCTGCCCTAATCTCTCATGCGACCGAGACGCTGCGCATTTAAGAAGTAACTACAAAGATAGTGCTTTTCTTTTGCATGCGCAACAAAACCTAATTTTAATAACAATTATTGCAATTTATTATGAAAATCAAGAAAGTACTATTATTATCTGTCTTTCTTTTAGGTACAGTCCTTGCGTATGCACAAAACGTGAGCATGCACGTGCAGGGCGTGACCGTCAAGAAAGCGATGACAATCCTGCAAAAGCAGAGTGGCTATCTGTTCGTCTATGAGCAGTCGGACTTAGACTTGCAGAAGAAGGTCAATGTCAATGCAACCACCCTTTCTCAGGCTCTGCGCCAAATCTTCACAGGGCAGAATGTCAGCTATGAGATTAATGGAAAGAACGTGGTCGTAGCCAGGAAGTCAGCTTCTGTCCCACAGTATAGAGGACAGAAGGGCAAGGCAAGGAAAAGCAGCGGCCATGTCGTTGACCCAAGTGGGGAACCCATCATCGGCGCAACGGTCAGGGAAAAAGGCACGCAGAACGCCACGATCACAGACGTGGACGGTAACTACTCCTTAGATGCTGACCCCGGCAGCAAACTGATTATCTCTTATATCGGTTACATGGACCAGGAGATCAAGCCTGGTGACCATGCGAACATTGTCATGCGGACAGATTCCAAAAACCTCGATGAAGTCGTTGTCGTGGGTTATACCACCCAGAAGAAGGGCTTGTTGACGGGGTCCGTTGTTTCCATGAAAGTAGGCGAAGACTTGGATCAGATCCCAACAACTTCCGCCGGAAACTTGTTGGCAGGTAAGTTGGCGGGTGTCAATGTGTCCACGCCAAGTGCCATCCCAGGTTCTAATCCGGGAATCAGCATTCGTACAGGATCTTCCTGGAATGCACAGGACGTGATCTATGTGATTGACGGTGTTGTCCGGGGAAGTGGTGATTTCAATAACCTGAGCCCGAACGAGATCGACGAGATCACCGTCTTAAAGGACGCTGCCTCTGCCGCTATCTACGGTTCAAGATCTGCCGGCGGTGTTATCATCGTGACCACCAAGAAAGGAAAGTTGGGCAAGCCGACCATCAACTACTCCTATAACTACAGCTTCGATTCCAGGACGAAGAACGTTGACTTGACCAGTGCAGTCCAGGCAGGTGAGCTCTATGGACGCATCAATGGCGATTCTGATCCTGCAGGATGGGCTTGGTCGCAGGATGAGTTGGATTATTTCAAGAATATCAATGGGGGATGGGGTTATGACCAGTTGGATGCAGTTTGGCGTACGCCGGTCACGCAGACCCATAACCTCAGCGTAGAAGGTGGTGGCGAGCGTATCCGCTATTACGCTGGCGCATCTTATGTTGCGCAGGATGGCTTCTTGAAGAACCTGTCTTATGACAAGTATAATATCCGTATGAATGTCACGGCGGATATCACCAAGGACCTCCAGGTATTCACAAGCTTTGCTCTGTCCAATAATTTCCAGAGCAATTCAACGTTCGAGAGTGCTACTTCCAATTATAGCAAGCTCCGTGTGTGGCAGCCAGACCAGCCTGTTTACACTGATAGCGGGAAGTATATCGACTATGGCTGGATCGCCAATACCGGTGCCAGCGTGGATGGAGCCAGTGGCTATGATAAGGATACCTATCTCAAGCCACAGCTTATCGTCAGCGCGACTTACAAGGCTCCTTTCCTCAAAGGACTCAGTGCAAAGGTTGCTTATAGCCGTAGTTGGGCGAACTCTATTAATAAGGTGTACTACACGAATTACGACATGATGATCATGAAGCACAGTGGTACGAACAACCGTATCATCTCCACGAAGGACGAGGACATCATCGGCGTAAGAAAATCTACGTGGGTAGGCAAGGAATACATCCAGAAGTATTCTACCTGGAGTGATGACAAGCAGCTGAACTTCCAGCTGAACTATGACAATACCTTTAATAAGGTACACCATATCAATGCAGCCCTCGTTACCGAGTGGTATGAAGGAAAGGGTGCTGGCGTATATGGTGGTCGAGAGACCTTCCCCGTATACAGGACAGATCAGTTCTGGGCAGCCAGCAGTGCAAGGCAGGATACATGGGGAGGTGGTCCTACCGACTGGAAGAGCGGTCGTATGTCTTACATTGGTCAGTTCAATTATACCTATGCCAACAAGTACATGTTGAACTTCTCTTTCCGTGAGGATGGTTCCATGAACTTCGCTCCGAGCCAGCGTTGGGGTTTCTTCCCCGCAGCCTCTACAGGTTGGGTTGTCTCTGAGGAGCCTTTCTTCAACCAGAAATACATTCAGTTCTTGAAGCTCCGCTTCTCTGTCGGTCTGACCGGTAACGATGCTGTCGGTGGATGGCAGTGGCAGGAGTCTTATTCTTCAGGTTACTCCGCATACTTCGGGACAACCCCGTCACGCGCAGTAGGTATTACCTATGGTAGCGTTGTCAACAAGAATCTGACATGGGAAAAGGCATTGAGCTACAACTGGGGTTTGGACATCAACTTCCTCGACCACTGGAACTTCTCGTTCGATTATTGGTATCGCAATTCCTATGACATCCTCGGCAACAGGCAGAGTTCATTGCCTTCTACCTTCAGTCTGTCCATGCCTGCAGAGAACTACGGTAAGATCCATGCACAGGGATTTGATATTACGTTGGGCTATAATGGAAAGACGAACGACTTCAAGTACTACGCTAACCTCACGGCTTCATACGGTTGGAACAAGGTAATCAAGGAAGACTATGCCGAGAATGCACAATATGTGGACATCCCAGAGGGTAAGGCAACGAATTATATCGTAGGCTATTCCTTCGACAAGATCATCAGGACACAGGAAGAATTGGATGCTTTCCGCAAGGAACACCCCAATTACCGTTGCAATGGATTGTCTCCTGAACTGGGTATGATGGTCTATAAAGACGTTTCTGGTCCAGATGGCGAGCCAGATGGCATCATTGACAGTTGGGACCGGATCATCTTGAAGAAGAAGAACTTCCCTGTTGTCTTTGGTTTGAACCTCGGAGGCAACTGGAAAGGCTTGAGCATCGACATGATGTTCTCTGGGCGTTTAGGCCAGAAGCGCTTCATGAACGACCTCGCTGGTGGCGTGGAGTGGAACCGTATGTGGGAGAAATGGTATTCAGACAGCTGGACACCTGAGAATCCGAATGCGACCTTGCCAAGGCGAGTAAGTGCCAACACGTCGAATACCTACTCCATGAACAGTGATTTCTGGTTGAAAGACGCCAGCTTTATGCGCCTGAAGTACCTCACATTGAGCTACGACCTGCCGAAGGGCATGTTCTATAATAAGGTATTTGAGGGCATCCGTGTGTTCGTGAGCGGTACGAACCTGTTCGTGCTCAGCAAGTTTAATAAGTATTATGATCCGGAAATTGGTGGCGGCAACTCCTTCCCAGTGCTGAGATCTATCAGTTTCGGTGTTAATGTTAAATTATAAACGACTTCCTTTTATGAAAAAGTATATATTATTTGTAGGACTTTTCCTCACATTGCTGACCAGCTGTAGCCTGGACTATGATAATACAGGAGCGATCAACCCTGACAATGTGTGGACGGACAAGACCATGATCAACTCCTTCCTGACCGACATCTACGGTCGTATGACACCGGGATGGCCAACCAATGCCAATGGTACTGACGAGGGAATGAATGGACCTACCGACATGGGGTCTTATGTAAGAGGTCAGATCACCGTAGACAACTGCGGTGTGGGTCTGAGCTATTCTAACATCGACAGGATTAACTTCTTCTTGGATCACTTGGAGACGAACACAGTCTTGACAGACCAAGAGAAGAAAGAGATGCGTGGACAGGCTTTGTTCTGGAGAGCCTGGGACTATTGGGGCAAGGTATTCACCGTAGGTGGTGTGCCTTTGATCCTCCACTTCCAGGATGTTACGGATGTTCCTTCTCTGTACGTGACGAGGAACAAGACATCAGAATGCGTGGCACAGATCGTTGCTGACTTGGATGAGGCGATCGCTGACCTTCCCGATCAGTGGACCGGTGACGACTACGGCATCCTCTGCCCTAAGTCCGGAAGGATCGACAAGGGCGCAGCCATGGCCTTCAAGGGCAGGATGTTGTTGCAATATGCCAGTCCTTTGTTCAATCCTAACAACGACAAGGTACGTTGGCAGGCAGCTTATGATGCCAACAAGGCTGCTGTGGAGTTCCTGCAGAGTATCGGCAAGGGCTTGTACCAAGGCAATTTCGCAGATATCTGGTACAAAGAGCAAAACTGTGAGGTAGTAATGGTGAACCAATATACCTACCCTGACCATACCTTTGGGCAATACGCCATTCGCCCTGAGCCTTTGACAAAGGACAATGCCAACTATAATCAAGCCATCTTACCCCTGTTGATGGCTTTCCCGAAGAAGGATGGCACGCCATTGACGTTGGTCAAAGACAGATTGGCTTCGGATGCCGCTTATAATGAGCAGTTCATGACAGACTTCTATACGAATCGTGACCCTCGCTTCTATGCGACTGTATTCAGCCCTGGAACATCTTATCCTTCAAGTGATGTCTTGACAGGTGGGAAGAAATATTGGAATGCATGGCGTCAAGTCAATGACGAAGGTAATACCAAGTATATCACGCTTATTTATGATGAGTTAGGCAAAGGTATTGGCAGTTCTTCCTCTGGTTTCTTCCAGTTGAAAGGCGTAGATCAATCCCTTACGATGAATACTGTATATGATGCAGAGACCGACTGGATTGAGATTCGTTTCGCAGAGGTCTTGATGAACTATGGTGAGTGCGCCAATGAGATTGGCAAGACGGATGAGGCATTGCAGGTTTTGTATGATATCCGGAAACGTGCGGGTATTGAGAGCGGAACTGGAAACTATGGCATTACCGCAAAGAGCCAGTCTGACATCCGTCAGGCATATATGAACGAGCGGTTGATCGAGTTTGCCTATGAAGGCAAGCGTTGGAATGACCTCCGTCGTTGGAAGAAATTCGACTATCTGAATGACATGAAATACCGTTCAGGTCTGTATCCTGTCATCAAGGACTATAGCAACATCAGCAACTTCGATTGGACGAAAGACATGTATGATCCAGATGTTCGGAAATTGTTCAGGATGGACTATATCGAATGCTTGGATGGCGACAAGTCTTATCAGTTCAACCTGGATCTGAACCATTGGTTCTATCCGATTAGCAAGAATGCCCTTGACAGGAATTCAAAATTGGAACAAAACAAAGAATGGGGTGGAACATTTGACCCCCTTGAGTAAGTAATTTAATATAGGTTTATTGTTTTAATTTGAGTGTATCAAGAAGTCCCTTTGACGTGATGTCAAGGGGACTTACTTAAACAATCTGGTTTGAAAGGATCTGAAATCATACCTGATGAAAAAAGTTGGGATATATCTATTATTCGTTTTGCTTTTGACTTCTGTGCAAAATCTATTTGCTTTTTGCGGAATCGAAGTTGATCGCGTATCCGAGGTAAAGGTCTTGAACAGCAAGGCCAAGGCTTTGAAGGGTACGGATAGGAAATCTGATTTTACCGATGTTCTTTCTAAGAAGGGCATCGTGACAGAGATCGCCTTTTATTCTCCTAAGATTGTGAATATCAGGCATTACAAACGGAATTGCCATGTAAAAAAACAAAATTTGGTAGTGGTCATGCCCAAGGGAATTGTACCCCTTAAAAAGACAGTCAAAGCCCATGAAATGATCTTAAGCAGTCAGGACTTGGATGTCGCGTATGACCGGAAGGAGGGTACCGTTCGCTTTTCAGGAAAGACGGGACACTCTTATTCGCAGAGAAAAACTATTCGAGAGATGCGGAGCCTGACAGGGCAAGTTCCCTTGATGCCCCTTTGGTCTTTTGGCTATTTCCAAAGCAAGGAGCGATATCAAAGTGCCGACGAGACGGCTGGGGTGGTCAGCCATTATCGCAAGATAGGAGTGTCTCTTGACGGCAAGAACGCATGTCCTACGTAATCATTGTTGATCATTAAATAAAAGAATAGATAAATTATGAGGAAGATTTTATTTGTTATTCTAATTTCGCTATGTGCGTACAGTGTACGTGCGCAGGCTCTTGATCCCAAGAGTAGTGCGGAAAGCTATGTCCGTGGCCTGATTGCCCAGATGACGCTTGATGAGAAGATATCCCAGATGATGAATGACGCAGCTGGGATTCCCCGGTTGGGAATCTTGCCCTATAACTGGTGGAATGAAGGACTTCATGGCGTTGGCAGGGATGGACGGGCTACCGTTTTTCCTGAACCGATTGCCTTGGGTGCAACCTTTGACCCGGACTTGGTGAGGAAAATTGGGGATGCTGTTGCCACGGAAGGACGTGCCAAATATTTCGTGGCACAACAGAATAAGAACTATGGTCGGTATGCGGGCCTGACCTTCTGGTCACCGAACGTGAATATCTTCCGTGATCCTCGCTGGGGCAGGGGAATGGAAACGTATGGTGAGGATCCTTTCCTCTCTGGAACATTAGGCACTGCCTATGTAAAAGGGATGCAAGGTGACGATCCCTTCTATTTGAAAGTGGCTGCCTGCGGAAAGCATTATGCGGTTCATTCCGGACCGGAGTCAACTCGCCATCAGGCAGATGTTCATCCAACCCGGCATGACTTGTTCGAAACCTATCTCCCTCAGTTTGAGATGTTAGTCAGGCAAGGGCATGTAGAGACCATCATGAGTGCCTATAATCGCGTGGATGGCGTGCCTTGCGGTGCCAATAAGTATTTGCTGACAGATATCCTCCGCAAGAAATGGGGATTCAAGGGGCATGTCGTTTCCGATTGTTGGGCAGTCAATGACTTCTACGGTGGCCATCATTATGTGAAAACAGCCGCCGAGGCAAGTGCCTTAGCCGTGAAAGCGGGAATGAACTTGGAGTGCGGACAGGATTTCAAGGCATTGAAAGATGCTGTCGCGCAGGGTCTCATCAAGGAGAGTGATATCGACAAGGCCTTGTTCCCCCTGATGATGACAAGGATGAAACTGGGAATCTTGAAAGATGATCCCAATTGCCCGTACAACCATGTAGCCGAGAAGGAGATCTGTTCCTCGGAACATTTCGCCCTGGCAAGGAAAGCTGCGACAGAAGCCATGGTACTGTTGAAGAACGATGGGGTCCTCCCGATCCGCAAGAACCTGCGCTCTTTATCCGTTTCTGGTCCTGCAGCAAGTGATGCCTTCTATCTGATGGGCAATTATTTTGGCGTGTCCAATTATTATAGTTGCTATTTGGAGGGCATTGTCGGCAAGGTGAGCAGTGGCACAACGGTAAACTTCCGTCCAGCCTTTGCACCTATCGAAACCAAAATGGGAACGGGCAATAACGTGTGGGAAGCCGCTGGCGGTGATGTCGCAATCGTCGTCATGGGCTTGAACAACGACATGGAAGGAGAGGAAGGTGAGAGCATAGACAACCATACAGGTGGGGACAGGGATAGCCTGTCATTGCCTAAGCCTCAGATGGATTTCCTCCGTCAGTTGCATAAGGTCAAGAAGAATGGGATCGTGGTGGTCTTGACAGGAGGCAGTCCTATTGATGTTAAGGAGATTTCCAAGCTTGCTGATGCCGTTATCATGGCATGGTATCCGGGTCAGGATGGTGGCAATGCCTTGGCTGACCTTCTTTTCGGAGATGCTAATTTCAGTGGGAGATTGCCGATTACGTTCCCTGAGGATGTCAAGAAACTCCCTCCCTTCACAGATTATTCCATGAAAGGACGTACCTATAAATACATGACAGACAATATCATGTATCCTTTTGGCTATGGATTGTCATACGGACAGGTAATATATTCTGACGTGCAGGTAGGGGAAATCAAGAAAGACAAGGAGGTACAAGTAGAGGCAACCCTTTCTAATTCCGGTAAGATGGAAACGACGGAGACCGTACAGGTGTACCTGTCCACGCCGACAAGCGGAGCTTCCTCACCTTCTTCTTCTCTCATCGCCTTCAAAAAGGTGAATGTTCCTGCCGGAGGTAAGACCCAGGTCCATTTCTCCATCCCTTATCAGCAGTTAGGGACGGTCATGGAAGATGGAAACAAGAAGGTGCTGAAAGGGCAATACCAATTGTATGTAGGGGGAGCAGCCCCCTGCAAGCGAACGCAAGAATTGGGCGTAAGTGTAGGTAGTACTTTATTTAAAATATAATCAATTTTATGACAAGGTATAAGAATATGATCGCATCCTTGGGCGTAGTGATGCTCTTGGGTGCTTGTGGAACTCATTCGTTGCAATCATTCCATACGAAATATTTAGGTGTGGACGTGAATGACAAGGGATATATTGTGGGCTTGAGAAATGTGACAAGGAAGGACCCGATGAATTTCAGTCCTGCCAACCAACCGTCTCCCTTGCTTTCCCTATATGATGAGGAGACACAACAATATTTCTATCCGGAAAAAGCAGTGTATGACAAGGGAGGACAGACCGTAAGGCTGTCTTACTCTAATGGCTCCGTGGCAACAGTCAAGATCCAGGAGACGGACAAGTACTTGAAGCTTACCTTGCAGGACTTGTCACCAAGGAATGGCATTGATGATGTGCAGTGGGGTAAATATTATACCAGTATCAATAACCTTTTAGGGGAAGTGATCGGAGTGGCAAGGGACACGTCAAAGACCGTGAACTATGACATCGGTGTACTTGCCCTCAATGATAATACGATCGGTGGCCTGTCAAGATATACCTCCGACTCTCAGGCTGGAGGATATATGGTCCATACGCCAGATCCCATCCAGTATCCCCTTCCTGTGGAACTTCATGAAGGACAGCAGTTTACGATGGGAGGAGATGGCTTCAGTGACGTGGCTTTCTATAACCGTAAGGAACCTTATTTCAGGATGATGTATGGTACGTCTGCGGGCGTTGATGAAAGCGGCAAGATCTATATCTGTTACCATTCCCGGGACAGAAGGAAGGGAAAGATGATCTATTCGCCTGAGGGATGGCCTATCTTCGTGAACAATGAGCCTAATCATCTGCAAAGGCAGGATGTGCCAGGCGTTGACTACATCGGGTCGTCTATTGCCTTGTGGGGTAGTCCCGATAGTACAGCGCTGATGGATGTCATCCAGGATATTGTCCTGAAAGAAGGGCTTCCTCATCCGATGTTCCGTGGAAAATGGGTCAAGGATCCCACCTCTTTCACTCCCGACCTGATGACCTACGGCAATCTTTATGACAGCATTGCCTCCTATGCCAAGGCCATGGACTTGCATGTCATCCATGCCTACGACCAGCCCTTTATCCATGCAGATAGGGGGAATAAGGGATTCTTGGATGGATTTGACCAAGCGAAGAAACCGTATCATTTTACTACGGGTGACTTATCCCATAAGGAATATGCCAATTTGTTGGCAAAAGACAGTATCATCCTTGGAGGAACTTGTATCACCAATGCCTTGGCTCCGGGTAGCAAGGATGGCAGTCCTATCCCTTCGGACAGCATTTGTATCCAACATCGGAGATTCTTGACACAAGGAATTTCTCCTGCTGATACCATGATCTATATTGACGATCCTAAGTACATGAATGAGATTGGTTGTTGGGAAGCCCATGAGAAGTCGTTGAATATGGTAAAAATAGGCAAGGAACTCATACACTATTTAGGCGTTTCCAAGGAGGCTCCTTATCGTCTGTTGCATGTTACGCGTGGTTATTGGGGAACCACTCCAGTGCAGCATCATGCCGGCGATGCAGTCGACAAGGTCCAGGTAACGGTAGGATGGGGCTATCAGGGAATGATACCCAACTTGGAATTACAAGATGAGATTGGAAAGTATTATGCTGACATGAGTAAGAACAGTGGCATCGGATTGATTGACTTCGATGGGCAGGAGTTCCTGTTCCATAGTGGGTTCGGCAATTATTCCGTGAAACGTTTCTATCGGAACATGTTTGATGAGGCACGGAAACTTCACCTGCCAGATATCCGCTTTACTGGTGCAACCCTCTCAGAAGGTTCCTGGCACTATCAAAGTATATGGAATGTCGGTGGAGGAAAAAATATGTATGATGCCCAGACAAGGGAGTGGGGGAGCACGACCAGCCAAGGAAAAGACCTGCGGGATGTTACCTATGCCAACTTCTTCCCGTCTTCCTTCGGAGGCAATTTCCCGATTACAGCCAAGTCCACGGTCGAGGAATATGAGCATATTGAGGCAACAGCTGTAGGATATGGTGCTACCTATTTCCTCAAGGTTTCCCAGAAGGACGTGGAAAGTTGTCCGTATAAGTATCAGATTTTTAACGTGATCAAGACATGGGAAGCTGCAAGGCGTGCGAATGCCTTCCCTGAGCATATCAAGCAACTGCTTCGTAACCCGAAGTTGAGTTGGCGCTTGGCGAACGGTTCCACTCCTCATACATGGACATTGTATCAATTAGATCATGGGAATATATGTCATACATATCATCTGACAAGTCATGATTAGGTTCAACAAAATATCATGAATTTAGAATGGTTTCAATTTGAGAAATAATGAGAAAGTATGTCAGTAGATTGATCCTGGTCATAGGATTTTTATTTGTTCTATCGTTACAAATGTACGGTCAGAAGAATGCAAATGTCTCTACCGTCTATGTATTGTTTATGACCCACTTGGACGTGGGTTTTACAGACCTGAGTTCTGTGGTGACAAAACGGTATGTGGAGGATTTTATCCCCAATGCCATCAAGGTGGCAGATGAGCTGAGGGCGGATCATTCCGGTGACAGATATGTCTGGACTACCGGTTCCTGGCTGATCTGGAAGTATCTTCATTCAGCGACTCCCGATCAAGTGCAAAAGTTAGAGAAAGCAATCCGTAGGGGTGACATCTCGTGGGTTGCCACGCCTTACACCATGGAGACCGAGACCATGAACAAGGAAGTGTTCGAGACCTTGTTGAACCTTTCCAAGCGATTAGACTGTATGTATGGCAAACATACGACAGTGGCTAAGATGACTGATGCCCCCGGTCATACCCGTAGCATCATCACTCCTTTGTCAGACGCTGGCGTCCAATTCCTTCATATAGGTGTCAATCCGGCTTCTGCAGTGCCTGATGTACCTAAGTTCTGCCGGTGGAGGGACACCAATGGGAAGGAGATCATCTTGACTTATCAGGGGGACTATGGCTCTGAGGATCTGTTGCCAGATGGTAAGAGCGTCATGTCCATCCAGTTTACGGGCGACAACCATGGACCGCATACTTACCAGCAAGTGAAAAAGATATATGCTGACCTGCGAAAGAAATATCCTCATGCAAAGATCGTCGCTACGACCTTCGAGGATATCGCACAGTTGCTCGTCTCCATCAAGCGTGTCCTTCCCGTGGTGACATCGGAGATCGGGGATACTTGGATCTATGGATATGGCAGCTCGCCGATCAGAATGGCTAAGTTCCGGAAACTCTCCGCCCTTTATTCTCAGTGGGTAAGGGAAGGAAAAATCGATGAGAAGAGTGATACTGCCCTCCAGTTCATCGCGGAATTGGGGCTGATCGCTGAGCACACGCAAGGCATGGATGTAAAGACGCACTTGGCAAACTGGGACAAATATGACGTGGATGCTTTCCAAAAAGCCAAGAATACGGCACCCTTCCAGAAGGTGGAGGCATCTTGGCGCGAGTTAGATGATTATTTGGAAAGTGCGATTTCATACCTTCCCGCATCTTTGCAGAAAGAAGCAGAGGCAGCCTTCCAGCAGATAGACAATGTCAAGTGTCAGAAAATATCAGCAAAAGGTGGGCAGGAGCACGGAACCGTGTGGGAGAAGTCTTTGATTGGTAGCTTGGCAATTACAGGTCTTACCTACCAGACTTGCAGTCAGAAGGACTATGATCATTTCTTTGATCGCTATCTTCGGGCACGTTACGACTGGGCTTTATGCGATTTTGGGAAACCTGGCTTGGACCGTTCTCATGCATCTAGTGCAATGATCCCTGCCCAAGTAGTCCGTAGCAAGGAATATCAAGAGAAAAACGGGACACGCTGGATCACAGACATTGCCTTTCCCAAGACGGATAGCGTTGATGCCCGTACTTATCCTAAGAGAATGCAAACGGACGTGTTCCTGTTTCAGGATGGACGCCATGCAACGGTTTCTGTGACAATCCAGCAAAAGCCTGCCGTGCGTTTGCCGGAAGCTTATTGGCTGTCTTTCCAGGCAAAGGATATCCTTTCCGTCATGGCGCAGAAAATGGGCGAAGAGGTGGATGTCTCTGATGTCGTTATGCGTGGGAACAGGCAGATGCATGGCATCGATCGCTATGTCGATATCAAGACGGCATCCGGAACGTATCGGATCTATAGTGATGAGGCTTTTCTCGTGAGCATAGGCAAGGCAAGAGGATTGTCTTACTCCACCGCTTTTCCTCATGTGGAGGATGGTATCAGTTTCAACTTGAGCAATAACTTATGGGGCACGAACTTCTCAATGTGGAACGAAGGCTCCTTAACGTATCATTTTTATATCGAAAAGCGATGAACATTTTATATAGTTTGACCCATATCCATTGCATGGTAAAGAAAGGAGTATCCACGTTGCTGCTTGCCTGCATGGTGGTAACGGCTTATTCCCAATCTTGGCTTCCTCAGCAATGGGATCCTCAGGTAACGATGCGGTTGTTGCAGTGTACCTACGACAAGGCCCGCCTGACCAGTTGCCAGCCAATCTTAGGAAATGGCAGTGATCGTTGGAAAGTAACCTCCGTGGATTTAGGGCCTGCCCAAGGAGTTCAATATGTGTTTGAAGCCTTGCGGGACATGGACAATGCCGGCGTGGCGGTTGCTTTCGACCAATATGACTGGTGCAGTGACAATTATGTGATGATACCAGCTGTGGTTTATAATGGAAACAGGGAAAGGATCGTCAACCGCCAATATGCAACAGGGTTAGACGCTACGGATTATTACCGGAAAGATCTTGCCCTGACTTCAAATCCTATCCCTCAGTTGTCGCCAGACTTCGGTGCTCCATCACGATTAGAAGTCAGTGTTTGCAATGCGGCTACGCCTGTGATCACCTATTATGACAGAAAGAAGGGCAAGGGTACATTCTTGTTTACTGACCAGGGAATCAGCTGGGATGGGGGCATGAAGGATCACGCCTTGATCGTAGAAGAATCGCGGGATAGAAGTGTTGCCTCTTTCGTGATCAGTGCCCCGGGAGTAAGGGAGAAAAAGCCGGAATTCATTGGCTTTAGTGAGAGCCCTGACAGAGGGTTGTCTGTCAAGAAAGGGGACAAGGTTATCATCCGGGTTTGCAAGGTTGACTTCCAGGCAAAGGACATTCCTGCTTTCTTGGGACGGTTTATGAAAGAAAGGAAACTGCATGTGTTGGCAGAGACTCCCCGTAACCTGATCCCTATGAGTAAGGTTTCCCAAATGATGGTAAAAGATATCGATGAACGCTATTACCAGGGAGAGAAAGGTTCTTTCTATTGTCCTGAAAATGCCAACTGGATGTCGTATGGATGGATAGGAGGCATGATGAATACCTATCCCATGTTAGCCTTGGGTGACAAAGACCATCTTCAGAAAGTAAAAAATACCTTCGACTTTGGACTCCTGAATGGATATGGCGAGAGTGGTTATTATTTCGATGTCTTAGGTGCAGACGGGAAGGTACTCCATCGCGATGCTGCCGATCAGCATCCAGAGATTGGACTTACTCGAAAAAATGCGGACTTACTATATTGGATGACCAAGCAGTTGATGCTGTTGGACAAGCAAGGACATCATGCAGAGATCTCTCTCAAGTGGGAAAGTCAGATGAAGAATTTGGCCAATGCCTTCGTGAAAACTTGGCGAGAGAATGGGACTTGGGGCAATTACCTGAATATCCATGATGGTAGGATTGCCGTCTGGAACACTACTGGTGGCGTCATGGCAGTGGCAGGGCTCGTACTTGCTGCCCAATATTTCCATCAACCAGAATATCTTGCCGTGGCACGCGAGGCAGCAAGGTATTATTATGACCAGTTTTCCCTAAGGGGATTCACATCTGGAGCCTGTGGTGACATCCTGCAAAATGCAGATTCTGAGACTTCTATTGCATTGGCTACTGCTATGATTACCATGTATGAGGCAACGGGAGAACCTGAGTTTTTGAAAGCTGCGGAGGCTGCAGCTTGCTTGTGTGCCACATGGGTAGTCTCTTTCCCTTATCAACTTCCCATGGATACTCCTTTAGGGAAGTTAGGAACCAACTTTACAGGTGCCGTCTGGGCAAGTACCCAAAACAAGCATGGTGCACCAGGTTTCTGTACACAGTCGGGTGATGTGCTCTTTAAATTGTACCGTGCAACGGGCAATCGCCTTTATGCAGATTTGTTGAGGGATGTCATTCACGCCCATGCAGAGGGGATACAGCCCAATGGGAAGATCACGGAACGACTTACCTATTGTGACGCAGACAGCAGAGGCTCTCGCTTAGATGGAGGGAAGACAGGATGGACAGAGACCAATGGAGCCTTGATGTCGATAGAGATACCCGGCATCTATGTCCGGATGGATCATCAGGATGTCTATGTCTTCGATCATGTTAATCTCATCGGTAAGAAAAAATCTAAGGGAGGATTATCCCTTACCCTTCAAAATCCCACGCCTTATGATGCTATTGTGACCATCTTCGCTGAGAATGGCGCACAGGCTGCACGCCCCTTAGGAGACAATGCCTTCCTTAATTGGCACCAAAAGGTAAAGGTGAAGGCTGGGACGACGCGCACAGTCCTTGTCAAGGACCTTGGTACTAAATAGCAACGTCTTGTCAAAGACGATCAATGCGTGTGGCTGGTACCGATAGGTTTCTTCTTTTCAGTCCATTCTATCCAGCCACCACGAAGATTGATGACCTTCTTGCCTTCTTGGGCAAGAAGGTTTGCTGCTTTCATGCTCCTCTTGCCTGAGCGGCAATATACAGCGATAGTCTTTCCTTTGATGAGCGCTGCTTTAGCCTTTTCCTTGAAATGATCCTGGAGCACATCGATATTGATAGCATTTGGGATATGTCCTGCCACATATTCTTCTGCGGTCCTGACGTCTACTACTTGTACGCTGTCCGATTGGATGGCACGCTCAAATTCATCAGCATCTATTGTCCGGATACTGTCATTCTGCGCACAGGCACTGATAACCATGCTGAAGAGAAATATGAGGGTCAGTTCTATCTTATTCATATATTTCGACTATATATATTGATCTTCATCATAATGATGCAAAAATACGAAGTTTTGGCGAGAATATAGCGAATGAAACGAAAAAAAACGAAACTATCAGGCTCATTTCCTGACTTTTGTTTGCTATTATACATATTCTTGAGGGTGTATCTGATCCTCTATTACGCATGATACAGGGACCGCTCATTTGGCTTAACGAAAAGGTTTCATTTCAGCAAAGATAACGATCCGTATATTAAAAGTGAAGCGATCATACAAAATTCTCGAGAGAATTTGATCCAATCGTGGCTGTTTTGCGCAGCAAGAGCATAAGTGTTCCAATAAATTCTCGAGAGAATTTAGCGAAACATGTGCTTTTTCTGTCAACCTTTGTCAA
>ERZ779941.197-NODE-197-length-31149-cov-3.614845_pt1 | contig 31149 bp, 37 predicted proteins | sample MGYA00511952_ERZ779941 | MGnify/ENA primary metagenome ERZ779941 (study PRJEB29588, sample SAMEA2142846) | human gut metagenome | biome: human gut; feature: human-associated habitat; material: faeces | place: Denmark | collected 2008/2010 ...
GGGAGCCGGAGTTGGTGGATGATATGTACGATGTCCTGACGCGCATGGAACGACTGAACAAGAGCCTGCTCTTGTTGGCTAAGATCGAAAACAACCAATACGAGGAATTGGAAGACGTGTCCGTGCCGGACATGATTCAGGACATGATACCGAGTTATGGCAAGCTCTACGATAATAATATCCTTTATACGCAGAATGGAAAGTTAGTGGTCAAGACAAGTCGGCAGTTGATGGAGATCCTGTTGAACAACCTGATCATCAATGCCCTGCGTAATAGCGACAGCTATTCCTCGGTCATGATCCATACGGACGGGCATTCTTTTGAGGTGTCCAACCAGTCGATAAGAGGACCCTTGAATGAGGAAAAGCTCTTCAGTCGTTTCAATAATCCAACACAGAGCAAGACTGGGCATGGACTGGGCTTGGCGATTGTCAAGCAAGTGTGCGATCACTATCATTGGAATATACATTATATATATAAGGAAGACAGCCATACTTTTCGCGTTACGTTTGCATGATGATAGCAGCATTGATCATAACAGGTTTCCTGGCTGGCTTCTTGTCCAGTTCCATTGGCTTTGGTGGGGGCATGGTCCTTCTGCCGGTCATTACCTATTTCTATGGCATTGAGGTAGCTGTTCCCGTCAGTACGATCGCCCAACTGCTGAGCAATGCCTCCCGGGTTGCTATCGGATTAAAGGAAGTGAAATGGAAGCAGGCTTCTTGGTTCTTGGTCACTGCCGTTCCCCTCACTGCCCTTGGTGCCTTGGGATTCGCTGTTGCCGACAAGGTGCTGATGACGAAGGTCGTGGCAGTAGGGCTCATCGTCTTTTCCATTATGAAGCTCAGGGGCAAGATGCAATTGCCACATAAGCCCGCTACGATGCTCATCGGGGGCGGCATCACTGGGCTTATCAATGGACTGCTGAGCATCTCCGGCCCGATCAGCAGCGCCGTGTTCCTCACCCTCGACCTATCCCCTGTCTCCTATATAGCCAGCGAGGCTTTTGCTGCTACGGTCATGCACATCGTGAAGATCATCGTTTATGGCAAGCTCCACCTTGTCAATTTGTCTATTGTCTGGAGCGGATTGGGCATCGCTGCCGCCATGATCATCGGTAACTTCGTGGCTATGAGGCTGATAGGAAAGAGCAAGAAGAAGCAATATCGGAAGGTAGTCGCCCTTTGCATGATGGCTTTGTCGCTGTATTTATTCTTTTCCATCGGATTCTGAAATATCGTTTTTTGATAGAAATAACGTCTGTAAATAACTGATAATCAGGAAGTGTCATGATCTCATGTCATGATTTTTCTAAGTCTGACAGTTAGGACTGACAAAATTTGACATGCGTCAATAAAATGCCCTTTTTCATGGAAAAGAAGTCCTTTCGTAATGGGTTTTCAATAGAAAGGCGTTATCTTTGCACTCGAAAGGTAAAAAGATTTAAGGTAACAACGCAATTGGGGACGTAGGAAATCCCCAAGTAATTTAAAGAAAGGATAACAATTATGATGACAACAGTATTATCTTTGGTGATTGTAGCAGTCGTTATGGCTCAGGCAGTCAACGTAAACAAGAAGATCCAGATGGGTAAATAACCCGTCTGCCGGTCAATTTGAGAGAAAACAACACAACATTATTCATTTTAAAAGGGTAGAAGACAATGACTAAGATGATAGAAAATTTGAAGAGAAGCTTGAAGAAGATCGCCCGCGTTTACGTGGAGATGATGAACATCTACGGTGAGGCTCTGTTAAAGGGCGGATCTTACGGATGCTAAGAGAAAGCAACATACAGAGAAGGCTGTAAGGGGAACGAAACGTTCTCGTTACAGCCTTTTTCAGTATATGTCTTGCCTCACATTTCAAAAGGTAGCCTTTCGCATGACGGGAGATGGTCTTTTGTACGCTGAAAGATGACCTTTTGGGAGGCAGGAGATGATCTGTTGAGAAGCAGGAAATGACCTATTGAAGAACAGAAAATGACCTTTTCTTTTGCGCTTCCTCCTTACTGGGTCTGCCCTGTGTTATTCCTTGAATTCGAGGATCGTGCTGACCTCATCCCCGATCCTCAGGGTGACGTAGACCGTATGGCCTGCCGTGACCATTTCCGGCAGGAGTTGCTGCCCTAACTTCGCTGGCATCTTAAATTCCACGCGCATGTTCTTGAACTGGTATCCTTCAGGAAGGATCTCCTCAGCGATCCGGATATAGTTGGCGTTATTCATGTGCCGGTTATAGTCGATGTCATTTCTCATGACGGTCACCGCGGGATAGCTCGTCGGCTTACCTTCTGGAACGATGATGCGTCGATCCTGATAATCCATGGGAAGGCGTGCCTCGATCAGGCATTGGGATAGTACGTCCTTGTCGATCCTTGTCAACTTCCCCGTCTCCCGATTGACGAAAGCCCCCATGCTCCAGCTTTTATAGCAGACCTCTCCTTGGGCATCATAAATGAATGTGTTGCGAAATCCGAACATCGGCTTGACCTCGAAGATGCTCGTGGTCACCTTCAGGTCTTCCTTGAAATGGGGAACGCGCACGATCTCCACTTGCCGAGACGCGAGCAACTGGGCGATAGAGTGTTCCTGCAGGAACTGTTTGCAGGCAGGCTCAGAGTCGATCCACATCTCAGAACAGTCCTGCATCATTTGTAAGGCAGAATAGAGCTTCAGGTTGCCGTTGGCATCACAGGTTGAGGTTGTTACCTTATCGTTTAAACTGTACATGTTAATGTGTATGAATATTGTTGTCAATTAAGCTTTGATATCTCCGTGCTTCTTGAGGATTGTCATGAACTCATCCCCTGTAATTGTCTCTTTTTGAAGAAGGTAGGCGGCAGCCTCGTGCATTTCTGGAAGATGGTCACTAATAATTTTGCAGGCTTTCGTATAACCAGCCTTGATCATGTCCCTTACCTCTTTGTCAATATCAGCGGCAGTCTCGTTAGAGCAGGTCAGGGAACTGTTCCCTCCCAAGTAGCGATTGGTTACGTTTTCCAACTGCATCATCCCGTATTTCTCGCTCATCCCATAAGTAGTGATCATGGCACGGGCAATCTTCGTCGCCTGTTCTATGTCATTTGACGCACCGGTGGTGCAAGTATGGCAGATGACTTCTTCTGCCACCCTTCCGCCAGTCAGCGTGGCGATGCGGTTCTCCAGTTCTTCCTTGCTCATCAGGTGCTTTTCCCCGGCATCCACCTGCATGGTATAGCCCAGGGCACCGGATGTGCGTGGGACGATCGTGATCTTATGGATCGGGGCGGAATTGCTTTGCAAGGCACCTACCATGGCATGCCCGATCTCATGGTAGGAGATGATCTTTTTCTCCTCAGGTGAGATCACGGCACCTTTCCGTTGTTCTCCGGCGATCACTACTTCCACGCTCTCCTCCAAGTCTTCTGTCGTCACAGCCGGTTTGTGAAGTCGGACAGCGCGCAATGCTGCTTCATTGACGATATTGGCAAGGTCGGCTCCACTGGATCCAGCGGTAGCGCGCCCCACGATGTCAAGGTCTATCTTGTCGTGCTTGATATCTTTCAAATGCACTTGCAGGATGGCTTTACGCCCTTCCAAGTCGGGGAGTTCCATTTGGATACGGCGGTCGAACCTCCCTGGGCGCAGCAGGGCTTTGTCCAAGCTTTCCGGTCGATTGGTGGCTGCTAAGATCACAACCCCCTTGTCACTGTCGAAGCCATCCATCTCGGTAAGCAATTGATTCAGCGTCTGTTCGCGCTCATCATTCCCCATGTAATATATAATAAAGCACATTGTAATTGTTATTTTGTTGATAATGTATTTAAATATATCATTAATCCTAATCCAATAGTATCAAACTCTTGGTATATTATTGCCTTATTAGAATTTAATTTAATGTATTATATTTCAATGAATATATTTAGAAATAAAAAAAATTTAATAATATTTCCAATGATTATATTTAACATATTATATATAATGTATTTTAAAAATGGTCCTGATATTTATTGGTATAATGCTGTTCATTTATTTAATATAGGTATTATATTTGCCCAATATGAAAAACAAATTATAAACTTTTTAAAAAAATATATTTATATTTTATTACCAGTATTTTATATTATATTCTATATTTTATTTACTACTTATTATAAAGAAAAACTATTTGAAATTCAATTTATCACTTCTATTGTAATTGTATTATTATTTATATTAATAAATTTAAAAATTAAAATTAATAACAAAATTTTACTTTTTTTAGGAAAAATATCTTACGAATTATATATGGTACAAGGATTATTTTTAGATATTTTTAGGTCAAGAATATATAATATAGAAAATGATTTATATTTTACTTTATTAGTTATTATATCATCTTTAGTATTTGCTTATTTATTACATGTAATATTAGATTTTACAAAAAAAATATTTAAAAAATTTTTATAAAATGGTATTTATATTACCATTTTTTTGATATAATTTAGTTATGAATAAAATAGAGTTAAGAACTAAATACAAAATTATTAGAAATAATATAAAAGATAGAAATATAAAAAACAAAAAAATATTCAACAAAGTAATCAATGATGAATTAATTTTATCAAAAAATACAATACTAATTTATGTGTCAATAAATAGTGAAGCTGATACAATCAATATTATAAATTATTTTTTAGGTAAAAAAAATATAGCAGTACCTAAAATAGTTAGCAATGAAATGAAATTTTGTTTAATAAATAGTTTAGAAGTTTTAGAAAAGAAAACATTTGGTATATATGAACCAATTGATGACAATTATTTAACTTGTTTTGATGATTCTATTTGTATTACTCCAGGTATTTGTTTTGATAAGAATAATTATAGAATAGGTTATGGAAAAGGTTTTTATGATAGATTTTTAAACGAACATAATATACCAACTATTGGTTTGTGTTATAAAGAATGTTTGATTGATAAAATAGACAACGATGAATTTGATTATAAAGTAGAAAGGGTAATAACTGATTAATTATGAAACAGTATAATAAACTAGTAAGAGATAAAATACCAGAAATTATGCGTAATAATGGAGCAATTCCAGTAATAAGAAAATTACAAAATCATGAATATATAAAAGAATTGAATAAAAAATTACAAGAAGAATTAAAAGAGTATTTGGATGATGAGAGTATAGAAGAATTAGCTGATTTAGAGGAAGTAATTTTAGCTATATTAGATTACAAGAAAGTACCTTATGAACAATTTGAACAAATAAGAAAAGATAAAGTTTTAAAAAGAGGTGCTTTTAAGGAAAAAATTTATTTAGAAAGGGAAGAATAATTATGTCAAAAGTATATTTTAGTAAAATAATAAGTGAGGATAGATTAGTAGATATTTATAAATGTTTAAATAAAGAATTAAAAGGAAATGTAGCAGTTAAAGTACATTCAGGAGAAGAAGGTAATCAAAATTATTTAAAACCACAATTTTTAAAAAAAATAATTGATTATGTAGATGGAACAGTAGTTGAATGTAATACTGCTTATGAGGGAAGTAGAAATGAGTCAAAAAAACATAAAGAATTAATTAATAAACATGGATTTAATATGTATAAATTTGATTTATTAGATGAATTTGAGGATATAGAAGTTGAAATTCCTGATGGAAAAGTAATTAAAAAGAATTATCTTGGAAAAAATATATTAAAATATGATTCAATGTTAGTAATTTCACATTTTAAAGGTCATCCCATGGGCGGATATGGAGGAGCATTAAAACAATTATCAATAGGTTGTGCGTCTACTAAAGGAAAATGTTATATTCATTCTGCTGGTGCAACTACAAAACAAGAAGAACTATGGAATAATCTACCAGAGCAAAAATTGTTTTTAGAATCAATGGCAGATGCTAGTAAATCAGTTGTTGATTATTTTAAAGGTAATATATTATATATAAATGTAATGTGTAATTTATCAGTAGATTGTGATTGTTGTGCGAAAGCAGAGGATCCTTGTATGAGTGATATTGGAATTCTTGCGTCAATAGACCCAGTTGCCTTAGATAAGGCTTGTCTAGATTTAATATATAATTCAAATGATCCAGGTAAGAAACATTTTATTGAAAGAGTAGAATCTAGATATGGAGTTCATACAATCGAAGCAGCTCATGAATTAAAAATTGGTGATATTAAATATGAATTAATAGATATAGATTAGAGGTACTTATGGAATTAATTAAAGTAGGAGAAAAAACATTATATATAAAAAACAATACAAATATAGGTGTATATAAGATTAATGATAATGATGTTTATTTAATTGATACTGGAAATGATAAAGAAGCCGGAAGAAAAATATTAAAAATTTTAAGCGAAAACAATTTAAATGTAAAAGGAATTATTAATACCCATTCTAATGCTGATCATATTGGTGGGAATAAAATGATTCAAGAAAGAACTGATGCATTAATTTATAGTGATGGAATAGAAGTTGATATTATTAACCATCCTATTTTAGAACCTTCTATTTTATATGGTGGTTATCCTTTTAAAAACCTACAAAATAAATTTTTAATGGCTAAGGAAAGTAATGCCAAACAAATTGAAAATTTACCAGAAGGATTAGAATATTTTAAAATAAAAGGACATTTCTTTGACATGATAGGTATTAAAACAAGCGATGATGTATATTTTTTAGGAGATTCTTTATTTAGTGAAGAAACAATATCAAAATATCATATTTTCTTTATTTATAATGTAAAAGAATACTTAGAAACTTTAGATTTTTTAAATACTTTAGAGGGAACTTTATTTATACCGTCACATGTTGAAGAAACTAAAAATATAAAAGAATTAATAAAAATTAATAGAAATAAAATAAATGAAATTGTAAATTATTTGTTGAATATTTGTAAAGTAGAAAAAACATTAGAAGATATATTAAAAGAAGTATTTGATTATTACAAATTAACTATCAATGAAACACAATATGTTTTAATTAGCAGTACAATAAAATCATATTTATCATATTTAATTGATGAAGAAAAAATAGAATATTATTTTAATTGTAATAAAATGTACTTTAAGACAATTTTGACAAATGTATAAATAAATGTTATAATTATAAGGCTTAAAGGCAAGGTGTGAATATGAAAATAAGTTCTGTAAATTTAGAAGTTGGAGCAGTTAGAAGAAGCCAATACCCAACTGACAATAAACCTGAATTTTTACTTGTTGGAAGAAGTAATGTTGGAAAAAGCAGTTTTATAAATACTTTGATTAATCGTAAAAATTACGCTAGAACCTCAGCAAATCCGGGTAAAACACAAACAATTAATTTTTATTTAGTTAATGATGAGTTTTATTTAGTTGATGCTCCTGGGTATGGTTATGCAAATATAAGTAAAGCTAAAAAGAAGAAATTCGGTCTTATGATGGAAGACTATTTAGCCAATAGACCTAATTTAAAACAGGTATTTATGTTAATTGATTTTAGGCAAAAACCTAGTAGCGATGATTTAATGATGTATGATTTTTTAAAGTATTATAAAATACCAGTAACTGTTGTAGCAACAAAAATAGATAAAATTGGCATTACAAAACACCAACAACAAAGAAATTTAATCTTAGATAATCTTGACTTAGTTATTGGTGATGAATTTGTTATGTTTTCAAGTGTAACTAAAAAAGGAAAAGATGAAATTGAACAAAAAATCGAAAGAACAATTTAAAGTAATCTCATTATAAAATTTTAATCATACAATATGTTAGGTGGTATGATGAAAGTAAAAGCAATAAATGAAGATGAAATTATTGTTTTTTTAAATAAAAAATATTTTTATGATTTGGACTTAGAAAATGATGAAAAAGTAGAAGAATATTTTAGAGATATTTTTAAGTCTTTAGTAAATAATTATGATATCGCTTTAAAAGGAAGTTATACAATCTACTTTTACAGTGATAAAAATTATGGAATAATTTTAAAAATCATTCGTGAAGATGAAATTTATTATTATGATAATCAAATTGATATGAATATTAATTTTGTTAATAATCCATTTTTGTATAAAATTAATTATTCATACTTAGATAAATATTTGTTAAAATATAGTAAATTGTATATGTATAAAAATGAATTTTATTTACAAATAAAAGAAAAAATTGATGAAATAATTTTAGGTAAAATTATTGAAATAAGTGATATAATATTTGAGGACGAAAGTTTAAAAATAATAACAAAAGGTAGGGAAGTGATTTTATGAAAAAACCGGTTGTCGCATTAGTTGGAAGACCAAATGTAGGAAAAAGTACTTTATTTAATCGTTTAATTGGAAGTAAAGTGGCGATTATTGAAGATATACCAGGAATTACAAGAGATAGAATTTATGGAACAGTTAATTTTAATAATTATGTTTTTCATCTAATAGATACAGGTGGTATTGATTTATCAAAAGAAAAGTTTAATGATGAAATAAAAGTTCAAGCTGAACTTGCTATTGATGAAGCTGATGTTATTGTATTTATTGTCGATGGTAAGGAAGGTCTTACTAGTAATGACCTTGAAGTAAAGGACATGCTTATTAAATCAGGTAAAAAAGTAATAGTAGCTATTAACAAGATTGATAGTAAACTAGCTCGTGAACACATGTATGATTTTTATGAATTAGGATTTGATTCATATATTAATGTAAGTGCCGAACAAAATGAAGGCATTTATGAATTATTACAAATGATTACTGATGATTTTAAAGAATATAAAGAAGAAGAAAATAACTCAATTAAATTTTCAATTATTGGAAGACCAAATGTAGGAAAAAGTAGTTTAGTAAATGCTATTTTAAATGAAGATAGAGTAATTGTTAGTCCTATTGCTGGGACAACCCGTGATGCTATTGATACACCATTTGTTTATAATAAAGAAAATTTTATTGTAATAGATACAGCTGGTATGCGTAAAAAAGGTAAAATATATGAAACAGTAGAAAGATATAGCCTACTTAGAAGTATGAAAGCAATTGATAGAAGTGATGTTTGTGTACTAGTAATTAATGCAGAAGAAGGTATAATCGAACATGACAAACATATAGCAGGTTATGCTATTGAAGCTGGAAAAGCTTTAGTAATAGTTGTAAATAAGTGGGATACAATTGAAGATAAAGATAAGGAAATGAAAAAGTTTGAACAATCTATTCGCAATAATTTTCAATTTATGCCCTATGTTCCTATAGTTTATTTATCTGCTTTAACTAAAAAAAGAATTCATACATTGATGCCACAAATAATTAAAGTTTATAACAATAGTCAAAAAGTTATAGCAACTAATCTTTTAAATAATGTTATAAGAGATGCATATGAACTTAATCTACCACCTTCATATAAAGGAAAAAGATTAAAAATATATTTTTGTAATCAAGTGTCAGTTGCTCCTCCTACTTTTAACATTCAAGTTAATAACAAAGGTTTAGTTCACTTTTCATATGAAAGATATTTAGAAAATAAGATAAGAGAATCATTTGATTTTGAAGGAACTCCTATTAAGTTAGTATTTAAAAATAAGGGTGAACAAGAATTATAAAAAGTACCATTTTGGTACTTTATTTTTGTGTTCCATCAATCATGTATAAGAAAGGTTGTTTTTTCTTTTCTGAAGCATCAAATCCTAATTCTTCGTAATTTTTAATTAAAAAATTATAGTAATCAGCATCTTTAATTCTTTCAAAATAAGATAATTGTTCAAAAGTTATTCCTTCAAATGTATTAAAAACAAGAGCATATTTGATAAATGTTTGAACATCTTTAATATTTAGGCTATCCGCACTATTAATAGCAGCCAAAAGTTTTCTTTCATAACCATCGACCGTTTTGATTTTATGGTATGTTAGTAGGTCACTCAAAGCTTGTCTTGCATTATTATTAATCATAATCCACCTCTTATCTAGTTATTTTAACACACAATTTTTAATAAAACAATACTAAAGTAAATAAAACAAGTTCTAGTACCTAAATTATATAATTACATATAATAAATCTAGGAGGATGTTATGTTTAAATTTACTGATAATTTTTTTGATAGAATCGAAAAGAAAACAAATGTTGGAAAGGATACTATTTTAAAGTTGGCTGATAAACTTCAACAAGGAAATTTAAAAGATGAGGGGACTTTAAGAGAAGTTATTCAAGAGCTTGGAAAAATGACTGGTAAAGATATAAATAAAGACAAGGAAGATAAAATAATAAATGCAGTTGTTAATGACAAAATACCGAAAGATATAGATAAAATGCTATAATTTTAACTACTTTCTTATAAAAAATAAGCATACAATGTTTTTTTGAAACATATAGTTTATTGAAAAACGGAAAGTAGGTAATTATGGAAAAGATAGATATAATAAAAAGCATTACAGAAAGAACAGGTGGAGACATATATTTAGGTGTCGTAGGAGCGGTTAGGACAGGAAAATCAACATTTATTAAAAAAATGGTTGAAACTTTAATCGTTACCAATATTGAAGATGAATATGAAAGAAAACGTTGTTTGGATGAAATTCCACAATCAGCTCAAGGAAAAACGATTATGACAACTGAACCTAAGTTTGTTCCATCACAAGCAGCTAAAATTCAAATAGAAGATTTTAGTGCTAATGTTAGATTAATCGATTGTGTTGGATATGTAATACCTGATGCGAAAGGTTATGAAGATGAAAATGGACCTAGAATGGTCAAAACCCCATGGTATGATGAGGAGATACCATTTATAGAAGCTGCGGAGATTGGTACAGAAAAAGTTATAAAAGACCACTCTTCAATTGGTATTGTTGTAACAACAGATGGCTCGATTGGAGAAATTAAGAGGGAAAGTTATGTAGAAGCCGAAAAAAGAGTTATCGATGAACTAAAAGAAATTGGTAAGCCTTTTATAGTTATTCTTAATTCAGTTCATCCGATGCTCCCAGAAACAGAAAATTTAGCTGAAAACTTAAGAGCAGAATATGACGTTCCAGTTATACCAATTAGTGTTGAAAATATGACTGAAAGAGATATGTATGGCATTTTAAAAGAAGCATTATTTGAATTCCCTGTTGTTGAGGTAAAAGTAGAAATGCCACAGTGGATTGCATGTTTATCATATAATCATTGGTTAAAACAAATATACATGGATAAAATAAGAGAGAGTGTTATTGAAATAGAAAAAATAAGAGATATTGATAATATAACAAGCCATTTTGTAAACTGCGAATACATTAGTAAAGCATATTTGTCTGACGTTAATACTTCAACTGGAGAAATTACAGTAACTCTAAACGCACCAAGTGAACTTTATAACGAGATATTAAAAGATATAATCAAAGTAGATGTTACTAATAAAGCAGAATTACTAATGTTATTCCAAGAATATAACGAAGCAAAAGAAGAATATGACCAAATAAAAAGTGCTTTAAAAATGGTCAAGACAACTGGTTATGGTGTGGCAAGTCCAAGTTTATCTGATATGAAATTAGATAATCCAGAGATTATTAAACAAGGTAGTAGGTATGGAATTAAATTAAAAGCTGTTGCTCCATCAATCCATATGATTAGAGTTGATGTCGAAAGTACATTTGAACCAATAATCGGAAGTGAACTTCAAAGTAAAGAATTAATTGATTATTTAATGAAAGACCAAGAACAAGACCCAGCAAATATTTGGAAAAGTGAAATATTTGGAAGAAGTTTGGATGTAATTGTAAAAGAGGGTATTCAAGCAAAACTTTCAATGATGCCTGAGAATGCTAGGTATAAACTCCAACACACTTTGTGTAAATTGGTAAACAAAGGTTCTGGTAATTTATTTGCAATCGTTTTATAATGATTGCTTTTTTAATTTAAATTATTTATAAACAAATATTATAAGTTTATATTTTATAGTTGGAGTAATAATAATTAATCATAGCTTTGATTAATAAAAGTGTATTTTTTTTTAACAAATTATATAAAATGCTTGCATTTATATTAAAAAAATGGTATCCTTAAATTGTAGGTAACATAAGTTACTTAAAATTCAAATAGGAGGTAAATTATGTCAAAAACAGATTTAGTATGTTTTATTGCAGAAGAAACAGGATTATCAAAAGCTGATGCTACTCGTGCATTAGACGCTACAATGAAAGGAATCACAGAAGGATTAAAAAATGAAGGTAAAGTTACTTTAACTGGTTTCGCTACTTTTACTGCAAAGAAAAAAGAAGCTAAAACTGGAAGAAATCCTAAAACTGGTGAAGCCGTTAATATTCCTGCAAGAGTTGCTGCAACAATTAAAGCTGGTTCTAAACTAAAAGATGCTTTAAACTAAGAAGGTTTTAAAAACCTTTTTTTTCTTGTTAAAATGTTATATAATAGTAGTGGGTGAAGATGATGTTAGATACGGCAAATGAAGTTTTAAAAACGATTATTAATAACGGATACAAAGCCTATATAGTAGGTGGTTATCCAAGAGATTTGTATTTAAATAAAGATAGTGTTGATATAGATATGTGCACTAATGCAACGCCAAAACAATTGAAAGAAATATTTAAATCGAGTATTTTACCAAAGCAAGAATACGGTGGAGTTACTGTAGTTTTTAATAATATAAGATTTGAAATTACAACTTTTAGAAAAGAAATTAAGTATGAAAACAATCGTTTTCCAGTTAAAATAAAATATATAGATTATTTAATAGATGATTTAAAAAGAAGAGATTTTACTATTAATACACTTTGTTTAGATGAAAATGGAGAATATATTGACTTGTTAAATGCTAGAAAAGATATTGATTGTAAAATCATAAAAACAGTTGGTAATTCTGATAAAAAAATAGAAGATGATATTTTAAGAAGTCTAAGAGCAATTAGATTTGCAACTATTTTAGACTTTAAGTTAGATGAAGAACTAAAAAAAAGCATTATGAAATATGGTTATCTACTTAAGAATTTATCGTACTATCGTAAGAAAGATGAATTAGATAAAATATTTTCAAGTCCAAATGCTAAATACGGAATAGATTTAATCAAGGAATTAAAATTGCAAGAATATTTAGAATTAAATAATATAGATAAATTAGTAATTACAAGCCCTATAGCAATTTGGGCACAATTAGATGTGTTAGACAAGTATAATTTTTCTTCATCAGAAAGAGAAATAATTGAAAATGTTAATGAAGTGATGAATTTAGATTTGTTTGATAATAACACACTATATAAATATGGTTTATATGTTTGTACTTTAGTTGCTGAAATAAAAGGAATTAATCGAAAAGAAATAATTTTGAAATATAATAATTTACAAATAAAAGCTCCTAACGAAGTTACATTAAAAGGTATGGATATTTGTAATCTTTTAAATAAAAAACCAGGACCTTATCTCAAAAAAATTATAAATACACTTGAAGAAAAAATCGTAAATAATGAGCTTTTAAATAATAAAGAGGCATTATCAAAGTATGTGTTAGAAAATTACTGATATTTTTATATCAGTTTTTATTAAAACTTGATTTTATATGTTTAAATTGCTATAATATTTACATGAACAAGAAATTATTTTTTATTACAATTATTAGTATTTTATTTGACCAATTGATTAAATTTATTATTAGTCATTTTTTTAGTGTTTATGAAAGTATAACTATTATCAATAACTTTTTTAATATAACTTATGTTAAAAATACTGGAGCAGCTTTTAGTATACTACAGGGTAACCAAACTTTGTTAATTATAATTACAGTATTAACAATTTTATTAATTAATTATTTTTTAACTAAAGATAAAAATGTTAATAAATTTGAAACTATAACCTATGGACTATTACTAGGTGGGATATATGGTAATCTAATTGATAGAATTTTATATGGATATGTAATAGATTATTTGGATTTTACAATTTTTGGTTATAATTTTGCTGTATTTAATTTAGCAGATATATTAATTGTTGGAACTATATTCTTGTTATTGATTAATTCATTTAAAAAAGGTGGTAACAATGGAAAAAATAGTTGTAAATGATGGCGGGATTAGAATTGATACTTACTTAGCCGATAAATTAAACATTAGCCGTAGTAAAGTAGCTAAAATGTTAGAAAATAATATATTAGTAAATAATGTTAAAGTAAAACCTAGTTATAAAGTAACAAATAATGATATCATTGAAGTAGAAGAATATGTTGAAAATTTTGAAATTAAACCATTAGAACTTGATTTAGACATAGTTTATGAAGATGATGATGTATTAGTAGTAAATAAACCAAATGGATTAGTTGTCCATCCAGCAGTTGGACATATAAGTGATACATTAGTTAATGCTTTAATGCACCATTGTAACTTAAGTGAAGATAAAATAAGACCTGGTATAGTTCATAGAATTGATGCCGACACAACAGGATTACTAATGGTAGCCAAAAATAATTATGCTCATGATTTTTTAGCAAAACAATTAGAAGAAAAAACTGTAACAAGAAAGTATTATGCAATAGTTTGGGGCGTTATTAAAAATGATACGGGTACTATTGATGCTCCAATCGGAAGAAGTGTAACCGATAGAAAAAAAATGTGTGTTACAAGTATAAATAGTAAAAGTGCTATTACACATTTTAAAGTACTAGAAAGATATAAAAGAGCAACTTTAATTGAATTAAAACTTGAAACGGGAAGAACTCATCAAATAAGAGTACATATGGATTATATAGGCTATCCAGTTGTTAATGATCCTGTGTATGGAAGAAGAAAATTGTTTGATGAAACAGGACAATGTCTACATGCTAAAGAATTAGGATTTATTCACCCTAAAACAGGCAAGTATATGCACTTTGATAGTGAACTACCAAGTTGCTTTATAAATATATTAAATAAACTAAAGGAGGAATGAAAATGGAAATGTCAAAAAATGATGAATTAGTTTTTAAATTATTACACTATTTCATTACTAATAAAGGTTATAATCCAGTTATCCTACACGGAGCAAAAGATGAAATATGGTTAGAAAACTTAAACAGTGATTATAAAATTGTTAGATTAGTTTCCAATTATATTCATAATAATGAGCAATTAGAAACAGATTTATTTAGAACAAATCAAATAATGAAAACAATCAAAAAAAAGACATTAAGCATAAAAGCTCCAGTTTTGAGCATATTTTTAAATACTGGTGATAATGTAGATAAAAGTTTAGAAGGATTTAATAATATAACTTGTGTTTTCGCTAAAAAGATTGGTGATTTAACAAAGTATAAAACTATAGAAGAAAATTTTCCTGATATATCTAAAAAAACTGATTTTGCTGAAGATGGATTTGAATTATTTGCTAAAATAACAACTGATATAAATAAAAAAACAGAAATAGATTCTAAGCAGGCTGAAGACATATTTAAACCAAAAAAACCTATTGTTACATATATTTTATTAACAATAAATGTATTAGTATTTATTTATATGTATATATTTACTGATCCTAATGTCTTTGCAACAATGTTTGCAAACCATAGATATTATGTTAGACAAGGTGAAATTTATAGATTAGTAACATCTGCTTTCCTACATGGTTCATTACTTCATTTACTTTTTAACTGTTATGCTTTATATATTATAGGTTCACAAGTTGAAAGTTTTTTTGGAAAAACAAAGTATATAATAATATATTTTGGAAGTGCTATAATTGGAAGTTTACTTTCAATCTGTGCAACTAACAATTTTAGTTTAGGTGCAAGTGGAGCAATTTTTGGATTATTAGGAGCAATTTTATACTTTGGTTATCATTATCGAATATATTTAGGTAATGTAATTAAAAGCCAAATAATTCCAGTAATTGTACTTAATTTAGCTTTAGGTTTTGCAGTAAGTGGGATTGATAATGCTGCTCATATTGGGGGACTAATAGGTGGTATATTAATGTCAATGATTTGTGGAATTAAATATAACAAAAATAAAAGAAATCGAATTAATGGAATTATTATGACATTAATACTACTATCAGTATTAATATATTTAGGAATATTTGGATAAACACTAGAAATAGTGTTTTTTTCATATTTAAGTAAAAAAAACATATAATTTAATGGTGATAATATGGAATTTCAAATAGGCGATTTAGTAACAAGAACATCACATAACAATGATACTGTTTTTGTTATAACAGATGTAATGGGAGATATATGTTACCTAAAAGGAGTTAATGTAAGATTACAAGCTGATAGTAATATGGATGATTTGGTTAAGTTTGAAGAAAAAGATGAAGAAGAAGAACAATTTGAAGAGAGAATTAAACCAAACATTAATCTAGATAGAGATGATTATTTTTACTTACCAGGCAAAATATTACATATAGATGGTGATTCCGATTATTTAAATAGATGTCTAGATTATTATAAACAAGCAAATATTTGGGCAAAGGGAATACAGGAAGTCGAAGAAAACGTACCTTTATATATAAAAGATTGGTTAGAAGAATACGAACCAAATATAATCGTAATTACTGGTCATGATGCCTATTATAAAAAAAGAGGTAATATTAATGATATAACTGCTTATAAAAATAGTGAAAACTTTGTTAAAGCAATTAAAGAAGCAAGGAAGTTTGAAAAAAGTCATGACAAATTAATAATTATAGCCGGTGCTTGTCAATCGGATTATGAAGAATTAATTAAAGCAGGAGCTAACTTTGCGTCAAGCCCTAAAAGAATTAATATTCATGCCTTAGACCCAGCCATAATAGCAACAACAATGAGTTTATCTGATGTTAATAAAGATATAGATTTAAAAGGAATTATTGAGAAAACAAAATATGGTAAAAGGGGAATAGGTGGAGTTAAAACAAAAGGAACTATGTATGTTGGTTATCCAAGATAGGAGGATTATGATAGAAGAAATTAAGAAAGAACTTCACGAACACATAGGAAAAGAAGTTTTAATTAAACATAATTTAGGAAGAAATAAATTTGAACAATACCATGTTACAATAAAAGAATTATATGATTATGTTTTCTTAGTAGAACTAAAAGATAATATAAAAAAATCCTTTTCTTACTCAGATGTACTTACAAATACAATAAAAATAGATTATTAACTTGCTTTTTTTTAAAAAATAGTATATACTTAAAATGTAATCTGACTGGAAGGAGAGGTTTGCATGGAAATTACTTCAGTTACTGTTCGTAAAGAAGAAAAAGAAAACTCAAAAATGAAAGGAAAAGCTTCAGTTCTAATTGATGATTGTTTTGCAGTTCATGATATTAGAATTATCGAAGGAAATGATGGATTATTTATCGCTATGCCTAGTCGTCAAAAAGCAAATGGTGAATATCGTGATATCGCACATCCAATCAATTCACAAACTCGTAAGATGTTTGAAGAAAAAATCCTTGAAGCATATAAAAACGCTGAATAATAGCGTTTTTTTTAAATACTTTTATATAAATCATATTTTATTTGTAAAAAAAGTAGAATTATGTTGTACTGATAAAAATACTTTGATATAATTGACTTATAGTAACATACTAAAACTATTACTAACTAGACATTAAAGATGATTATGGTACAAAAGTAATGATTATGAAATAACTATTAGAAAAGAAAATCAGTTATATCAGTTGCTTCACATACTGGAAGTTGGTTACTTGATGAAAAATATGTTGAAGCTGTAAGTTAAAATGTGTTGTGTGTTGTAAATCTTAAAATAGTTTAAAATATATAATATTTCCATCTTACAACACATTTTTTAAAAGGAAGTGATTTTATTAAATTTATAAAGAAAAATAAAATAGCCCTAATATCATTTTTGTTATTGTTTATTTTAGGAAACATATCAGTAATTAAATATGCTCAAAATAGAAAACTACAAGTAAATTATTGTTATGATTCGTATAATCAATGTATTAATAATTCTGAGTATTATAATAATTTTAAAGATTATTGCGATAAATTGCCAGATTATGAACATGTATGTATAAGTGATACACCAACTATTTTATATACATTAATAAATGGAAGTGTATTTGGTATAATAGTTTATTTTGGTCCTTTATTTGTAATTATTCCTGCTATGTGGAATGTACAAAAAGAAGTTAACTCAAATTTTTCAAAGTTATACTTAACTAGAAAAAATTATAAATCTTATATTAAAAGAATGTTAAAAGAAGTATACAAAAATATATGGATATTACCTACTATTATATTGTATTTATTTATATGTGCTTATATGCTATCGGGACATTTTGATTATCATTTTTCATACGATAGTAGTTATGCTACTTATGAAATACAATATTTAAAAAATTTTGGAGTTTTCTTTATTTGTTATATTATGAACTTTTTAGGACAATCTATACTTTATATTAATTTAGGGTTGATTAGTTTAAGAAAAAGTAAAAATATAATTATTACTATTCTTGAAGCATATTTGTTATTTATAGGAATTGAGATATTCCTTGAAGTATTTTTAAACAATTTTATTTTATATAGTATATTTGGTATTAATTTATTTGGATTTTTAAATATTTTAGACATTTATACATTTTCATATACTATTGGCCTAATACCGTATTTATCATTAAGTTTTACAATAGTATTATTGTCATTTATTGTACTAAAGTTATTATATAAAAATAAAGAAAAAACTTTTATTGAATGGGAGAAATGAGTATGAAAATAACGGTTAATAATCTAACGAAAGAATTTAAGCAAATAACTGTAGTTAATAATGTTAGTGCTTCATTTGAAAGTGGAAAAATATATGGGTTAATTGGAAGAAATGGAAGTGGCAAAAGTGTGTTTTTAAAAATGCTTTGTGGTTTTTATGTTCCAACTAGCGGTGAGATTTTATTTGATGGAGTAGATTATATAAAAGAAAATGGATTTCCAAAAAATACAAGAGCCATGATTGAAAAACCTAATTTTATACCTGATTTAACAGGATTTGAAAATCTTAAATTATTAGCTTCTATCCAAAACAAAATTGGTGATGAAGAGATTATAAAAGCATTAGAGGAAGTAAACTTAATTAATGATAAAGATAAAAAATTTTCTAAATATTCTTTAGGAATGAAACAAAAACTTGGCATTGCTCAAGTAATAATGGAAAATCCAGATGTAATGATATTTGATGAACCATTTAATGGAATAGAAGAAGAAACTGTAATTAAATTAAGAAACACATTTAAAAAATATGCTAGTGAAGGTAAACTAATAATAATAGCAAGTCATATAAAAGAAGATATCGAAACTTTAATTGATTGTGTATATAAATTTGATAATGGAATAGTTAAGATGGAAGAATATGAAAAACATTAAATATAAATTAAATTTATTAAAACCAATATTTAAAACTTCAAAATCTAAAATAGTTTTTTTAGGAATTATATTATTAAACATTTATGCAATTTCAAATATGGATTTTAGAATGGGTTATTATGAGGCAGTAGTGGATTCTATTTCTATGCAGTCTTATGTGTCATTTTTATTATTATTAGTATTTTTAAATACTTACAATACCTATATTCAATCTGAAAAAAATTTGCCTTACATTATGAGATTTGAAACAAAAGAAAAATATTATAGAGAACTTATAAAATTAATAATAATTATGAATACAATTATTATACTTTCAAGTTTTATACTTTCTTTAATAGGTATTCGCTTATTAAATAACTACATGGTTAATATAAATTACTATTATTATGATATTCCTATGTATGTATATATGATTTTTAATTTTATAAAAATATTTATTTTAATTCAATTAATCAATTTTATCGGATTATTTATATATATGATAACAGGTAAATTTATTGGAATAGTAGTAACAACGTTTATTGCTCTAATACCTTTAATTTGGGATTATAAAATTCATTCTATAAACCAGTTTAAAGATATATATTGGTTTTGGGGCTATTATTTATTATTTTTACAATATAATAATTTTATATTTGAAGTAAGTGTAACGATTAGTTTTATTTTATTATTATTTTTAATTTGTGTTGGTTTATTTAATGTTTTAATTAGTAAAAATAGACAGGTTGGTATATAATGAAATATTTTATATGTAAAGATTTTTGGACAATCAAAAATAAACTTTTAAAAATTATTTTATCTTATTTATTTTTAATAACAATAACATTTATACTTGATTTTGTTACGTACAAATCATTAGATATTGATACAATTAAAGGTATAATTGGTCTTTTAGATTTTAAAAGTTCTTCTTTAATTTATATGCTGTTAAGAATTTTTCAAATAATTTTATATTTATATATAACTTTTAGGTTAGTAATTGATGATATAATGTATTCTGCTTCAAATATATTTTTGAGAATTAGTAGATTCAAATGGGTAATTAAAAAGATGATTTCAGTTATTATTTTTTGTTTAACTATAAAAACATTCGTTTATTTATATTTAGCATTTTTATCTTTAATTTTTACAAATAATTCATTTAACTTATTAAATTTGTTTTGTAATGATATTATTATAACTATTTCAATACAATTATTCTTATTTCTTTTAATTATAACAAAGAATAAAAAAATCTTTTATGTATTTTTAGTTTTATTTATTTTATTATTATATTTCATCATATTTTTAAATTATAATGTTAGTTTTATAATTATATTAATTTTGATAATATTAAATATTTTACTCTCAAAAAAAATGAGCTTTTAAAGAATTAATTTTTTAATTCTTTTTTTAAAACTTGTTCATATAATTTACTAAGGAGGTATTACTATGGACAAGGATAGTATTCAATCATTTAATCATAATATAACTTTAAATGAAAGAAAAAATATTATTATAACAGGAGTAAAAAAAATTGATAGTTTTGACAACGAAGAGTTTTTACTAGAAACAACAATGGGACCAATTGTTATAAAAGGTGAAGACCTAGAAATTATAAAATTAGATACTTATCAAGGTAGTGTCTCAATTAAAGGTGTTGTAAATAGTTTAACATATAATGAAACAACAAAAAAAGAGGAAGGAGTATTTTCTAAATTATTTAAATGATGGATTTAAGTATTCAAATTAAAACACTATTGTTTTCTTTATTGTTTGGTTTTGTATTTAATATTTTTGTAACACTTTTAAATAAATTTATATATAATAAAAAGAAAGTTATTCAAATCGTATCTACTTTAATTTTAACTTTATTTAGTACGTTTACCTATTTCGCAATTTTACAAAAATTAAATGAAGCAATTATTCATCCGTACTTTTTATTCATGTTTATTTTAGGTTTTAGTTTAAGTAATGTAGTGAAAAAGCTTCTAAAAAGTTTGCTATGATATTAAAATAATGTTATAATACTTTTGGAGGTATTTTTATGAAAAAAGTATCTAAAAAAGCTAAAATGAGATTAATTATATTTGGTATACCATCTTTTTTGATGATAGTATACTTTATTTTTACATTGACAAGTTCAATATTTAATTATATTTCCTTAAAAAGAGAAGAAAACAGTTTAAAAAGTGAATTGGCTAGTCTTTTAAAAGAAAAAGAAGAATTGAAAATCGAAATAGACAAATTAAATGACCCAGAATATGTGGCAAGATACGCTAAAGAAAAGTACCTTTATTCACAAAATGGAGAATATGTTATTAAAATAGAAGAAAACTTAGAAGAAATTAAAACTAAACAAAAAAGTAATAATACAATTTTATATATTACCGGTTCTTTCTTTTTAGTTTTAGTTATATTAATAATAAAAAAAAGGACTAAAGTCCTATAGTTTCATCAGCCTTACTTTCAAAGTAGGTTTTTTCTTTGTATTTACACATTCTACCAATTATATTTGTAGGAAAACTATTAACCAATTTATTATAATCAGTAATTGTATCATTATAATATTTACGAAGAACGCTCGTTTCTGCTTCAGTATCATCTAACTCTTTAGCAATCTTCATAAATGATTCACTTTTCTTTAAATCTTCATAGTTGTCTTTAAAAAAGTTAAACTGTTTAATTTCGTCATATAATTGTTTATCTAAATCAAAATTAGAAAGTTTACGACTTCTTAATTTAACTATTTTCCCTAAAATCTCACCATCATAATCACAATTTGCTTTTATAATGCTTACTGATTTATTTAATAAATCGAATCTTTTTCTTAAAATAGTATCGATATTTGCTTCGGCTTCATTAATTCTAATAATATAACTTTGATAATGATTATACGTATTAATGTATAATATAAGTAATAAACATAAAATAATTAGTACCAATAAAATAATAACTATTATTGACATTTACATCACCAAGTTAATTATATCAAATTTTAGTTAAAATATCAATTAAAATTCCATAATATAATTAATAGGTTCATCAAATGAAATATAATCAACATAAATCATCAGCAAAACTTGCCAAACACCAGTCTCAGGAATACTTAAAATGATGTGGTCTCTTCCGGATTGTTCAATAATACCTTTAAATTCTATATCTCTCCATTCATTAGAATCAGGAAAAGTTTGGTGTACTCTTACTTTTTTTCCTTTGTTTAATCTTAAAATATTTTCGATATATGATTGTTCAACTGGTAAGTCACCAATATGGAAAGTTTGTGTTCCGGTATTTGGAATTCCTGTTTGTGTGTTAGTATAAGGCTGTGGATTAATGTTTTTTAAATTTGGGTTTATATATGCATTATTCATAAAATCATCCTTTCTTTATAAATATATTTAATTTAATTAATAAATATGAAAAATATTGACACAGTAATTTTGAATTGTTAAAATTATATTGGTGATATAATGAAAATTAATGTTGGTGTGTCTAATCATCATATTCATTTAAAAGAAAGTGATTTTAAATTATTATTTAATAAAGATTCTTTAGAAGTTAAAAATATGTTAACTCAAAAAGGACAATTTGCGAGTACAAGTTTACTTACAATTAAAACTTCAAAAGGTGAAATTTCTAATGTAAGAGTTTTAGGACCGTTTAGAGATTATACACAAATAGAAATTTCTAGAACTGATGCTTATAAATTAGGAATAGAACCACCAGTTAGAGATTCTGGTGATTTAGATGGTAGTAGTGTTGTTACTTTAATAGGACCAAATGGTAGTATTGAAACTAATGGTTGTATTTTAGCTCATCGTCATATTCATATAACTAGTGAACAAAAAAAAGAGTTAGATTTAGATGATGTTGTAAGTATTAAATATGGTGGTGAAAAAGGTGGTATATTAGATAATGTTAAATGTAAAATAACCCCTGATGCCTTTATTGAATTACATATTGATACTGATGAAGCTAACGCTTTAGGAATTAAAAGTAAAGAAGAAGTTGAAGTAATTAAAAACAGGTACTAGTTACCTGTTTTCTTTTTTGTAATTTCAACCACACCACTTATCTATAATTTAATTCTACATTATAAATTGACTTAAAGTCAAATATTTTTCTTGGCATACTGTTGATATTAAAGCAAATATCATTTAAATATATTTTGGGTTTTAGTTTTATTGATTCTCCTTTTGGGATATATCTTTTTACTAAAGCATTTGTTCTTTCATTTGTTATTTCAAATGGTAGAATATATTTACTCTTATTTTCACCTCATTTTACTATTTATGTTATACCATTTTAATAAAAAATATACAATATATCTTGCTTAAATCTTGCTTAAATTCTACTTAAAGTTTCATTGATTTTCTTAAAATATTTTTGTAAAAAAACAGGTACTAGTTACCTGTTTTGAAATTGTAATACCACTTAAGAACTTTATCTTTTCCAACTTCCCATGCACTACTTGAAAAATCTCCAATAATTGAAATAGCATTTTTTGTGTAATATACTAATTCATCTTTTGCCATAACTAGAGTTTTATAATTTTCATCTCCTAATTTATCTTTAGCAAATTCATTAATATTATTAGCTCCTTTTTTTATTAATTCACTTGCTTTCGTATAAACGTCTTTAGTTGTTTTACTTATATCTTCTTTGTATGTAGGATATACCTTAGTTATCGCTTCATCTATTTCTTTAGTAGTATTTAATATGTTTTCTTTAGCCCCACTAGTTAAATCATCAAATTTAATTCCTTTAATTTCACCATCACAGAAAATAAAATCAACAACTGTAATAAAAATTCCTTTTAATTTATCTTTAGTATTTTCACTTTTTTCACTATTTAATAAAGTTTCAGTTTGTTTTTTTAAATTGTTAAATACATCAATAATTTCTTTATCATTATTGGTAAATTCAGTTATTTTATTATCTTCTTTTGTAGAAGCATTATCTTTAATTTCATCTTTTGCTTCATCTTCTTTAGTTTCAATTTCATCATCATTTTTAATTTCAGTTTCAATTTGTGGTTGATTTACTTCTTGTTTTTCTTTGTTTTCACAACCAGTGGTTACAATGATAAAACCTGATAGTATGATACAAATGATTTTTTTATAATTAATGTACTTCATAAAAACACCTCATATATATTATAACATGTATAATGTTAAATATAAAGATTTCAAGTTTTATATATTATTTAAATTGAAAATAGTATAAATTTTAAAACAATTAATTTAATATTACTTTGAAATATGGATTTTATTTTAATAATTTGATACAATTATATAGGTGATTGATATGAAAATAAAAACAGTAGATGGTAATGAGGCTTGTAGTTTAAGTTCTTATTTGTTTACAGAAGTAGCAGGAATTTATCCTATAACGCCTTCTAGTCCAATGGCTGAATATATTGATAAAGAAAGCAATAATGGAAAAACTAATTTATTTGGTCAAAAAGTTAAAGTTGTTGAGATGCAAAGTGAAGCAGGGGCTTCTGGGATGGTTCATGGTTCGCTTAGAAATGGTAGTCTAACAAGTACATACACAGCAAGTCAAGGACTATTATTAATGATTCCTAATATGTACAAAATGGCAGGAGAGATGTTACCATGTGTTATGCATGTGGCAGCAAGAAGTCTATCTACTCATGCTTTAAGTATATTAGGTGACCATCAAGATATATATGCAACTAGAGCAACAGGGTTTACAATGTTATCTTCTAGCAGTGTAGAAGATTGTAACTACTTATCGGCAGTTGCTCATTTATCTGCTATTAAAGCAAATTTACCAGTAATGCATTTTTTCGATGGTTTTAGAACTAGCCATGAATTATCAAAAATCAATGTCTTAGAAAAAGAAGATTTAAAAAACTTGATTTCACAAGAAGGACTTAATAAATTTAGAAATAGAGCAATAAATACAAAAAATCCTAAAATATATGGAACTAATCAAAATGATGATATATATTTTCAAGTAACGGAATCAAGAAACACTTATTATAATAAAATGCCTGATATCGTAGCAGAGTATATGAATGAAATAAATAAAATAACTAATAGTAGTTATAAACCTTTTAATTATTATGGAAGTAATAGTGCAAGTAAAGTAATAGTTGCGATGGGAAGTGTATGTGATACTGTAAAGGAAGTAATTGATGTAATAGGTAATGATTATGGATTAATTGAAGTACACTTGTATAGACCATTTAGTAAAAAATATTTATTAGATGCACTACCTAAAAGTGTTAAAAGAATTGCTGTGCTAGATAGAACAAAAGAATTTGGAGCAAGAGAACCTTTATATTTAGACATTTGTGAAGCACTAAAAGATGAAAATATAAAAATAGTTGGTGGTAGATACGGATTATCTAGTAAAAACACAACGCCGGGTCAAATAAAAGCTGTGTTTGACATGCTTGACAGTCAATTAAAAGACAACTTTACAATTGGAATAGAAGATGATGTTACCAATTTAAGTTTACCATCAAATGACTTTAAAATAATTAAAAACAATGAAATGTTGATTTATGGTTATGGTAGTGATGGTATGGTAAGTGCTTCTAAATCATTATTAAAAACATTCAGTGAAAAATATTTTGTTCAAGGATATTTTCAATATGATTCTAAAAAATCAGGTGGCGTTACAAAATGTCATTTGAGATTTGGCGAAAAACCTATTAAATCACCATATTACGTTTCAAACCCTAGTTTAATTGTTGTTACTAAAGATACATATATGAACAATTTTAAAATATTAGATGACATATTAGAAAATGGTACATTTATTTTGAACACAACCGAAACTGATTTAGACAAATTTTTAAATGATAATGTTAAACATTTGATTGTAAATAAAAATATTAAATTTTATACTATTAATGCTTATGAATTGGCTAGAAAAGTTGGTTTAGGTAATAAAATAAGTACAATTATGGAAGCAGTTATTTTGAAATTAAGTAATGTAGTTGATAGCAATACAGCAATTACTTTATTAAAAAAAGAAATTAAAAGTAGATTTGAATTAAGTAAACCAGAATTAGTAGAACCTAATATTAAGGCTATTGATGAAGTAGAAAACTATTTAAAACAAATTAAAATAGAAGGTAATTTTGAGTACAAAGAAGATAGAGTAACTGATGTTTATGAAGCAATGAGAAAAAGATTAGGAGATAATCTTCCTGTATCAGCTTTTATGAATATGAGTGATGGTACATTTGAAGCAAATACTAGTGTATGTGAAAAAAGAATGATTAGTGATATTGTACCAAGTTGGATTAATACTAATTGTATAAAATGTAATATGTGTTCCTTAGTATGTCCTCATGGCGTTATAAGACCATTTAAACTAAGTGAAGAAGAATATCTTAAAGCACCTTCATTTATTAAAGAAAGATGCGTTGATAACTATATAATCGCAATTAGCGTTAAAGATTGTACAGGGTGTGGATTATGTATGAAAACATGTCCTAAAAATGCTTTAATAAGTGAAAGATTAGTTAATAAATTAGAAGAACAAGAAGTATTTGATTATTTACAAAATAATATAAAATGTAAAGAAGAAAATGTATTTAATATTAAAAATAGTCAATTTAGAGAGCCTAAATTACAATTTAGTGGTGCTTGTGCAGGCTGTGGACAGCCAGCTTATATCAAATTATTAACTCAATTATTTGATAATGTAGTTATATCTAATGCAACAGGATGTTCATCAATTTATGGAGCATCGGCCCCAAGTATGCCATATAAAATACCATGGGCATCTTCACTATTTGAAGACAACGCCGAATATGGTTATGGTATGTTAGTATCTAACCAAGTTATGAGAAATAAAATAAAAGATATATTTTCAAAATATGATGATGAATTATTTAAAAAATGGTTAGATAATCCTAATGATTATAAAATAACTAAAGAAGTATATGACAACATTGATTTTTCTAAATATAGTGAATTAATACCTTATAAAGATTATATTGTAAGTAGAAATATATGGACTATAGGTGGAGATGGATGGGCATATGATATCGGATTTGGTGGAATAGACCATGTCCTAGCAAGTAATGATAATGTCAAAATATTAGTTTTAGATACTCAAGTTTATTCAAATACTGGTGGTCAAGCAAGTAAAGCAACCGAAAAGGGAAGTGTAGCATTATTTGCAAGTGGCGGTAAAATGACTAATAAAAAAGATTTAGCTAGAATGATGATGAGTTATAATAATGTTTATGTAGCTCAAGTAAGTTTAGCAGCTAATCCAATGCAAACAATTAAAGCTTTAAAAGAAGCTAATGAATATAATGGACCGGCTATAATTATTGCATATGCTCCTTGTATATCTCATGGAATTAAAGGTGGTATGATTAATAGTTTGGATATGGAAAAAGAAGCAGTTAACTGTGGTTACTTCCCATTATTTAGATATAACCCTAACACTAAATTTACTTTAGATAGCAAAGCTGATTTTGATTTATATGAAGAATTTTTAATGAAACAATCAAGATATAATGTTTTAACTAAAATAAATAACAATTCAAAAGAAATATTAGATGAAAACAAACAAAATGCTATAAATCGATATAATTATTATGCAAACTTAAATAAGGACAATTAGTCCTTTTTAGTTTACATTTGTTTACTTACTTTTTAAAAATATGCCTTGACTATATACGTAATTATTTAATATAATTAAAAAGAACTACCTTAGTTGGTAGTTCACATAAAAGAATAAAAAGGGGTTGGCTAGCGTGATACTAGCTCCAATTCAAAATTGATTTCGAATTGGTGATATATATACTAATCCAAAAGTTGATTTTTGTCAACCTTTTTTAATACATTTTTATAAAAAAATCAATTTAAAGCCTGTTTTAAAGTATTTAATATATTACTTTTATCACTTTCATTACTATTCTCCCATAATAATTCAAAGAAAACACCTAATCCTGGTAAAGTTATTTCATCATGTTCACTTATCGAATTATTAATCGCATCACTTATTTCTTCTATCTTATTATTTTTAAAATTTTGTTTTATATAACTTCTTATATCCATAAAATCCTTCCTTTCTATGATTATTTTGAATAAAAGTTATCAATTTTATTCAAAAACATTTAATTTTATTTAAAAATATTGTATAATTATAATGGAGGTGTAATAGTGAATACAGGAACTATTATTTTAATTGTAATTGTTGCATTAATCGTTCTAATCGCATTATATATTGGGAAAACATATAATGTTTTAGTAAGATTAAGAAACAAAGTAAAAGACCAATGGTCACAAATTGATGTATTGCTTAAAAGAAGAGCAGATTTAATTCCAAACTTAGTAGAAACAGTTAAAGGATATGCTTCACACGAAAGTGAAACATTAGAAGCAGTAATCCAAGCTAGAAACAAAGTTGTTGACGCTAAGGGAACAGAAGAAGAAATAAAAGCAGATGGAGAGTTAACAAGAGCTTTAGGTAGATTAATGGCAGTTGCTGAATCTTATCCAGATTTAAAAGCAAACACTAACTTTTTAGATTTACAAAACAATCTAAAAGAAACTGAAGACAAAATCCAATATGCAAGACAATTTTATAATGATGCTGTTTTAAAGTATAAAAACAAATTAGAAGTTTTCCCATCAAATATTATTGCTTCAATGTTCAACTTTAAAAGCGAAGCGTTCTTTGAAGCTGATGAAGCTAGCAAGGAAGTACCAAAAGTACAATTCTAAGGACTTAGCAATAAGTCTTTTTTAGGAGGAGCTATGAAAAAAATATTATTATTTTTAATGTTATTATTGCCATTAACGGTTAAAGCATACGGAATTGATGAATATAATATTGAAGCTACTATTTTAGAAGATGGAAGCATGAGAGTTATTGAAACATTTGAAATGAATGGCGATTTTAATGGAATGAACAGAATAATCAATTATAAAAGTAATTATAATAGTGGATATGAATTATCTTCGACAGGAAATAATAAAATATATGATGCAAGTGATATAGAGTTAATATCTATTATGGGAGTATCACATGTAGGAGAGATGGAAGGAGAAAAATTTACCTTAGTAGATAGAGCTAGTAGAGGAGACTATGGTAAATATACGATTTCTAAAACAAGTAATGGTTATTCATATATGATTTATAATCCAAGTAGTCATAATAAAGTATTTTATATTGAATATATAATTAAAGATTTAGCAATCACTCATAATGATGTAACCGAAGTAGGTTGGAATATTTTTACAGAAATGAATGAAAGTATCAAACATTTAAATATCAATATTCATATACCTAATAATAAAGATTTGTTAAGAGTTTGGGCTCATGGACCACTATATGGAGAATCTAAAATAGTAGACAACAACACATTAAACATCCAAATAGATGGATTAGATAGTTATGAAGCAATTGATGTAAGATTTGTATTTGATAAAATATTAAATACAAGTAAGAAAACAAATGAAGATGTATTAGATAATATAATTAAAATAGAAACAAAACTAGCTGATGAAGCAAATCAAATAAGAGAAAAATTAAAACAACAAGACAGAATTAATTATATAATAACAACTGCTTATATTGGTATATTATTATTTTTAATAGTTAATACTTATCTAAAGTATGATAAAGAATATAAAAGCAAATTTAATAATGAATATTTTAGAGATTTTCCAAGTGATTACTCACCATCTACAGTAGGATATTTAGTAAGAAAAAAAGTAAATAATGATGACCTATCAGCATGTATATTAGATTTAATTAGATTAGGCGCCATAGAGTTTGAGGAATTAGGAAAAAAAGATTACTTATTTAAAAGAGGAAAACAAATCGAATTTTCAAGTGAACAAGAAAATGTAATGAATTTCATATTTGAATATAGCAGTGTTAATGAAATAAAATTGAGCGAAATAAAGAAAAAAGCAAGAAAAAATTATGATAGTTTTATGGCAATTTACGACAAATGGAAAACTAATGCTGAGTTTATAGCACAAAAAGAAAATTTTTATGAAGAACAAGTTGGTAGTAGAGCAGTTAATATTATTATTTGTATAGTTGGAATAATAGTTATGGCCTCGCAGCCAAGGGTTTATTTTGCAAATGTTATCGCTATAATTTTATCAGTTGTTGCGTTAATTTACTTTTTCTCATATACAAAAAGAAGTATAAAAGGTAATGAAGAATATAAAAAATGGATGGCTCTAAAGAAATTTATGGAGGACTTTGGTACAATGGATACCAAAGAATTGCCTGAAGTTAGACTGTGGGATAAATATTTAGTGTACGCTATTACTCTAGGTTGTGCGGATAATTTAGCTAAAGTAATGAAAATTAAGATTGAAGAATTACAAGAGCAAGGAGTATATACACCTGATTTATTTGATTATTACAGGTTTAATAGATTTTTAATGTTTAATACAACTTTAAATAGAACAATTAATAGTAGTGTTCAAGCAGCCAATAGTGCGAAAGTTGCAGCAAGTTCTAAGTCAAGCGGTGGTGGCTTTGGTGGTGGATTTTCAGGTGGCGGCGGTTCATTTGGCGGTGGAGGCGGCGGAGGTCGTTTCTAAAGTAACAAATTTTACTTGTTACTTTTTTTTATTCCCAATATAATTAGTTTACTATTTTTAGATTATTTAAACACTTTCATTAACACAAGTTTTTGTTGCAAGATGTTGAAAAATTGTTTGTTGTGTGATATTATTATAAATAGAGTATGTCGATTAGAAATATTGATTTGTACAATTTAATTTGCAAATCAAACAAGTAGGAGTGATTAGTATGGTTAGACTGAACTATGCAAGCAATAAGTCAACACATGAGGGGTATTTAGATAATCAAAACCACAAGGGTCTAAAAATAGATCCTTTTTGTGGTTTTTGTTTTGGGAAAAAAGGATTTACATTAGTAGAAATAATAG
>ERZ779941.199-NODE-199-length-31090-cov-4.572450_pt1 | contig 31090 bp, 26 predicted proteins | sample MGYA00511952_ERZ779941 | MGnify/ENA primary metagenome ERZ779941 (study PRJEB29588, sample SAMEA2142846) | human gut metagenome | biome: human gut; feature: human-associated habitat; material: faeces | place: Denmark | collected 2008/2010 ...
TATCATTGCAAAAGAAAAGAGGATGCATCATAAAACTTAATTTTGATACACCCTCTTGGCTCCTGTTTAGAAGAATTTTATTTCTTGTCCTTCCACCTCACTGAGCAATAAGTTGGCCAGTCTACTGGTTCCCAGGCGGAACCATTTGTGTGTCAGCCATTTCTCGCCTAACACTTCCTTTACGATTGTATAGTAAATGACAGCGTCCATAACTGTATTAATTCCTCCTGCAGGCTTGAATCCAATTTGGATACCAGTTTTCTCATAATACTCCTTAATGGCTTCGCACATGATATAAGCTGCCTCTGGTGTCGCGCTGATTTTTTCCTTTCCTGTGGATGTCTTGATATAGTCAGCACCAGCATACATCGAAAGAATGCTGGCTTTTTTGATGTTGCTTGCCGATCCTAAGTCACCAGTTTCTAGGATAACCTTCATTGGGTGGTCTCCACATGTCTCCTTTAGCTCTTGGATATCGTCGGCTAATCCTTCATAATCCCCACTTAGGAACTTTCCTACAGGCATTACGATATCGATTTCGTCGGCACCGTCTTTTATGGCTAATGCTGTTTCTGCTACCTTTACTTCTATCAATGCTTGTGATGAGGGGAAACTTCCTGATACACATGTGATTTGCACGCCTTCTACCTCTAAGGTGTCTTTGACAATTTCTGCGAAGCATGGATATACGCAGATGGTTGCCACATGGGGCATGTCTGGATATTGTTCGTCAAACCGGTTGACGCTTTCCGTAAATTGCATGATGCTGACCTCAGAGTCTGTTGTATGCAAAGAGGTTAATTCTATGCTCCCGAAGAGAAATTTCTTTACTTCTTTTGTATCATTCCCTGCTACTTTTTCCGTGATCAGTTTCTTCACTTTGTCACGAATCTCTGCATCATTGAGTTCACAATTATATTGGCTCAATGCTTCTTGATACTTACTTTGCTGCTGACTCGGCCTTTCAGTATTTACTTGTTCTTTTATACTTGCCATATCTTTTTTCTTTTAAATGTTATGTTGTTTGCTTATATTTTAGCGTCACTAAAGTCTTTTATCTCACTCTGAGCCTTTTAATTTAGGGTTATTGAGATGGCGTAAGGCATCTCTTTTCGTCTTCTTGTCGAAGCTCTTTTTCAGTTCTTCTGTCAGGTCGATTCCTGTTTGGTTGGCCAGGCATATCAGTACCCACAGCACATCTGCCATTTCTTCGCCTATATTATTACTTTCACCTTCCTTAAAGCTTTGGTCGCCATACGTGCGTGCCATGACTCTTGCCAGTTCTCCTACTTCCTCTGTCAGGCATGCCATATTAGTTAGTTCAGAAAAGTATCTTACGCCATATTCATGAACCCATTTGTCCACCTGTTCTTGGGCCTCTTTAATCGACATTTCTTGTTCCATTTTATCTCTATTATTTGGATAACATTAAGTATGTTAGTTGCATTCGTAAATCGTCAGGCAGATAATGATCAAAGCTAATAGGATAATGGTAAATAGATCTATATGCTTGTTATGAATGACGTCATATATAATCCATCCTAACATCGCCATGGCAATGATGACAATAATGATCTCTCTTGCCAGTGGTGGGAGATACCTGGTTCCTGCGACATAGACCAGCATTGCTGCTAGGATGCATGCCCATTCCCTTTTTTGTTTTTTTCTCCGCCTGTTTTCTTCCATTTCTTATAAGCGATTCCAATGATGAAAACTGTTCTCCATCACACGAGTGTGATACCGAATGCTGCTTACTGCCTTGGTTTCAATAAACTTTCTTCCTTTTCGTCATTAGCGATTGATGATTATTGAACGACTTTCTTGCAGTATTGTGATGTTCTTATTCTTTATTCTTCGTATCCATGCATATTGTCACAGGTCCATCATTTAATAATTCCACTTTCATGTCTGCTCCAAATTCTCCTGTACCAATTGGCTTTCCTAATGCTCTTTCCAGTTGAAGGCAGAATTCTTCGTATAAGGGGATAGAATGTTCATGGTGCCCAGCTCTTAGCCATGACGGTCGATTTCCTTTCTTATAGCTTGCAAAAAGGGTGAATTGTGAGATTACAAGTATGTCACCTCCAATATCTTGAATCGATAGGTTCATGACCCCGTTGTTATCATCGAAAATCCTTAGATTGACAATTTTCCTGACAAGCCAACTGACATCCTCTGACGTGTCGGCATCTTCAATACCTATCAAAATCAAATAACCTTTTCCAATGGAGGCTTTTATTGCACCATTGATGGTTACGGATGCGTGGCTTACTCTTTGTATGACTGTTCTCATGCTGCAAAGTTAAGGATAATTTGTTTTACTTCCTAATGTTTTCGTAAAAATCGTTTCTTGTTTTATTCGAAAACGAAGATAAGGAGATCATTTGACCTCCTTATCTCTTCTTATATGCTTATAATTATCTGATATACAGATATTTAAGTATTATTACAAAGCTTTAGCCACAATCTTTGCCTCTTCGCCGGTATATACTTTTACTTCTCCTTCCGCAACATATTCAAAGTCGCTATACTTGGCAATCTGATATGCAACGAATTGACCATCGTCAGATATGGCTGCTTCCAGTTGTAGATTACCCATCTGATCACCTTCAATTTGAGGTTTGGTCTCTATTTCTTTAGCAATTTCTGCGATGGGTTTGCTAAGGAGTTTCTCAATGTCGTTTCCTTTTTCGTTGTTATAATATTCGCAGATGATACGAATGTTGCTGTTTGTCGGTTTATAGATGTATTTTTTGCCAAGTCCTAAAAAGCCTTTCTTTACTTCTATATCTTGATTTGACAGTATTACCTTTTCCAGTTCTTTGTTCTTGAAATTTGACATAATCGTATATATGATATAATTTTTTCCATTCTTATTGGATGGAAAGTTGTTTTAAAAATAATGTTTTGGGCTTGTTACTTTTTTGTTTGCCCTTGGTCTCTAAGATATCACAATATCATGTCGTCAACAAAGAATATGCCTCAAAGCGAAGATGTAATAATCGCTTGAGACATGAACAGGGTAGGGAGTTCTTACACGGAACTGCCTTCCTATCATCAGGAAATTGTTTAAAGGGTTAAACTTATTGTAAAAAACTTGCTTTCCACCAAATTTCTGGGGTCTTGGCTCGTTCCCAGGAATAAATCTGGAAGGCCTTGCGCCCGTAAAGTGAACCTCATTGGAGCGATCGGAAAGAATTGCTTCGGGATTCCTGTGTTCCTTAATGATCTCTTTGTGGACATCCCTTAGCTGATATGGCAAGGCCTTCTGATTAGACGCATATCCTTGTCTTTGACCAATTATGGTCAAGGTAAGGCTTATGATAATTATCTTTAAAAGTCTAATCATGCTGGTCTCTAATTTTAATATGTTTTCTTTTCCTGGAAATGTGTATAAATAATTTTACCTTTAACTGGTCCAATAATTTTGATGAGCTCGGCCAATCCTGCTTCCTTCATCTTTTTAACCGTCTTAAAGTTTTTCAATAATTCTTCTTTTGTTTTTGGACCTATGCCTTTAATATCATCTAACTCGCTGTGTAAAGCGTGTTTAGATCGCTTGTCTCTGTGGAAAGAAATGGCGAATCTGTGCACTTCATCTTGTATTTGAGTAAGTACGTGGAAGAGTTCGCTTTTTACATCAATGCCAATTGTCTGGGGTGGGAATCCGTACAAAAGTTCATTTGTACGATGGCGCTCATCTTTAGCCAGTCCTGCGATTGGGATTTGTAGGTTTAATTCACCTTCCACAACCTCTCTGACAACATCCATCTGGCCTTTTCCACCATCTGTAATGATCAAGTCGGGTAGTCTTTGACTTTCCTCTATCATCCTTTTATACCTTCTTCTCACGACCTCCTGCATAGAAGCGTAATCATCTGGTCCTACCACGGTTTTAATGTTATATTTTCGATAGTCCTTTTTAGATGGCTTCATGCTTTTGAAGACGACACATGCTGCTACGGCATCAGTCCCAGAAATATTAGAGTTGTCGAAGCATTCTATTTGATAAGTAAGCTTGGGCAGTTTTAACTTCTCTTGTAATTCCTTCATCAACCTGGTTTGCTTCTGTTCTGGATTCAGCTTCTCTGCTTGTTTTAGTCTATCGAATTTGTATTGTTTCCCATTCATTTCTGACAAATCAAGCAAGTGTTTTTTATCTCCTCTTTGTGGTACGAAGAACACGGCATTCTTGATCTTCCATTGCATTTCAAATGGGACCAGAATCTCCTTAGCTGTTGATTGGAATCTTTCCCTTATTTCTGGGATTGCCGTTATCAGTAATTCCTCATCACTTTCGTCCAGCTTTCTTTTGTATTCGAAAGTAAAGCTTTGGTTGATGGTGCCATTCTTGACATGAATGTAATTGATATAAGCATTCTTCTTGTCATCATCATCATTAATTGTGAAGACGTCTTCATCATCTATGGTATGGCTGACCACCTCGCTTTTGGCAACGAAACTATCTAATAGAAGATACCTTTCCTTTAAAAGTTCTGCTTCTTCGAATTTTAATTCAGATGCCTTTTTGGTCATTTCTTCATAGATGAACTGTTGGATATCTCGCGTGTTCCCTTTCAGGATTTCCTTCGCCTGCCTGATATTCTCCTGATATTCCTCATAGCTTTGCTTGTTGATGCACGGTCCATAGCAATTATGAATATGGTATTCCAGGCACGGTTTGAACTTTTTCTGCTGTATTCCTTCTCTTGTCAAGGGCAATCTACACCTCCTCGGTTTGTACACCTTACCTATTAATTCCAGTAATGCATACATTGTGGAAATATGGCTGTATGGACCAAAGTATGTCCCATACTTTTTGTTGATTTGTCTTGTCTTGAAGATTCTTGGAAAGTATTCTTTCGTTACGCATATGCTGGGATATGTCTTTCCATCTTTAAGGAGTACATTATATCTCGGGTTGTATTTCTTGATCAAGGCATTCTCAAGGAGTAGGGCGTCCTCCTCAGTGTTGACTACTGTGTAGGTAATATCCATAATCTTGCTGACTAGGACCTTTGTCTTGAACCTGTCCACTTCTTTGTGAAAGTAGGAAGAGACACGACGCTTTAGATTCTTCGCTTTTCCTACATAGATAATTACATGATCCTTGTCATAGTATTGATAGCTGCCTGGTTTCTCAGGCATGCTCAATACTATGTTTTTTAGATATGCCAATCTTTTCTCGTTTTCCTCTTTATTCATCTTCTTCCCCTTTGTTTAAAGGGATCTTTAATTATGTTGTTTCACGTGAAACTAATATAAACCTTCTAATTTCTTCCTTTGATTGCCTTATCTTACCCCAAGATCATGATTCCTTGTATGCCTTTATATTTGAATCAGGGAGGATACTTCTATGTCATCGTCAAATTGCTCTCTTCCATTCATTCCCTCGTTGACAAGTTCAATGATAAAATTGACATAAATCTTCTTGGGATGGAATTTCTTCACTAGATCACAGGCGGCCTTCATGGTGCCACCCGTTGCAAGCAAGTCATCGTGAAGCAGGATCACATCGTTTTCGTTAATGGCATCTTTGTGAATCTCAATAGTGTCCTTCCCGTATTCTTTCGCATAGCTTTCTTGTACGGTTTCACAGGGCAATTTCCCTGGCTTGCGGCATAATACTACGCCAGCATGCAGTTCGATTCCTAATGCTGACGCCATGACGAATCCCCTACTTTCGATGCCGACGATTTTTGTTATTCCTTTGTCTTTGTACAAGTCGTACATTTCATCGTTAATCTCTTTAAGACAATCTGGGTTTTTGAATAGAGTCGTGACATCTCTAAAATTAACGCCTTTCTTTGGCCAATCTGGTATGCAACGAAGATTGGAGAGTAATAATTTGTTGTTCATCTCTTTATATATTAATTATTTGTTTTATATTCTGTTTCACGTGAAACGCATGTTCGGATAAATCATTTGTTTTGAGGCAATTATCGTCCCATTAACACGAGAAGAACGTTAATGTCAGATGGTGACACTCCAGGTATTCGACTGGCTTGCGCCAACGTCTCTGGGTCGATTCTTTCGAGCTTTTGGCGACCTTCGGTGCTAATTTCATGAAGTTCATTATACTTGAAATGCCCCTTGATTTTAATATTCTCTAATCGATGCATTTTGTCAGCAACGACCCTCTCACGGGCGATATATCCTTTGTATTTCATTTTTATCTCAGCTGCCTCGGCGATTTCTTCGACTCTATCCTCTGGCTTGTTGATCAATAACTTTAGTTCTGGCAGGATGTCTGCCATGTTCTGCAGCGTAATCTGGGGACGGGCGACTAAGTCTGCTACCTTGCATCCCTCGTGAAGTGGAGTGGTTCCTAAATTTTCGAGTGAAGAGTTAATTTCTTTCGGTTTTACCGATGTATTTTCGCAGAACTCGATGATAGACTGAATGGCATCCTTCTTTTTTATCCACCAATCGTATCGATCCCTTTTAGCGAGTCCTAATTCGTAGCTCTTTTCTGTGAGTCTTGCATCTGCGTCATCTTGTCTGAGCAGAATTCGATATTCTGCTCTGGATGTAAACATGCGATAGGGCTCGTCTACTCCTTTCGTCGTTAGGTCATCAATCAAGACACCAATATATCCCTCATCACGTTTCATGATGTAAGGCTCGCTATTTCCACAGTATAACGCAGCATTGATTCCTGCCATGGTTCCCTGGCCGCCTGCCTCCTCATATCCTGTGGTCCCGTTTACTTGTCCGGCCATGAACAGGCCCTTAAGGATTTTAGACTCTAAGGAATGTTTCAATTGAGTTGGATCGAAGTAATCGTATTCAATGGCATATCCTGGCCTATACACCTTAGCGTCTCGTAGGGCAGGAATTTTATGGATGGCTGCCAACTGAATGTCCATAGGCATGCTTGATGAGAATCCGTTCAGATACATTTCTTCTGTGGTCTCTCCCTCTGGTTCAAGAAAAAGGGGATGCTGGTTCTTGTCTGGGAATGTCACGAGTTTCGTCTCTATTGATGGACAATAACGGGGACCTGTACTTGTGATCTGCCCATTATAGAGCGGCGAGTCGGCTAAGCCATTTCTTAAGATCTCATGTACTTCTTCATTCGTATAGCATGTCCAACAGGGAAGTTGTTTTAGCAATCGGTGTGGTCCCATATAACTAAATTGATGAAAATCCAGTTCCCCTGGTTGCATTTCCATATCTTCGAAATGTACGGTCCTGCCGTCAATGCGAACAGGTGTGCCTGTTTTCATCCTTGCTACTCGGATGCCATGCTGAGAGATACTTTCGCTAAAATGATATACTGCAGGTTCTGCGATTCTTCCTCCAGGGTACATATGTCGTCCAATGTGCATGAGGCCGTTCAAAAAGGTGCCTGCAGTGATAATTGTTGCTTTCGCATAGAACTCAACTCCCCAAATGGTCTTGACGCCTATGGCTTCTCCATCCTTGACCAATAGCTCGTCAGCTTGGTCTTGCCAAATGTCAAGATGAGGAGTCTGGTCCAAGACCTCTCTCCATTTCCAGATAAATTTTCCTCTGTCGCATTGGGCGCGGGGACTCCAGACGGCAGGTCCTTTGCCGCGATTGAGCATACGGAACTGGATGGCGGTAGCATCCGTCACCTTTGCCATTTGTCCTCCCAAGGCATCAATCTCCCTAACGATCTGGCCTTTGGCAATGCCGCCAACTGCCGGATTGCAGCTCATTTGCCCGATTTTGTTCATATCCATCGTAATCAGACAGGTCTTGGCACCCATGTTAGCAGCTGCAGTTGCCGCCTCACATCCAGCGTGTCCTCCTCCGATTACAATTACGTCGTATTTGAAAATCATTTTAAATATTTCTCCACGAGTTGTCTAATTTTCCGCAAAAGTAAGAATTTTAATTGGAATTTTTATCTAAAACCTTTGAATTATCGCTAAAATATAGTATTTTTGCATTCACAATGAAGGGGGAGTCATACCTATTTTAAGGTATATTTTCCCTTTAAAGGTGTAGGATCACAATCGTTCGTAACAAAGTCGTTAATATATTCTAACAGTTAAATAATTAAAAATCAATCATTTATGTGGTTAATCAATTCACCTATTGGTAGAAAAGTGGTAATGTCGTTAACCGGCATTTGCCTTATTCTTTTCTTGACGTTCCACTGTTGTATGAACATTGTTGCGTTCTTTTCGGGGACAGGCTACAACGAGGTTTGCGAGTTCTTGGGCTCCAATTGGTATGCCGTTGTTGGCACACTGGCATTGGCGTTCCTAGCATGCTGCCATATCGTTTATGCTTTTATCCTGACTGCGCAAAACCGTCGTGCACGTGGTGATGAGCGTTATGCAGTCACATCCCGTCGTCCAGAAGTAAGTTGGGCTTCTCAGAACATGTTGGTACTTGGCCTGATCATCCTGTTGGGCTTGATCCTTCACTTGTACAATTTCTGGTCACACATGATGTTGGCCGATCTTATCGGAAACACAGGCTTGGCTTATGGTCCTGCAGACGGTATCAGTTGGATTAAGGATACTTTCAGTAATCCTGTCTTTTCTATTCTTTATCTGATTTGGATGTGTGCCATCTGGTTCCATCTCTCTCATGGATTCTGGAGTGCCATGCAGACTCTTGGGTGGAGTGGCAAAATCTGGTTGAAGAGATGGCAGTGCATAGGCATCGTATACGTTACAATTCTCATGGCCATCTTTGCATTCCTGGTTATCTCCTTCTGGGCAGGGTTTGCTCCTGGTCTCCATTAATTTAAACAATAATTTTGTAAACGATTAAGATTATGTCACAGTTAGATTCAAGAATTCCAGAAGGCCCACTGGCCGAGAAATGGACTAATTATAAAGCTCACCAGAAACTGGTTAACCCAGCTAATAAGCGGAAGCTCGACATCATCGTTGTGGGGACCGGTCTGGCTGGTGCCAGTGCTGCTGCTTCCTTAGGTGAAATGGGTTTCCATGTTATCAATTTCTGCATTCAGGATTCGCCACGTCGTGCACATTCTATTGCCGCACAAGGAGGTATCAATGCGGCGAAGAATTATCAGAACGATGGCGATTCCGTGTACCGCTTGTTCTATGATACGATCAAGGGTGGTGATTACCGTGCCAGAGAGGCAAATGTATATCGCTTGGCAGAGGTGAGCGCCAATATTATTGATCAGTGTGTGGCACAGGGCGTTCCTTTTGCCCGCGAATATGGTGGTATGCTTGCTAACCGTTCTTTTGGTGGCGTTCAAGTTTGCCGTACTTTTTATGCGAAAGGCCAGACGGGTCAGCAGCTTCTTCTCGGGGCTTATTCTTCCTTGATGAAAGAGGTACATCATGGTACGGTTGAATTGCATACCCGTACAGAGATGGAAGATCTCGTAGTGATCGATGGACGTGCTCGTGGTATTATCGCTAAAAATCTGATTACAGGAAAGTTGGAGCGTTATTCAGCTCATGCAGTTTGTATTGCTACCGGCGGTTACGGAAATACTTATTTCTTGTCAACAAATGCCATGGGTTGCAACTGCACGGCTGCCCTACAGTGTTATCGTAAGGGTGCCTATTTTGCAAATCCTTGTTATGTGCAGATCCACCCAACTTGTATTCCAGTACACGGTGACAAACAGTCGAAACTGACTTTGATGTCAGAGTCCTTGCGTAATGATGGTCGTATATGGGTTCCTAAAAAACTTGAAGATGCCAAAGCCCTTCAGGAAGGCAAACTGCAGGGTCGTGATATCCCAGAGGAGGATCGCGACTATTATTTGGAGCGTCGTTATCCTGCATTTGGTAACTTGGTTCCCCGTGACGTTGCGTCACGTGCTGCTAAGGAGCGTACGGATAAAGGCTATGGCGTTAACAATACTGGCTTGGCAGTATTCCTTGATTTCTCAGAGGCTTTCCAACGTTTAGGACGTGACGTCGTTGACCAGCGCTATGGTAACCTCTTTGATATGTATCAGGAGATCACAGACGTGGATCCGCATGAAAATCCAATGATGATCTTCCCTGCAATCCACTATACAATGGGTGGTATTTGGGTTGATTACGAGTTGATGACTACCATCAAAGGTCTGTTCGCATTGGGAGAGTGTAATTTCTCTGACCACGGGGCTAACCGTTTGGGCGCATCTGCACTGATGCAAGGCTTGAGCGACGGCTATTTTGTCATCCCTTACACCATGCAGAATTATCTGAGCGATCAGATTACAGTTCCTCGCTTCTCAACGGATCTTCCTGAGTTCGATGAGGCAGAGAAGAACGTGCAGGCAGAGATCGACCGTATCTATAATATCCAGAACAAGCAACAGGATAAGAGCAAACTGAAGAGTGTCGATTCTATCCATAAAGAGCTCTATCATATTATGTGGGACTATGTTGGAATGGCACGCAACGAAGCTGGATTGAAGAAAGCCTTGAGTATGTTAAAGGATGTTCGGGAGCAATTCAATACTTGCGTTCGTATTCCGGGTGCGAAAGAAGGTCTTAACGTGGAACTTGACAAGGCAATCCATCTGCGTGATTTCATCACTATGGGTGAACTGATTGCTTATGATGCACTGAACCGTAATGAAAGTTGTGGTGGTCACTTCCGTGAGGAGTCTCAAACCGAAGAAGGGGAAGCTAAGCGGGATGATGAAAACTATATGTATGTAGCTTGCTGGGAGTATCAGGGTTCTGACGACGTGGCTCCTAAACTTTATAAGGAGCCTCTGGACTATCAGTATATTAAGGTACAGGTTCGTAACTACAAGAAGTAATTTTTAAATCAGATTAAGAAATGGATACAAATATAAGTTTCACGCTTAAAGTATGGCGTCAGAAGGGACCTCAGGAAAAGGGTCACTTTGATACATTTGAGATGAAGGATATTCCTGGTGATACTTCTTTCCTCGAAATGTTGGATATCCTGAATGAGCAGTTGATTGAGGAGGGCAAAGAGCCCTTCGTGTTCGACCATGATTGCCGTGAGGGTATTTGCGGTATGTGCTCACTTTATATCAATGGGAATCCTCATGGACCAGCACAAGGAGCTACTACCTGTCAGCTCTATATGCGCCGTTTTAAAGATGGTGACGTGATTACCGTTGAGCCTTGGCGTTCAGCAGCTTTTCCTGTAATAAGGGATTGTATGGTCGATCGTTCTGCTTTTGACAAGATCATTGCAGCCGGTGGGTACACATCTGTACGTACTGGTCAGGCTCAGGACGCTAATGCGATCCTGATCCCCAAAGAGAAGGCAGATGAGGCCATGGACTGTGCTACCTGCATCGGTTGTGGCGCTTGCGTGGCAGCATGCAAGAATGGATCTGCGATGTTGTTCGTAAGCTCTAAGGTTAGTCAGCTCGCATTGTTACCACAAGGTCGTCCTGAAGCCGCCCGTCGGGCTAAGGCTATGGTAGCCAAGATGGAGGAATTGGGCTTTGGCAATTGTACCAATACACGTGCTTGTGAGGCCGAATGCCCGAAAAACGAAAGTATTGCCAATATAGCTCGCTTGAACCGTGAGTTCATCAAGGCAAAATTGAATGATTAAGTTATAGAGTATAATCCTAAAGAAAAGGAGGGTGTATCAAATTCTGATGCATCCTCTTTTTTTGTGCCATGTATCGCATTTTCATGGGTTCGCTTACGCGCACCTTTTCTTGACATGGCTGAGCTCAAACAAGCTTGGCTCTGCTCATTTGGCTTATCGATAATGTCCCATTTCAATTTATATCATGATCAGTATATGAATAAAAGCTGAGCTATCATGCAAAATTCTCTCGAGAATTTTGCCCAATCGTGGCGGTTTTGCACATTAAAAGGATAGGTGTCACCATAAATTCTCGAGAGAATTTAGCAAAAGATGTGCTTTTTCTGTCAACCTTTGACAACCTTTGACAACCTCAAATCAGGTTGCAAGCCCGATGTGCAAAGGGTTTTGACAACCTGTCAACCTATAGAAGAAAAAATCTCTAGTGTAAATAGAAGAAATTTGTGTGTGTTTCCTTGGCCTGCGCTTGTGACGGTTATTAAGAAAATACGTCGTATAAAGGCATTGCAGTCCAGCATTTCTGGAAATAAAGACAGAGATCTTTGTTTTTTTTTTTTGTTTGTTTGAGGTATTTCTTTTTTTTATTAAATTTGCATTATGAAACCTGCCATTCATTTTCGACATGTCCTATTAGGCATTCTTGCTATTAGTTTTACACAGGCTTCTGCGCAAACTTATGCTCCGAAACGATATCCTAATATCGGTGTGGGAGTCGTGCGTCATGGTAATGACTCCTTGCGGACTGCTTTCTTCAATCTTGGTTTGTTTTCCAATACAGATACTTTGAAAGGCGTTCAATTAGGAGCGATATCAGGTATGACGAGTGCTACAGCTTCTGGGTTAAATGTCGGTGGACTTTTTGCGTTTTCTGGAACGGAACTGAATGGCGTTCAGATAACAACCGGGATAGGCTCTGTGGGAGGCAGAGTGCGTGGCGTGCAAATATCGGGCATTTCCAGTATCGCACATCATGCAGAAGGGTTACAAGTAGCAGGATTCTCAAATATCTGTACATCATCTTTAGCTGGAGTCCAGGTGAGTGGAGTGTCAAATATCTCGGTAGGTGTTAAAGGAGGAGCCCAAGTGGCAGCTATTGCCAATATTTGCTCTTCAACCATGCGAGGCATTCAGATCGCTGCCTATAATTATGCAGATTCTCTGAACGGTTCCCAGGTGGGATTCTTGAATGTGTGTATTTCTCATCCCCGTGGCGTTCAGGTAGGCATTATTAATTATAGTCGTGATACCATTGCTCATAAGATAGGGCTGGTTAACATCAATCCCAAGACAAAAATAGATGTCTTGGTGTATGGCGGTACCAGTACGAAACTTAATTTCGCATTTCGGTATCGGAATCGTTCTACTTATAATATCGTGGGCGTTGGTACCCATTTTATGGGTATTGACCAAAAGTTTTCCGGAGCACTTTTCTATCGGGTTGGACAATACTTTAATTTGACACCTAAATGGTGCCTTAGTGGAGACTTGGGTTACTATCACGTAGAGACATTCTTGAAGGATAATGCCACAAAGCCTAAGCGACTGTTCTCGTTGCAGGCTCGTATTAACGTGGACTATGCCTTTAATCATTATTTGGGTGCATTCCTCTCTGGCGGTTATGGTGACACACGCTATTATTACCATTGGCATTCCTATCGTCATCGCTTTATTTTAGAAGGGGGGCTTGCCATCAGATTTCAAAGGAGTAAGACGAGATGAGCAAAAGACAGATGATTCTTATGATTGTGGCGATACTGCCCTGCATGGCATTTTCTCAGCAAGACACAGCTTTTACGAACAGGTTGATGAGGATGGCAGCTGACTCTATCTATGCCTATAACCGCCCAGAATTACAAGAGAAGCATCCTTGGAAAGCAGCAGCAGAAGCTACGGGCATTAACGTATTCGTACATTGCTTTGATCGCTTTGTCATGAATCAGGAATTTGCCCAAGTGAATTTGCATACGATCCATCATAATTTCAAGAATGGATTCGTTTGGGATAATGACCAGTTCTCTACGAATCTGTTTGCTCACCCTTACCATGGAAACCTTTATTATAACTCGGCTCGTGCATGTGGATTGAACTTTTGGGAATCTGCACCTTACGCTCTCTGCGGTAGTTTAGAATGGGAGTTCTGTGGCGAAAAGGAACCACCAGCCATTAATGACTTATTGGCGACTACTTTCGGAGGAATCTGCATTGGTGAGATTGCTTATCGCATTAGTAGTTTGCTATTAGATGATCGTACCCATGGATGGAATCGTTTCATTCGTGAGGCAGGGGCTACTGCAATCAGCCCGATGAGAGGATTCAATCGCATCATCAGTGGGGATGCTTGGAGAATCCGGAACAAATATTATAAATACCATGATTATGATCGATTCCCGATAGATTTCTCTATGTCCATGGGCGTGAGATATCTGGCAGATGACGGTGCCCTATTTCGTGGTGAGGCTAATCCTTTTGTCAACATCTATCTTTGCTATGGCGATCCCTTTAATGAGGAAGAAAAGAAACCATATGACTTCTTTGATGTAGAGGCAACGGTAGGATTTTCAGCAAATCAGCCTCTTATCAATGGCTTGCATATCCTGGGACGTGTATGGGGGGCTCCTGTATTTATAGGGAATACGGTTACGGCTGAGTTCGGTGTTTTCCAGCACTTCAATTACTATGATTCTAAGCCTGTAAAAGATGGTAGCAATCAAACTCCTTACCGGATTTCCGAGGCAGCAGCTTTTGGTCCAGGGTTGATCTTGTCCCTTCCTGAAGTGGGGGTGTTGAGTCGGTTGGAGCAAAGGATTTTCATCAGCGGAATATTACTTGGAGGAACCAAGAGCGACTATTATAATGTGATCGATCGTGACTATAATATGGGAAGTGGTTATTCCATTAAGACAAAAACCCATATGGAGTTTCGAAATTTCGGGCGTTTTATCCTTCATGCGCAATACTATCGTATTTACACATGGAAAGGATATGAGGGAAAGGACCTGTCTACCATTGATCCTTTGTACTTGAATGCCCAAGGTGATAAAGGGAATGCAGAGCTGTTTGTCCTTAACCCTATTTGGGAGTCTGACCTTCGTGGCCCGCTTAGTTTCTTGGCATCAGGATCCTATTTCATAAGGAATACTCGGTATGCTTATCATGATGATGTCCATGCCAATACCTTTGAGGTCAGAGTAGGTTTGACCTATCATTTTTAATCGATATGGCAGAAATGATGAATCAGGCCACTATGGATTTCATCCATGAACATCGGCATGAGAATGTTCAGAAACTGGCTTTTCTGGGTTCAAGGTTCCCGGATGTAGACTTACAATATGCCCTTGAACAGATAGATGGTTGGCAGAGAGCATGTGTCAAGATCCCGTTGTGGGCGTCTACGGAAGGGATTATTTACCCTCCTCATCTATCCATGGAACAGTGCTCTTCGCAGTTTACGGCAAGCTATAAAGCACAAGTGGCAAAGAGATGGGTTGGAGACCAGAACGGTATGAAATGGGTTGACCTAACCGGTGGTTTCGGAGTTGATTTCTCTTTGATGGCCTTGCAATTTCCCTTTTCACAGTCTATTTATGTAGAGAAACAAGACGAACTTTGTCGAGTTGCACGGCATAATTTCTCTTTGTTAGGGGTTCATGCTGATATCGTATGTGGAGATGGCGTAGACTATCTTCATCATCTTTCCCATGTCTCATTGCTCTTTTTAGATCCTGCTCGTAGGGATGCGTATGGGGGAAAGACAGTAGCGATTGAGGACTGTACCCCCGATGTGCTGCAGATCAAGGAAGAACTTTTATCTAAGGCTGATGTTGTTCTCTTGAAGTTGTCTCCCATGTTGGATTGGCATCAGGCTCTGACAGACTTAGGCGAAGATCATGTCAGGGAACTGCATATCGTGTCAAAGGATAACGAGTGTAAGGAATTGCTGTTTGTCCTCTCTGCTGTGCCAGGAGATCCCATGAAGGTATTTTGCGTGAATGGCGATCAGCAGATGCAAGTAGAATCATCATCAGATGCACTTATCTCCTATGTGGGAGAGGGACAAATGCTGGACGTTGATTATCGGGAGAACAAACTTTATCTTTATGAACCGAATGCCTCTATCATGAAAGCGGGATGCTTTGGCACATTGTGCCATCGGTATGGCGTGAAGGCAGTTGGAAGGAATTCACACCTTTTTGTTTCTGATTCCATGATACCGGATTTTCCGGGTCGTAGTTTTCAGGTCAGATCGGTATTTACTTTAAATAAGAAGTCATTGAAAACGGCTTTGAGAGGCATAGATGCAGCCAATATTGCTATCCGCAACTTTCCTCTATCCGTATCTGCACTTAGAAAGCGGCTTAAATTGAAAGACGGTGGCGACTATTATCTATTTGGAACCACCCTCTACCCACATGATCATGTTTTGATTCTTTGCAAGAAATCGTAAAAAACTGCACAAAATTTGGTGTTGTGCATGATTTTCTATATCTTTGCATGTTTATTAAAGCATTAATCAATTGATTTATCAATGTCGTCAGTAGAAATCAGGAAAGTTGAGACCAAGAAAGATCTCAAGAGATTCATAGACTTCCATTATGACCTTTATAAGGGTAACGAATATGATGCCCCCACTCTTTTTAGCGATGATATGAATACGCTGAGTAAGGACAAGAATGCTGCTTTCGATTTTTGCGAGGCAGAGTATTACCTTGCATACAAGGGCGGAAAGATTGTAGGTCGTGTGGCTGCAATTATCAATCATCATGCGAATGAAAAGTGGGGAGTAAAGTCTGTCCGCTTTGGATGGATCGACTTTATCGATGACTTTGAGGTGTCTACTGCTTTGATCAAGGCGGTAGAAGACTATGGGAAAAGTAAGGGTATGACACAGGTCGTGGGGCCATTGGGATTTACGGATATGGACCCAGAAGGGATGTTAACTTGGGGATTCGACCAGTTAGGCACCATGCCCACCATCTATAATTATCCATATTATCCGGAGCACATGGAAAAGATGGAAGGCTTTGTCGTTGACAATAAATATGTGGAATATAAGATGTACGTTCCCGAAACAATCCCAGAAAAGTACACCAAGATTGCCCAAATGATAGAAAAGAGATATAACCTTCATGTGAAGAAACTGACCAAGAAGGATATCTTTGAGGGAGGATATGGGCAGAAGGTCTTTGATCTTATTAATGATACTTATAAAGACCTTTATGGCTATTCAGAGTTGACCCCTCGTCAGATTGGCCAGTATATCAATATGTACTTGAAAGACCTGGATTTGAATTTGGTCACTCTGGTGGAGGATTGGAATGCTGGCCGTAAGTTGGTTGGGTTGGGCATTACAATACCATCATTAGCTCGTGCCATGCAGAAATGCCATCGTGGCAGGCTTCTCCCTTTTGGCTGGTGGTATGTACTTCGTGCCATCAAGTATCATAAAACAGAAGGTGTCGATTTGCTGCTGATGGGGGTATTGCCTGAGTACAGAGCAAAGGGTGCCAACGCTTTGTTGTTTGCCGACCTGATCCCTCGATACCAGGCTTATGGATTCAAATGGGGGGAGACACAGGTGGAAATGGAATCTAATGAAGGCGTCCAAAGCCAATGGGGAGCCTTGAACCCAATCCATCATAAATCTCGGAAGTGTTATAAGAAAATCATTGGCTAACAAAAAAGAAAGATTTTATTGATAATGCCAGAAAACGAGAACAATAATAAGGATCTGGAACAGAATGTCCCTTCTACGGCAGAATATACGGATGCAAATATCATCCATCTGTCGGATATGGAGCATGTCCGTACGCGCCCTGGCATGTACATTGGCCGACTGGGAGATGGCAGCTTGCCAGAAGATGGCATCTACGTCCTTTTGAAAGAAGTCATTGATAACTCTATTGATGAGTTTAAGATGAATGCGGGTAAACGTATTGAGATCGATATAGAGGACCATCTGAGAGTATCTGTCCGTGATTATGGCCGTGGTATTCCTCAGGGGAAATTGGTTGAGGCTGTTAGCAAGTTGAATACCGGTGGTAAATACGACTCCAAGGCTTTCAAGAAGAGTGTTGGCTTAAATGGCGTTGGCGTCAAGGCGGTCAATGCCTTGAGTGCGCATTTTGAAGTCCGGTCTTACCGCGAGGGGAAGGTACGTGCCTTAACCTTTGAGCGTGGCATCCTGAAAGAAGACCACACGGAGAAGACACAGGACGAGAATGGTACCTATATCTTTTTCGAACCGGATGACACCCTGTTTTTGAACTATCAGTTCCATGATGAAATCGTGGAAACGATGTTGAAGAACTATACTTATCTCAACTCTGGCTTGACTATTATGTATAACGGTCGGCGGATTCTGAGCAGAAATGGCCTTGAGGATTTATTGGTGGATAATATGACCACGGATGGATTATATCCGATTATTCATCTGAAAGGTGAGGATATCGAGATCGCCTTTACGCATACGAACCAATATGGCGAGGAATACCATTCCTTTGTCAATGGTCAGCATACCACGCAGGGAGGTACCCATCAGAGTGCGTTTAAGGAGCATATCGCTCGTACCATCAAGGAGTTTTTTGGCAAGAATTATGATTATACGGACATTCGGAATGGCATTGTAGCTGCCATTGCCATTAATGTGGAAGAGCCGATGTTCGAAAGCCAAACCAAGATTAAGTTGGGTTCGTTAACGATGAGCCCTTCGGGCGAGAGCATTAACAAATACGTAGGCGACTTTGTCAAAGAGCAAGTGGACAACTATCTCCACATCCATACGGATGTGGCTGAGGAGTTGCGGAAAAAAATCGAGGAGAGCGAGCGTGAGCGAAAGGCAATGGCAGGTGTTACCAAACTGGCACGTGAGCGTGCAAAGAAAGCTAATCTCCATAACCGGAAGTTGCGTGATTGCCGTATTCATTATAGTGATGCGAAAAACGACAGGAAGGAAGAAAGCTCCATCTTCATCACAGAGGGTGACAGTGCCAGTGGAAGCATTACCAAAAGCCGCGATGTCAATACACAGGCTGTGTTCTCCTTGCGGGGAAAGCCTTTGAACTCGTTTGGATTGACGAAAAAGGTTGTCTACGAGAACGAAGAGTTCAACCTTTTGCAGGCTGCCCTTGATATAGAAGACGGTTTAGATACCCTGCGATACAATAAGGTGATTGTGGCTACTGATGCTGATGTTGATGGCATGCATATACGGTTGCTGATTATCACGTTCTTCCTTCAGTTCTTCCCAGAGCTGATTAAGAAAGGACATGTTTATGTCCTTCAGACTCCTCTCTTCCGGGTGCGGAACAAGCGTACGAAGATCAAGAGCAAGAAGGTGATAGCCGATGCTGATGCCAGATTGAAAAAAGGGGAGCGGAAGAACGACTTCATTACGATCTATTGCTATAGTGAGGAGGAGCGGCAAAAGGCAATCAAAGACCTGGGACCTGATCCAGAGATCACACGGTTCAAGGGATTAGGTGAGATCAGTCCCGATGAATTCGTACATTTCATAGGTCCTGACATGCGACTGGAACAGGTTACTTTACACAAGAACGATCAAGTACATAAATTATTGGAATACTATATGGGGAAGAATACGATGGAACGCCAGAATTTCATTATTGATAATTTGGTAATAGAGGAAGACCTTCCGGAAGATACTGACCCCATTGATTAATGGCGTTATGAATATGAAGAAGTTACTATTTGCCTCTTTGGCAATGATGATATCGTTGGGGACTTCTGCCCAGGTTCACCTCAATTTCGGTGAAAACAGTCCTTTGCGTAAGTTGCAGATTGCAGAGATGGCCATTACCAATCTCTATGTCGATTCTGTGGATGAGAATCAATTGGTAGAGGATGGCATTCGCGGAATGATTGAGAAGCTGGATCCTCACTCTGCCTACACCTCAGCCAAGGAAACAAAGGCTATGAATGAGCCCCTGCAGGGTTCTTTCGAGGGGATCGGCGTGCAGTTCAATATGGTCCAAGATACCTTGTTAGTGATACAGCCTGTTATTAATGGTCCTTCAGAAAGAGTTGGCATCATGGCCGGTGATCGTATCATCAGTGTCAACGATACGGCAATAGCGGGCGTTAAAATGGCAAAAGAGGAGATCATGAGACGTCTCCGTGGTCCGAAAGGCACCAAGGTACGTCTGAACATCGTGCGAAGGGGCATCAAAGATGTGCTGTCCTTCACGGTTACCCGTGATAAAATCCCAGTAAAGACCCTTGATGCTTATTATATGATCCGCCCAGGTATGGGCTATATCCGGATAGGAAGTTTTGGCGCTACTACTTATCATGAGTTTATGGATGCCGTGAATGCCCTGAAGGCAAAGGGCATGAATGACCTGATCCTCGACTTGGAAGATAATGGTGGAGGATATCTTCAGGCTGCCGTGATGATTGCCAATGAATTCCTTCAGCGTAACGACTTAATCGTCTATACCCAAGGTAGGAGGGCGGAGCGTCAGGAATTTCGCGCTCAGGGCAACGGAAAGCTGCTTAACGGCAAGGTATTTGTCTTGATCAATGAGTTCACTGCTTCTGCATCTGAGATCGTGACGGGTGCTATCCAGGATCAAGACAGGGGAGTTGTCGTGGGACGACGCTCTTTTGGCAAGGGACTTGTCCAGCGCCCCATTGAATTTAAGGATGGCTCGATGATCCGTCTTACCATCGCCCACTACTATACTCCAGCGGGCAGGTGTATTCAAAAACCATATACCAAGGGGGATATGAAAGACTATGAGATGGAGCTCGACAACAGGTATAAGCATGGGGAGTTGTATAGTGCCGATAGCATCCATTTCTCCGATTCCCTGAAATGCTACACCCTGCGTAAGCATCGCGTGGTCTATGGCGGAGGTGGAATCATGCCGGATGAGTTCGTTCCGCTGGATACGACGCAATATACGAACCTGCACCGCCAGTTGGCAGCGAAGAGCATTATTCTCAATGCGAACCTCAAATACGTAGACAATCACCGCAAGGCGTTGCAAAAGAAATATGCAAGCTTTGAGGACTTTAACAAGCATTTTGAAATTCCCCAGTCTTTGATCGACGAAATATTAGCTGAAGGGGCGAAGCAAAAGATCAAGCCCAAAGATGATGCAGAATTGAAGCGTACCTTACCTTATCTGAAGATGCAGATGAAAGCATTGGTCGCAAGGGACCTGTGGGATATGAGCGAGTATTTCCAAGTCGTGAATGAGTCGAATCCTATTGTGAGGAAGGCTCTTCAGCTGATGCAACGATAAGCTTGTTGGAAAACAGAAGGCGCTGACTATGTTATCTCATAGTCAGCGCCTTGTTTTCTGCGGCTTCCATGATCTCCCGCTCACCGGGTCCCTTGTCATTGATGCCACAGAGATGTAAGATACCATGGATGATCACCCGGTGCAATTCCTCGTCATAGTCCTTATGGTATTTTTCAGCGTTTGAGCGAACCGTATCCAGTGAGATGACAATATCCCCACTGATGGTATCATCTTCATCGTAATCAAAAGTGATGATGTCCGTATAGTAGTCATGTCCCAAGTACTCCTGGTTAACCTCCAAGATCTTGTCGTCATTGACAAACATATAGCCGATATCGCCTACTTTCCTTCCATAAGAAGCGGCAACGGCCTTAATCCAGGCATTTGTCTCGCGCTTCTTGATCTTTGGCATTCTTACGCCATCTACATTGTATGAAATCATAAGATCTTATTCGTTATTGGATTCATTTTTGGGTAATAGAAAAGAGATATCCTTCCCGAAATGGCTTAGTTCCCTCACTGCTGTTGAGGATACATTCATGAGTTCGGGTTCCGTATATAACAGGATGGTTTCTATTCCTCCTAATTTCTTATTGAAATAAGCCTGTGCGCGCTCATATTCCAGGTCATTGATATTGCGGACGCCTTTGACGATGAACCGAGCCCCCATCTCTTTCGCGAAGTCCATGGCCAGCCCGTCATAGATCCTGACTTCTATTTGGGGATTCTCACGGTAGAGGGTGGCAATGGCATCCATCCGCTTGGTGACTGGCGTCATGTTGGGCTTGTGCACGTTATCGCCAACCACCCCAATGACCAACTTGTCGAATAGCGGCAAGGCGCGCCTGACAAGAGAGTCATGACCAATGGTGAATGGATCGAAACTGCCTACAAATACTCCTATATTCATGCCTATAATGACTTTTCTGATACTACCGCAAAAGTAGACATTATTTTCGGAACTGGCAAGGATCGCGATTCTCTTTTTTGCTTATGTCTTGCAAAAAGTCTTGCAATGGCTAAGCCATGAGGATTTGTATGCTTACATTTGGCAATACAAAGGTCATTTATCGACTTTTAATAGATCGCCTATTGATGCCAGATTTTTTCTTTTCTATAACTTTTTGTTGAAATCCTTGCAGTTTTCATTCAATTTGCCTAATTTTGTTATTCGAAAGTCAAAAACTGTCCTACGAATCAATGCCTGTAATAAAAAAACATTTGTATAATTTACCCCGTGATGCGGATAAAGATGTATTTTTAATGAAGCAAATAGCAGCTGGAGATGAAAGGGCATTCCAGAGGCTTTTTGATATGTATTACCCACAAGTACGAGGCTTTGTACTAAGCTTTGTGAAAAATGTTGATGATACAGAAGATATAGTGCAGTCTGTGTTTATTCATCTTTGGCAGAAGCGTGATCTGTTGGCAGAAGTTATTAATCCCAGTGCTTACCTTTATCGTATGGGACGTAATGCGATGATGAATTTTCTGTCTAAAAAGAAATATGAAGCACAACCTCTTTCTTTGGGAGCCAATCAAAGTCGATCGTCTGGTGCAACGCCACAAGATTTGCTTGAGATGCAAGACACAAAGCTGTTGATCGATATGGTGGTATGTAATATGCCCACGCAGAGAAGGCAAGTGTACGAAATGAGCCGTAAAGAAGGACTTTCCAATGATGAGATAGCTCAGCGTATGAAGTTGCGGAAAAAGACGGTGGAGAACCATTTAAATTTGGCTTTAAAAGAATTACGAAAGGTATTAAAATGTTTATTCCTGTTAATGTTTTGGGGGTAATGTTATGAAATAGCCATCTTAGAAGTGTCAAGTCAAAATAGCAATAGATGTAATCAGAATAAAATATGAGCGTTTTAGCAAAAATAATAAAGTATTTTTCCAAATATAATTTCACAGAGGATATCCGCATCCGAGTGTGGAAACGATTGGGAAATAACATCGATAACGATGCAGAGGAAGCTTTGCATGAGGTATGGAAATTGCAATCTGGTAATAAAATGAGTAAACATGCGTTGGATGATGCTTATCATATTGTGGCGAAAAGGGCAGGAATTGAAACCTTGAATAGTGAAGAATTCCGATGGGGAAGATTTTTGCTGCGAGTTGCGGGATGGGTCTTACCACTATTCATGCTGGCAGGGTCCTATTTCTTTTATCAAAAGGGACTAACTCAGAGGGACATCTTAGCTAAGACTCATTTTATCCAAGAGTTTAGTAGAAGAGGAGAAATAAAAAAGGTGATGCTTCCAGACAGTTCAGAAGTATGGCTCAATAGTGGTTCTGTGTTGGTTTATCCATCACATTTCAGCAATAATGAGCGTAATATTGTACTAATTGGCGAAGCTTATTTTAAGGTTCGCCATATTGATAGTTCCCTTTTTCAAGTAAGTGTCAATAGGCTGAATGTTAAGGATATAGGTACATCGTTCAATATCCAAAGTTATCCAACTCTTGATGATACGCGCGTAACACTCAAAGATGGCTTAGTTTCTGTGAGCGATGGGCATACGGATTATAGTCTCAAACCTAATCAGCAACTGGTTTATTCCAATCTTACTGGAAAGGTGAGTATTAAAGATGTTGATGTAAAGGGATATGTGGCATGGAAGAATGGAGAATTGCAGTTTGATGATGAACTATTGCCGACAGTGCTCAAGATGTTGGAGTACCGCTATGACGTGCATTTCCAAATGATGACTAGCAAGCATGATCATCAGAGAGTAAGATTGCGATTTGACAGCCAAGAGGATATAGAAGACATCTTATCCGTTATTTCGTTGGTTGTACCAGATTTCAAATGGAAGATGGTTGGCAAGAAGATTGTTGTTCAATAAACGTTAGACTACATGTATGAATCTGCTTGGTGAGGTTTAACAATCTTAATAATAATTAAGATTTAAAGGTATGAGGATACTGAAGTTAAAGCCTGCGGTAGCCAAAGTAAAGCCTGGGGAGAGTTGGTACTTAGCTATGCGAGTGCTATGGCTATGACAAAGTACAATTTAGTATTTAGAGATTTATCATGAAACGTATGCGGATAAACTATCGCTATTTTTCGTGTTATGTCTTAAATATTCAAGTTCCGCAAGTTCAAAATTGGGTATAATAGGGGTATAAAGAAGAGCACAGGGATTTCCGTACGTCACGGAATTTTTGTATCTTTGAAGTGCTAATAAAAAGCGCAAAGGCCTTATGCTCAACAACAAAAGTACAAATATTTTTTCAGAAATCGACAAGTTTTTCAAGGAAAAAGATGCCACAAGTGTAATGAATGTAATAATGAGCATGATGGATACCCTCAGCCTGTCGGAAAAGAGGCTTTTCTGGATTGAGAGCATATGTAACTGCAAGTTGACACAGTTGCAATTGCTCGGTCTGCTGATGTTGTTTCCTTGCTTCATGATTCGTAATGCTTATAATTATGCATCATCCTCTTTGTTTGGCGTGTTCTCCTGAAGAGTGACACGTTCTATAGGTTTCTTTCTAAGGAGTCCCATGACTGGCGCAAGATTCTCTCCGTAGTTTCCATGCAGCTTTGGCGTAAGGTATAGAAGAACCGTACCAGTGAGCAGACAATTCCTGTCTGTCTGATGGTTGATAAAACAGACTTCCCGAAACGTGGTTTTCAGACTGAATTTATAGGAAAGGTGTTCTCCCACGTGGCACACTCGATGAAACTTGGCTTCAAGGCTCTCTTCCTTGGCATCACTGACGGTAGAAGCCAGATGCTGCTTGACTTCTCGCTTGTCGGAGAGGAAGGCAAGAAAAAGAAATACGGCCTGAAGCAGAAGCAGCTTGAAGCAAGGTCCTCCAAGGAGCACTCCAATGAGTCTAACACAGCCAAGCGCATAAAGGAGTATGACCAAAGCAAAATTACGCTTATAATAGAGATGATACGGTGTGTCATCAAATATAAGATACACTTTAACTACATTCTGGCTGACAGTTGGTTCGTATGCGCTGAGATCATCAATTTTGTCACTTCCCGGCATATAAAGTGCTACTATCTCGGTATGATTAAGATGGGCACCACCAAATACATGTATAAGGGTAAGGAGTATACTGCTATCCAGTTCGTGGCACTCTTCAACAAGCTCAAGAAGGGTCGCAAATACAGTCGTATGCTTGTCTGCTACTACATCACAGTGAACATGAAGTTTGCAAACAGGAACGTACGCCTCTTCTTCTGCAAGTGTGGCAAGTGGGCTAAATGGAACGGACTCATCACCACCAACTGTAAGCTCAACTTCCTCGATGCCTATAAGATTTATCCCATGTGGTGGTCTTTGGAGGTCGTATTCAAGGACAGCAAGCGGACTCTCGGACTCGGCAAGTACCAAGTGCGCAACTTCTCCTCGCAGATTGCCATGACTGCGATAACCGCCATGCTGTACAACCTGCTTTCTACGGCAAGGAGGTTCTCCGACTATGAGACCATCGGCGGTCTGTTTAAGGACGCGACAGCTGACAGCATTCAACTCACTATCACAGAGAAAATCTGGGATATGATGATAGAGCTCGTCAGAGAGATGGCACAATGTTTCAATATCGGGGACGAGCAAATCTTCGACAAGCTTGTCAATAGGTCTGATAAACTGCGCCATTTTATAGAGTTTTACCAGTTGAAATTAGCAAGTTAAGAACTTGCGGAACTTGAATTAAATATCAGATCTACCTAAGGAAAGTATAAAAAATATCTCAGATGAAGCATGTTCTAAATATTGGGGCGTTGGGGATCATTTTATTGATTCCGATAATGAGGAAGTAGGAAGTCTCATGTTACTTAGTAATCCTAGTAGAATAGGATATTAAAAGAATAGTGAATTCAAGTATGGTGGTAGCCTCTTTGTAATTCGCTGAGTGTAGTTTTTTTTTGAATTAACACATATTAGCATATAAGAATTGGGTATGAGGGCTATTATTTCTGTCGTTATTGCGTAACATTTATTTACCTAAAAAACTATATTATGCATCAACAAATGAAACGTATCTTCCGATTAGGGGTCGTTGCCATATTAGTTGGCAATGTATCGCTTTCTGCACAGCGTATAGCTCTGAAGCCCGGCAAGATGTCGCTCAAACAAGTTTTTGAGCGAATTGAAAAATCTACTAATTACAAATTTGAGTACAACAACTCTTTCAATGTAAATCGCCAAGTCGAACTTACTAAGAGTAATTCCGATGTCCTTAAACTTGTCAGTGAGCTGCTTGATGGCTCTGGCTACACCTACACAGTGAGAGGTAATTATATTGTTATAACCTCTTTAGTTGGGGACCGACAGAAGCAAAAAGACAAATTCATAAAGGTTGGGAGTGGAGACCATACCATCAAGGGTAAGATATATGATGCCAAAGGAGAACCCATTATTGGTGCTACTATTCGAATAAACGGGACGTCGGAAGGGACCATTACAGATCTTGATGGAAATTTTTCTCTTCAGGCTAATAATAAGGTAGAGCTTGAAATCTCATATATAGGTTTTACAAGCAAAAAAATAGAAGCAGTTCCTGGTAAATCAATTAATGTCGTTTTGTATGAAGTCGCGAAATCTATCGATGAAGTTGTGGTAGTTGGATATGGAACACAGAGGAGAATAGATTTAACCGGTTCTGTTGCACGAGTAAACTTGGATGTTGTTAAGAATGCACCGAATGCGAGTATAACCTCCTTTTTGCAAGGTGCAATCCCTGGTCTGAATATTGGTCAGGTTAACACTGCGGGAGGTTCAGCAAATATCCAAGTTCGTGGGCGGTCTACACTTAGTGGTAATCAAAATGTACTTATAGTGCTAGATGGGATTGTCTACAATGGGTCTATGGCAAGCATTAATCCTGCAGATGTGGAATCTATTGATGTTCTGAAGGATGCAAGTAGTAAGGCGATATATGGCGCTTCTGCGGCTAATGGCGTAATTTTAATTACGACGCATAAGGGTAAGAGTAATAAAAAGCCTATTATTAATTTAAATGCCACACTTTCATCCCAGTTTCCTTCAAAACGATTGCATCCCAAAGACAGGGAACAGAAACTTCGTTCTATCTACGATTATTATTGGAATCAAGGTGGGTATATACAGAATCCAGATGGTACTTACTTTATTAATCCAGATTTCGACCTAGCAAGTAAGATAGAAGCAACTCAGATTGATGGATACAATAATGGGACAGATTATGATTGGCTTGATCATGGTACCCAGAATAGTTACTTTATGAATTACCAAGTAAGCTTGAGTAACTCTTCAGAGAAAACTAATTATTACATATCAGGAGGATATACGAAGCAAGAAGGATGGCTGATCAATGACTCCTTTGACAGGAAAAGCGTGAGAATAAATCTTGAAACTAAGGTCCTTAATTGGCTTACAATAGGAACGCGCTCATTCGGTTCTTTTATGAATTATTCTGGAGCTGCCCCTTCTCTTAATGATTTATATCTCTATAGCCCTCTTAATGTTCCTTACGATGAGTCTGGTAATCTCATCTACATTCCCAATGGGACACTGCCTAATCCATTCGTCATCTTGGATGCAAAAGATAAGGATTTTCAAAACTCTCTTTCTGGCATAGCCTATGCTTCTATTGATATACCTTTTGTAAAAGGATTGAATTATCGGGTCAATTGGGGAAATAATTATAAATGGAATCAACATTTTTATTCTAATGTTTGGGGTGCCAATCATAAAGGTAATGCATATAAGAATAATAGTTCCACATATGATTATACGATAGACCATATACTCTCCTACAAAAAGGTCTTCTTTGATAAGCACCATTTGGATCTTACTGCGGTTTGGGGGTTAAGATCTCAAAAATATGAATATACTTCTGCTAGTGGTGAACAATATACTGACCTTACGTTAAGTTATAATAGCTTAGAGCAGGCAATAATACAGAAAATTGGTTCAGATGCTTGGAAAGAACAATATATGTATCAGATGGGGCGAATAAATTATAATTACGATGATAAATATCTTGTCACTACTACACTTAGAAGAGATGGCTTCTCTGGATTTTCAGAAAAGCACAAATATGGGTTATTCCCATCATTTGCCATTGGCTGGATTATATCAAACGAAAAGTTCTTTAATATGCCTATTATACAAAGTCTAAAAATAAGAATATCTTATGGCTCTAATGGTAACCTTACAAATAGATATTCTTCATTGTCTCGTATGGGAAGCTCAAGTTATGTGTTTGGAGATGGTGCAAGTACGTCTTATGCCCAATATGTTTCTTCTATGCCTTCTGAATTAAAATGGGAGTCAACTCAAGGAATGAACTATGGATTTGACATTTCTCTCTTTGAAAATAGGGTGCACATTAACTTTGACTATTATAATATGAATACCCGAAATCTTCTTTGGAATGTAAATATCCCGAGTATTACAGGTTTCAACAGTATTATCTCGAATATTGGTAAGATCAATAATAAAGGAGTTGAAATTGCCTTCAATGCAGATATTATTTCAAATAAAGATTTTAATTGGAATATAGGTGTGAATTTTTCTAAAAATAGAAATAAGATCGTCAAATTACTAGGGGATCTAAATGGGGATGGAAAGGAGGATGATCTTCCTGCAAGCGGCTTGTTTGTCGGTAAATCTATAAATGCAATTTATGATTATAACATTATCGGCTTGTGGACTACAGAAGACGAAAAAAATGGTTTGATACCATCAGGAACCTACGTTGGTTGTGAAAAGATTGAGGATCTTAATAACGATGGCAAGATTGATGCGTCTAATGATAGAAAGATTATAGGTTCCAAAGATCCTTCATTTAGAATGAGTATTATGAATATACTCAAGTATAAAGGCTTTGTACTTTCAACCCTTTTTAACTCTGTCGTCGGTGGCCACAACTCTTATTTAGGAGCCAACAATGCACTGGCAAATCTTGGCAATAACTCTGGAGACAATTTTATAAAAAATAATATGTTTGAAGAAATTGATTATTGGAGACCGGATCATCAGAATGCAGAATACAGAGCACCTATCAGAGTTCCCAGTGTACAACCTAGTTATTGGAAAAAACGTAGCTTTGTTAGACTTCAAGATATCAGCTTGTCCTATAACTTTTCTCCTGCTTTCGTTAAAAAAATTGGCTTGCAAGAGTTGGCAGTTTCCCTTTCCGGGAAGAATTTGCTAACTTTAACAAGCTGGAAAGGTTGGGATCCAGAGACAGGAGACGGTCTAGTAAATGCATATCCAGTGATGGGGTCAATTTCGATTGGTTTTAATGTAACATTCTAAATTCTATTATTATGAGTAGTTTTATATCAACAATAAGGAGCCTCTGCGCTTTCCTAATCATATTCATGACAACTTCTTGTTCAGATTTTCTAAAAGAAGATGCACTTGATTTTAAAAGTAGTAGTAATTCTTTTACTACAAAAAATGACTTTGAGTTATCAATAACGAATCTATACAATATGGTTCGTTCAGAATTTTATTCTGGTAGTGAACAGCAAACCTTTGATTATGTATTCGGTACAGATCTGGTATATGATGGGCAAATCCAAGGCGCACAGCGTTTTAATGACTTTGCAAACACCTGTAATCCTAATAATACTTATTTAAATTCTCATTGGAATAATTTGTACAAGATGATTGCAGAAAGCAATACTATCATTAGCAGGTTACCCAGTTCAAAAGTATTAGAAACTGACAGAAAGCTGATTGAAGCAAAAGCGAAGTTTTTCAGAGCTTTATCTTATCGAACACTTGCATATCTTTATGGCGGTGTACCAATTGAGCTTAACGAGGTGTCTACTCCGCGCAAGGATTATGTACGAGCTTCCAAAGATGAAGTCTTGGAACTATGTATAAGTGATTTGTCTTTTGCTGTAAACAATCTTCCAGATATCGATGCGGTTAAAGATGGGGAAATTTCACAGCCTGCAGCTTATCATTTACTAGCAGAAGTGCAGTTGGCTAAAGGTGAATTTAAAGATGCTTATGATTCTGCAAGCAAGGTAATAAACAATAGTAAGTTGCATTTAATGCATGAACGCTTTGGGTCAGTCAAAGACGAACCTGGAGATGTGTTTTATGATTTGTTTAGAAAAAACAATCAGAATCGTTCTTCTGGTAACACGGAGGGAATTTGGGTAATACAGTATGAAACTGGGGTCATTGGTGGTGATAATGATGTTAAGAGTGTTTATGGAAGCGGGTATAAACAGGAGCGAGTAATGGCACCTTTAGTTCGAGATTTGCGAATAGAAGGAGAAACGACATCGCCATTTTTATGGCCATTCTCGACATTTGAGTCTGGAGGTCGGGGTGTTGGATGGGGTATTCCTACAAAGTATTTCTCAAATACTATTTGGGAGCAAAGTGATTGGAATGATATGAGAAATTCGAACTTCAATATTGTTAGGAAGTTCAAATCGGATAACCCAAAGTCTAAGTTCTTTGGCCAAATTCTCAACACAGAAGACCCACCTTCAGGTATTACAGTCCCTACCCGAGAATGGTATGCATATTCAACAAAGTGTACAACCCCAGGGCAACATCCAGACGCGTTGTTTGTTAACAAAGCTACGGGTGAACTTAGTGGTAATGCTGGTTTTACCTATACTGATCAGTATTTTATGCGTTTAGCAGAGACTTATCTGATACGAGCAGAGGCTTCTCTTGGACTTGGAGAAAAGCAGAAAGCGGCAGACGATATTAATATTATTCGAGCACGCGCAAATGCTAAACTTTGTACTGCAAGTGAAGTAACTATAGATTATATTCTTGATGAGAGAATGAGAGAACTTGGCATTGAAGAAAAGAGAAGATTAACATTGGGGAGACTGGGTCAAGTATATCGCAGAACCGTTGAAATCGCTAAAAATCCTTTGGTTAGGAATATGTCAGAAAAGAATAATCTTTGGCCGATTCCGTTCTCTGAAATAGAAAGAAATTACGGAGCAATACTTGAACAGAATCCTGGTTATTAACAACTTATATGTTTATATGGGTATGCCCATATAAACATATTTAACAATAATGCATATGATAAAATTCTTTAAGTTCATCTTACTTTCCTGTTTAAGCCTATTCACCTTCTATCCTATGCAGGCACAGAATGGCTTAAAGTATATTATGGATATGGTTCATAATAATCCGGGGGAAAAGCCATTTGTAACAAAATATAATGAGGGCCCATTCTTGCGTTCTCAAGGATATAATGGCATCATTACTCATTGGTATGTCAATTGTGCCATCACTTATGATCAATTTGAAAAGAATATTGTCAAGAAGAAGACGGCAGAAAGAATGTGGATAGAAAAAAAACGGAAGCTTTTTTTT
>ERZ779941.206-NODE-206-length-30663-cov-4.474811_pt1 | contig 30663 bp, 30 predicted proteins | sample MGYA00511952_ERZ779941 | MGnify/ENA primary metagenome ERZ779941 (study PRJEB29588, sample SAMEA2142846) | human gut metagenome | biome: human gut; feature: human-associated habitat; material: faeces | place: Denmark | collected 2008/2010 ...
CCCAAGTTTTGTACAAATCAATATATGCATTTTTAGATACTTTATCATACAAATGATTAAACAGCAATAGTTTCAACATTTAATTCATTTATAACTTTTAATAACATATCTAATATTTTTTCGATGTTAATATTATTTGCATATTTATATTTATTACTGTAAATTTGCCATAAATTTTTAATCTTTTCGTTACTTTTGATTGAAATTATTATTTTTTCGTAATCATTTAAGTATTCAAATGAATCTCTTTTAATGAAAGTATTTTTTATTGCTTCTTTTAAAATATTCATATCTATTTCATTTTTTAAATTATTTAAAAAATAATAAACATCATAAAAATCTTTCATTCTACTATTAAACTTACCTCTTCTTAATATTGTTTCTATTTTTTCGGATAGTATAGTTGGAATGTTGTAACTATTTATTAAAATTGTTTTATCTTCGAATAATAAAGGGAATTTATATTTTAACTCTCTTGGTGTTACTTCATCACCTGTTGATATATCAATTTCTAAATTAATTTTCAAATTATCTTTTCTACCAACTATATGATATTTATTACCACCATACTCATCTTCTTCTCTAATATCAGTTACATCGATTACATCAAATTTAACACCATCATTTAAATTAATACTAAGTATTTGATTTAAAACTTTTATCATTTTTTCTTTTGCTATATCTATGCCTATAATAGTTGTATCAATATCTTTAGTAGTTCTGTTATCAATACCAAACATTGCCGAAAGTAATAACCCACCTTTTAATATAAAATTATCTTGATATTTTGAAACAGATATTCTTTCAAGTATTCTTTCAAACATATATCTTTGTAATGCTTCATAATGATTTAAATTATAATTTTTTCCAATGATTTTTGCTTTTTCTTTTATATCTATATTACTTACCATTTGAACATAACCTCCACTATTGTATTAACTTTATCATAAATATTAAATATTTTAGCATATTCAAGTAATAAATCAATATTTTTATCTTTACTATTCCAATAATAATTTAATACTCTATTTTGAAGTTCTAGATCAAATTCATCAGTACTTCTCAACATATCACATATACATCTTTCAGCATTATAAACCTTAATAGGATTCCCTAGCGGACTTATTTCATCAATAATACCTATTTCATAATACTTTTTTGAAACTCTATGTACATTATAATTACCTCTTACCTTTTTATCTCTTGGAACAGTAATATCTATAACATCTGGCGTTCTATTTGTTAAATTTAAAATATGAAGTGCTGTATTATAGGAAAAAATAGCCAACGGATATTTATTTTGTAAAATATAATATTCATCTTTAAAAATATTAGTGTCCATATATAACCCATGATTTATTCTTTCAATAATTCCATCATCAATAAATCTTTGTATTAAAGGTTTGCTTATACCAATATTCAAAAATTCTGATGTGGTAATATATCCATGATTATTATTTAAAAATTCTTTTAGTTTTTCTTCATTACTCATACTTATCACTCATTTACTTTCGTACCCACATTATATCATTTTGTGGAACAAAAGTAAATAAAATTCACATTATTTTTTATTAAAATTCTTACAAGAACTAGCAAATAAAATTCTAAGCTTTAAAAGAAATTTTAATTTTTTCATAAGACTTTATATTTAATATTTAATTCTTACCACATATGAAAAAAAATTATTTTTTTGTTTTTTAGTCAATTTTTAAAAGCGTTTATTTTACTATCTCTAACGATTAATATATGAAAAAAGAGTTTTCGGCAACTCTTAATTTACTTTTTAATCAATTCTAGATATCTATTATATACTTTAGTAACACAGTCATCCCAAGTTTTGTACAAATCAATATATGCATTTTTAGATACTTTATCATACAAATGCTTATTTTTTATAACTTCAATTATTTTATCAGAATATGCTCCAACAGTATTTTCAGAAATAAAACCATTAACATTATCAGATATTGTAGAAGCTGTAACCGTTCCTTTTATAAATATAGTAGGAGTATTTTGTGAAGCAGCTTCAACTTGAACTATTGATGAAGTATCATAAAATGACGGAAATAAAAATAAATCTGCCCTTTTATAATAACATGCAAGTTCATATCTATCCGTTATTTTACCACATAAAATAACATCATCTTCTAATCCTAGTTTAATTATATGTTTTTCTAATTTTTCTTCATCTTGACCACAACCAACATATAACATTTTAAACTTTAATTTTGGTTCTTTTTCTTTTACTGCTTTTATAGAATCTGCAATAAATAAAATATTTTTTAACAAATTAATTCTACCAACAAATAAAAATACTTTTTCATTCTTTTTAATATTGTGTTTTTTGTTGATATAATTTATAGCTTTTTTATCATCTTTTAATGTTATCATTTCAGTTGCATTATTTATAACTATTGGCATTTTTTTAAGACCATACTCATCATGAAATATCCTTGCTATTTCACTATTGACAGCAAAACACTCATCACACTTATTGAACACTTTTATTATTTTGTCATTTAATTTAGTTGCTAATTTTTCTGATTTGACGGCCCTTAAAAAATCTTGTTTAAACTGAGAATGTATAGTTATAACACTTGGAACATGGTTGTGTTTAGCATATTTAATACCTGCATTTCCTAAAGTAAAAGGAGAATGTATGTGTACTATATCTAGCTTATATTTATCAAGTTCTTTTTGAAATTTCTTGTCTAGTTTCGTAATAGGTATAGAATAATCTATAAAAGGAACTTTAAGTGAATAACATCTAACTACCTTATAAGGTAGTGTGTCATCATCAAATTCATTTAAAGTATACTTTGGTGCGAAAACTATTACGTTTGCATATTTTGCTAGTCTTCTAGCATAATTATCGACAACCATTACTACGCCATCTGTAAATGGATAAAAAGAATCAGTAAATAAACCTATTGTTATTTTTTCCAAATTAATCACCTATCACGTTTGAATTATAAAGTTTTTCCCTTTAAATACTTTTTATAAATTTCTATTAAATCTGGGTCATTTTGATTAGTCGGTAAATTATCCAAATCAAAAAACTTCATGCTTTTTGATTCACTATCCCATTTTAAATTGCCAGAATAATTTCTAACACAATATAGAGCTGTATTATTAATAACTACATCACCATTTGGATATTCATTTCTTCTACTATTACCAGAAACTATAGCAATTAGCTCTAAGTTTTCTTCTTTTATATCAAGATTAGTTTCTTCTTTTATTTCTCTAATAACTGTATCTTCAAATCTTTCTCCTAGTTCTTGACATCCACCAGGTAAACCCCATCGTTCATTATCAGCCCTAGATTGAAGCAATATTTGTCCATTTTCATTAACAATAATTGCTGCAGCTCCATCTTGTAACAAAACAAATTTATGCTTTAAAACACCCATGCATAATCTTGTAAATACTGGATAGCCAATAATATTACTTAGTTCGATAATTTCATTTGGCGTTAATTTATTAATTATTTCAATTAACTCATCATATGAAATATTTCTTTTTTCTTGATTTGTTAAACTTTTAATTTTTTCTAAAATTTCTTTACTTGTCATAAAATATCTCCCTCAAATACTAAAATGATTATACCACAATATAATAAATTTACAAAATAATAAAATATAAATAAGTAATTATTTTTTTAGGAGTTTTTTGATATAGCATATCAAAAAAAGCCTTTTTATAAGACTTTTGTTTTTTCGCATGGTGCTGGAAGACAGAATTGAACTGTCCGCTGCTCCTTACCAAGGAGCTGTTTTACCACTAAACTATACCAGCAAAATTAGTTTCATTTAAATTATAACATATTAAAAACAAAAATAAAACTATTTTCTAAAACATGTAAATTTTTTGACAGTTTCTGTAAAAGTCAAAAGTTTTTTTAAACATCATGGCTAAATAAATTTGTCATCAAAATAATATTTTCCAAACATACTTGGGGTAAAATATTTAACTTCACCATTATCGTTAATAGAAAATATATGTAAACACAAAACTTCTGCAATCTCTTTTGGAATTCTTCTTAGTGCAACTTGAGCAGATTTCCAATATAAACCTAGACCATACTTATAAGCATGATTTATACTTGAGATTACTCCATCTTTCTTTGAAATAGAATATCTTTTTACATCCATTCTTGTAATTAATTGACCTAAAGCATTAAGCCAACACTCTTTATTAATTGTCTCTGAAGATTTTGAATAAGATTTTCCTTTACATTCAATAAAAAAATATTCACTATTTCTTTTACCACCAATTAATTTAATATCAACCCCATGTTTATGTAAATCTGTTTTAACTGTTTTCTCATGGTGCCAATTACCATTTTCCTTGTTTTCCATAAAATTTATAACTCTATCAACAACATATTCTTCTGTTATTTTTTCCATAAGAACACCTCATTTATATATAATTATATCATAAAAGACTTAAAACCTAAAAGATTTTAAGTCTTTAATAACAATCTGGCGTCTTCGGAGGGAATCGAACCCACGACCTACCGCTTAGGAGGCGATTGCTCTATCCTACTGAGCTACGAAGACACAAAGATTACTATTGTAATCTATTTTATTGAATTAAATAGTAAAAGTACTATAAAATTCGACAAATAACAAGCTTGATACTTAAACTTAGCTCCCCACTCACATAAGCCAATTTTTTTATCAACTAAACTAACTAACCAACTTTCTTTATGTTTTGGTATTATACTATTAATTGGAAACATATGACTTACAATGATATCAGCTTCTAAAGCATTTATATTAAACTTTTGACTAGCATTTTCTAAAGCAATTTTCGAATGAGTAAAGGTTTTAAAAAATCTTTCTTTTGCTTTTGCATTACTAGAGTTTTCGAAGAAATCATGCAATAATCCACCTCTTGCAACAGCTATGTAATCAAGTTTTTTAGCTTTAGCATACTTATATGCTTTGTATGACACTTTTAAGGAGTGTTCATATCTATTAACTCCATGATGAACAAAAGATTTTAAATTTAAAAATCTAGAATCATTTAGGATATCTGAAACTATTTTCAGGTACTCTTCATCATCTATTTGCATTAACTCACCTCAATATTCTAAAATATTATATAATTAAATTTTAAAAACTACTAAACATATAATCTATTTTATATCTAATTTTTGATTAATTGGTTGGATTTGAATATATGTGTTGCCATCATTTACTTTTATTTCCTTACCATTCTTATAACGATAAACAGTTTGAGCTGAACGACTTGTTTTTTCCCAAGTAATTGGTACTGCATAACCATCAGTTATATAATATCCTTCACCTTTTCCAATATTTTCTAGTTCTTGTCTACCTTTAGCATCACCTAAACTATAATTTTTCAATTTATAAGTTATGATATTTTTAACTGTATATTGCTTTCCAGTTACTAAATCAATATTTTCTTTACCACTCATACTTCTTAAATAAACTTTATTTTTAGAATCGTATTTATATGAAGTTGTATGATATGTTGAATATTTAATAGTGATATCATCAGCTTTAATCGCACCTTCCATAGTAGATAGGTCAATTTCATCAATACTATAATCTAATAATGTATCTCTACTACTTTCATCTCGATAACCTTTTTTCTTAATTACTTCATTTAGTTTTTCAATACTAGTAAATGCAGTATGCTCACTTGCTCTTTTTAAATTTTTATCTCGCCAAAATCCAGCATCAGCCATTCCATTTATATTATTAATTCCTAAAGTTTTTATATCTTGCTGAGCTTGTGGACTCCATCCAAAATGAACATAAATTGCATCATTTTCTAAAGCATAATCCAAATAATAATGTCTAGAACTTCTAATTGAACCAATTTTTTCTGTAGTAGCATCTTTATAGATTGCAAGCATTCTTGTAATTCCACCTTCTGCTACTATTTCATAAACTAAATATGCATCTTGTAATCCTGATTGTGGCCATGCTGAATGATGATTATTTATCATAATCGCAATTGGTCTTGTCTTAGAATCCTCATCAATAATTTTTAATTTTTTTTCTTCTACAATTGGTTCTGGTTTATTTTCCTCTTCTTTAGGTTCACTAACCTTATTTTCAGAGGTTAAAACACTAACTCCAAATATGGCTAAACCAATAAACAAAATTGTAATAAATATATTTTTCCAGTTAAACTTACTCATAATAACTCCTTATTCCATATAATTTTTATCTTCTTTAACTAAAGTATTCAATACATAATCATATAATTCCTGATTTATTTCTTCAATTGTTTTTATTCTATTTTCGCAAACACATTCAAACGTTTTAAAATCATATCTTCTCACTAATTCAAAATATGTTTGTTCTGCTTTCAAAAGATGCTCTTTACTTCTTTCAAGTTCATCTAATTTTTCACTTCTTAAAGCTTTAAGTTCCAATGATTGAAGGTATGGCATATGCAAAAATATTCTTACATCAGGGATTGGTAATCCTAATAATTCAAATTCTAATTTTTCTAACCAAGTAAACATATTATCACGCTCACTACAAGTTTCCATTTTACCACCTTGATGAGCCATATTTGAATAAACATATCTATCTAAAATAACATTTACCCCACTATTTAGCGCTTCTATTACTTTTCCGATGTTGTATTTTCTATCAGCCGCATAATATAAAGACGCTACTTTAGCTGGAACATTAACTGCCGTTTCAGGAAACCAACCATTACAAACTGATTCTTTTCCTAAATATGGACCAGCAATAATTTTTCCTGTCGGTGTGGCATAAAAGGGACAACTATATCGTACTGTCTTAATTCCTTGTTCATTAAGTTTTTTTATTAATAATTCTGTTTGTGTTTCTTTTCCAGAACAATCAGTTCCTTCAACAACAATCAACTTACCTATCATTATAAACCTCCAAATTATGAATTATCAAAAATAATAACCCAACTAAATAATATTATATCATGATTTATACAATTTTCAAAAAAAATTGAATAAAACTATCCGATTTTTCTTTTGTAATCACATCCTGTAACACTATAATTTGAACATCCTATAAATTCACCATATTTTCCTTTTTTCTTATATAATTTACCACCACACTTTGGACATTCATATCTTTCCCGCTTGATTTCTGATTGATAATCATTTTTTAATTCTAAAGCAAACATCGATTCTTGATTTTTAACAGTAACAATAAAAACTTTTTTCTTTGCTCTTGTTAGGGCAACATAGAAAAGTCTTCTTTCTTCTGAATATGGAAAATTATCATAATTATCAAGTAAAAGTTCTAAAATTGGTGCATCTTGAATTTTACTTGGAAAACCAACTTTTGAATTTTTATTATTTATAATAAATACATAATCAGCTTGTAGTCCTTTTGACTTATGTACAGTAAGAAATGATATTTTTAAATCAGGTCTATTATTATATTTTACATCAATCATTTTGTTAATGTTATTATAGTAATACTTAATAAAAATATTATTATCTAATAATTTTATATCAAATGAATATCTTCCTATTAGAAATACACTACTATTAATAGGTAAATCATCAAATTTCTTAAGCATAAATGTAATAGCAAATTCATCATTAAAACCATTTATTTCTCCCAAAGGAAAACTATTAATATTATTATTTCCTCTAATATTCTTTTTTATTTGACAGGGGTTTTGCATTATAAAGTTACTACTAATATTGATTAAACTTTGACTAAATCGATAAGTTGTTTCTATCTTACTAATTTCACTAAGACCCCAATAGCGTTCAAAATTTAAAATATATCCTATGTCACTGCCAGCAAAACGATAAATACTTTGCCAATCATCACCTACACAAAATAAATTATAATTATTAGATTTTCTCATATTGTTTAACAGTAAAAATCTTGTTTTAGAAATATCTTGATATTCATCAACAATAACATATTTATAATTACTAACAAATTTTTCTTCGATAACATATTCATTAGCAATATTAATCATGTCGTTAAAATCAATTTCATTATTGGAATTTAATTTGGAATTATATGCATTATATATTGGTTCAATAAGTGAAATAATTAAATCATTTGATTGAAAATCACTTCCTATTGCATTTAGTTCACGCAACATAGAAATTGTATAATTATTACTTTTCATTAAATTAATAATAGTTTCAAATAATTCAATAATTCCGTCAAGCATATGATTGTTTTCATTTGATATTTGTTTCCATAACTCTTCTGTAGGTTTTGGTTTTAATTCAACTTTACATTCAATTAATTTTTTTCTTAAGTTTTCAAGTAAAATACCATCAAATTTTTCATAAGCATAACACTCTACTAATGTTGTTTCGTTTTCTTTATGTACATTCCTTTTCCATTCCATAGACTTATTATATTCTTCTTTTGCATCAAATCCATTTTTACTTTTAAAGTATGAAGGAACATTACCATTTTTATCTATACCAAAATATTCAATATAAATATCATAATCTTGCAAATAAAAATCTGGATAATACTGTCCATATTCACTTGTTCGCGTATCTATTTTATATGATTTTTCATAAATATATGATATTCCGTTTTTAGTTAAAAAATTAGCAATATCCAATTCACCATAGCTTTTTACAGTCTCATTGTTGATAGTAATTGGTGGATTTGACTGCAAATATTCTTCATATTCTTCACTGGTCGTAAATTCAAATTCTGATTTAAATCGAATTCGATTGTACAATAAATATGAACACAACATATCTAAATATTTTATATTTTTTATATTCAAAGATAATTGTTCACTTATAAATTTATATAAATCTATTTTTGTTATTATAGGAATTACTCCATCTACTTTAGTAATAATATTAAGCCCTAGTTTATGAAATGTTGATGCTTCTATATTAAATCCAGTTTCTTTAGTAATTCTTTCTTTCATTTCTTTCGCTGATGCATTCGTAAAAGATAAAACCAAGATATCCTCTGGATTACACTTTTTAGATTTTAATAAGAACTTTATTTTCCCTATTATAGTGGTTGTTTTTCCTGCTCCAGCACCTGCAATAACAAGATGGTTGTAAAATTCTTTTACAATACAAGTCATTTGTTGTTCATCTAATTTTACTCCTTCTACATCTCCTATTAATTCATAAGCATTTTCGATTTTATTTTTAGCAACTTTGTTATTATGTATAATTATTTGTTTTTTTAATGTTTCAATATTATTTTTTAAAATTTCAATATTATTTAAAAGTCGTTTATAATTAGTCGTTTTCTTTAGTTCTTTTATATTTTTTTGTTCTAGTGACATAATTAATGCCCAATTTTTATTTTTCCATTCAACCTCTTTATTTAACTCCAAAAAATTTTGTTCATCTAAAAACAAGTTATCAATATCTTTTATTGCAATATCGATTTGCTTAATGAAACTATCACATAATTCATTTTTAATTTTTCTTTTCAAAGCACGTTTAGCAACTATTCTTTTTATAAAACTCATATAATTCTCCTAATTATCTACTATAATATAACATTGAAAATTTAATAATATATTTTATGTCACACTTTAAAAAATGATGGGCACCTTAAGTGAAATACAAAGTATAATTACTAATCCTGCCAATACACTTTTATTTTTTCACAAATCATCCCATCACTATATAATATATAATTGTTAATTATAGTTTATTTTTGACTATCAAAATAACAATATGGTGCTGGAAATGGGACTTGAACCTACGACCTACGCATTACGAGTGCGTTGCTCTACCAACTGAGCTATTCCAGCATATTTAAAAACCAGTATAATTATATCATATTAAAGAAAAAAAGAGAATAGTTTTTAACTATTCTTATATTTTACGAGTACAATTAATTCCTTCTTTAAAATTACAACTTGAAGAACATTTGTAATCATTAAATGTACATCTTGAACCTTTTGTATACATTTTAATATCTTCACTAAGTGGATGAGAAGTGCGTTCTAATTCTTCTTGATAAGTTAATAAAGTTTTTAATGTTTGTCTCATAATTTCTAATTGTGCGGCCGAACATAATCTCTCTTTACATTTTAAAATAAAATTGCTATAGTTTCCATCTTCACTTATTAATACTAATTCACCTTGAGGTGTTACATCTGATACTGATTTAATATCAGATAACCACTCATTAACTAATTTTTCATCATCTTCAATAATTGGTGGAACAAAATATTCTTTTTCATCTAACATTTGTAATTGATAATTTAAAGTTCTATGACGATGTGCTTGAGCATATTGGGCAAATGAACCTTTGTATAATGTTTGGTATACATCACCAAAATATGGTCTTTTGTTTTCTAAATTTGAACCAAAAATAGATAGTTTACGACATTTATCATTCATCATTAATCCAGGTTCTAAAATATTTTCTTTTTCTAAACAAGAAATGAATTCTTTCATTGCTTTAGCAAGCTTAAGTTCAAATGGTGTTTTTGCTTTTTCTATATAATCCTTCATCCAAGATGCAATATAATTAATTTGTCTAAAAGTAGTTGTATAAACCATTGTAGTTGGACAAAAAACAGTAACTAAATATCTAGCATTTTCTTGAGCTAATTTTGTTATTTTGGAGTCATCAAATACATTTCCATATTGTTCTTTTATTTTAATTTTAAATATTTCTAACCATTTGTTATATAATATTTCTTCATTTTCAGTAATAACTGAACCTTCCATTCTAACAATTTTTGTATAACGAGCTGATTTTTCACTTGTTGTATATTGATGTTCATTATTTAAAACCATTGCTAATATTTTAGGAATATTTTCTAAATTTAAAGTAATTGTAACATGGTCATAGACACTATGATGTCCATTATCCATGGTCATACTAATTCTTCTTTTAGTCTTTTCTACATCTTCATTTTCTAATTTTCTATAACCTTCCTTGGCATAACAAACACCTGCTACTTTTCCAGAAAATAATTTACTTTCTTCTCTATCTAGTTTTCCATCTTCCTTCAAGTAACAATTTTTTAAAATTTCTACATTCATATCTTTCATAATAAACCTCCAAAACTATTAATTATTGTAACATACGATTAAAATTTAAGCAACAAAAAATTTTATAAATTATTCTTTATTTCTGGGAATAAATCATATAGATTAAATCCTAATAAATTATCAAAATATTCTTTTAATTTATACGCTTCTTTTATATGATATTGGCTATTAGGGTATGCTCCTCTTCTAATCATTATTTCTATTAATCTCTTGTCTAATGTTAAAACTTTGCTAGTACACATCAAATCACATAGGTTAATAATTTTTTCATAAATTGTATATTCATGTTCTTTGATAAATTGTGTTCTAAATGGTATATCCTCTGGTATTCCTCCTGCAGTACACATATAATCATTGTTTAAGTAAGAATGAGTTAAACATATATTACAATATTCTAAATCATATCCCAAACTTTTCAAATAGTTGTATCCATTCATAACATGATTACTAAACTCACCTACTGATTTTCCAATATCATGTATATAACCTAGTGTTTTGGCTTTCTCAGAATCCAAATTTAATTCTTTTGCAATTATAGCAGCAGTGTTTCCAACACAGATAGAATGATTTATCCATCCTTCATCACCGCCTCTTGCATTTTCTAAATATTCCATAGCTTTACTACTAGTAAGTATCATAAATTCACATCCTTAAAAATATGGATTATTTTGTTTTTCATATAATAAAGTAGTTTCATCTCCATGACCTGGATATACTTTAATGTCATCATCATATTTTTTAATTAATTCAATTGATTTTAACATTTCATCGTAATTACCGCCTTCAAGGTCACACCTTCCAATACTTCCTTTAAATATAAAATCTCCTACAAACATCATTTGATTATCTTTAAAATAATAAGTTATACAATCATCTTTATGTCCTTTAGTAATTATAGTTTCAAATTTAAAAGGACCAACTTCCATATTACTTTTACAATTATATATATCATATATAGAACATTTATATTTATCTTTTAAACTGTTTAATGCACCTATATGATCAAAGTGATAATGAGTAATCAAAATACCTATTACATCTTTATCAATATTTTTAATGATTTTGTCTGCTTCATCACCTGGGTCTATAATTAAACATTTATCATTAAGAGTTAAAATATAACAATTTGTTTGTAAAAAACCGACTTTAATTGTTTTGATTTCCATTTAATATCTCCTTTACTGGTCCATATGTTTTCCTGTATCCAGGAATTAAACCGTATTTATTAATAGCTTCAATATGTTTTTTTGTTGGATATCCTTTATGACTTTTAAATCCATAATTTGGATATAAATCATCTAATTCATACATCATTCTATCTCTTGTAACTTTTGCTACTACACTTGCCGCTGCTATACTTATACTTTTAGCATCTCCTTTAATTATACTTGTTGTATCAATATCTAAATCAAGTGGCATAGCATCTATTAAAACATGCTCTAAATTTACCTGTTCTCTCACATTTTTTATTGCTTCTAACATAGCAAGTTTAGTTGCTTCGTAAATATTTACTTCATCAATTATATCAGCATCAATTATTCCTATTCCATATATACTATTTTTAACAATGTAATCATAAAATAATTCTCTTTTCTTTTCACTTAGTTTTTTTGAATCAGTTAATCCTTCTAATACGAATCCTTTAGGCAATACTACGCAAGCAGCTACAACTGGTCCAATAAGTGGTCCTCTTCCAACTTCATCAACCCCACCTATATTGTTAATTCCTAAATTATATAATTTGTTTTCATATTCATATAAATCATTTTTCATAATATGATTTTATCAAAAAATAATAATTTTTTCAATAAAAAAGGTTGAAGTAATCAATCTTAAAAATTTTTGCTTTAAAAAAAGTATCAACAAATTAGTTGATACTATTTAATATAGTTTTCATCTACTTTTTCAATTTCTTCTAAAGTTTTATCATCTACATCATCTAATATTTCTTCCCATGGTTCCTCATCTGCTTCAATAGCTATTTTAACTTTTGTTTCACCTACAATTTCAACACCCAATTCTTTGTCTATTTCAAATGAAATATGATTATCATCTACTATGTTTACTTTAGAACAATTTGGTTGAGTTAAGCTTCTAACAACAATATCAGTATCACCTGATAAGTCAGCATCATCTTTGATTTTTACATTGAACAAATCATTGTAATCAATTTTTTGATTTACAACTGCTGTTTTAGAATCATTGTCATAAGAATACCAAATATTAATATCAAATGAGCCATCAACACCAACTTGATTTCCTGTTTTATATCCTTTAAATTTGTGATTTATAACCCAACACCCTAATACAGTTGTTGGTTTATTATCAGTTTTGATGGTATAACTATTTTTAAAAGCTTTTTTACCTTTACCAATAACTGCTTTTGTTACAATTTCTTTAAATAGTGCCACTATATCACCCCTCACTTTAATGTATGCGATTACACTAATTTTGTATACAAAAAAACATTACATTAAAAAAACTTAACCATTTAGATGATTAAGTTTTATTTTATTAACTGATTAACCTTATATTTTATTCATTTTAGCAAACTGTTTACATTTATTTTACAATATAAGGGTCAGAGTTTGTTCCACTTCCAGACACAAACGTATCAGCACTTAGGTTCAAAACTGGGCGGATGCCGTAAGTACTGTTGACACCATTGCGGCCGGTATGACCATCGCTGTCAACAAGCCAAGCATAAGCATAAAAATCATTGAAGCCGGCGGGGCTCATTGTCCAATATAAATTTCCACTATTCAAGTAATATGGATAACTAAGTCCACTTACATAATACCATCCTCCAGCATAGATTATCTCATCATATGTTACTAATCCTACTTTTGATGTTACTACTCCTTTTCCATTTCCATCTGTTGTACATTCAAATGTTGGTGTATATGATTCTTTTGCTGTCAATTTTGTAGAACCTGTTTTTAATTTAAAATTAGTTCCATCATATGCAACTCTTGCAGCCTCACAGAAATAGTTTCCACTTACTACTTTACTTGCATTATCTCCTGTTATATTGGTAGTAAACCAATTATCTACTACTGTTTTGATTTCTGAATTTGTATAATACATTTTATCATATGTATTGTATGTACTATTAAATGCTTTATTTCCAATACTTGATGTTAACATTATTCTAATTGTTCCATCTTCATTAACTCTTAATATTCTATAGTCTTTTCCTGCAAATTTTATGTAGTTATTTGTTGGATTTCCTCTAAAATAATATGTTTTATTGCTTCCCACTGTTTGGGCATATAATCCACTTGCATCACTTGACTGCCATGATGTTGTCCATGTTTGATTTGCTCCATTTGCCAATACTTTAGAATTACTTGCTCCTAATATTGTATCTTTTAATACTAGTAGTTTTTCTACAACTTTTATTGTTACTTGTTTTTCTGCTGAAGTTTTTCCGTTTGATGTTTTTGTTGCTATACACTTTACTACATGGTCTCCTAGTGCTAATGCACTTACATTAGTTATTTGAGTATTTCCCTCTTTACAACTTAATGTTGATGCTCCTCTTCCTGTCTTTGCAAATGTGAAATATTCTTCTATACTTTTGTCTGTTCCCTTTCCTACTTCTACTGTTGCTTGAATTGGTTCTAGTGTTGGATTAGAATCATCTTTTTCACATTTTACTTTTCCTGTTGTTAAATCGTTTGAACAAAAATATCCTTTCATTGAATCGAATGTTACATCTGTTATTTGAATTCCTCTTCCATTTTCGGCTTTTGGATCATTTACTATTACCCAACTTCCTCCTGATGGTTGTTCGCCAGCTACTGTTAATTCTTCAACATTTCCATTTGTTTCGATTTTTCCGCCACAATTTTTGTCATTTTCGTCCTTACATTCTCTAGTACTATTTAGTAAATTTTCTGAATAATTTGTTCTTACTGCGTCTATTACTCCATAGCAACTATTTTCTAATGACTTAATTTTTGCATTTTCGATTACATTAAATATTATTGGCGTAGCTATTAAGGCTATTATTGCTAATACTATTATTACTGCTAATAATTCTATTAATGTAAATCCTTTTCTTTTCATATTCTCCTCCTTCTTTTTCTTTCATAGGATTTCAAAAAAACACGAAAACTTCTAGGCTGGCGTTCCTAGATTTTTCCGTATTTTCTTTGTAATAGATTAAATAAAAGGTTTGGTTTTCTAAATAACCCCTCCCCAAGAGTTAACATATTGTGTACATTATCTAACCTAACCATATTACTCATCTCCTATTTTTTGTTGATTTGTTGTTGATTTGCGAATTAAAATGTACGCTATAATTGCAAAATAAAATGTACAAACCAACTAAATCAATTACCATATATCGTATGGCTATTATAAATATACCACATCTAATTTATTTTTTCAAGTATCAAAGACAAAAAGAAACAGAATAATCTGTTTCCTTAATCCATAAGTTCTTGTTCTAAAACTTCTAATGGTTCATCTTTAACTAAAGGATTTTCTAGTTCATAACTAGCTTTTTTGTATTTTTTAGCACCTGTTCCAGCTGGAATTAACTTACCAATAATTACGTTTTCCTTTAATCCGTTTAACTCATCAACTCTTCCATGAATTGCAGCATCTGTTAAAATACGAGTTGTTTCTTGGAATGAAGCTGCTGATAAGAATGAATCGGTTTCAAGAGAAGCTTTAGTAATACCTAACAACACTGGTTTACCAATAGCAGGATTTTTACCTTCAATAATAAGTTGTTTATTAATGTCAGCAAATTTATTTATATTAACCATTGTACCTGGTAAGAATAATGAATCTCCAGAATTAACAATTTTAATTTTAGAAATCATTCTCTTAGCCATGATTTCAACGTGTTTATCAGATATATTAACACCTTGAGAACTATAAACTTTTTGAATTTCTAATAGAATATATTGTTGTACAGTTATAGGGTCAGTAACAACTAATAATTCTTTTGGACTAATAGCACCATAAGTTAATTTTTGACCTGCTACTACAGTATCATTTAAATTAACAGCCAATTTAGTACCATAATTAGTAACATGAACACGAGTTTCAATGTCATTTGTAACTGAAATTTCAAATTTACCACCATCTTCTTCGATTTTAGTAACTTTACCATTGATTTCAGAAATTGTTGATTTACCTTTTGGATTACGAGCTTCAAATAACTCTTGGACACGAGGTAAACCTTGAGTGATATCATCACCTGCAACACCACCAGTATTGAATGTACGCATTGTTAATTGAGTACCTGGCTCACCAATTGATTGAGCAGCCATAATACCTACAGCTTCTCCTACTTCTACAATATTACCTGTAGCAAGGTTTCTACCATAACATCTACGACATACACCATGTTCGGTCTTACAAGTTAAAACTGTTCTAATAGGTACTTTAGTAATACCCGCTTTAATAATTTTATCAGCTAAAGATTCTGTAATATAAGTATTTCTCTCAGCAATAACTTCCTTTGTTTCTGGGTGTAAAATATTCTTATTAGTATATCTACCGATAATTCTATCAGATAAGCTTTCTACAACTGTACCATCTTTATCATCAATAAATGCTTCAACTACTACACCCTCCATAGTACCACAATCTTCTTCTTTAACAATCATGTCTTGTGCGACATCAACTAAACGTCTTGTTAAATATCCAGCATCGGCTGTTTTTAGGGCTGTATCAACCGCACCCTTTCTAGCACCATGAGTTGATAAGAAGAATTCACTAATTGTAACACCTTCACTAAACGAAGATTTAACTGGAATCTCTTCAGACATACCATTTGGTTTACTGAATAATCCACGCATACCAACTAATTGAGTATGAGAGTTAATATCACCACGAGCTTTACTCATCATCATAATAGAAATTGGATTATCACTATCTTCTTTAACCATTTGTTCTAATTCAACTTGAATTCTCTTCTTAGCATTTGTCCAAGTTTCAATAACTTTTTCGTATCTTTCTTGGTCAGTTATCAAACCACGTTTAAATTGTTTATTAATTTGGTCAACTAAATCTTGACTTTCTTTTAAAACTTCAGGTTTGATTTTACTTTCTTTAATATCAGAAATAGCAATTGAAATACCTGATAATGTAGAATATTTAAATCCTAAATCCTTTAATTTATCAAGCATAACTGATGTTTCAGTTGTTTGATATCTTTTATAAATCTGAGCAATCAATTTACTTAATATACCTTTATTAAAGGCATCAGTTAAAGGCATTTTGCTAATTTCTTCTTTAATATTAACACCTTTATCTAAGAAATATTTACTTGGAGTAATTTTTTCAATATTTTCACTACTACCTTCATTTATATATTGGAAAGTATCAGGGAAAATTTCATTAAATAACAATTTACCTGGAGTAGTAACTAAATATTTATCCATATAAATATCAGGGAATACTTTATATTTAAATGATTTAACTGGTATAGCTATACGAGTGTGAAGTGTTATTTCACGACGTTCATAAGCCATCAATGCTTCATTATAATCTTTAAATACACGACCTTCTCCTTTTAAACCAGCTTTTTCAATCGTTATATAATAATTACCTAATACCATATCTTGTGAAGGAGTAACGATTGGTTTTCCATCCTTAGGAGACAAAATGTTATTAGCACCTAACATAAGAATTCTTGCTTCAGCTTGAGCTTCATCACTTATAGGTAAGTGAACTGCCATTTGGTCTCCATCAAAGTCAGCATTGAAAGCCGCACAAACTAATGGGTGAAGTCTTATACTTCTACCTTCGATTAATTTTGGTTGGAATGCTTGAATACCTAATCTATGTAATGTTGGGGCACGATTTAGCATAACAGGGTGTTCACTGATTTTTTCTTCAACGATATCCCATACTCTTTCATCTTGGTTTTCAATCATTTTCTTAGCTGATTTAATATTAGAAGCAATTTCTTTTGAAACTAATCCATTAATTACATGTGGTTTGAATAATTCCAAAGCCATTTCTTTTGGAATACCACATTCATACATTTTTAAGCTTGGTCCGACAACGATAACTGAACGACCAGAATAATCAACACGTTTACCTAATAAGTTTTGACGGAAACGACCTTGTTTTCCTTTTAACATACTAGATAAAGATTTAAGAGGTCTATTACCAGCCCCAGTTATATTTCTTCCTCTTCTACCATTATCAAAAAGTGCATCAACTGCTTCTTGTAGCATACGTTTTTCATTTTGAATAATAATAGATGGAGCTCCCAAATCGATTAATTTTTTCAAACGATTATTACGATTAATAACTCTTCTATATAAATCATTTAAATCAGATGTAGCAAATCTACCACCATCTAATTGAATCATTGGTCTTAAATCTGGTGGGATTACAGGAATAACATCCATAATCATCCACTCAGGTTTATTTCCAGATTCTAGAAAAGCATTTAAAACATCTAATCTTTTAACTAAGCGAATTCTTTTTTGGCTTGTTGCATCTTTTATTTCATCAATTTCTTCTTTAATTTCAGAAACTTCTTTTTCCAAGTCAACTTGTTTTAATAATTCTTTAATTGCTTCAGCACCCATGCCTACTCTAAATGAATTACCATATTTTTCATAATAAGCACGGTATTCTTTATCAGAAATAGTTTGTTTCTTTTCTAATGGAGCACTACCTGGGTCTAATACAACATAACTTACAAAGTATAATACCTCTTCTAGGTCTCTTGGTGACATATCAAGAACTAAGCCTATTCTTGATGGAACACCTTTGAAAAACCAAATATGAGATACTGGAGAGGCAAGTTCGATATGCCCCATCCTCTCTCTTCTTACCTTGCTTCTTGTAACTTCAACGCCACATCTATCACAAACAATATTTTTGTAACGTAAACGTTTATATTTACCACAAGAACATTCAAAATCTTTTGTTGGACCAAATATTTTTTCACAATATAGTCCATCACGTTCTGGTTTTAAAGTACGATAATTAATTGTTTCTGCTTTCTTTACCTCACCATAAGACCATGAACGAATTTTTTCAGGTGAAGCAATACCAATTCTTAAACCTTCAAAATCATTGATATTCATTAAAAATCACCTTCCTTAAAATCATCTTCATCAAAATCTTCTTCTATTTCCATTGAATCAAAGTCTTCATCTTCAAACCCATCTTCTTCATCAAAATCTTCATTATCGTCAAACGATAAATTTTCATTAGTTTCTTCAGTGACAAAATCTGGAGCTGGAAGTAATCCTTCCTGATCTTCACTTTCTAAATCTTTCAATTCAGCAAATGTGCCATCTTCCAATTTAACTGTTATATCTAAACCTAATGCTTGGAATTCTTTAATTAAAACTTTAAAACTTTCAGGTAGTCCACTTGCTGGAAGTGGTTCGCCTTTAACAAGTGCTTCATACACCTTAACACGACCAACAACATCATCTGATTTAGTAGTCATCATTTCTTGTAATACATGAGCAGCACCATAAGCATAAAGTGCCCAAACTTCCATTTCTCCAAATCTTTGGCCACCAAATTGAGCTTTTCCTCCAAGTGGTTGTTGTGTAACTAAACTGTATGGTCCTGTTGATCTAGCATGTAATTTATCATCTACCATGTGGTGTAATTTAATCATGTACATAACACCAACTGAAATACGATTATCAAAAGGTTCACCAGTTCTACCATCGTATAAAATTGTTTTTCCATCTTCATCTAATCCTGCTTCTTTCAAAGCATCAACAATCTCTTCTCTAGTAGCACCATCAAACGCTGGAGTTGCAACATGAATATTTAAATTCTTAGCTGCCGCACCTAAATGCATTTCAAGAATTTGTCCAATGTTCATACGAGATGGGACTCCAAGTGGGTTAAGTAATATATCGATTGGACGACCATCTTTTGTATAAGGCATATCCTCTTTTGGTAAAATTAATGATATAACACCTTTGTTACCATGTCTACCAGCCATTTTATCTCCGACTGATATTTTTCTTTTTTGAGCAATATATACTCTGACCATTTTAGAAACACCTGCTGGAAGTTCATCAGTATCTTCCTTAGTAAAGATTTTAATATCATGAACAATTCCTTCTCCTCCGTGAGGAACACGAAGTGATGTATCTCTTACTTCTCTTGTTTTTTCTCCAAAAATAGCATGTAATAATTTTTCTTCACTTGTTAATTCAGCCATACCTTTTGGAGTTACTTTACCAACTAAGATATCATCATCTTTAACAACTGTACCAATTCTAATAATACCATTTTCATCTAAGTTTTTACGAGCATCTTCACCTACATTTGGAATATCTCTAGTAAATTCTTCTGGACCTAGTTTAGTATCACGACATTCAATTTGATAATCTTCAATATGAATTGATGTATAAACATCATCGCTAACTAATCTTTCATTTAGTATTACAGCATCCTCGTAGTTATAACCATTAAAGTTCATGAATGCTACTGTAACATTTCTACCTAATGCCATCTCACCTTTATCAGTAGATGGTCCATCACCAATTACTTGCCCTTTACTTACTTTATCACCACATCTTACAATTGGTGTTTGGTGGTAACAAGTACCAGCATTACTTCTTTCAAATCCGTTTAAGTAATATGTTTCTTTTCCACCTTTTGTTTTAATTACTATTTTTTTACCATCAACATAATCAACTACACCATCAGAATTTGATATAACAACTGCACCAGAATCACGAGCAGATATTGCTTCGATTCCAGTTCCTACTAATGGAGCTTCTACTTTTAATAATGGAATTGCTTGACGTTGCATGTTTGAACCCATCAACGCTCTTTTACCATCATCGTGTTCCAAGAATGGAATACCACTTGTTGTAATTGATATAACTTGTTGTGGTGACACGTCCATATAATCAACTTTATTTGATTCGATAAATATATTATCTCCTCTATAACGAACAGGAACTCGCTCCTCAATTATATGATTATTAGAATCCAATTTAATTGCTGCTTGAGAAATATGATAATCTAATTCTTCATCAGCAGTCATATAAGTTATTTCATCAGTTAATACACCATCAACTACCTTACGATATGGTGTCATAATAAAACCATAATCGTTTACTTTAGCATAAGAAGCTAAAGCTGTAATAAGTCCAATGTTTGGTCCTTCTGGAGATTCGATTGGACATAATCTACCATAATGTGATGGATTAACATCACGAACATCCATTCCTGCTCTATCACGAGACAAACCACCAGGTCCTAAACTAGATAAACGACGTTTGTTAGCTAACTCAGCAATTGGGTTAGTTTGGTCCATAAATTGTGATAACTGAGAAGAACCAAAAAATTCTTTAATTGCTGCTGTTAGAGGCCTTATATTAATTAAAGATTTAGGAGTCACTTCATCTACTTCTTGAGTACTCATTCTATCTCTAATTACACGCTCAATTCTTGAAATACCAATTCTGAATTGATTTTGTAATAGTTCACCAACCTGTCTTACACGTCTATTTGATAAATGGTCGATTTCATCAAATGAACCAATTCCATCAAATAAATTTAAATAGTAAGATACCGATGCGTAAATATCAGAAATAGTTAATCTCTTAACATCAATTGATTGGTCATTACCAATAATTTTAACTACTTTTGTTTTATCTTTTTTACTATATACTTTAACTATTTGTACTTTATTATAAGTATCCAACTCTTCATTAACAGGTACCTCAACAATTCCATAACCATTAGCAAATACTTCTTTTAATTGTTCTAATACTTCTTTAGTTACTAGTGTATCTTTAGGAATTATAGTGTTACCTACTTTAATATCTTCAGCTAAAGTACAATCTAATAATCTATCAATTACATTTAATTTTTTATTGTATTTATATCTACCAACTTTAGCTAAATCATATCTAAAAGCATCAAAAAATCTTGTAATTAATTGATTTTTAGCACTATCAAGTGTTGATGGTTCACCTGGTCTTAATTTAGAATGAATATCAATTAATGATTCATCAGTATTTTTATTAGCATCTTTTTCAATAGTTTTTAATAGTAATTCATTCTCACCATATAATGAAATAATATCTTCATCACTATTTAATCCGATTGCTCTTAAAAGAGTTGTAATAGGTACTTTTCTAGTTCTGTCGATTCTAACATAAATAACATCTCTAGCATCAACTTCATACTCTAACCAAGTACCACGAGTTGGTATAATTTGCGAAGCAATACTAACTTTTCCATTTTTTTTGTCTACTTCTTTTCCAAAATAAACACTTGGTGAACGAACTAATTGTGATACGATAACACGTTCTGCTCCATTTATAACAAATGTACCTGTATCTGTCATAATAGGCATATCACCTAAAAATATTTCTTGTTCTTTAACTTCCCCTGTTTCTCCATTAAATAATCTTGCTTGTACTTTTAATGGTGCTGCATAAGTTGCATATCTTTCTTTGCAACCTTTAATTGAATATCTTGGTTTATCAAAACTATAGTCACCAAATTCCAATGACAAATTTCCAGTAAAACTTTCTACTGGAAAAATATCCTCAAAAACTTCTTTGATTCCTTCGGTTATAAACCAATCATAAGATTTTTTTTGAATTTCTAATAGATTAGAAAGTTCAATTGCATTTTTTGTTTTAGCATAATTTCTTCTTTCACGATAATCGCCGTATTTTTTGATTGTGTATGCCACTTAATCACCCCTATAACCTATTTTAAGTCCTAAAAAAGGACATGCTACCAATTTATAATTTTATCAGAAATACCACAATATGTCAATTGGTTTTAAAGTTTTTTGCTGTTTTTTGCTTCAATTATATAAAAACCTTTATTTTTATTTATAACATTTGCTTCATACTTATTATTTAAATCTTTTAATATACTTTTAGCGCCTTGGTCTTTATTTACGACTAAATACATAATACCATTGTCTTTTAAATGTTTTTTTGCTTCAAATAGCAATTCATATAATTTATTTTTACCTACTCTAATCGGTGGATTAGTTACAATATAATCATATTTTTTAGTTATGTTTTTAAATCCATCACTTTCAAATACGTTAACCTTAACATTGTTAAGTTCACTGTTTTTTATGGCTAAATCCATACTTCTTTTGTTTATATCAACCATATCAACATTTCCAGATTTAGCTAAATATATTCCAATTGGACCATATCCACAACCTAAATCTAGAATATCACCTTCTAGATTCGGAATACTTTCTAAAAGAGTTCTTGTTCCAAAATCTAATCCTTTTTTAGAAAAAACTCCATTATCAGTGTAAAAGGAATATGAAATGTTATTTATTTTAACATTTATTTTTTTCACTTCACTTTTAACAGTATTATCATTGCTGAAATAATAACTCATAAAATATCACTTCTTAACTCTTTTAAAAGTTAAATGTTTTTCTACTTTTGTTTTTTCTGGTATTGCAACTCTAAAGTTACCTTTATTATTTCCAATTGTTCCAACAAGCACACAAGATAAAATAACAGCTAATGCTTTTTTTGTAAATTTAATTTTCATTTTATTCTCCCTTAACTAATGTTTTGGAATTTTCTTTATAAAAACCTTTAACAATTTGTTCTAATTCTTTTAAATCTTTTACACTATAATTTGTTTGAATTTTATTTAAACCAACTAAATAATCTTTTAAATTAACTTTAGTAACTATATTTGTGTTCAAATCAATTTTGTCATTATAAATACAAGAATCAGTAAATACATCATAATATCTTAATGTTTTTTCATCATTAAAATCTGTAAAATTTATTTCTTTTGCAAAATATATACTATCAGTATTCGTAGTTGAAACATGAACTACTAAAACTTTTATATCACATGCATCTTCATATGAAATATTACCAGTAAGTTCATTTTGTTCTTCAACAATCTCGTATTCAAATCCTGTATTGCTAGAAACAGCACAACCACACATCGAAGTCACAAGAGTTACTGATAATAAACTAGCTATTAACCGTTTATTTATTTTTAAATTTCTCATAAAAATCCCTCTACATTTAAAAACGCATTAAGCCCATACTAAATTTTAGTATAGGCTAAATATTATTATAAATTAATTATTTTAATTCTACAGTTGCGCCTGCTTCTTCGAATTGTGCTTTTAATTGATTTCCTTCGTCAGCAGAAACATTTTCTTTAACAGCTCCACCGTTATCAGCAATATCTTTAGCTTCTTTTAGTCCTAATCCTGTAATATCACGGATTAATTTGATAACAGCGATTTTGTTAGCACCAGCAGCTGTTAATGTAACAGTAACTGTACTTGGTCCTTCATTTGCAGCTTCAGCAACTGGTGCAGCGGCTACAGCTACAGCACTTGGATCAACACCAAATTCCTCCTTCATTAAATCTACTACTTCTTTGATTTCTAAAAGTGTCATTTCTTTTAATGAATCAATAATTTCTTTTGCACTTAATTTTGCCATATTATTCTCCTCCTTCTAAATTTTTACTATGTAAATCTAAACAAATTGCAAAATCTCTAACAATTCCAAGCATACCAGATGCCACCATTGTAAGTAATCCTTCTCTTGATGGGATAGTTGCTAATTGTTTTAATGTGTCGATATTTGCTACTTCGCCATCGACAATTCCAACTTTAAGTTCCAAAGCTTGATGTTTTTTTGAAAAATCACTAAGAGTTTTGATAGGGGCAACAGCATCCTTACCAAAAGCAATAGCTTTAGGTCCTTCTAGTGTTTCGTTAAGTTCAATTTCTAAATCTTTTAATGCTCTTGTTACTAATGTATTTTTGTAAACTTTGAAATCTGAATCAGTTTCTCTTAACAATCTTCTTAATTCATTTGTTTCAGATACGGTTAATCCTTGATATTCAAACCATACAACTGAACTTGAGTTTTTAATTTTATCAGAAATTTCATTAACAACATTTTGTTTTTGTTCAATTATTTTTTGATTTGCCATATTACACCTCCTTAATGTATACCGCAAATTAAAACTCCCACTTACCGCAGGAGTTAAAAAATCTTTTTAATTTCCTCGGTAGGTAATTAAGCTTACGCTCCTACTGTCTACGGCACAACACAATAATTATAACATATTATTTTTTATTTGTCAAAAGAATTTATATCAATTTTAATTCCAGGTCCCATTGTAGCTGAAATACTTACATTTTTTACATAAGTTCCTTTAACAACTGATGGTTTTGTTTTTTGAATTAATTTAACAAATTCTTTGATATTTTCAACTAATTTGTGATTATCAAAACTAACTTTACCAACTATTACATGAACATTTCCATAAGAATCAGTTCTATATTCAATACGTCCTTGTTTAACTTCATTAACTGCTTTAGCAACATCTAATGTTACTGTTCCAGTTTTAGGATTTGGCATTAATCCTTTTGGTCCTAATACTTTACCTAATTTACCTAATTGAGGCATCATATCAGGTGTTGCAATTAACACATCAAATTCAAACCAATTTTCTTTTTCGATTTTTTCAAGTAAATCAACATCACCTACATAATCTGCTCCGGATTCTTTTGCCTCTTTGGCTTTATCACCTTTAGCGATTACTAAGATTCTTTTTGTTTTACCTGTTCCATGTGGTAAGCAAATTGTACCACGCAATTGTTGGTCAGCTTTTTTAGTATCAAGATTTAAATTCATAGCAAGTTCAACTGATGAATCAAACTTAGCATATGAAGTTTTTTTAACTAAAGAAACTGCTTCTTCTAAAGTATATAGTTTGTTTTTTTCAACTAATTTAGCTACTTCAGCATATTTTTTTCCTTTTTTCATATTTCCTCCTTATGTGGTATTAGTGGAATTCTAAAGTGCGGATTTCCTTCCACATAGGTTAACCTATGTTAGTCTTTAATTTCAATTCCCATATTAAGTGCAGTACCTTCGATAGATTTGATTGCTTCATCTACGCTATATGCATTTAAATCTGGTAACTTAATTTCTGCTATTTCCTTAACTTGTGCTTTTGTAAGTGAACCAACTATTTGTTTTGAACCTTTAGTTGAACCTTTTTGTACATTAGCAAATTTTTTGATTAAGAATGGTGCTGGTGGAGTCTTGATTACAAAATCAAAACTACGATCATCATAAATTGATATTTCTACTGGTAGAATATCACCCATCTTATCTTTTGTAGCATCATTATATTTTGTACAGAATTCTTGTAAATTGATTCCTGCTGGTCCTAGAACAGTACCTACTGGTGGTGCTGGTGTTGCTTTTCCAGCTGGAATTTGTAATTTAATTTTTTTAGTTACTTGTTTTGCCACGAAAACACCTCCTTTTTTTCGCGTTGTGGTAAAATGATTATCCGCTTATTATTATAAATCTCCCACTACATCTATATAAATAATATATAGCCTATTAATAATATCATAAATTTTATAATTTGTAAATACTTTAAGCCTTACTTATTTGTGTAAATTCTAATTCAACATTAGTTTCTTGTCCAAATAAATCTAGGGCAACTTCAACTATTTGTTTTTCTAAATCAATCGTTTTGATTTTACCATACATATTAGCAAATGGTCCATCAGTTACTTTAACCATATCATCAACTTTTAACTCGTTTTCAATGTCAAATCTACTCATTCCCATGCTACCTAGTATCTTATCAACTTCAGCTGGTGTTAATGGAAAAGGTTTTGCTCCCTTACCACTTGAACCGATAAATCCAGTTACTCCCGGAGTATTTCTTACAACAAACCATGCTTCATCAGTCATAATCATCTCAACTAAAATGTAACCAGGAAACATCTTTTTAACTTTTTCTTTTTTTACGCCATCTTTAAATTCGATTTCTGTTTGTTCTGGAACAACAACTCTAAAGATATAGTCTTCTAGCCCCATCGTACTAGCACGCATTTCCAATTTTTCTTTAACTTTATTTTCATGACCTGAATAGGTGTTTACTACATACCATTCTTTTTCCATTATGCCACCAACATCTTTAATCCAGCGATTATTAAATTAATTAGTGTAAAATAAAGTCCAAAGAAAACGATAAATGATAATGCGGCTACTGAATATTTAGCCATTTCTTTTTTTAAAGGCCAACGAACATTTTTCATTTCTTTTTTTACGCCATCAAAGAAGCTTTCTTTTTTTTCTACTTTTTTACTTGTGTTTTTAGGACTCTTTTTTGAAGTCTTTCCTTTTTCCATAATTCACCTCTACATTATATGCTCTTTTATCAAAATAAAAACACTTTTTAGTGCTACTAAAATAATAACACACATTTAAAAAAGTGTCAATCTATTTTCATAAATTTAATCAAAATAATCTAGAATATTTTTAATTTTAACTTTTATTCTTTGAATTGTATTATCTACCGCTTTAGGACTTTTGTTTAATCTTTTAGCAATTTCTTTATAATCATATCCTTTTAACTTCAAATGAAACACTTCTTGTTCTAATTTAGTTAAATCTTTATTTATCTGTTCCACTAGTAATTTATCATCTTCTAAATTAGTAACCACAGTTAGTGGTTCTAGGCTCCTGTCAGCTAAGAATTTATCCATTGAATTATCTTCTTCTAAATCATAAGAAATTGCTTCACTTAAAACCTTGTTTTTATCTCTCCTAAAACTTCTTATATAATTTGCTATTCTTCTTTCAATACACAACTTAGCAAATGTACCAAAATTAGCATTTTTACTATCATTGTAATTAGTAATCGCACTATTTAAGGCTAGCATTCCTTCTTGCACTAAATCATTTAAATCGAAAGTACCATCTTTCGGTTGATATTTTTTGGCAATACTTACAATCAATGGCCGATATTTATACAATAATATTTCATTAGCATCTTCATTTTGACCATAAATATAATCTAATAATTCAAAATCATTAAAATCTTTATAATTCAAAAAATCACCTTCTTTGTCTTAATATTTCAAATAAAAGTACACCTGCTGCTACTGAAGCATTTAGGCTATTAACTTGTCCATTCATTGGAATTGTTGCAATAAAATCGCAATTTTCTTTTACTAGTCTACTTATACCTACTCCTTCGTTTCCTATAACAATTGCTACTTTTCCATTATAATCAAGTTCTTTATAATCAGTTCCTATCATATCTGTTCCTATAATCCAATATCCTTTTTTCTTTAAAGTTTGAATTGCATTGTTTAGATTAGTGACTTGAGCAATTTTAACTCTTTCTATAGTTCCAACACTTGTTTTAACAACTGTTCCGTTAATTGATACACTTCGATTTTTAGGTATTATTATATTGTCAAATCCTGCTGCTTCACAAGTTCTTATAATAGCCCCTAAATTGTGTGGATCTTCTAAGTGGTCTAATATTACTATAACATCGTTATCTAAATCATTCAATTCAAAATATTTATAGTCTTCTACTTCTCCTACTATTCCTTGATGATTCCCACTAACCATTTTGTCTAATTCTCTTTTATTTAAGTATTTAATAGGGACATTTATATTTTTTACTAATTCACTATTTTTTAAACTATCTTGAACATATACTTTTTTTAAATTCTTATAATCTTTTATAACATTTCTTCCATATACATACATACTTATTCTCCTTCAATTATTTTACTAACAAATAATAGGTTAATCAAATAATCAATTCTATTAAAATCATTATTTAAATATAGATGACCAAAGATTGCTTCTAATCCTGTTGCAGTTTTATAAGTTATTATAGAAGTATTTTTGGGTTTATGATTGCTTTTATGGTTTTTGGCTCTTTTGAAAATAGAAATTTCTTCTTCATTTAATATATCATTTTCTAACAAGTAAGTTACAAACTTTGCTTGTCCTTTAGCACTAACATATTTAATTACTACTTTTTGTATTTCATTAACATTACCTAAACTGATAAAATGATTTCTTACTTTTAACTCGTATATTGAATCACCAATATACGCTAGTACTAAAACATTCATTTAAATCTATCAAATGTTATATTTTTAAAATAACCATTTCTTACATCATTCATAATAACGTTAACTACTTTATCATAATCAATTTCTCCACCTTTTATTAAGCAACCTCTTTTTTTACCTATTAGAGTATATATATCATCATCAATTTCATCAATATTATATCTTTCTTTTAATTGTTCTTTATAATATTTACTTAAAACATCTATTATATGATTGCAAACATCATACAAAGGCAATATGTCTTCTTTAATTGCTGATAAACTAGCAAGATTTAAAGCAACAGTATTTTCTTCTAATTTTGGCCATAAAATACCTGGTGTGTCTAACAATTCTAATTGTTCGTTTATTCTAATCCAGTTTAATTGTTTTGTAACACCTGGCTTATTTCCAACATTAACTGCCTTTCTACCAACAAGTCTATTAATTAAAGTACTTTTACCAACATTTGGAATTCCTAATATAGCAACCCTTATTTTACGCATTTTCATACCTTTTTCTTCTCTTTTTTTTATTATTGGTTCAGCTACTTTTAGTGTTAGGTCAATCAAGGGTTTTAATGAGTTGTTGCTTTCTAAATTAAGAGCAATTACATTATAACCATTTTGTTTATAATAGTTAATCCATTTATTAGTTTCTTTTGTATCACATAAATCATATTTAGTTAAAATCAAGATTTTAGGTTTATTTTTGATTATGTCATCAACATTTTTTATTTTTGAAGAATATGGCATCCTTGCGTCAATTACTTCATAATATACATCAATTAAATTATTTTGTTCAATTAACTGTCTTTTTGTTTTAGCCATATGTCCTGGGTACCAGTTGATACTCGTTGATGGTAAACTTTTTATATTTTCATCCACTTTTTTGTTTTTTCTCATTTCTCTTTTTTGATACATATCCATTATTTATCACTTCCATTCTTTTTTATAATTTCAATCTCATTATTAGAAACAACACCAATACATTTTATATTATTATCAATATTTTAGTTTTATAATATAAAATCATTGTTACTCCATAAATTCATTTAACAATTTTTTATTTTATGCCTTCAAGTTTCTTTTGTTCTTTTGTTTCTAATTGTTTCTTTTCTCTTGCTAGTTCTTTTAAACTCTTTTTAGGTTTTGGCATTTCTTCTGGCATCATTCCGCCAATGTCTGCAATTGCTTTTCTAACTTTCTTACCAACTTCGTAATGTACATCTTTTGCCTCTTTTTCACCTTGTACATTATCTTTTAAAAGTCTTTGTTTAGTTTGATTTATTCTAAATAAATTAGCAACCAACTCATCTTCATTCATATTATCTAAAATATCTTCTCTATATCTTAATTTTTTTCTTTTAAAAATATCATCAGCAGTTTCTCCATTATATAATCCTTTATATCCTGCATTATGAAACTCAGCCATATTTTTAACACCAACAGAAGACGCAACTTTTTGTAATGTATAATTACCTTGTTTTGTTAATTTTCTTTGATAAAATCTTTTTTCATCATCTGATAAAGAATCATATTCTTGTTCTGTTATTTCTTGTTTTCTCGTTTGAATAGCAAAATATGTTTGCCCTAAGGCAACAACTTCTTTGCTTGGGTCAGCATTTTGTACTATCAAATAGCATATGTATCTTGATAGTTTATAATCTTGTATATTAACAGTGGCATTATTATTTCTTTTTGACAACTTGTTGATTTCAACAAGTTGTTCATCTATATTAAATCCAGAATTTTTACAAGCCTCTTTTGTTTTA
>ERZ779941.207-NODE-207-length-30650-cov-2.508907_pt1 | contig 30650 bp, 28 predicted proteins | sample MGYA00511952_ERZ779941 | MGnify/ENA primary metagenome ERZ779941 (study PRJEB29588, sample SAMEA2142846) | human gut metagenome | biome: human gut; feature: human-associated habitat; material: faeces | place: Denmark | collected 2008/2010 ...
CTACGCTTCCGCCGCCAAGTATATCGCCACGTCCCATCATTGGCATGGATGACATAAGGTGTATACATCTGTTTTTCCTTCCCCCATGGACCGTAATCGCTGGAACACAACTGCCCTGCATCCTGCCAACGGTCGTCATCCGTCAGGAAGGCGAGGTGCAGTCCTTCCCTCACGCCCGGGGAATAGACGAAGATCTGGCACGTCGTGTCATTACCTTGTATCATGTATCCCGGCGTGACATGATCCGCCATCGCGGAAGTGGTCATCCACAGGGAGGTCATTGCGATCAGTATTTTCTTCATTTGTTCAGATTTTTAGTTAGCCATGCAAAGTCGTATCGCTTGCTAATAGCTTTCCTGGTTTGCCAAGTTCCAGGCATTGAGGAAGGCTGCGCGCGTGATATCCACGATCTTCGGATAGTTGATCTTGGCTGCCTCGTCCCCGGGCTGGTGATAGTCAGGATGCCCATCGGTATGGTACCAGATAATGGGAATGTCCTTTACGGCAAACGAGCCGTTGTCGCTTCCCCCAACGGGCTTGTCCCAAGGGCGGTAGTTAGGATCGAGATTGAAATGATACTTCTGGATATCCCCCCGCAACCACTGCTCGAACACAGGATGGGCCTGCGTATAGAAATAGACCACATATGAGGGATGATCAGGCTTATTGTTACGACCGATCATGTCGAAGTTGAGATACCCCTTTACCTTTCCGATGAAAGGACAGGTCTGGACGAAATATTTGGATCCCAGTTCACCGAGTTCCTCTCCGTCCCAAAAGGCGATGATGACGTTCCGTTCTGGTTGGACGCCACTCTCCACGAAAGCCCTTGCAATCTGGAGGACAGCACTTGTCCCTGACGCATTGTCGTCTGCCCCATTATAGATCTGGTCGCCTTCGAGCGTAAGGTCTTTCCCAACATGGTCATAATGGGCACCCACCACGATATATTCATCCGACTTTCGACCGGGGATCATGGCAAGGACATTGCGCAGGTGTAGCGTACGATGGGTACCTTGCTTCAGTTTGGCGATGGAATCTGCGTCCACGAAGAAGCGTTTCTTCTTCTGCCATTCCATGCTGCATGCCTCAAAAGGCTGCAAGTAATCATCGTTCAAGGGCTTGATGCCCAGCTGTCTTAGCTGCGAGATGATATACTGTGCAGCAACACGAGAGCCGTTTTCCCCGGCTTTCCGTCCTTCCAGTTCATCACTCGCCAAGAAATAGACATGCGCTTTCGCACGGTCCTCGTTGATCGTGTACATTCCCTTTTCCTTCGCAGCCAGCAACTGCTTGGCATTCATTTTCTTTACGCTGCTTCCCATGGCAGGCATCAGCAGGAGGAAGGCGGCAACCGCCCCTAACATAAGTCTCTTCATCTTATAATAATTTTTCCAATTGGTCAACGGCATTTGACAAATCATCCGAAAAAGTAGCATGATCATACAAGAAGTCCGGCTTCCCTCCCGCGATCTCCCGATAGAGATCACGGTTCATGTCATTCGCATAAGAGGCGATGGCATATTCGATGTCATCGCGTTGGACGGGATTATCCGACCTTGAATATACCCTGTACTTTTGGTGAAAGAAGCAATAGGCTTCCTCGATACTATGCTTGTTGATCATCATCATTACCAAAAACGCTTTTGCTTTTCATCATAATGGAAGCCACCCGCTGCAATCTTTGCCTCCAATTGCTTCCTGTCCTTGTCAAAGTAATAGCAAATCTGGTCGAGATTGTCGAACACTTCGTCTCTCAGCAGGAAGTTGATGGCACTCACTAACATAGGGATGTCTTTTTCCGGAAGTTTGTCCATATCGTCTATCTTTTATCGTTGCAAAAGTAATACAAATCCTTCAAATATCCAATTATTTTAAGTCAATTTACCGGGTTGTTTCCTTCCCAAATTCAATAGCACGCCTTCTGTATCGCAAAAGGTCATCTCCCACCTTCCAAAAGGTCATCTCCAGTCACTCAAAAGATCATCTATCGCACGCCAAAAGGTCATCTCCTGCTCTCTGCCCTGTCCTCATGCCTTTCCTGACCCATCATGGAACGAAAAAAGGCTGGTCGCAATCGCTGCGCCCAGCCTCCAAATTAGAGAGTTATAAAAAAATCAAGTCTACTGTTGCTTGATCAGATTCATTCCTTCTTCCACGGCTTTCATGTTTAATGGAATCATGTCGTGGTGGCGCTCCGGCAACGTCTTGTAGAGTGCCTTATTCAGTCCATCCGTGCTGACAACAGGGCAGACCTTCAGCAGTCCGCCAAGGACGATCATGTTGAACACCTTGGCATTCTTCATCTCGGCAGCCTTATCCATCGCGTCAATACGATAGACTGTGATATCCTTCCTTGTGGGAGGGTTGACGATGCCATAGCCATCATAGATCAAGATACCGCCCGGCTTCAATTTCGGGCAGAACTTATCCAACGAAGGCTGGTTCAAGACAATGGCCACATCATAATGGCTGAGGATAGGTGAAGAGATCTGCTCATCGCTGATGATCACGGTCACGTTGGCTGTGCCACCCCGCTGCTCCGGTCCATAAGCCGGCATCCATGTTACCTCCTTGTCCTCCATCAGTCCGGAGTAAGCCAAGATCTTGCCCATGGAGAGGACGCCCTGACCTCCGAACCCGGATATTATAATTTCCTTTTTCATTCTTTCGTCGTGTCTTTAAGATCCCCTTTCGGATACTGTTTGAACATATATTCTTCCATCCACTTGTTGGCTTGTACCGGAGAGAGCTTCCAACCGCTGTTGCAAGTGGAAACAATTTCTACGAGAGAAGATCCCCTTTTGTTCATTGAATTCTCAAATGCCTTGTGGATTGCCTTCTTTGCCTGACGGATGGCAGCGACGGTTTCCACGCTCTGACGCGTCACATAACAAGTCCCCTGCAAGTGGGAAGCCAGCTCCGTGATGTTCAAGGGATATCCATGCAGCTCTGGGACACGCCCATAAGGGCACGTAGAGGTTTTCTGTCCCAACAGGGTCGTCGGTGCCATCTGTCCGCCCGTCATTCCATAGATGGCATTATTGATAAAGATCATGGTGATGTTCTCACCCCTGTTCAGTGCATGAATGGTCTCACAGGCACCAATACAGGCCAGATCGCCATCACCCTGATAAGTGAAGACCAGCCGGTCGGGCCACAACCGTTTGATAGCTGTTGCAAGAGCAGGTGCACGACCATGTGCAGCCTCTTGCCAGTCAATGTCCAAATACCGATAGGCAAATACGGCACAGCCCACGGGACAGATCCCCACGGTCTTGTCCTCCATGCCCATTTCTTCGATAACCTCGGCAACGAGCTTATGCACGACACCATGCGAACAACCCGGGCAATAATGCATGGCGGTGTCGTTCATCAAGTCCGGCTTCTTGTATACCAGGTTCTCTGGTGCTATGATATCATTGTTCATTGTAATTTCTCCTTTAATGCTTTAACTATTTCATCCGGCTCCGGGACAATACCTCCGAGACGCCCGAAGTGCTCCACTGGGATGGTCCCGTTCACGGCAAGGCGGACGTCATCGACCATCTGACCGGCATTGATCTCCACGACCAAGATTCCTTTCTTCCCCTTTGCAGCCTCAACAATCTGCCGACTGGGGAACGGCCAAAGGGTGATCGGACGGAACAAGCCCACCTTCAGACCCTCTCCGCGTGCCATCTCCATGGCCTTTTGCGTGATGCGTGCCGCACTTCCGAAAGCCACGATCATATATTCAGCATCGTCTAATTGCTGGGTCTCGTAGCGCACCTCCTCGTTCTTGATCTGCTCGTATTTAGCTTGCAGGTGAAGGTTGCGCTGTTCCATGACCTCCGGTTTCAGTTCCAGAGACGTCAGGATATTAGGCTTGCGATCCTTCGTCCGTCCGATGGTTGCCCAAGGATAGAGCTTCCGGATCTCCTCCTCTGTCTTCCGGGGCTTATAAGGCGGCAATACCACCTTTTCCATCATCTGCCCGATCACGCCATCGCTGAGGATCATAGCCGGGTTGCGGTACTTGAACGCCAGTTCGAAGGCCAGGTCCACGAAGTCTGCCATCTCCTGTACGGAGTTAGGTGCCAGCACGATGACATGATAGTCACCATTGCCGCCCCCTCGTGTAGCCTGGTTATAATCACTTTGTGATGGCTGGATGGTACCCAATCCAGGACCACCACGCTGTACATTGACGAAGACCCCTGGGATCTCAGACCCTGCCATGTAGGAAATCCCCTCCTGCATGAGGGCGACACCTGGGGAAGACGATGTTGTCAATACACGTTTCCCGGCACCCGCGCCACCATATACCATATTGATGGCAGCCACTTCGCTCTCTGCCTGGAGGACGACCATTCCCGTTGTCTCCCAAGGTTTGAGCAGTGCCAAGGTCTCAATAATCTCACTCTGCGGAGTGATGGGGTATCCAAAGAACCCATCGGCACCACAGCGGATGGCAGCGTTAGCAATGGCCTCGTTGCCTTTCATTAAAGTTACTTCTTGTTCTGCCATAGTGCTTAATCCTCCATTTTCTTTTTGTAAACGGTGATACAACCATCCGGACAAACTATGCCACATGATGCACAGCCGATGCAATCGTCAGGATGAGCGGCCTCCACGAAGGGATAGCCATGCACGTTTACCTTTTTCTGAGCCAACGCAATGACGCCTTTCGGGCATGCCACTACACAGAGCTGACATCCCTTGCAGCGATCAGTGTCGACTACAATAGCACCTATAAATTTTCCCATATTCTAATGTTTTTGTTCCCCTTAGGGATTATATGCATCCTTATCATAGAAATTCAGGATTTCCTCAAGCATCTCCTTTGCCTCAACGGCCGGACTCTGAGGATCCAGGGAGATGGCCTCCATGTAGTTGTTCAGCGCATGCTGCCAATCTCCTTTTTTCCTATATTCATTACCTAATTGATAGTATTCCTCTGCATTCATGACTGATAGAATTCTTTTTTGCCGGCGGAAAGGGTATTCTTCATCAGCGAACAGATGGTCATAGGACCTACCCCACCCGGGACCGGGGTGATGAACGAGCATTTAGGTGCCACCTCATCAAACTTGACATCGCCATTCAGGCGGAATCCTTTCTTCTTGGATGGGTCCGGGACGCGCGTAGTACCCACGTCAATCACGACAGCCCCTTCCTTCACCATGTCCGCAGTGACGAAGTCTGGCTTGCCGATCGCAGCGATGATGATGTCTGCTTCTCGGCATTCTTCTTTCAGATTCTTGGAATGACTGTGGCAAACAGTCACCGTAGCGTCGCCATATTGCTTCTGCATCATCAACTGAGCCATGGGCTTGCCCACAATATTGCTCCGACCTAAGATCACGCATTTCTTCCCCGATGTCGGGATATGGTAATGCTGCAAAAGGGTCAGGATGCCCAACGGGGTGGCAGAGATGAAGCAGGGAAGCCCAATCGCCATTCTCCCCACGTTGATAGGATGGAAGCCATCGACATCCTTCCTGTAGTCGATCGCCATGATGATCTTCTGCTCGTCGATCTGTTTGGGAAGGGGAAGCTGGACAATAAACCCATCAATATCCTTATCTTTATTGAGTCTGTCCACGCAAGCGAGCAACTCATCTTCCGTCACGTCCTCCTCATAGCGGATCAACGTCGACTTGAAGCCACACTGCTCACAGGCGATGACCTTATTCTTCACATAGGTCTCTGAGCCTCCGTCATGTCCTACTAACACGGCTGCCAAATGCGGTTGCTTTCCACCAGCCTCCATGATTCTTTTCACTTCCTCGGCGATCTCTGCCTTAATGGCTGCCGCTGTTGCCTTGCCGTCTATCAACTGCATATACTGTTGTTTATTGTTTCGTAAAAAAGAACGTCTATTTTCTCATTCCTCTCATGCCGCGCATCATGCCCATCTTGCCTGCCATGCTACTGCCGGTCACCATCTTCATCATCTTGCGGGTCTGGTCAAACTGCTTGATAAGCCGGTTGACTTCCTGGATGGAAGTCCCAGAACCCTTTGCGATCCTTTGTCTCCTGCTACTGTTCAGGCATTCAGGATTGGTACGCTCCTTCGGTGTCATACTGTTGATGATGGCTTCAATGCCCTTGAAGGCATTGTCATCAATGTCCACGTCCTTGATAGCCTTGCCGACTCCAGGGATCATGGACGCGAGATCTTTCAGGTTACCCATCTTCTTGATTTGCTGGATCTGCTTCATGAAATCGTTGAAATCGAACTGGTTCTTCTGGATCTTTTTCTGCAGGCGCTTTGCTTCCTCCTCATCAAACTGCTCTTGGGCACGTTCCACGAGAGAGACTACGTCTCCCATTCCCAAGATTCGGTCGGCCATACGCTCTGGATGGAATACGTCTATCGCCTCCATCTTCTCACCTGTCCCGATGAACTTGATAGGCTTCGTGACGACAGTACGAATACTCAAGGCAGCACCGCCGCGGGTATCACCGTCAAGTTTGGTCAGGACAACACCATCGAAGTCGAGTCGGTCGTTGAACTCCTTTGCCGTATTCACGGCATCCTGTCCCGTCATGGAGTCGACCACGAACAAGGTCTCATCGGGATGGATTGCATTTTTCAAGTTGGAAATCTCGTCCATCATCTGCTCATCAACAGCCAATCGACCTGCGGTATCGATGATAACCACGTCATTTCCTTTGGCCTTCGCCTCCTGGACAGCATGATGGGCGATCTCAACCACATCTTTATTCTCTGGCTCTGAATACACAGGAACGCCAATTTGCTCTGCCACCACCTTCAACTGGTCGATGGCAGCAGGACGATAGACATCGCATGCTACTAAAAGAGGGTTCTTATGCTGCTTGGTTTTCAACAGGTTGGCAAGCTTTCCACTGAAAGTGGTCTTACCCGAACCCTGAAGACCAGACATGAGGATGATAGCTGGCTTATTGATCAAGTGTAGCTCTACGGCCTCACCACCCATCAACAAGGCAAGCTCGTCATGGACGATCTTCACCATCATCTGCCCCGGCTTAACTGCGGTCAGCACGTTCATGCCCAATGCTTTCTTCTTCACGGTGTCCGTGAAAGTCTTCGCCACTTTATAGTTAACATCGGCATCGAGCAATGCACGACGCACGTCCTTCAACGTCTCGGCAACATTGATCTCGGTGATCTTTCCCTCACCTTTCAATATCTTGAAACTGCGCTCAAGCCTGTCACTTAAATTTTCAAACATAATATTTTATAGTCCTTTTATCAATTTGATTACTTTAGTGCAAAAATAAAGAAAAAGAACCTAAATCAAGAAGAACCCTTTACGTTTTAATGTATTTTAAAAGAGTTCTTATTGAATCATGCGCACAACAGAGAAGAATGTGCATTTTAGCGTTAATCAGTCCTTGAGAGAGTACGTGATGGTCGTAACGACGCGCACTTTCTTGATGTATGGCGTATTGGAATCCCTGTCATCGATAGAGAACTGCCCTTGATCAGCGTCTACGATCTTATTGAGCTTGCTGTGACTGTTCTTGGCAAATTGCTCTGCAGTCTTCTGGGCATTGGCTATTGCTTCCTCCATCATCTTCGGCTTCATGGACGTAAACGACACATATTCATATTTGATAGGGTTATCATATCCTCCATCGACGATGGCGATCCCCTGCTTCAGCAACTCTCCTTGACGGGAAATAATGCCACGAACAAGTTTTACATTTCTTGAAGTCACCGTGATAATAGATGTAATATTGTAGCGATATTGCTTCTTGTTATCCGAATACTGATCTGCATTCAAGTCAATCACATGCGGTGCATTGATGCTAATCTCACTTTCCTTGATGCCATGTTGGATCAGGAAACGTTTGATGACATTCTGCGTCACAGCAATCCGATTATAGAGTTCGGGGAGGTTGTTCCCCAATTCCTTGGAGAGAATAGGCCAAGTTACCTTATCAGCTTCCACCTCTTTCTCTGCCAATCCCTTCACACTTACCTTCCGGTCTTTATTGGCGAAATCATCGATCCCCCATTTAATGAAAAGACCTAACAAAACGATACCCAAGGCAATAATGGCTGCCGGAATAATTCTTGTTTTCATGATGCAATGTTCTTTTAATGATGATACATGACAGTAAGACTGCCGTATATGAGTTGATGACTCATTCAGCTTCAAATGTACGATTTACTTTTGATATCACCAAGGATTTTGACAATATTTTTTATAGACGGAAATGGGCGATCAAGGGGAGATGGTCGCTGAATCCTCCAATATACTTTGGTCCCTGATAAGTGCGAAAAGGATGGAAGCCTCCATATTTCTCATCAGGCTCCAGCAAGAAGGGAGCATCTCCAATCCTACAATCCAAAGCTTTCTTATACAGCTCTTGGCTGCAGAGAATATGGTCGAGATTCCCCCACTCTCCCTGGAACCGGTAAGTGCCCTTGGCACCATGCCTGCCTCGTGCCTCCCGTGACAGGTTCCATAACTGATGACGATACAGATTTTCCAATGACTGATCCGTGGGGTAATCATTAAAGTCGCCAGCGATCAGGATCTTTGCACGAGGTTCCACGGCATAGATCGAGTCGACGGCTAACCCTACTTGACGAGAGACATGCAATCGGAAAGACTGAGTGGCACTTTTTCCGCCACTCCTGCTGGGTGCATGGACAACCAACACATGCAGCGTATCCCCGTTGGGGATGATGCCACTGACATAGAGGATGTCCCTAGTCGGCTTCATACCCGACTTAGGCGGTATCCGGACGGGATGATGATTGAGGGGAAGGAAACTGAAGGGGGAATACAGGAGAGCAACGTCCACCCCTCGTTCATCCGGGGAGTTGGTAACGAAATACTCGTACTTCGCCTTGCGCAGAAGGGAGCGATGGCATAAAGCCTCCAACACACTGTCGTTCTCCACCTCACACAACGCAACGAGATCTGGGATGCCATAGGAAGTAGAATCCCCACCACATGCGAGGATTTCCTGTCCAATGTGATTGAGCTTACGCCAATACCGGGAAGGTGTCCAATGATAATTGGACTTGAGGAGGAACTGTTCATCCTGCTTCAGGCTGTCGTGGCGGCAATCAAACAGATTCTCGCAATTGAGCTCCACAAAGGTAAAAATGCCTAATAGAAATAAGCTGATGGCCATACGTTAGTAGTCGTTGATTTACAACTCCAACGTTTCCATCAGCTTATTATTGTATTTGAAGGAAGACTTTACTGAATGTCTTCCTTCACATTCTTACGGATCTTGGTCAGGTATCGCTTCATGCCAGCCGCGTCCTTGTTGTCTATGATCTCAAGCAATTCCTTCAGTTCCGTACGGATCTGAGCCACCTGGTCATGAGTATAAGGATTAAACAGGATTTCCTGCAAAAGGTAGTCATCCTCGTTAAGCACACCTTTAGCGATGTTCATGTGCCGCTTGAACGTAGTTCCCGGTGCGTCCTGATGCTTCATGACAGCCGCAAACACGAAAGTGCTGACAAAAGGAATGCTCAAAGAGTAGGCTACTGTCTTATCATGCTCCTCGAAAGAATACTCATAAATATTCAGGTCCAGTTTCTGATAGAGGTCTTTGAAGAAAATTCGTCCCATATAATCGCCCTCATTGATGATGATGGCATTTTCCTCGCTCAACTGGTTCAGGTTAGCGAAGGTAGGACCGAACATCGGGTGGGTACTGACATAGGGATGCCCACTCTGCTCATAGAATTCCTTCAAGTTTGTCTTCACACTACTGATATCGCTAATAATACAGTCGTCAGGCAGGTACGGCAACACTTCCTTAAAGGCGGGGATCGTGTATTTCACTGTCACTGCATTGATCAACAATTCCGGACGGAACTCCTTGATCTCATCCATTTTCGTAAAACGCTGGCAATTGTATGTAAAGCGCATGCGCTTGGGGTCTTTCTCATAGACAGCGACCTCATGGTCAAAGCTTAGCAGGTCGATGAAGAAACTCCCCATCTTCCCTGCTCCCATCACTAATATTCTCATTTTACTGATTTAAGATTTCAATCTGTTGACGAACGCTCTCCTCATGGATCAACTCAAACACATGTGCCGTGAACTCCGAAGCCATGCCACAAAGGGCACCCTGCGCACCACGCTTATCAAGGATCTCATTATAACGGGCTGGCTGCAAGACTGTCATGTTATGCTCTTTCTTATACTGCCCGATCTCGCGGCATACTCGCATTCGCTTGGAAAGAAGGTTCATCAACTGGTCATCTAATTCATCGATCTGATGACGCAATTGTGTAATACCCTCTGTCGTCATTTTCTCATCCCGCACAACCAATAAACTCAATATATAATCCAATACGTCTGGGGTAACCTGCTGCTTGGCATCACTCCAAGCATGGTCAGGATTACAATGGCTCTCAACGATCAGGCCATCAAAGCCAAGGTCCATTGCTTGCTGGCACAAAGGAGCTACCAATTCACGACGCCCACCAATATGACTGGGATCACAGATGATCGGCAAGTTAGGGATTCTCCGCCTCAACTCAATGGGGATCTGCCACATGGGCAGATTGCGATAGATCTTTTTGTCATAACTGGAGAACCCACGATGGATGGCAGCCAAGCGCTTGACACCCGCCAGATTGATACGCTCCAAGGCACCAATCCACAACTCGAGGTCCAGATTGACTGGGTTCTTGACGAATACCGGGATATCCACTCCTTTTAAGGAATCGGCTAAGGCCTGCACGGCAAATGGATTGGCACTGGTACGGGCCCCCACCCAAAGGATATCAATGCCATATTTCAAGGCGAGTTCTACATGCTCTGGAGTCGCCACCTCAGTTGCCACTAACATGCCGGTCTCTTCCTTTACCTCTTTTAACCAAGGTAATGCCACCTCACCATGCCCTTCAAATCCCCCTGGCTTGGTACGCGGTTTCCACACTCCTGCGCGGAAATTATGGCAACCTTTTGCCGCAAGTTGCTTTGCGGTGGTCATGATTTGCTCCTCAGACTCGGCTGAACAAGGTCCAGCAATTACAAACGGCCGTTCCTGATCACTCGGTATGTTCAACGGCTCTAATTCCAATTCCATTTCCATAGTGTCGTATTTTAATATTTTAATGATTTCAAATATTATGGGATTACCACTCCAAAGCCTGGATACGCCGGAGTGCTTCCTTTATCTGTTCATCCTTCGCACAAAGAGAGATACGGATATATCGCTTTCCATTGCTCCCAAAGATAAATCCTGGAGTGATAAACACCTTCGCCTCATGAAGCACGCGCTCTGTCAGATCCTCGACATCCTGGTATTTCTCAGGGATCTTTCCCCATAGGAACATGCCTACCTGATTGGGATCAAATGTACAACCCAAGACGCTCATAATCTGTTCGGCTATGTTTCTGCGACGGCGATAGGTCTCTACGTTGTACTCTCGGTGCCATTCCGGCGTATTGGTATTGTAAGCTTCTGCAGCTGCAAGCTGGATTCCCCTGAAGGTACCACTGTCGATATTGCTTTTGATCTTCAAGACCCATGAGATAAAGGTTGGGTTGGAAGCGCATAGACCCACACGCCAACCTGGCATGTTAAAGCTTTTCGACATAGAATTGAACTCGATGCAACAGTCCTTCGCCCCAGGTACCTGAAGGATGGATATCGGGTGCTCATTGAGGATGAATGAATAGGGATTGTCATTCACCACGACAATATGGTGTGCCTTAGCAAACCGGACTAAGTGCTCATATGTCTCCATGCGGGCATTGCCTCCAGTCGGCATGTTGGGATAATTGGTCCACATCAGTTTAACATGGCTCAAGTCCATCTTCTCCAATTCGTCGAAATCAGGCTGCCAACCATGATCCTCTCGCAAATTATAATTGACGATTTCTGCACCCAAGATCTTGCTCAAGGACGTATAAGTAGGATAGCCAGGATTGGGAACCAGTACCCTTTCTCCAGGATTGACAAAAGCCAACGTGACATGCAGGATGCCTTCCTTTGAACCAATCAACGGCTGGATTTCCGTCTTCGGGTCGAGATCAACATGATACCATTTCCGATAGAAGTTGGCCATGGCTTCCCTCAGCTCTGGCGTTCCTATCGTAGGCTGGTAGCCATGAGCATTCGATTGGCGTGCTACCTCACAGAGTTTGTTGATGGTCTGGGGAGAAGGAGGCATGTCCGGAGATCCAATGGCAAGGCTAATGATGTTCTCACCTGCAGCATTCAACTTGGCTACCTCTTTCAGTTTCCTGCTGAAATAGTATTCTTGTACTGCCGAAACTCTCTCGGCCGGTTGTATTTTCATTTCCATATTGATAGTAATTTACGTTCTTCTTAAACTCCTTTATACTCACCTAAGATATTCAGTTCCTTGACCAGTGGCGTAATGGCATCAATGCTTTGGCGGTATCGGGTCAGGTTATCATAGGTGACATCCACATAGAACATATACTCCCATTCATGCCCGATAATGGGTAGCGACTGAATCTTCGTAAGGTTAATGTCATAAAAAGAAAGGATTGTGAGCACTTTCGACAAACTTCCTTCTTCATGGGGAAGGGAAAATACCAGACTCGATTTATTCGTTTGTTCAAGGGATCTCAGGAAATCAGCCTTATGGGGATTGCATACGCAAAGAAAGCGGGTGAAATTATGCTTGTTGTCCTCGATATGATCCTCTAAGACCTTCATGCCATATAGTTTAGCGGCAGAGGCATTGCAGATCGCTGCCCAACCGCGGCACTGATGTCTCTTGATGTATTCGGCAGCACCAGCGGTATCCTCTGCCTCAACAGCTTTTAGCTCAGGATGATTCTCAAGGAAGTTACGACATTGCATCAAAGCTACAGGATGAGAATGCACTTCGGTGATCGTATCCCAATCATCTTCGGCAAGGCAACAAATCGAATGCTGGATATGCAGCTTATGTTCCCCGACGATGGTGGTGCCAGAAGCCCTGAGCAACTCGTAGTTATGCAGCAAGGAACCAGCAATGGTGTTCTCAATAGCAATCAGCCCAAGGACTGTGGGATCTCGCTTAATATTCTCGAAGACCTCCTCAAAGGTGGCACAACAGATAAGCTGTATCTGCTCACCAGCAAAGTATTGGTGGGCTGCGATATCGTGAAACGATCCAAGGAATCCTTGTATAGCTATTCTTTTCATGTTCTCTCTCTTTATCGTTATTGTCGTATTAAACAAAAAATCCCGCTCCAAAGATTTTGAAGCGGGAATTGATTATTATCTCTTATAAGACTCATCTTTTCATAAGTTGAAATTTACACGCAACTTCCCGCTTCACAATTCCTTGCAAAGTAAAAATAATAGTAATAAAAAGATGCGTTCAATTGACTCATGATTCCATCATTTTGTTTCTGCATGCAAAAATATAACTTTTATTTGGTTCTGCCAAACAATTCTCTGTTTTTTTGAATAAAAAACAAAGAAGTGTAAGATTGTGCCTCTTGATGCTTTTCCTATCCCAAGCCGAAGGGATTATTATTTCTATAGGCCTGCTCTGTTTTCTGCTGAATATCCTCAGTACCTTCGCCCGTATATTCTCCATTTACCTCTGCCACTTTCTTGGGATCGAGTTCAAGGACAGACTTCATGTCCTCCTCTGCACCTTTGGCATCTCCCTGCGCAAGCCGTATAGCTCCTCTTCCCTTGAAAGCATCGATGCAAAAAGGATTCGCATCTATCACCTTATTATAATAGGTAATGGCATTCTCATGATGTCCCAACGTCTCCTCAACCTTTGCCTTCAGCAAGAGTGCATCTTCATTGTCAGGAACCTTCTCTATCAAATAGTCTGCATCCTCGCCTGCTCCTTTGGCATCTCCCATTTTCAATAAGGTTTGCCCCCGGAGCAAATACGCATCTAAATAATCTGGCTTCATGGCAATAGTCTTTGTGAGCATAGCCACGGCATTCACTTCCTCACCCTGTCCCAGACAAGCTCGGGCATAAAGGAATAGCACCTCTGGGTTATCCTTGTCAAGCAACAAAGCCTTCTCACAAGCATCTGACATCGTACCATAGTCCTCCATCAGATAAGCCACATGTGCCATTCGCTCCCAAATTTGGATATTATCCGGTTGGGCTTCAGCCAGTTTTTGCAACTGGGCATAGGCAGCTAATAGTTCGTTATTCTGAATAAGGGCTTGAGAAAGGTAATCTCGGATTTCAAGATCCTCCTTGATCTCCAATGCTTTTTTAAAGCATTTAATGGCATGTTCCAGTTCGTGAACCTTTAAGGCAGCCACTCCATCATATTTCAAGACGTCAAAATTCCTGGCGTCATCTTCTTTCTTTTTCTCTTCCGGAGATTCCTCCTTGCTCCCGAACAATGATTTCCAAAAGCTCATATTCCTTCTAATTATTGTTTTGAATTGTCCGCAAAGATAGCACAAATCGGTCGAAATACAAAAGGATTTTTCTTTTTTATTTCAGGAAAAGGGGGCGATATGGCTCACGAATGATCCAAGGTCAACTCTTTTAGGATAGGAACGAAGAACCCGATCATAACCGTTTGTGGAAACATAGGTAAGCATGCTCATTGAAATGCCACGGGCATCCCCATGAGCATGCTGATGTTACCCCAACATTACACATAAGTTTCCAAGAACTTAACGGTCCCTTCGACATGCAAGGTTTTCGTCGTCGCGGGAATGAGGACTGTTTCCCCTGTATTCAACGAGAATGTATTGCCCTCGTTATCCGTAACAGTGCCATTTCCCTTTACGCCAATCAGGATGACGAAGCTATCGAGTTCCGTATAATCGAGTGTCATGGGCTCATCTAAATCATAGACTGCGGTATTGAAATAAGGGCATTGTACCACGCTCACGCCCTGGTTTTTCTGAGGCACGTACTCTGTTCTATAGGTATCCTCAACATGATAATTGATGCATTCTGCAGCTTCTTTCGTATGGAGTTGGCGATAATTGCCATTCTTATCCTTCCGCTTGTAATCATAAATACGGTATGTCACGTCGGAAGTCTGCTGGATCTCTGCCAAGAAACATCCGGCTCCAATAGCATGGATCCGTCCTGCAGGCAAGAAGAAGACATCACCCTCCTTGACGGAATATTGGGCAAGGGCATCGCAGATGGTGTCGTTCTCGACCATTTCCTTATAACTCTCAGGAGTAAGATGCATTTTTAATCCACTGTACAGTTGGGCTGTCGGGGCTGAATCCATGATATACCACATCTCAGTCTTTCCCCTTTCTTTCCCTTGTTTGTGGGCGATTTCATCTGTAGGGTGCACTTGTATGGACAAATCTTGTTGGGCATCAATAAATTTGATGAGCAAAGGGAACTCATCGCCAAAGCGCTTGTAGTTGTCAGTTCCTACCAGACTATCTTTCAATTCCCTGACAGCTTCGTTCAGGCTCTTACCTTTCAGCTCACCTTCACTGATGATCGTCTCATTACCGGGAACGCCTGAGATTTCCCAGCTTTCTCCAACATGATCTAATTGTTCGTGTAAGTGCTTGAATGGAATAATCTTTTCACCACCCCAAAGCGTCTGCTTCAAGAGTGGATTAAACTTAATGGGTTTCATATTGATCTATATTTTAGTTCATTAATTCTCTTTCCAGAATGTTCTTGTGAAAATAACCAAGACAGAAAAGACCTCAAGACGTCCCAATAACATCATGAATGAGCATATCCATTTTGCGATCACAGGTAACTGGCTCCATGACATTGTCGGTCCGATCTCCTGTCCAAGCGTCGGTCCTACATTCCCAACACAGCTCAGAGTGATCGTAATGGCATTGGTATTGTCAATACCCATCATGATCATCAGCAACGAACCGATGAGGCAGATCATCAGATAAACGGTCAGGAAGGAGAGTAGGGTCACTCTTTTCTGCAAAGAGATATTCACGTCGTTGATCCTTAATGGCAGGATTGCATTAGGATGGAGCATTTGCCGGAACTCATTCCGGATACTCTTGAGCAGCATGGCGCCCCTGACACATTTCAGTCCACCACTTGTACTGCCAGAGCACGCACCAAAGAACATACAGATGGATAGGATCACCCAAGTGACGTGTGGCCATTTCCCCGCATCATCATTGAAGAGCCCGGTAGTGGTACAGAAAGACACAACCGTGAAAACAGCCGACCGGAACGCATGCTCCAGATTGTAAGAATTGTGGATCATCAGCTCCACCATGACAAACAATGTACTCCCAGCCACAAGGGTCAAATAGAACTTGAACTCAGAATTGCTAAAGAGGTTCTTAAGCTTCAGCTTGGCAATGGCAAAATACAAAAGAGTAAAGTTCACGCCAGAAAGGAAGCAGAAAACAGTACAGGTATACTCCATGCCCGGGGAATGGAAGTATTCCGCACTATTATTATGGGTAGAGAATCCTCCTGTCGCCGTGGAAGTCATGGCATAGTTGATGCCATCAAACCAGTTCATACCAAAAGCCATATACGATGCCATGCAGGCAAGGGTCAGGATCGTGTAGAAAGACCATATCCACTTTGCACTCGTGCTCAGTCTTGGGTGCAATTTCGTACGAATAGGACCTGTCGCCTCTGCAGAAAAGACTTTCACGGACCCACCTGTCATAGAAGGGAGAATAGCTATCGTGAAGAAGACAATCCCGAGTCCACCAATCCATTGTGTTAACGAGCGCCAGAACAACAGTCCATGAGGCAATCGTTCCACGTCGTCTATCACGGTGGCTCCTGTCGTAGTGAATCCTGACATGGTCTCAAAAAAGGCATCCGTGAAATTATCCACATATCCACTGATGGTAAAAGGCAACGTGCCAAAGGTACTGAAGATGATCCAAGAAAGGGTCACGACTAGGTAGGCGTCCCTGCGTGACATGGAGTTGTCTGCGTCCCTGCCCATAAAATGCAGGAGGAATCCAAAGAATAAGGTAGTCAACACGGAGACCAAAAAAGCCAAGGTGTCGTCCTCATGATAGAAGAACGCCATCACAAAGCACCAGAACATCAATGTTGACTCCATGAACAACAATGACCCTATGACCTTGTAAACGACCTTGAAATTGATCATATAAACATCTTTTCTATTTTCTTCATATCCAAGTCATGGCAGAACACCACGACGGAATCACCTGCCTGGATCTGCGTGTTGCCTGAAACGAGGTATCCTTCATCATCACGTACCAGTCCACCAATCGTCATTCCCTTGGGAAGTCCCAGGTCTTTCACGCACTTTCGCGTCACCTTTGACCCTTCCTTAGGAATAAATTCAGCGACATCAGCATTGGCTGTCATCAGGAACCTGACATTCATCACATCCGCATCCAACATCATCTGGTAAATATGACTGGCTGCAATTACCTTCTTATTGATGATTGTCCCGATATCGAGTCCTTGTGCCATACTGACGTAATCGACATTTTCCACCATGGCAACCGTCTTGCGCACACCCATTCGTTTCGCTGTCAGGCATGCCAAGATGTTTGTTTCCGCGTTCCCCGTTAAGGCTACGAAAGCCTGCGTATTCTTAATACCTTCTTCCAAAAGCAAAGGGATGTCGCGCCCATCACCGTTAATGACCAGTACCTTGTCTGTCTCCAAGAGGTCGTTGAGCCGCTCACAGCGATCCTGGTTCAGCTCAATGATCTTCGCATCCATATATTCCGGCATTGTCTTAACGGCCCGGACCGCCGTAGCGCCTCCTCCCATGAACATGACATTCTTGACATCGACATAGTGTTCCTTACCAACGATTTTCCTAATATAAGGGATATATTGCTTGGTAGTCATGAAATAAGCAAGGTCGAATAACTTCAATTCGTCATTTCCACCGGGGATGATGGTTTCTCCGCCACGCTTGATGGCTACGACATGATAGGGATCATCTGGTCCGCAGAGGTTCTTGAGGGGCTCATTCAGGATCTCGCAGGTTTCACGGAGCTTGATTGCCAACATGATCAGTGCACCGTTATGCACGTCCCACCGCTGGCGCACCCACGACATCTTCAATCCGTTATTGATATCCTTTGCTGCCAACATTTCCGGATAGATCACTGAACTGACTCCCAATTTCCCGAAGAACTCCTGTATCTCTGGTTCTACATACTCTGCATCATCCACCTTTGCCACGGTTTTCTTGGCTCCCAGTGCTTTTGCCAATATACAGCAGTTTATATTCAGGCTTTGGTCGGGCGAGACAGCAATGAACAAGTCTGCCGAGTCTGTCTTCACTTCTTTCAGGACATGAATACTACTGGGATTTCCTTGCATGGTGAGGATATCGTAGTCATTGCCAATCTTTGCCAATCGCTCTTCATCCTCATCAATCAAGGTAATGTCATTATTGCTTCTTGATAGTAATTTCGCAAGATGTGTTCCTATAGCGTAAGCACCAACAATGATAATCTTCATTTCATTATTTCCTTTTTGATTGACTCTTTGTCAAGACCTACAATCGCATGGAGTTGTTCCACGCTCCCATGCTCGATGAAACGATCGGGGATTCCCAACCTTGTCACAGCAGGGTAATAGCCGTGGTCATTCATCCATTCCAGTACGGCGGACCCAAGGCCACCTTGGATCACTCCATCCTCTATTGTGATGATTCGTGAGAATTTCCTTCCCACCTCTTCCAAGATATGCTCATCCAAGGGTTTTAGGAATCTCATATCATAGTGGGCAACGCTCCTTGCCCCGCCGATTTCCGATATAGCTGTTTCCACGATGTTCCCCACAGGTCCGATACTGAGGATCGCCACATCGGTTCCATTCCTCAGGATGCGACCAGTACCCACCTTTACTTCTTCCAACGGGCACTTCCAGTCGACCAAGACGCCCCTTCCACGGGGATAACGGATGACGAAGCTGCCCTTATCAGGCAACTGGGCCGTGTACATCAGCCTCCGAAGCTCATGCTCATTCATGGGAGAGCAGATCGTCAGGTTCGGGATTGGCCGCAGAGCTGCCATGTCAAAGACCCCATGATGGGTGGGACCATCCTCCCCCACCAGTCCTGCCCTGTCCAAGCAAAGGACGACAGGAAGGTTGAGAAGTGCCATGTCATGGATCACATTATCGTAAGCACGCTGGGCAAAAGCACTATAAATGGCGCAGAAAGGGATCAGCCCATCTTTTGCCATCCCTGCGGAGAAGGTAACTGCATGGCCTTCTGCAATCCCCACATCAAAGGCTCTGTCGGGCATGGCCTTCATCAGGATGTTCATGGAGCTACCGGTCGGCATAGCAGGAGTCACTCCCACAATCCTTGGGTTTTGCTCTGCCAGTTCCAAAAGTGTATTCCCAAACACGTCCTGATATTTCGGCGGCTCATGGCTGCAATCCTGCACGATACGCTCCCCTGTGGCAGCATCAAACTTCCCAGGCGCATGCCAGATGGTCGCAGCCTGCTCAGCGGGCTTGTAACCCTTCCCTTTTATGGTATGCAGATGCAAGAGTTTCGGACCTTTCATGTCCTTGATCTGCCGCAAGATCCTGACGATCTCCTTCACGTCATGCCCATCAAAGGGACCGAAATACCGAATGTTCATGCCTTCAAAGACATTCTGCTGATGGCTGAGCACAGACTTGATGGCGTTATTCAACCGGATCAAGCCTTTCCTGCGGTTATCATTCAGATAGCCCTTGGCATGCAACCATTGCGATGCCTTGAACCGGATCCTGTTATAGGTCTCATTGGTGTCCAGATTGAGCAAGTACTTTTCCATCCCCCCTACTGCATGATCAATGCTCATATCGTTGTCATTCAGGATGATCAACATATCATTAGGAGTAGACGAGACGTTGTTCAAGCCTTCAAAGGCAAGGCCACCACTCATGGCCCCATCCCCAATGACAGCCACCACATCTTCTACATTTTCCTCTATAATACCAACTGTTTTTTCGTTTTTGACCGCAGAGATCGAGTTGGAAGCATGACCACAAGTAAAGGTGTCGTATTCACTTTCCAATGGTGAGGGGAAAGGACGGATTCCATGCAATTTACGATTCGTATAAAAGACGTCACGCCGTCCGGTCAGGATCTTATGACCATAAGCTTGGTGACCTACATCCCATACGATACGGTCGTCGGGAGTGTGGAAAACATAATGCAAGGCAACGGTGATCTCCACTGCGCCAAGACTGGAAGCAAAGTGTCCAGGATTCACTGATACCTCATCAATGATATCGCGACGCAGTTCATCACAGACCTCCGGCAGCTGGTCAATGCTCAACTTCCGCAAATCTTCCGGATATTTGATTTTACTTAATAACCCGAACTTTTCTTTATCCATGAATCCGTATATGAATATCTTTGCAAAGATAGTGCAAATCGAGAGAAATACAAAATAAAACAGATTTTATTTTTATTTCCGAGATGAAGCCTATCTTATCCAAAGATAGTGCAAATCGAGAGAAATACACGATTTGATTGATGATCAAATCTTCTAAAACAGATTTTATTTTTATTTCCGAGATGAAGCCTATCTTATTCCAAAAGGGTGCGAATCTGGCGAAAACCCAAAGAAATGATGTGGCGAATCATTTTTTTTTGTACTTTTGCACCGTGACAATTGTTCACTATGAAAATGATTAAACCTTTGACAATGAAGAAAGAACTTATTTTCCTCTCTGCCGGATTAATGGCAGCGACCTTTGGCTTCGCGGGGGATATTCATGTAAAAAACTTCCGATACGCGGGTCCTATGGTGATCAAGCAACCCATCATGGTTGACAGCATGGACGTGAATAAGAAGAAGTTTGGTCCAGAAACCATCCTCTCCATGCCTGTCGACTTGGAGAAGGCTGCGCAAGGCAAGCCGTATTCCGGTGCCTTTGTTCCAACCTCCAATTCTGACTATGCAGTTCATTTACTACAGTTTCAACTGACGAACAAGGGATATGCCCAAGCAAACATATCTGTTGGGAAGTTGAAAAACTACCAGATCTATGTGGATGGTGAGAAAACCGATGGCTCCCTAAGCCTTGTCCCAAGCACGCATCAGGTCGTCATTAAGTATGTCTCTGGCAAAGGAGAGAAAGATTCCTTAGACGTGACCGTCTCTTCCGCCCAAGACAGCCTTCTGCAAGTGGGGACGAGCGAAGAGCGCCTGATTGCCTTGTCTGACATGATGAATGGGAAGAGGATCCTCAGCAGTGCCATCTCTTATGATGGGCATTATCTATTAAGTTGCATTTTTGACCAGATCAAAGCCTATCAGTCTTCGTATCGGTGGAAGATTACTGACCTGAAGACGGGGCGCACTGTATTGAAGACCGACAAGAGCATCCGCTGGATGCAGGGCACGAACAGCTATTATTATGACAGAAATGGCGACCAGGGCAAAGAACTGGTAAAAGTAGACGTGGCGACAGGTAAGGAAACGATTCTGTGCTCTCATCTCCCGGATGGCTACTATACGCTCTCGCCCCAAGGTGACTATGTGATCTTGGAGAAGCAGACGGAAGGTCCAAAAGATGACAAGGACGTACATCAGTATGTGGCTCCTGAAGACAGGCAACCGGGTTGGCGTAATCGCACCAGCTTAGAGAAATACGACTTTGCCACGGGTACCACCCAACCTCTGACCTATGGCTACCATCAGGTAAGCCTTTGCGATATTTCCAAAGATGGCAAATATGTCTTGTACATGGTCAGTCGTCCCCATCTAACAAGTCGTCCCACCACAGTATATTCCTTGTACAGGTTGAACGTGCAGACCATGGAGTCAGAACCCATCATTGAAAACGACGGTTTTATCGCAAACGGGAAGTTCTCACCGGATGCCAAGTACATTGCAGTCATTGGCTCACCGGAATGCCTGAACGGTATTGGGAAGAATGTCCCGGAAGGCAGGATACCCAGTATGACGGACAATCAATTGTACCTTGTCAGCTGCACGGACAAGAAGGCGACACCCCTAACGAAATATTTCAATCCTTGCATCGACAACTTCGTCTGGAGCTCATACGACAACAAGATCTACTTCAATGCCTTCGACCGTGACTACGAGCATATCTACCGCGTCGACTGCAAGACCTTGAAGATCGAGCAATTGCCGGAATCAGAGGATATGGTCTACCGCTTCTCTGTCGCAGACAAGGCTCCGGTCATGGCGTATGTCGGGCAAGGGGCTTCCAATTCCGACCGTCTCTATACCATGAACCTTTCCAACCGGAAATCCACAGTTTTAGAGGATGTCAACACGGAACGGTTGAAGAATGTGACCTTGGGCAAATGCGAGCCTTGGAACTTTGTCAGCTCACGTGGCGACACGATCTATGGGCGCTATTATCTTCCTCCTCATTTCGATGCCACCCGTAAATATCCGATGATCGTATACTACTATGGGGGATGCTCTCCTACGAGTCGATACTTTGAGAGCCACTTTCCTTCTTATCTGTATTCAGCCTTATGCTATGTGGTATACGTCGTGCAACCCAGTGGTGCCACCGGCTTCGGGCAAGAGTTTGCGTCTCGCCATGTCAACTCTGCAGGAGAAGGACCAGCCCAGGACATCATCGAAGGGACCCAGAAATTCTGCAAGGAGCACCCGTATGTCAATGTGAAGAAGATTGGATGCATCGGCGCTTCATACGGTGGATTCATGACACAGTACTTGCAAACGAAGACAGACCTTTTTGCCGCCGCTATTTCCCACGCCGGGATCAGCGACCATACCAGTTACTGGGGAGAAGGCTATTGGGGCTATTCCTACAGCGAGGTGTCGATGGCCAACAACTATCCTTGGTCGAATAAGGACCTGTTCGTGAACCATAGTCCATTGTTCAATGCAGATAAGATCCACACTCCTTTGCTGTTCCTTCATGGGACGGCTGACACGAATGTGCCTATTGGCGAGAGCATCCAGATGTACACGGCCCTGAGATTACTGAACCGTCCTACGGCATTCGTCGTCGTAGAGGGGCAGAACCATCATATTACCGACTATAACAAACGCATCAAATGGCAGAACACGATTTTCGCGTGGTTTGCCAAATGGCTACAAGACGATTCCACATGGTGGAATTCCATGTACGACAAGATGCCCGAGTAAGTGACAGGCATCTTGAAGCTGACCTTCCCCTTTTCCCTCGATCAGGGGAAGGTCATTCATATTCCTTATTTTGCAGGAGGTTCCCATTGAGATCAAGCACATCCTGAGGGATGGGGAACACGATCGTATGACCGTCTTTGTCTGGTAACGTACGGAGGTCATAGGCATCGGTAAAGGTCCCAAAGCGGATCAGGTCATTGCGTCGCCAACCTTCCCACATCAGTTCCATGAGCCGTTCTTCGAGGATATTGCTGAGTGTCGCTGTCCTTGCGCCCATGCCGACACGCGAGCGGACCGCGTTCAGTTCCACGTTTCCATTTCCCCCATTGCGCACTTTTGCCTCCGCTTCCATCAGCAGGACATCCGCATAGCGGAACAGGACAATGTCATTGCCTTGCAGTTGCCCGTCACTATAAGAAGAACGGTCTATTTCATACTTGCTCATACGCGCTCCTGCCGTTTTCACGTCTGGGGTTCCGGTCAAGTCGAAGGTGGTGACGGCAAGGGGCTTATATACCAAAGGTTCACCGTTGTCCAAGCGGACGATGCTGCCATCCACATAAAGGGTGTCACTATAGAAGTTAATGCGATAACGGCGGTCTATGCTATCCGTGCCATATCCATAGGTGCGGACGGTAGACAAGGTGGCACAAGTGCCGTTCTCCGCATCCATCCCCAAGGCTGCGCCATGATTATAATGCCTGCTTCGGAATAGGTTCTTGAAGATATTCGTGTAGAGGGTCTTATCCATCGGAATCGTAAAGATGTTCTCGGCGGAGGTCTCGTTCAGCACTTGGAAATTAAAACTGTAGTCGGGTTCCAGCCGATAGCCTTCCTCTTTGATCTTCTCACAATAATAGATACAGGTCTCCCAGGCATTCTTCTGCACCCCATCGACAGACAGGAAGATGCTCTTCCCATCCGGGCGGGTACCATCCGTCCAATCATCGTCGGTATAGACCTCCGCATTCAAGGCTAATTTGGCCAGGAGGAAATAGGCGACTGGAGCTGTCATCCTGCCATAATAATCCCCTTCGAGGTTACTATGTGCATGCGACAGTTTCCCGGCTGCGTCCTGGAGTTCGTCGAAGATAAATTGGAAAGCATCGCTGCGCGAGCTTTGCTTGACATCTTTCAGGGGCACGTCGTAGGAGGTGACCAATGGAATCCTGCCAAACATGTCCATCAGATAGAAATAGAACATTGCCCGGATGGCACGTACCTCAGCCTGATAGGTGACCAACTGGTCATGGGTCAGCAGATGGGCATGCTCATCCAGAAGCCCAAGGGAACGATTGCAGAGGATAACCACCTTATAGAGATAGTTCCACGTATTCTTCAACGACTCGTCAGAAGGCGTCCAAGTATGGTAATACAGCCGTTTCCAGAAGCCGCCGTCATACCAATCTGCGCCCCGGGTCGGCAAGATCGCTTCGTCTGTGGTAAATGTATTGAAGTCGTAGACACCGCGGTACGTCCCCTGCAGTCCCTGACTGTCACTGGTCCCACCCATATAATTATATAAGGTGGCAACGGCGTTGACATACAAATTTGAGGCAGTGGTATATGCCTTGTCCTCATCCAATTGGTCTTTCGGGTGCTCATCCAGGCAGGACGACATCAAGACAGGTCCTAAGAAGAGAAGGACGATATAACTCATTTTTCTTTTTTTCATGACAACAGGGATTAGAATGAGATGCTAAGTCCAAAGCTAAAGGAGCGATAGCAGGGATAAGAACGCTTGTCGTCGATACCCAGGGTATTGTTGACGACATAGCTGTTGATCATCGGCGTCAACCCACTATACGAGGTGATCGTCGCCAAATTGTTGATACTACAGGAGAGGCGGAGGCTACTGACATACTTCGACCTTACCGGCACATTCCAGCCAAGGGTCAGGTAGTCGAAGTTCAAGTAATCCCCGCTTTCCAGCCAATAGTCAGTGGCTGTCTGATCCTGTATGTTCCGTTTCGGGGCTTTCTTCATGACATTATAGTCGGGGAAGCTTGCCATATTCATATAGGTAAGTGAGGTACCATTGTATATCTTGTGCCCGAAGGCACCATTCATCTGGAGAGAGATGTCGAAAGCCTTATACCGGAAGCTGATGTTCGAGCCAAGTGTCATCTTCGGGGTAGCATTGCCAGCGATATAGCGGTCATGCCCGTCTGCGATGTTCACTTCACCGTCACCATCAAGATCGGCGATCTCATAGGTACAGGAGCCATCCGACTGCTTTTTCAATCCCGTACAATGCGGGAGATAGAAGACACCCAACGACTGTCCCACGATCTGGTAGACGATATTGTTGTCCCCGCCGTGGAATCCTGCGCCATTCAAGCTACCGATGGCGGTCATCTCCGCGGCCCTCATATAGGTGCCATTATAATCCCCGCTCAGTGAGATGAGCTTGTTCTTTTGCCAGGACATATTCAGATTGACGTTCAATTCCATGTCTTTTTTCGACAGAGGCGTGCACCCTATTCCAATCTCCAGTCCTCGGTTGCTCATGCTTCCAATATTGGCAAGGAGCTTATCGTAAGTGTAGGGCGGCACGGGCACGTCATATTCGTAAAGCATGTTGCTGGTCTTAGATACGTAGTATTCCACGGTCATCACCAGTCGGTTATTGAAAAAGCCTAAGTCGGTACCAACATTGAACGTGCTACGGGTTTCCCATTTCAGGTCGGGATTGTTATTGCGGATGCTGCCTAAGGTCACGGCAGGGGACCCATGGTTGGGGACGACTCCAATGGCAGACACGAGCTTGAGGGAAGTGTACGACTGGATACCGCCCAAATTGCCCGACGTTCCATATCCCGTACGCAATTTCCATTGGCTCAGCCAGGCAGCCTTTCGCAAGAAAGGCTCCTTCTTGACATCCCATTCTGCGGAGACTGAGGGGAAGAATCCCCAAGTATTATGATCCCCCACCATGGAACTGCCATCTGCTCGAGTATTGAAAGACAAGGAATACTTGTCCCATAACGTATAGCTGATGCCTCCCATGACAGATGCCAATGAAGGATCTTCATAGCTACTGCCCGTCCCGCCATACGGTCGGATAGAGCCAGCTCCTAAGTTATGGTACCCGAACTCATTGGTCGTGAATCCCTTGACAAGAGTCCAGAAAGCCGTACTCTTGTTCTTTTGGTATTCCCCGAGCAGCGTGGCATCGAGATGATGGATGCCCCAAGTATGAGCATAGTTGAAGGTAGCGTTGGCCAACCAATCTTCACTCTTATGCTCTTTCCTGAACGCTTGACCCTGGGCCCATATCCATGTGGGGAAAAACTGACCGTTTTCTATGGAGTTATAGGAGTAGGAACCAAAGAGAATCAGCCTGAGATCTGTTGCCAAGTTAACGCTAAACCGCAAGTGCGAGTTGAAATTCAGGCTCTTCTCGTCATTTTTCTCCTTGAGCAAAACCTGGGGAGGGTTGATTTGTGATGCCGTGGTATTCTTGTCATACCCACCATTAGCATTCATGCCCGCCAGATAGGTGGGGTTCTGCCCTGCTGCCGAATAGAATAGTCTCTGCACATCAAAGATGCCATTGTTCTTTTGCGAGGAGCCAAATAGTCCCATGTCGATGGTGAGCAGGTTGTCGAAGGCTTTCTGCTGCAAGTCGATCTTCCCAACGAAATTGTCGTATTGGTTGATCTTGATAACAGTATGGTGGAGCATATAACCAATGGAAGCCCGGTAGTTTGACTGTTCTGTTCCCCCACTGAAGGCAACATGATGGTTCTGAACGAATCCTGTCCGCGTGATGGACTGGGGGAAATCGGTGTCGTGTCCCCCGTCGTTGTAATCCAGTCCTAAGGCTTTTGCGGTAGCCACATAATCCGCTCCGCTCAACATCTCGATATTTTTGAAGACAGACTCGAGCCCCACATTCCCGTCGTAAGATATATGGAACTGCCCGCCATGCCCTGTCTTAGTCTTGACTTCGATGACGCCCGAAGCACCTCGGGAGCCGTATTGTGCCGTCTCTGCTGCATTTTTCAAGATCGTGAAGCTCTCGATGTCGGCAGGATAGATACTGCTCAAGGTGGCGAGGTCGGAAGAGACACCGTCGATGATCACCAACGGGTCGTTGCCTCCTGTCAACGAGGTGGTGCCTCGCACACGGACACTACTCAGCATTGCCATCCGGTCGGCACCGCTTGACGACACGTTCACGCCAGCAGCCTGTCCGCTCAAGGCGTTCAAGGGACTGGTGATCAGACCTTTGTTCATACGATCCTCCGTGACTTTATCCGTAGAACCCGTCCGAAGCCTCAGCAGGAGAGAGTCGTTGGATAGGTGAAAATAATCGGTCTGTGCCTGTGCTTGCAGGCAGAACCCTATCAAGGGAATCCCCAAGAGAAGATGCCATTTTTCCATGAGCTTGAGATTGATTGGTTTATAAAGAGCAAATATAGTGGAAAATTATGAGAAATGCAAGGAAAAAGAAAAAAAGAGGGATGCAATTCATTGATTACATCCCCCAAAGGTTATTTCTGTTTCTGATAATACTCCAGTCCTGCCTGGACGTTCTTGACCAACGCCCGGGAAGAGAAGGTTGCACCTGTCACCGCGTCCACATTCATCCGGGCAGCCTTTTTCACGGTCATGCCCTGGTATTTGTTCAAGAGTGTCTTTGCCTTGGCAAAGAACTTAGGAGTCTCCTGGTTGCCCAAAGCCTCCACCTTCTGTACCTTATTCTTCTTGATATAGATCTTGACAGGAGTGTTCCCCCGATATCCCTTAATGCCTTTTGCGATCTGTTGCGTATTCACGATGGTTACCCCGTTCTCCTTAGTAATGGCATCGTCCTCTGGACGTGCACTTACCATCACGGCTACCATGACAATGGCTGCAGCGATCATTCCTAAAACTTTATTGTTCATCTTTTTAATCCTTAAATGGTTTACCTTGGCAAAGGTAGGGATTATCATTGGAATGATTGCAAATATGGCAAGAAAATTGAGGTTATTTAGGATCTGCAAACGAGATTTAAAAAGCCGCACTCGGGTAGGAATGCGGCTTTTGATGGGTTCTTCTGAAGGTTTAAACGAGCGTAGAGATAATCTCCTCACGCGTGCCCGGCAACATGTCGATAACGGGGATCTCTGGCATAGTATAGCACCCCGGCTGCAAGCGCATGGAAGCGCGTGCCACATTGACGAGCACCTGACCTGTCAGGGCTGGGTTGTTAATGCTCATGTCAAATTCCAAATGCTGGTTTTGCGTTTTCCCACTGACACCTTTGCGCACCAAGTTCACACCATGCCCCATGTCGCGGACATCATCCACAGACGGAACAGCGAAGACATGGGTCTCGTCATGTGAGAAATAGGGATCTGCCTTGATCTCTTTAGTCACCTCTTCCAGGCTGGCACCGTCCTCAAGCTCCACATATACCATGCGGCGATGGATGCCTTCGCCCAATGGAATGGTCATGGACAGGGCGTTCTTGACACCTTTCTTGCTCCTTACACACACGCTATGCCCCATTGACATGCCGGGTCCGAAATTGGTGTATGTCAGTCCCTTGGGCGCCAAGCTCTGCATGAGGACACGGACGATAGAGTCCGATCCCGGGTCCCATCCTGCCGAGATCACGGATACAGCATGATTTGACTTGCAAACCGGCATCAGCTCCGTGCGATAGTCGAGGATGCTGGTATGGATATCGAAGCTATCGACCGTGTTGATGCCCAAAGGGAGGATCTCCTTTGCATATTCCGGGCAACTACGCGTAGGCGTAGCCAAGATCGCCACGTCAACGTCCTTCAACTTCTTGATGTCATCCACCACGGCATAGTCAGCTAACTCAGCTGGCTTATCTTTGTCACCTTGACGGCGAACGATACCTGCTATCTCGAAATCTGGGGCTGCCTCTAAAGCCTGAACGGTATAATGCCCAATGTTGCCATAGCCAACAACGGCTGCTCTAATCTTTTTCATATCCTTATTTTCCTTTACTTAGTTGTTTATCCATTTGCAAAATTACATGATTTCCATGATTTTCTTCCCGATTAAAGGTTATTTTTCCTGAAAAAAATAAATATCTCCTCGATTCCCGTTCTCAAATTCCCTGTTTACCAAGCCTTTACAGTCTGTTTGCAGGAGATGACCTTTTAGGCTTCAATTGATAACCTTTTGGGCTTCAAAAGATAACCTATCGCAAGGCCGGAGATGACCTTTTGTCTTGGCACTCATCGGCAAGGCAAAATGGGAGGATCACAGATGCATTCCCACTCCCTACAGACCATCCTCCGACAGAGGCTGACAGCACCAACGGCTGACCTTGAGCATGACGCCCATACCAGGCACTTCCTTCAGCAAGTAGTATTTCTTGCTGGAACGGACGAGCACGCCCGACAGTCCTTTTAACGGACCATATTTCACGAGAACAGGAGTTCCGCTCTTGAGATGTGCCTCCTGCTCGGATAGGTACTTCCGCAAGGCAATGTCTGGGTTACACATCATCCGAAACTCAAACATCTGCCTCGAAGGTATCTCATCATAGTTGGGGCAACCTTGTTCCTTACGGATGACCGATATCGGATAAGGTACTGCAGAGAGGATGTCGCGGATCTCCTGCTCTTCCCTTGTCTTCTTGATAAATAAGAGGTTGCGCACGACTGGTCGAAGGACATGCCGGATATGCTCGTCCTTATCCAAGATGTCCACATATTCTATCGGGATGAAGTAGACGAGACCCTTTTGCTTAAGACATTCCGCCACATCCTGCTGCCGGGACGTGAACAGACGCAACGCATACCAAGGCGTTCCATCATCTACATTTTCCCCGTTCGTCCATGCATGGGACGCATCACCCTTTCCTACCCCTATCATACGATTCGGCTCTTTTGGATCCATTCTCATTACTTTTACGTGCAAAAGTAACCTATTTTATCAAGAACCCCAAGGAACAAGCCTATGAAAATCATCAAGGATAGAGATCTCCCCTTTTCTACATGTTTAGGGATTTTCCCCTCTCAATGTAGGGAAAATCCTTTCCGCCCCCTACCATCTTGTTATATCTTTGCACCAGATAAAATAAGAAACGACAATTTAAAATATACGATTATGAAAAAGTTTATCATCGCCTTAACAGCTCTGTTCGTAATGACAGTTTCTGCCCATGCCATGAGCTATGAGCAAGCTCGCCAGGAGGCACTCTTCCTCACGGATAAGATGGCATACGAACTGAATCTTACTGATGACCAGTACGAGGCTGCTTATGAGATTAACCTCGATTATCTCATGAGTATCAATGATTACAACGACCTTTATGGCGTATATTGGCGGGAGCGTAACCTCGACTTGAGTTATATCCTCTGGGACTGGCAGTACAGTGCCTATTGCGCAGCCAGCTATTTCTACCGTCCTCTCTATTGGTCGGGCGGTTTCTGGCACTTCGGCATCTATGCCCGTTATCCGCATCGTGATTACTTCTTCTTCGGTCGTCCAGACTTTTATGTAGAGTACCGTGGCGGTCATAGTTGGAGAATGAATGGCGGTAGGAGCTGGTATCATGGACGTAGTTTCGGAGAAGGCTATCGGATGGGATTGCGCGATGGTTTCGATCGTGGTGAGTTTGGAAGAGGCACCAGAGGACTGAATGGCCCATCCAACGGAATCGGCGTGAACAGCCGAGGCAGTGTT
>ERZ779941.215-NODE-215-length-29696-cov-3.020546_pt1 | contig 29696 bp, 19 predicted proteins | sample MGYA00511952_ERZ779941 | MGnify/ENA primary metagenome ERZ779941 (study PRJEB29588, sample SAMEA2142846) | human gut metagenome | biome: human gut; feature: human-associated habitat; material: faeces | place: Denmark | collected 2008/2010 ...
GTAGCCTTGCATCCATCCAGCGTCATTCGACGTTGTCTCATATACACCGTATGTGCTGCTCACGTCCGACCCTCCATAGTGAACGCCATCTGGATAGCCGACGTAGATAGCCATCTGGTCCTTAGATAGTCCGTCGTAAGAGAAAGGGTATTCAAAGTGGGGCGGCAACTGGTTCTCTAATTGCGAGGCATTGCTCCCATGGAAGGCGTTCCACTCGTAGGTCATCATATAGCCAATACGGGAGGACGCGCCACAAGATCCTCCAACTTGGTTGAAGATCGGGGGGAACCATAAAGCAGCTCCATTGTTGACATGGTCGGGCAGTCCTGTGACCAACTTAGCCTTTCCTTTCGCCTGCTTGGGTGAGGTAGGATGTTGCATCAGTCTCGGATCTGGCTGGAAAAAAGGCTGATAGTCGCGGTATAAATTCCGGTCGACGTCTGTAAAGATCTGTGCCTTCGTCCCTATTCCAAAGATCAGACAGGCAGATAAGAGTAATAATTTTTTCATGTATATGAATGGTTTTAGATGGTGAGCCCTCCATTCTCTCATGGTGACTCCTTATGTTTCGTCTTGATGATCAAACATCGTGCAAATATACATATTTTTAGATAAAATCAAGTAAAGCGTGGATAATTTTCTGCAAAAAATGAATTGAAATGCCATTCATTGCACGTAGGAAATGGGGAGATGACCTTTAATCTTGCAATAGATGACCTTTTAAGGGCTGAAAGATGGCCTCCTGCCTTGCGATAGATGACCTATTGCAAGACGGGAGGTGACCTTTTGGAAATCAAGGCATAAGGTGTAATATCATTTCTTTTGTGGAGCCTGGGCGAGCACGATTGTTTTCTTCACCGTGTGCCCTTTCCAAGTGGCTTGGAGGGTGAGCTGACGCGCTTCACTTGTCGACACGAGGAAACTGGCGACACCGGCTTCTGTGGCGTAGGACGATGGCCCCATGACCTTGCCACCTGACAGCGCGGACAACGAAATGGGCTCTCCATTGATCGGACAACAGTTCTGTCGGTGGTCCAACAGGGAAACATAGACGATGAGCAGGTCGTTTTGCCCGGCCGGTTTCCCACTTTCAAAATACTGGATACCTAAGGTCTGGGGCTCCCCAGGGCATTCAATGACCTTCTTGGCGACTTCTTTCCCTTGCCAGTAACCCGTCAGGGAGATATCTCCCTTGTACCCTTTCAATCCTGTGAAGGTAAAAGGTGGGTAGGTCAGGTTCTTGCAGTTGCCCTTGTCTGGATGACTCACATAGGAAGTCGTAGGACCGTTATCAGCCCGTTGCGTGGCGATTCGCTTCCCTCCAATGGAGAGAGCGACCTCGTCTACGTTCCCATAGACCAGCAAGGTGTCCGTGTCCGCCTCTTTTCCATAGGCAGTGCAGAAGAGATCATAAGGCATCTTTCCCGATGGAGTATAGGAGTGGGCAGGGGTCTGGAGACGGAAGAACGGCAGGCTGAACTTGGGAAGGCGGAAGATGTCTGCCACGCCACTCTCACAGATATTGTCACAACATCCCCTGTTGTAGTCGTACATGCTCCATACCGCACAGCCGATCGTGTGAGGGAACAAGCCCCGATATTGGTTGTAAGACCATTGTGCATTCCATAGGTTCTGTATGAGGGCAAGGATACCGTCCTTTCTTCCGAAGCGAGATGTGCTCACGTCTCCGCCGAACTCATAGTCGTAGTATTCACGGATAAAGCTTGGCTTCCCGCTCTTGTTCGGTCTGGAGAATGTGTCATCGTCCCAGTCGTTGTAGCAGATCTCGAATCGATTGTAGCCATAACAGTCACCGGAGGTCAGGCATTGGTCGCCGGGCATCTCCTCATGGGCAACGGCTATCGCCTGGTCTTTCCACCAAGCCGGAGGCCATGACTCGTTGAGTGTCGTCTCCCACATCAGGATGGAGGGGTGGTTGCGGTCCCTGCGGATCAGCTCTCTCACGTTATGGTAGGTGAGGGCGATGAACAAGGAGTCCTTATTGAAGAACTGCCAGCCGGGGATCGGCTCTATCGCCAAGAGTCCTAACTCGTCGCAGGCATCCAATACGGAGGGGTCTTGCGGATAATGACCTAATCGGACGATGTTAAAACCATTGTCGCGCATCTGGTAGACATCCCTGAATTGCGCATTGTCCGAAATGGCATTCCCCACGTAGGGATATTCCTGATGGCGGTTGGTGCCGCAAAGGTAATAGGGCTTGCCATTGACCAACAGTCCCTTCTCCTTCGTAACCTCGAAGCGGCGGATACCGATGGTGGTGCATTCCCGGTCGAGGACGCGGTTTCCCGACAAGATCTCTGTTTCTAATTGGTAGAGTTGTGGAGCATCAGGGAACCACAATCTCGGGTTGCGGATGTCTAAGGCCTGTTGCCTTTCGATAGCAGTCCCGGCAGGTATCCTAATCTCTTGGATGGCTTCGGCAACCATCCGTTCTCTTGAGGAATGGCGGGTAGGGTAGAGCCTTTGCCGTAAGGTCAGTGAGAGAGCCTGCTGCGTTTTGTTTTCCACCTCAGTCTTGACGTTTACCGTTGCCTCTTGTTGGGTAACCTTCGGGTAGGTCACGAAGATGCCTCCGCCAGCCTTGCGCTGGGTAAGTAAGGGATGGGTGATCAAGACATTGCCTTTGTGGATCAGATAGACATCCCTGTAAATGCCACTATGGTAGCAGAAGTCGAGCCGCGAGAGTGGCTTCCCAGGTGGAATCAGCGGGTTGTCCTGGTTGTCTGCACGTACGAGGATGGTGTTCTTGCCTTCATGCAGGTAAGGAGTGGCATCGACGACAAAGGTCGTAAACCCTCCGGCATGCTGCATGGCATGCTTGCCGTTGATCCAGATGTCAGCCAATTGCATCACGCCTTCGAACTCTATCCAGGTCTGTCCTTCCAGGTCTTTCTTTCCCAAATGGATGTCTCGTTGGTAGTAACAGATGCCCTGCCAAGGATGTACGATGGTAAGGGGCTCCATATATGCCGTGTGGGGAAGGCGCACGGATTGCCATTGGGCGTTGCCCAACTGCTTCCACTCTGCTGCGATCAATGAATCCTTGAGCGTGAGGGATGAATGCAGCTTCCCATCCCGTGTCTCCACGGAGAACTGCGACTGCCAAGACGTGCCTTGTTTCCCTGCCTTCCAGGTAGCAGTGTCGCCCGACAGGCGCACAAACTGCCAGCGGTCATTGATCAGGCGCTTTTGCGCGGATGCTGTTGCCGTGAGGGCGACCAGCAAGAAAAGACTGAATAGCTTTCGTTTCATCGTGTTTTTGGATGTAATTGCCAGAATAACAGGATTTAATCGTTATTATTGTATTATTTGTTGGTCATTCTAAACCAGTTGAAATCAGCAATCCCGTTGACTCCTTCCTTCTTCGTGGAGAAATGGATCAGGGCAAACCTGTTGGCTGTCCATGGCAATCCCAACTCCATTTTCAGTACTTTTCCGAAGGGCCTGAACAGGTTTCCGTCCCAACTGTAATAGAGGCGTGCGGTGAAGTCCTTGTCTGTCGTCCGCGCCCTCAGCCAGATCTGGTGGCTTCCTGCTGGGACAGTCAGCGAGTCAGTGACCTGTCCGTCATGGCAAGCGATCAGCTCCCGCTGGGTCCCGGTTTGCCGGACAGCTAAGTAAGCATACGGGAACTCGAAGATGCCGAAGCCAGCCTGGTCTCCGTCTTGGATGCGCGAGAAGTCCAATTCTACCGTGGCTGTCGACAATGGACCCTGAACCCTTTGCGTTAAGGTATTTCTTGCCATCTTCAGGTCTGGTGCCAAGCCCGCTTTCAGCCTGAGGAATCCCTTCCGTTCAGTCAGGCTCCATCGTTCGGGATCAGGGTTATGGTTCCATTGCCACTGCAGGCCGAGCGTCTTGCCGTTGAACTCATCCGAGGTGGCAGGTACCTTGATGGCATAGCTTCTTCCCACATCCGGCTTCTTGTAAACGCTGACATCCTTTCCGTCCACGCCCAAGATTGGCCATCCTTCTTTCCAGGTTACCGGCAGCAAGTGCGCGACACGCCCGATTGGGCCCCTGTCTTGCATGATGATAAACCACCAGTCGCCGTTCTTCAACTGCACCATACCCCCTTGGTGCAGTCCATTGCCAGGATAAGAGCTGTCGTCATTGACGATCACCTTGTACTCATAAGGTCCATAGATATGGTCCGACCGCAAGCAAACCTGCCATCCTTCGGTTCCTCCGCACGGATTGGTAATGTAGTATTTGCCGTTGATCTTGTACATGTGCGACCCTTCTATGCCGAATCCTCTTCCCTCTTGGGTCGGAGAGGTAAAGGTCGTGCTCCACACTTTGACAGGAGCTCCCTTTGCTTTCTTGCAATCAGCATCTAATTCCGTGATGTAAAGTGTGCCCTGTCCATGAACTACGTAGACCTTCCCGTCATCGTCGAAGAACAGTCCTGGGTCATACATATATTCTGGGAAGATCGTCCTTTTCCAAGGTCCCTCCGGCTTGTCAGCCTCGCAGATGCTGAAATGCCCCTTCCTGCCCCAGCCATCAGGGGTACAGAAGGCAACGTAGAATTTCCCATTGTGGTAGCGAATAGAAGTAGCCCAAGACCCATTCAGGTATAGGCTTCCCCCTTGCAGGTTGTATTTCGGGTCCTCAGGATAGCTGTCGACGGCATAGCTGACCATCTCCCAGTTGACTAAGTCCTTCGATTTCAGTACTGGGCATCCCGGCACGTAATGCATGCTGGTGGATGTCATATAGAAGGTGTCACCCACTCTGATCACATCCGGGTCCGGCCAATCCCCCCACAGGATCGGATTGGTGAATGTCCCGTCCCCATTGTCTGGCGTCCAAACTTCCTGCCCATGGGCAGGAAGTAATGGAAGCACCAAGAACAAGAGAATACGAAATACGTTTGTACCTATTAATTTGATTCCTGGCCTATATATAGAAGTTGAGTTAGTATTCATGAAAAGACATGCTCATTATTAGATCAGAGAGCCAGCAGAAGTTGGCTCTCTGAATGGATTGTGTAGCCTTTACTTGCTGTATCCCGGATTTTGTTCCAGTTTGGGGTTCGCGTCAATTGCGGACTGTGGGATTGGCAAATATCGGTTATAGCTCTCGAACGTGCGGGTTTCGATTTTATTTCTCTGTGTTGGGTCAATGACAGCACGTCGGGTCTCGTCCGTTTCATCATAGTTAATGGTTCCAACGATACGAGTCAGGTCGCCTGTCATGGCCGTTTCTGCAACCATCTTTCCATCAGTTGTCTTCCATCTGACAAGGTCAGCGCGACGAATACCCTCGCCAGCAAACTCGGATCCCCTCTCTCTGCGGATCAGTTCTCTGAGCGTTTCCTTCGTGTTGTATAATGCCTGATCCACATCGGGCATGCCTGCACGCTCTCTGACCATGTTGATCTTGCGATATACCTCGGCAGAAGGTCCGTGCAATTCATTCTCGCATTCAGCCCATGTCAGCAATACTTCTGCATAGCGGAAGACAATAGGGCTGCAATCCGTATCCCACATGTCGTCGTATTGTGATTTGGGATCGGTATATTTCGCCCAAGTCAGTGCTGTTTTTGAACAGTTCTGTGCTGTTTCAGGGAAGTTGTTATTCTTCTTTCCGTTAATGGTCTTGTCAAGGGTATTATAAATAGAGCCTTCCCAGTTCCTTCCCGGATAAATGATCGTCTTGGCTAAACGTGGGTCCCTGTTGTAGAAAGGATGGATGGGATCATAGCCGGATTCAGGGTCGGTGATCGTCTTTCCGTTTGCCATTTCGAAGTTATCTACACAGTTTTGGGTCGGTACGATAGATGACCATCCTCCTTCTCCATTATTGTACATGGTGCCAGGTATCCAGTTGGAGTAAGTATGCTCCAAGGACTGTACTGCAAGGATAATCTCCTTGGATGTGGCACCTTCTAACGTGAATAGCTTATGGAATCCATCAATGCCCGGTTCCAGTGAGTATTGCCCTAAATCGATGATTTGTTGCGCTGCGTCTTCTGCTTGCTGATAATTGCCCCAATACAAGGAGGCTCTCATGAGCATGGCTAAGGCAGCTCCTTTTGCAATCCTACCACGCTGTGATGGCGTCTCGTTGATATCAGCGATGGCCTCTTTCAAGTCTTTGTACACATAGTCGTGCACTTCTTGCTCCGTATTACGTGGCACTTGGGCTTCAGCCGCAGTGGTATAGTTATCTACAATAGGAACGCCACCATACCAATTGCTCAAGATGAAGTATCGATAAGCCCGGATTGCCTTGACCTCTGCGATGAGTTCCTTTCTGTCGCTTTCATTTGCAAAGCTTACTTTGTCAATATTCGCCAAGAATGTATTGCAACGGCGTATGGTAGTGAAGTCATAGAAAGACACCCCGGGTTCTCCTGGAGAGATAGTACCATTGCCCAATTCATTATATCCTTCCCAGCTGAATTGGTTATAGCCGAAGTCGGAGGCGCAGTCTAAATACATGATGGTTCCTGCATCCTCCCATCCATCATAGCAGCCCACAACAAATTTCGCGGCATCATCCTCTGTTTTCCATCCTGTTTCAACAGAGAGAGCATCCTCGGGCACTGTGCTTAGATAATTATCACACGCAGTGAGGGAAATGAGGGCGATTCCCAAATATAATTTATTGATATATTTCATCGTAGTATGTTTGTATTTTAATTAGAATGAAATGTTCACGCCAAAAGAGTGAGACCTTAAAAGTGGATAGGATGAGCTTCTTTCCGAAGTCGTTTCTGGATCCACGTTGATAGGAAGATTATCGAAAGTCAGCAAGTTCTCGCCAGCATAATAAATCCTGAGATTTGAAATGCCGATTCCTTTCAATAAGTTCTTGGGAAGCGTATAGCCAAATTGCAGAGTCTTCAAACGGAGATAAGACGTATTGAAAAGCCAGAACGTAGAATTGTAAATAGCGCTTGCCGAGTTGTCTGCCTCATACAGGCGTGGCATTTTGGCATGTTCCGGGTCAATCGTCCAAGATTTCTCCCAATAGGTAGAGGGATGTGAGTTGTCTCCTCTAAATTGACCGAAGACTTCAGAGACGAAACGGTGTGATACTTTTCCAACGCCTTGCCATACTGTCATTAAGTCAAAATTCTTGTAGGTTGCCCCAATATTAAAACCGTAGGTAATGGCAGGCATGGTCGTATTCTTGCAATAAACCCTGTCTTGGGAGGTGAGCTTGCCATCCCCGTTTGTGTCTTCATATACGACATCACCAGCCATGAACTTCTTTCCGAAAGGATTCCCATATTTTGCGGTATAGGCATCAGCCTCTTCCTGTGACTGGAAGAACTTCCCTGTTGCCTTATAGAGATAGAATACCTGGTACGGTTGACCGACAACGTTTCTGTTATCGCCACTTCCGATGACATCAATGCCAGGACCTAAGTTGAGAATCTTGTTCTTGTTGTAGGCAAAGTTGGCTGCTACTTGTAACCCCCAACTCTTATTCAATTGCTTTTGATAGTTCAATTGAATCTCAACGCCTTCATTCCTCATGGAGCCAATATTGTCTTTATAGGCTCCAAGTCCGAATTCAGAAGGTACATCAACATCCATGATAATACCCGTTGTCTTCCTGTTATAGTAGTCGATGGATCCTGTCAGGCTATGGAAGAGTCCAAAGTCTAAACCGATGCCCCATGTCGTGGATTTCTCCCAAGAGATGGTTTCCAGGCGATAGTTTGCTTGGTAATATCCGTTTACCAATGACCCATCAAAAGGATATTTTGCTGTAACGTTATACGTGTTCATCCAAGGATAATAATCGCTGAGTGCATCCTGGTTTCCTAATTTACCCCATGATGCCCGTATCTTAAGGTTGTCTAACCATCCTTTCGTGGATTGCATGAATGATTCTTCCGTCAATCTCCATGCTGCAGAGAATGAAGGGAAGTATCCCCATCTGTGTCCTTTTGCGAAGCGGGATGAGGCATCTGCTCTGAAATTTGCCTCAACGAGGTACTTGTCTGCATAATCGTAGTTTAGCCTTCCAAAGTAAGAGACCATTCTCAGCTTTCTTGTGTTGCCTCCATTCTTCATCGTAGACTCATCACCGGCGTTCATGTCTTGCAGGTCGTTCGTTGGGAAACTCTTGCGGTATGCGGACAAGTAACGGTAGTTATAGGCCTCTGTGTGCCAGCCTCCCATTGCCTTGAAATGATGTGCCAAGCCAAATGTCTTGTCATAATTCAGGTATAGGTCTAAATTCGTCCGTTCTGAATTACTTTCAGATTCATCTAAATGGTTCGGGTCAGACTGCTTAGAGTCATTGTAGTAAATATACTGGATGAATTCCTTGTAGTGTTGATGGGATTCTGCATACGATCCCTGGAATTTCAGTACCAGTCCATCTAAGATCTTATAGTCTAACCCTATTTGACCGATGAAGTTCCTGTTTTCGCGGTCCAGGGTCTCTCCTGAGTCGAGCCATGCCATGGGGTTGCCATCAGAGATGGTTCCATATTGTCCGTTTTCCAATTTGTTGGGAATCCAAGGTGACATGACATTCAACTGCCTGATGATCTGGTCTTCACCACCGCCAACATAAGAATTGGTAGGAGTGCTATAGTTGTTTCTGATAAAGGACAAGTTCATATGCCCTGTGATGGCATTAGAGATCGCCATGTCCAGATTGGTTCTTCCATTAAACTGCTCCCTGCGGGCATGAGGAAGGATACCCGTCTGGTGAAGATATCCAAACGAAGCCATATAATGCGTTCGGTCTGTTCCACCAGTTACATTGACATTGTGCCGGTGCTCTATGCCCGTCTTGAAGGCCAAGTCATACCAATCGGTATTGGGATAGTTATAGGGGTCGGAACCATCCTTGAATTTCTGTATTTCCTCATCCGTAAACCTGGCGGGCTTTCCTGCTGCAGTCAGGACTTTATTGTAATAGTCTGCATATTCTGCAGAACTCATCCGGTCTACTAACTTTGTGGCATTTTGAACGCCGAAATATCCAGAGTAAGATACTTTGGCTTTTCCGGAATTCCCACGTTTTGTCGTTACGAGAATGACACCATTAGAGGCTTTTGAACCATAGATGGCAGCAGAAGAGGCGTCCTTCAATACGGAAATACTTTCGATATCATTGGGATCTATAGCATTCAAAGAGCTCTCTACTCCATCAACCAAGATGTAAGGTGAGGAATTGTTCAAGGTACCAATACCCCGAATATGGATCGATCCATTATCGTATCCAGGTGCACCGCTGGTATTATTGACTGTAATACCCGGCATAAGTCCTTGCAGTCCGGCTGAAACACTGGAGATAGGACGGTTGGTGAGGGTCTTGCTATCTACTTGTGCGACAGATCCAGACAAGTTGACTTTCTTTTGAGTACCGTAACCTACGACGACAACATCTTCGAGGACCTTGGCGTCAGGTTCCATTTTGAGAGACATGTTGCCCGTGCCTTTTATGTGGAGTGTTGTATAGCCAAGATAGGTGATGGAGATCTCGTCTCCTGAAGTCCCCTCTAAGGCGAACCTTCCGTTTATATCCGATATGGCCCCGGATTTGGTCCTCTTGTTGTAAACGCTTGCTCCCATGATAGGGTCACCGTTCTCGTCGACAATTGTCCCTGACAATGCTGTTGTCTTGGCAGAGGTGTTTTCGACTTTCGTGGGTAGCTCCTTCTCGTAAATGACGATGGACTTGATGGAGACGATGCGAAAACCTAAGGAACGTCCGCGCAATGCATCGTTCAAGACCGAGCTGACATTCGCATTTTTTCGTGAAATGGTGATATTGGGCTTGTTATCCACAATATCATTCCGATAAGAGATGCGATAGGTGGTTTGTTTCTCAATCACCTTAAATACTTGCTTTAAAGTCGCATTTTTAACGTTGATATTAATAACTTGGTTTTGTGCTTGTACATAGGTACTGCATAAACACATGAATAATACCAGTAATGACAACTTTACTTTTTGGATTATTTCCATGATACCTATTAAATTAAATTATATTACGTTTCAACTTGAAAACATTTGTTGGAAAGGCGATATACCAAAATTCTTCTTTAATTTAGCAAATATTAACAAATAAGCTTCGTTAATATTTCTCCAATCCTCTAAGCTGCGACCACCGGTTCATGTATTTGTTATCCCGTACCATTGCTACCTTGCCCGTATTGATTGCTGCAAGTGCGGTATGATAGGCGAAAGTGGTGTATTCTCCTCACTTATCTTACCGAGCCTTTTTATATTTCACAGTGATTTTTTATGTGAATAGGTTGACAGGTTGTCAAAACCCAGTGTTTATCGGGTCTGCAACCTGTTTTGAGGTTGTCAAAGGTTGACAAAGGTTGACAGCAGTTGCTCGCTATTTTTTGCCAAAGTATAGCATCTACAGCTGCAGGATCCTCCTTTTTTATGTCCTTTGAGTCTCGCTGGGCGATATATGGACCGCATTTTCAATGATTCGCTTACGCTTACCTTTTCTCGCCATGGCAGAGTTCAAGGCAAGCTAGTCTCTGCTCATTTGGCTTATCGAAAAGGTACCATTTCAATCTATATCATGATCAGTATATGAATAAAAGCGGAACTATCATGCAAAATTCTCGAGAGAATTTGATCTGATAGATGATGTTTTGCAAAGCAAAAGCATAAGTGCTCCTATAAATTCTCGAGAGAATTTAGCGAAATCTGTGCTTTTCCTGTCAACCTCGTGTCAACCTTTGTCAACCTAAAAACAGGTTGCAGACCCGATAAACACTGGGTTTTGACAACCTGTCAACCTATTTGCAAAAAAATCTCATGTGTATTCCACTCGGCTTGTAGTATCTTTGAATAAGATAGGCTGCGCCTCGGAAATAAAAATAAAAACTATTTTATTTTGTATTTCACTCGGCTTGTAGTATCTTTGGATAAGCTACGCTGCGCCTCGGAAATAAAAATAAAATCTTCGATATTTATTTTGTATTCCACTCGGCTTGTAGTATCTTTGTAACCGGAAAGGTGTGCGAAAGTGGACGTATTCTTAAAAATCAACGTATGAAAGAGGTCGATTTGGTGAATTCTCTCATGAATGGCTCAGAGAAAGCCTTGCGTATGATCTATGACTCATACGCATATAAGTTGTTTTCTTTTAGCTTACGTTATACGAAATCTGTTGAGAAATCAGAAGAAATCGTAGAAGATGTTTTCGTATGGTTATGGAAGAATAAGGAGAAAATCAAGCAAGGTTATTCTTTAGAGGCTCTTCTTGTTACCCGTACGAAGCATTTCCTGATCAATTCCTATCGCGCTAATTTGAACTCTCCAGTGTTTATGGAATATACAGAATATATGAGGGATAAGACTGGGGGAGGCTATGAAACAGAGACGTGGGTTAACTATGATGATTTCCTTCGTCGCTTGAACTCTTGTTTGCAAAGGTTGCCAGAAACCCAAAGTAAGGTCATTGAAATGATAAAATTGAAACAGATGAAGGAGAAGGAGGTCGCGGATCAATTAAACCTAAGTATCCAGACGATTCGAAACCAATTGTCTATAGGGTTGAAATCTTTAAAAGTATTGATGGCGGCTCCCGAATAAAGGGTCCTTTTATAATAAAAACAGATAATCATGAATGCGTTATTTCATAAATATATCGACAATACGATTTCTCCGGAAGAGTTAGCTTCCTTGAGGAATGAGACGGCTCATTGTTCCGACTCAGTGTTGGATTCCATGATCGACGAGGATTGGAAAGAAGGTCATTTCAATGAGGCTGGCGATCAAGAGGAATTAATGGGAGACGTATACAATCGTGTGTTAAGCAGAATAGGCATTGATCAAGAGGAGGACACGCCTGAATCAGAGCTCATGACTTTTGAACCTTATCCTCGTGCATCGAAATATAGATGGTTGGGGTGGGCTGCTATTTTCATCGCTCCTATTTTATTCCTGACGACAACTTATTTTTATCGGCAATACCATACGGAAATTGCTTCTGCAAAAGGAGCCATGACCATTTCCACGGGGGCAGGGGAACAGACAAAGGTGCAATTGCCAGATGGGACGACGGTGACGCTGAATGAGTCGTCAAACTTGATGTATGAACCTGGGACGTTTAATCGGAAGGAACGGAAAGTCGTTATCGATGGGGAGGCTTATTTCAATGTCTCAAGAAATAAGGATTGTCCTTTTGTGATTGATGCCGATGGATTTCAGGTGAAGGTATTAGGCACGATCTTTAACCTGAAGGCTCGTAAGGAGGACCGCAAGCAAGAGCTTTCCTTGTTAAAGGGGTTGGTCCTTTTTACGGCGAAGGAGACTGGCAAACAGGTACTGGTTCATCCGAATCAATGTGCTATTTTTGACAAGGAGACCGGCGATCTCCGGTTAGAAGATGATACGGATCTGACCGAGAATACAGCATGGATGCGCCATGAGATTATTCTTGCGGGATCTCCTCTCTCTACTGTTATTGCACAGCTGGAAGAAGCGTATCGCGTGGATATCCGCTTACATCCAGGGATTGATGCCACGGAGAGGTTCACGGGTGTCTTGCCCTCAAATAATCTAATGGAGGCATTGAGCATCTTGGAAATTTCTTATGGCGTGCATTGCGTTAATAAGACAGGGAACAAGATCGATATCTTTAAAAAACAGTAGGCATATATACTCGTTATTTCGTGCTCCAATCAGGGATGTCTCACGGATATTTTGTATATTTGCACTTGATTTAAAGTTGGACGTATATGAGAAGAATCGTATTTTTGATGATGATTGCGCTCACCGCCATGGTGGCTGACGCGCAGACTGCACTGAAGAAGGTTTATGATGAGAATATTGACCCGATGGAGCAGATCGACAGGGCTCTTGCTGAGGCGAAGGCTTCACAAGGCAAAAAGTATGTGATGTGTCAGGTGGGTGGTAACTGGTGTCCATGGTGCTTACGCTTTGCCGACTTCATCAGCAAGGACAGTGAGATCGCTCAAGTCGTGGCAGATCATTTTGTTTATATACACGTCAATTATAACCCTCGCAAGTCAGGTGGTGAGGAACAGGCTAAGGCAGCTGCTGCCCTGATGCGCAGGTTGGGCAATCCACAGCGCTTCGGTTTCCCTGTATTCGTGCTGCTTGATGCCAATGGCAATGTATTGCATATTCAAGATTCCAGCTTTTTGGAGGAAGGCAAAGGCTATAATAAGGCAAAGGTGCTTCGCTTCTTCAAGGCCTGGACCCCACAGTCTGTTGGTGAGGGCGTCTCCAGTATGGCTACGACTTCAACGCTTGATAACGAAGTGATAAAAACGATCATGTCGCGCCGGTCTATCCGTCAATATAAAGATACTCCAGTTGAGCATGCCAAGTTGCAGCAGTTGGCTCTGTGTGGTATCTATGCCCCTAATGGCATGAACAGTCAAAAGTGGGCTGTTAGAGTTGTGGAGAGCAAACAATGGATTGACGGGTTGACGGAGCTCTTTAAGAAAGCAAATCCCGATATGGCGAACCGCGACAAGAACTTTAAGAACATGTTCAGGAATGCGCCAAACGTGATTTGCGTGGCTACGCCCGATGGCGCGTCAACGGTTGATGCCGGTATGCTGGGGGAGAATATCATGTTGGCCGCCCAGTCTTTAGGCTTAGGTACTTGCTGCTTAGGTGGTCCTGTGCGCTTCCTGAATACCAACGCCGACTGTAAGTCCTATCTTGAAAAGCTCGGTTTGCCCGATGGCTATAAGCTGTGCTTTATGATTGCCGTTGGTTATCCCGATGAGCAACCAAGTGCAAGGCCAAGGGATCTCAACAAGATAGGCTACGTCAACTAAGAGTCTGCCCGATGGGTTATAACACAGCTTGTAACAGCGTGGATAATCCAGAGGCACGTGCCTCGAACGGATCTCGAACGGTTACCGAAGGAACAACACATTCCGTCACCACAAAGTGAGTCGTTAATGAATCCTAAATAACAAGGCCAAAGTTGGCGTTATCGGAAGTTTTTCTTTACGTTTTATTCCATAAAACATGAATCATGATTTATGAAAAAGATGGTTGATAACCGCCGTCAACACCTATATTATCTTTTGCCTTTTCGGTAGTCATTGGGTGTCCTTCCTACTTTCTTCTTAAAAAGATTGGAAAAATAAGAAACTTCCTCATAACCCAATTCATAAGAAATACGCTTTACGGGTAGGTCGGTTGTAATCAGCATCAGCTCTGCTCGTTCCATTTTCAGTCGGATCATATAGTTAGTGGGAGTCTCGCCGAGTTCTTTACGGAAAAGTCTGATGAAGTGGTCTTCTGACATATAGGCATTGGATGCAAGTTCGCTGATGCTGATGGATTCTGTGATATGTCCGTGGATATAAGCGGCTGCATGACGAATGCGTTCATCTCGTATCTCCTGTTTGGGTTGTGCCTCCTTGAGAAATCTGGATAGAATGATGAACAGGATGCCTCTTGATTCTACAATGTCCCAAAAAGGGCGTTGGTTGTTGTTGGCTATGTTATGGAGTAAAGTGCTATGATTGTCATAAGACAGTGGGTCAGACTCGGGCAACTGCATGGTAGGGTTGATGGAGCACAGGCGTTGGAAAAGATTCTTGTCTTCTTTCTGTGCAATGACTTCGAAGGGATACCGTAGGTCTTCGAGGAAGTTGAAGCTGTCAGCGTTTTCGTAGATGTGAATATAATAGTGGCAGAAAACACCAGTACATATATCCGAGTGTCTTGTGTATGGGGGGATCATGTAAAGATGATCAGGGGCAAGGTGAATCTGTTGCCCATCTATCTCCACCCAAGCCTCACCTTTCGTGACATAATACAAACGTGCGAAAGGACTTCTCACATCCTTCCAGTTCCAGTCTTTGTCGTGTTCTGCATATCCTGTGTTCAGGGTAAGTATATGCAATAAGGAAATATCATAATTGTCCATGACTGCAAATATATGGGAAATAACGACAAAATGCAATTATAAAGCATTAAATTATAATGTTGCGATGCAAAATAATATATAATAATCACTTTTGTAATTGCGACTGAATAAATCCATCAATCTTGTGATAACGGGCTTCAAGGTCTGATGGGCGTTTCTGTTCTGACTTTACGTCAATGAACATTGTAGGTGGCACCTCGCCATTGCTGTTGTAAGCATCCCACTGCGGTAATCCCAAGCCGTTGGGATTGCCAGTCTTGACGAAGTTGACATACATCTGCTGGAATATCTCCGAGATGGCATAGTCTTCAGCCTTCCATGAGAAAGCACTGTTTGTGGAGAGGTTGCCCATGGCATATTCTATGTCAGCGGAATGTACTGCACCAGGATTTGAAGGAGTCTTTGGAGCGTTGGGGGCTATATCTACCGTGCCACCTGCCAGCCCTGCCGCTTTGCCTTCAAGCTGGATGTCGGGGCGAGGGTGGCAATAGACATATCTGTAGACGGGCTTATGGCTCGACTGTCTCACCATATCTGCCCATTTCCAAGTGGAATATACAATGAACATATCGCCGCCAAGCTGATAACCTTGCAGTTTGAAAATGTCATTATTACTGTGGATGCCATAGAGTTCGTAAATGGTATTGGCATCCACCCCAAAAGTGGCCGAAACCATCGGAGCCGCTTTTTCAAGAGTAGCATCCAATCCACCGCCGAGGGCATATAAGGGCATCTCGGCATTGTTGTTGCCCAACAGACACGGCACCTGCGCCTGTCTGCCTTCCGCGATTACCTTGTTAGGGTCTTCGGTCAGAAATATTCCGTCAATACACTTCGTGCCTTCTCCAAAGGCAGGCGTCTCAAGCTTAAGTAGTTCCTCAGCCGTGAGCTTCCGCAAGTCTGTAAGCTTCTTGAAACCGTTCTTCTTCGCCCATTCTTCGCCAATCTTCTCCGACTCTTTCAGGCTGATAGGTGAGGCGTTGGAGACTATCGAGCCGCTGGAGCACATATAGCCAGCGATAAGGTCTTTGGAAAGGGGCGATACCGTCTGTGCGCACACCGACTGCGAGCCTGCCGACTCGCCGTTAATGGTTATGCGGTCGGGGTCGCCGCCAAAAGCGGCAATGTTGTTTTTCACCCATTTTATTGCGGCAGCCTGGTCGAGCCAGCCTTGATTGCCATTGCAGTCGCCTTCCTTAGTGAGCTGAGGATGGGAGAAGAACCCGAAGATGCCCTCACGGTAGTTAACTGTCACCACGATGATGCCACGTCGGGCAAGCCGCAAGCCTTGATAGCGTGGTTCTGAGCCGCTGCCGGAGACCAGTCCGCCACCGTTGAAGTAAATCAAGACAGGCAGCTTGTCGAATTGAGAATTGGGATTTGAAGTTTGAGAATTAAGTTTCGCAGGTGTCCACACATTGAGGTACAGGCAGTCCTCGCTTTGCCCGTTACCTTCGAAGACCATATCGCCAAAGGCGTTGTATTGCATAGGGTCGTGTCCAAACTTCTTTGCCTCCCTGACTCCTTGCCAAGCCACTACTGGTTGTGGGGCTTTCCATCTCAGTTCGCCGACAGGCGGAGCAGCGAAGGGTATTCCCCGAAAGATGCATACACCGGATGAGTCAATGCCCTCGATGATTCCACCCTCTACCTTTACCTGTGGTCCATGCTGTGCTATTGCCACAGCATACGTCATGGATACGATGAGCGATAACAGTATCTGCTTCATAATATAAGTTTTACGAGGGCAAATTTACAACTTTATTCCCAAAATACAAGGTTTGACTTGAAAAAGTTCCATTTAAGTTTACGCCAGAGGGATGATTGGCAGGACAAGTACTGGCGATAAATATTCCCAAGCTCCCTCCCGACCATCCCCGGCGGGGGAGGGAGACCATGCCTTTTGGGCGGCACCTGTCAGATGGGGAAACAGGAGAAACTGTATATCGCAGAAGGAGCGGATACTCTCGCCCCAGATTGCCGCCTCAATGCCAGCGATGTACTTTATAGCGTCGCTCCCCTCAGCAATGTCGGTATTGCTATTACTTTTATTACCGTTCTTCCAGTTCGCCTTTGACATTGTACGGGTTGCTGACTGTCTTGTCCTCATTGACGTGGATGCCCGCCAAGCGGTAGTCGACATTGGTGACAAGCCATCCTTGCTCAGCCATATAGCGGCAGAACACTTCTTGCGCTGCGTTAATGCGTGAACTGCCCACGAAGCCGCAGTGGATGTGGACGAGGAGGGGGGAGGGTTGTGGAGGGGCTTTGATAGAATGCGTCAAGCTTCAGCGTGTCTTTGCCGATGATGGAGAACGTGCGGGTCTCCAGCTTTCCCGTGCTTTCCTGTGCGAACATCATGGTCGCTGAAAGCAGCAAGGCTATGGTGAAATAAATCTTTTTTATCATAGTTATGACGTTTTATTAGATTTAGAGGATGCATCAGAATTTTGATACACCCTCAGACAGTCTGTCAACTTTGTTAGGCTGGTACAAAAATAAAACCTAAAAAATGGAAAAACGGACAAATAATCTGAAAAAGGCTTGGAAAAACGGACAAAAACACCTAATTTTGGCTTGGAAAAACGGACAAAAACACCTAATTTTGCCTTGGAAAAACGGACAAGCTCATGATAACACGAAAAATAAACTCGTACATTGAGCATTTCTATGAGACCAGCAACAAGGCTCTGCTCGTAGACGGTGCAAGGCAGGTAGGCAAGACTTACTCAATCAGAAGGTTCGGCAACGCCCACTTCGATAGCTTCATTGAGATAAACTTCATCAAGACTCCCGAGGCTGTTACCATCTTCAAGAATGCTGCTGACAGCGACACCATACTGTTGCGTCTCAGCGCATTCACTGACAAGCCATTGATAACAGGCAAGACCCTTGTCTTTTTCGACGAGGTACAGAAATGTCCTGAGATAGTGACTGCTATAAAATTCCTCGTTGACGATGGCAGCTACCGCTATATTCTCAGCGGCTCACTGTTGGGTGTGGAACTGAAAGGTCTTTCGTCCGCACCGGTAGGCAATATGGACATCACAACAATGTTTCCGATAGACTTCGAGGAATTTGCCAACGCACTGGGAACGGCGCCAAGGATTATGGAGACTTTACAGCAGTGCTTCTCAAGCCATACCCCCGTTGATAATGTCATACACAGTCGTATGATGCAGCTGTTCCGACTTTACTTGGTAGTAGGAGGTATGCCTGCAGCTGTTCAGAAATATATCGACACGCATAACCTGCGTGACATGATGGACGAGCAGGCAGCAATAATCAAACTCTACAAGCTGGACATTTCCCAGTATGATCCCGAATTATTTCAACAGTAAGCGGCAGGGCGAGTTGGATTTTGTCATAGAAACTGGCGGACATACCGTACCTATTGAGGTGAAGTCTGGTAAGGATTATGAGCGCCATAACGCCCTCACAAACGTCATGGCGAATACAGACTATGCTATTCCTTTGGCGTACGTCTTCTGCAACGGCAATGTTAGACAGTCAGGAAAGATTGTCTATCTGCCGATTTACATGGCGATATTCCTGCAACACACCAAGTTAGAGCCAATGGTGTACGACATTGACATGGAGGGACTGAAATAGTAATGTGCATTGGCTTGTGCACTTTACTATAGCGCGTTATGTACTTTCCAGTTTTCTCATGTTGATATGGTGTTATTCAGTGAATGTTATCTTGTCCATCAATACGTCTCCCAGACCGGGCACATCCAAGTTGCGGTTCCAGACGCGCATCATGATGCGATTACCGGAGACTAGCTTTGGTTCTTGAGAAGTCATCGCATTGTGGCAATGCAGGGGCGGCCCTTGTGACCGTCAAGCATTGCAGGCTTTCGCAACGTAATGTTCCCATTTGCCGGTCTTCTTCATATTTTTGTTCAGTTCCAGTCTTTGTCGTGTTCTGCATATCCTATGTTCAGGGTAAGTATATGCAGTGAGGAAATATCGTAATTACTCATGGTTGCAAATATATTAAAAATATCGATATTGTGTAATTCTTGAGCAATATATCTTAATGTGATTGTGTAAAATAATCCATATTTTTGCAATAGAAATTGATAAAGTCAATCAAACGAATTTAAAACTTATAACAAATCGTTTTTTTTACGGTGACAGTTTTTTTGTAACAGGGAAGTGAATGCAGATCGATATTTCTTTCTATTGTCTAAAATAAAATGAAGGATATGAAGTTATCATTATTATTGGGATTATGTCTTCTTTCTTCTGCACCAGTTGGGGCACAACAATATGAGGTTCCTGTTTCTGAGACTCAGGAGAAGATGATGACAGGTAAGTATCAGCCTACGTGGGAGTCGCTTGAAAGTCAATATCAGGTGCCGGAATGGTTTCGCAATGCGAAGTTTGGCATTTGGGCGCATTGGGGACCGCAATGCGTGGAAGGCTCGGGAGACTGGATGGCTCGTTCGATGTACCAAGAGGGTTCGAAGGCTTGGAAATACCATCGGGAACATTATGGACATCAGTCAGAGGTGGGCTTTAAGGATATCCTTCCGCTCTTCAAGGCAGAGCGGTGGAATCCTGACTCTTTAGTAGCTTACTATAAGAGCCTTGGGGCTCAGTATTTCTTTGCATTGGGTAACCATCATGATAATTTTGACCTTTGGGACTCTAAGTATCAGCCATGGAATGCCAAGAATATAGGTCCACACAAGGATATCCTTGATGGATGGGCAAAAGCCGCACGTAAATATGGACTGAAATTTGGCATTTCTTTTCATGCAGATCATGCATGGACTTGGTATGAACCATCGCGTCGCTATGACCTCAGCGGGGATAAGATGGGTGTTCCGTATGATGGGTGGATGACAAAAGCCGACGGGAAAGGCAAATGGTGGGAAGGTCTTGATCCTCAAGACCTCTACCAGCAGAATCATCCTCTCAGTCAAGGGTCTTGGGCTGATGGCATGATCTCCAAACAATGGGGATGGGGGAATGGTGCAGCCCGACCCTCACAGAAGTTTGTGACAAATTTCTATAACCGGACGCTTGATGCGATCAACCGTTATAACCCAGACTTGATCTATTTCGATGTGACAGTACTGCCATTCTGGCCTTTGAGTGATTGCGGCTTGAAGATTGCTGCGGATTTCTATAATCATAATTTGGCTACCCATAAGGGAAAGATGACAGCGGTGATGTTCGGCAAGATACTGGATGAGCAACAACGTAAGGGCATTACATGGGATGTGGAACGTGGTGCTCCTAACCAGATCATAGACCGTCCTTGGCAGACTTGCTCTTGTATCGGAGGATGGCATTATAATACGGAGATCTATGAGAAAGGGTGGTATAAGACCGCTTCACAGGTGGCTAAGCTCTTGGTTGATGTCGTGAGCAAGAATGGAAACTTATTGCTTTCTGTGCCTTTGCGTAGTGACGGTACCTTCGATGAAAAAGAAAAAGCGATCTTGGACGAGTTCGGGGCATGGATGCGTGTGAACAAGGAGAGTATCATCGGTACCCGTCCTTGGAAAATATTCGGAGAAGGTCCTATCGCTGAGTCAGACATTAAGATTAGCGAACAGGGATTTAATGAAGATTCCTATACAAAGGCGGGTGCTTCAGAAATAAGGTTCACGCAAAAAGGTGACGTCCTCTATGCAATTCCATTGGCATGGCCTAATGACCATCAGGTGATCATCAAGAGTCTTTCAATAGATAGTAAACTATATCCAAGGAAGATACGGTCGGTCGTCTTATTGGGATACGGTAAGGTGAAATGCCATCGGACTACAGAAGGCATGGTTGTGGAGCTACCCGTCAAGCCCTGCAATACAATAGCGCCAGTGTTGAGAATTAAATAAGATATTAATCAATAACATTTATGGAAAAGAACGAGAAAATAGAAGGTTATCGGGTTAAGGAATACCACCAGCCCGTCAAGCGTTACTGTCGTACATTGGATCTCAGGGATGATGCTCAGTTGATTGCCCGTTATCGAGAAGCACATAGCAAAGGGAAAGCTTGGAAAGAGATCATCAACGGAATCCGGGAAGTTGGCATTCTTGAGATGGAGATGTATATCTATGAGAATAAGGTCTTCATGATCGTCGAGACGCCGCTCGACTTCGATTGGGATACGGCTATGGCCCGTTTGGCTACCCTCCCTCGCCAGCAGGAATGGGAAGACTACGTTGCTGTGCTCCAAGGATGCCATGAAGGGATGACTTCCACGGATAAATGGCATCTCATGGAGCGTATGTTCTATTTGTATTGATGCAAGTAAACCCTTGAAGCTTTAGAAGCGACAAAGGCTTAATGGTAAGAGATGTTATTCAATTCTTTCATGTCATTGTCGCTTGATTCTTTATTCAGCGTCTCAAGGAGACGGGGGAGAGTAACTTTAGTGCTTGGCTGGAAGTCATCCGACAGCATGTATTTGAGGATACTGAGATACAGTTGCTCTCCCTCAGGATACTCGGACGCTTTTTCAAGGTCGGACATGCAGAAAAGTAGCTTTCCTTTCCCCACGGAGAACTCGAAGATAAGGCCGAGCTTATGGTTCCGCTCTACATTGTCAATGACTTGCACGATAGGGCGGTAGCCAATCTCCAGTCCGTGCATGACCCTGGGACTGCTGTTTCGGAGGATAGGATACCATTGCCAGTTCGTGTGCATCTCTGTGGGAAAATCCTGAAAGATAGGGTGTTGCGGGTATGTTAGGATGCCCAATGTACCTGGGGATACCGGTCTTCTGTTCTTTTCCGAGATGGTCTTGAACATCCGGTAGTTCCAGTAATCAGTGGCGAAAAGGCCCCCAACTGTATTCTTGAACGACCCTGCTTTTGGCATCAACAACACCTTGGCTCCCCGTTGTAGTTTTCCTTGGATGGCTTCGGTCAAAGTATCTGTGATGATGATTTTTTTCTTTAACCATTCCAAGCGGTTCTCTGATGGATAAACCCAGATGGGATATGTGTTCTTGTACTCTGTTCCCGGTATGCTAAGCGTGAGGTCACAGCGTATGGCATGGATGATATTGGGCAAGGGTTCTTGAATGGTTCCGGCTTTTGTCACGCCTTGTTGGTCAGATAGGATAGGGAAATCTCCTTGAAGTAGGATTTCGTTTGCTGATGCCAACTGCCAATGTAAGGTCTTGTTAGCAGAGGGCGTTTCGCTATAATTGGCAATATCAATGTCTGCGTGGAAGCCCTCATCAGAACGGAAACAGTACTTCTTGGCTACGAGAAGAGGAACAACGGGCGCACACCATTGGCGGAATTCCTCTGGAGTGGTAATTCCCTTGCTTTCCATGAAGGCATCCAACAAGCCAATATATGCCGAACCCTGCCCCGGATAATCTTGTAAGTCAAGAAGCTGGAAACCAGCCATCTCCTTCGACCGTAAGTCCATTTCGATGTCCGACTTATACAGTTCTACCGACCATTGCCCACTTGCCTTGTGGAAGTCTGCTGCCTGGTCAAGCATCCCTGCTTTATTCAATCGGTCGCGGAAGATCTCCATATTATAAGGATAGAGGACTCCCGTATACTTTTTGATCTCATTGTAATCAGGATAGGTTTGGAATTGCGCTGTCTCATGGCTGATGACAGGTACGGGGCAGGCTTTGATAGCCTCATCGAAAGTGCGCCAAGTGGCAGGGTAGAAATGATTGATGATCCCACCTTCTGCGGCATCTGCAAAGGAGAAGGAACTGCGGGTATGGGTCTGGTATTCCCCATATGCCTCTCCTCCTACGCGACAAGTGGTGAAATAATCCATTCCTTTGTGCCATCCTTTGAATCCGAGATAGTAATTGGAACCAAAGGTATAGAGGATGCGGGAATTGATTCTCCGGAAGTCGTCGACGAAAGCCTTCATCTCGTCAATGTCCCCCCATAGTTCATTGCCTAATGCCATCATGACAAAGGAGGGATGATGACCGTATTCTTTTAAGATGTTGACTCCTTCTTGATGTAGGAAGCTCATCAATACCGTGTCCTTGGCATCGAAACTACCCCAAAAAGGAAGTTCTGGTTGGAGGTAGAAACCTAACTCATCGGCTGCGGCAAATGCTGCCTCTGGCGGGCACCAGGAATGGAAGCGGATGTGGTTGATGCCGTATTGCTTTAGTTTGCCTAAGTAGGTGATCCATGATCCTTTGTCCATGGCGACGTGGGCGGTGAGTGGCCATACGCAGGCATCGTGCTTGCCCCGGAGGAAGGTCATGCGACCGTTCGCATAGAAATGATGTCCTTGGATATGAAAGTCCTTGAAACAAGGTAGCGTCTCCAAGGGATATGTTTTCTGCTCCACGTAGCCATGAGGCGTAGCCTGCAGGTATATCTCCCCAATAATGCCATTCCAGTTGGTTTGCGTGTCTTCGGTATAGGCATGGGAATTGGCATACAGCTGATGGGGAACGCCATGGGCATTGTCTACCAAGATGGTTAGGTGATGGTCGCCCGGCTTCAGAAAGGGAGTCAGGTCGTAGACCTGTGGGGTGGAGATATTGTTGTTGGTTCCTATTTTCTTTCCATCGATAAAGACCGTTGTGGGCTTTGTGCGCTCTAAATGGAGGGTGATCACCTGCTTTTTCCACGTCTTAGGGATTGAGATGGTCCGTCTGTACCAGGCTCTTCCTATATAGGAGAAAAGTCGTGTCAAGTGGGTTGTCTCCTGTTTGTTTGTACAGGGAAAGCCTTTATGGTTTGTGTCAGTTGTCCCGGGCAATTGGATGCTGTCTTCCAGGACTGATATCTGACTCTTGTTGGAGTCGGGATCAAGGGAGAATTGCCAGGTTCCTTGCAGTGAAATACGCTGTGGATGTTCTGTCCCGTTAGCCAATAAGGTAAGGGAATAGGTAAAGAATAAGGTTAAGAATAATATTTTCGTCATAGGATAATAGGTAATTTGCTTTTTGAGATCTGTTGGGAAAGTTGGGTGGGATAGGAGATGCGCTCCTATCCCAGTCCTTCGGCAATGCCGTTAATGAGGTCGATATGCAAGGCATTTGGATGCTTGGGGAGTCCGGGCATGCGCATGATATCCCCCGCAATGGCAACGATCATGCCTGCCCCAGCGTTTACGACGACATCTCGTATCGTAAAGGTAAAGTCCTTGGGCACACCATAGCTTTTAGAGTCATCGCTGAACGAATATTGTGTCTTGGCAATACATACAGGCAGTGTTCCATATCCCCATTTCTCCAGTCTGTCAATGGCACGTTGTGCAGCAGGCTTGAAGACTACTTTGGCAGCCCCATACACGTCCTGTGCCACCTTGCTGATCTTTGTCGTGATAGGGTCATTCTCCTCATAGATATACTGTAAAGGTTGTGAAGGATGTGTTTGGATGGTGTCAACGGCTAATTGGGCAAGTTCAGAGCACCCCTCTCCCCCTTGCATGAAAGCATCGTTGATGGCAAACCCCACCTTCATCTGCTTGCAATGTTCAGCCAAGATGTTTTCCTCTTCTTCTGTATCTGTGGAGAAATGGTTGAGCGTGACGATGACAGTCTGTCCGAATCGCTGTAGGTTCTCGATATGCTTGTCAAGGTTCTCTAATCCTTTTCTCACCCCTTCCGGATTGGGATCCTTGATGGAAGCAAGGGAAATGCCCCCGTGCATCTTCAGTCCTTGGATCGTGGCGACGAGGATAGTGAGCCGTGGTTGCAGTCCAGCTTTCCGGCACACGATATCATAGAATTTCTCAGCTCCTAAGTCGGCACCGAATCCAGCCTCTGTAATGGCATAGTCCCCAAATGTCATTGCCATCTTCGTGGCTAAGATGCTGTTGCATCCATGGGCAATATTGGCAAACGGTCCACCATGGATCATGGCAGGGGTTCCCTCTAAGGTCTGCACAAGATTGGGCTTGAGGGCATCTTGCAGAAGTACCATGATGGCTCCTGTCACTCCCATGTCTTTCATGGTAAATGGCCGGTCGTCCATGGTAATGCCTAAAAGGATATGATCGATTCTCTCTCTAAGGTCATCTTCGTCTTTTGCCAAGCAAAGGATGGCCATGATCTCACTGGCAGGGGTGATATCGAAGCCTGTCTCGCGCACGATACCATTGGTCTTAGGTCCGATACCTATCACGATATCTCTCAGGCTCCGGTCGTTGATGTCCATCACGCGACGCCAGTACACTTCCTTCAGCCCAAAGCCTTCGTCTTGGTGCTGGTAGATATAGTTGTCGAGTAGGGCGGCGATCATGTTGTTGGCAGTGGTAATGGCATGGAAGTCGCCAGTGAAATGCAGGTTGATCTTTTCCATGGGCAAGACCTGTGAGTATCCTCCTCCCGTGGCTCCTCCTTTCATGCCGAAGCAAGGACCGAGACTGGGCTCGCGCAAGGCTGTGATGGCCTTCTTCCCAATCTTATTCATGCCTTGTGCCAGTCCAATGCAGGTGGTTGTCTTGCCAATACCTGCCTTCGTGGGTGTGATGGCAGTGACTAAAATCAGGTTACTGTTAGCAACTTTCTCATTGTCAATCAGATGAATAGGAACCTTTGCCATGTATTTTCCATAATGCTCCAACTCATCCGTGGGCATATCTACGTTTCTTGCAATCTCATCAATGCGGAGCAAATGACGCTCGCGAGCTATTTCTACATCAGTCTTCATGGGTGATAACTTTGATTTTTTATCCTGCAAAATTACGTTTTTTTCTTAAGAATGTGTACCTTTGTGGCTAAAATTATCATTCATTCAATCAATACAGACAGTATCATGGCAACAATAGCACCTTTTAGTAATCCGTTGTATATCATGTTGAAACCAGCAGGGTCCCTGTGTAATCTCAGATGTAAGTATTGCTATTATTTAGAGAAGGACAAGCTGTACGACCATGCTCACAATCATGTGATCACGGAAGATCTCTTAGAGCGGTTTATCAAGGAGTATATTGAGGCCCAGACGATGCCCCAGGTGTTATTTACCTGGCATGGTGGGGAGACCCTGATGCGACCGATCTCTTTTTACAAGCACGCACTTGAATTGGAGCGGCGATATGCTCGGGGACACCAGATTGACAATTGCATCCAGACGAATGGCACGCTGATTACGGATGAGTGGTGCGAGTTCTTCAAGGAAAATCATTTCCTCGTGGGTGTCTCTATTGACGGTCCTCAGGAGTTTCACGATGAATATCGGAAGACGGCAACGGGAAAGCCGACCTTCCAAAAGGTGATGCACGGCATTGACCTATTAAACAAACATGGCGTAGAATGGAATGCGTTGGCTGTCGTCAACGATTTCAATGCAGATTACCCCTTAGATTTCTACCATTTTTTCAAGGAGATCCATTGTAAGTATATCCAGTTTACGCCGATTGTCGAACGTAAGGTGACAAGGGCGGACGGACTGACCTTAGCTCCGGGCATGCAAGAGGGAGGGGAACTGACTGACTTTTCGGTGACGCCAGAGCAATGGGGAAACTTCCTATGTACGATCTTTGATGAATGGGTGCATCATGATGTGGGCGAATATTTCGTGCAACTGTTTGATGCCACATTGGCAAACTGGGTTGGGGTAGCCCCTGGTCTCTGCTCCATGGCAAAGGAGTGTGGCCATGCCGGCGTCATGGAGTTTAATGGGGATGTCTATTCTTGCGACCATTTCGTCTATCCAGAATACAAGTTGGGGAATATCCATACGAAGACCATAACAGAAATGATGTATTCCGACCAGCAGAAACAGTTTGCGAAGATGAAGCACCAGATGTTGCCTCGCCAATGCAAGGAATGCAAATACCTGTTCGCCTGTCATGGGGAATGTCCGAAGAACCGCTTCCAACGAGATCGGTACAATCAGCCTGGCTTGAACTATCTTTGCAAAGGCTATTATCAATTCTTCGAGCACGTGGCTCCTTACATGGAGTTTATGAAGGGTGAACTTGCTGCCCAGCGACCACCAGCCAATGTCATGAACTATGTTTTCTGATATTCTTTCCTTCGCTTGGACCGTTGGTCGTTGAGGGCTGTCGCTTCCCAGCATTTATTTCTCGTCCATAGGGAAGAAGCCGTAAAGCTTGGCGTCGATCATGTCCGTAATCTTCTGGAAGTCCTGTGGGCTGTTCTCAAACTTGATGCTATCTCCTTCGATGATAATCAGATGGCCTTGATAGGTGCTGATCCAGTCCTCATATCGTTTGTTGAGCCCTTCGAGATAGTCAATGCGGATCGACTGTTCGTAGTCGCGACCACGTTTTGCGATCTGTGCGATCAAGTTGGGGATAGACGAACGGATGTAGATCATCAAGTCGGGCAGTCCTACGATCGACATCATCAGGTCGAAGAGATCACTGTAGTTCTGAAAGTCACGGTCACTCATCATACCCATGTCGTGCAGGTTAGGCGCAAAGATCTTGGCATCCTCAAAAATCGTGCGGTCCTGGATAATGGTATCCTTGCTCTTTGAGATCTCGACGACTTCCTTAAAGCGCTTGTTTAGGAAATAGATCTGCAAGTTGAACGACCATCTGGACATGTCCTTATAGAAATCCTCCAAATAGGGATTGTTGTCAACGGGTTCAAAACGAGGCGTCCATTTATAGCGCTTGGCAAGCATCTTTGTCAGGGTGGTCTTGCCACTTCCGATATTTCCAGCTACTGCAATATGCATATTCTTGATTGTGATTAGTTATTCTTGATGTGAAAAAAGCCCAAACAGGCGTGCATCGACTTGATCCACGATCTTGGCAAAGTCCTTTGGGTTGTTTTGGAAGTCGATGTCATCTACCTCGATGGGCAGCACCTTTCCTTTGTATTTGTGGAAAATGAAATCATCATACCGTCTGTTCAGGTTTTCCAGATAGTCGATCTGCATGGCTTGCTCGTAATCCCTGCCTCTTTTCTGGATATTATCCACTAAATGAGGGACGGATGCCCGGAGGTAGATCATCAGTTCTGGATATCGTACGAGTGTCATCATCGACTCAAATAGTTCCATATAGGTCGTGAAGTCGCGGTCGGAAAGATTGCCCATTGCCTTGTTGTTGGCGGCAAAGACATATACGCCTTCGAAGATAGAGCGATCCTGGATGATGGTCCTGTCAGAATGGTTGATCTCGATGAGATCCTTAAACCGTTGCTTCAGGAAGTATACCTCAAGGTTAAACGACCATCGATGGATATCCTGATAATAATCAGCCAAATAGGGATTATAGTCAACAGCCTCAAAGCGGGGCGTCCAGCCATAATACTTAGCGAGCAAGGTCGTCAAGGTGGTCTTCCCACTTCCTATATTTCCAGCGACAACGATATGCATGATGTTTGATTGACTTGAATTTGCGGCCCCAAAGGTAATCATTATTCTTTGAAAAGAGTCATAAATGAGGAAATATCATCATAACTCTTGTTTTCAGAAGGGCCAGATCATTGGGAGTACGAAGGTCATGAGGATCCCGATGATGATTTGCAATGGCAGTCCGACACGGACATAGTCCATGAAAGTGTAGTGACCGGCCTTCATGACGAGGGCATTGGGCGGTGTGGAGAATGGAGAGGCAAAGCACATACTTGCCCCGAGCGTCACTGCCATGAGGAATGAGTATGGGCTGACATTTGTTTGCTGTGCCGCTACCATGGCGATAGGGGCCATCAATACGGCAGTGGCTGTGTTGCTGATAAACATGGTCAGGATGGAGGTGGTGAAGTATATGCCCGCAAGTAGGGCGTATGGGCTCAGACCTCCTAAGGTGCTAACAAGAGAGGAGGATACCATAGTTGATACTCCTGTCTTTTCCAATGCTGTGGACATGGGCATCATCGCGGCTATCAATACGATACTCTCCCAATTGATCGTATTGTACGCATCCTCTACCTTGCGGAAGCATCCTGTCAAGACGGTCAGCAAGGCGGCAATCAAGACTGCCGTGACAGGTGCCGTCCATCCTGTTACCATGAGGATGACCATCAGCAGCATGATTGCTGCTGCCGTAGAGCTTTTATAGTCGAGCGTTGCTTTCGTGATGGTCTTGTCAGGGTGTCCTAAGACCACCCAGTTGCTATTCTCGCTATTGAGTGAAAGCAGATCGTCCCATTGTGCCTGAACGAGCAGGACATCACCACTCCTGAGTCGGCGGTCGCCAAGATCGTCGTAGATATATTCCTCTCCGCGGCGAATGCCAAGGATGTTGACTCTGTTCTTTTCGCGGAGCTTAGAGTCGCGAATCCTCGTATTGGTAAGTTTAGATGATGGAAGTACGACAATCTCAGCCAAGCCGATATCGTAGAAGTCGAAGGAAGCACCTTTCTCGCGCCTTAGTCCGTATTCCTCTGCCATCTGTCTCATGCCATCACGGTTCCCGATGAGATAGAGTATATCGCCGTTTTCTATGATGCTGTCGCCTGAAACAATGCTCTGGATCACATCCCGCACCATTCCCAATGCTTTTCGTTTCTCGTTGCGTATTTCCAGGATCGTGACACCGAAACGGTTTTTCACGTCGAGGTCAATCACTTTCTTGCCTACGATGCTGCTGTGGGTGGGTACTCTGTATCGGTAAAGGTTATCATTGAGTTGGTATTCTTCTACCAGATCGTCTAACGACTTTCCGCCAGCATTCTTATGCTTGTTCTTTTGTTTCTTGATCAGTGTCTTGCTCATGGGCAACAAGAAGATGATGCCCACTGCGATAATGATCAAGCCTACAGGTAGGAAAGAGAAGAAAGAAAGTCCTTGGAATCCGTTCTTCTCAAGTTCCTCGCTGATGACAAGGTTGGGAGGCGTACCGATCAACGTGAGCATGCCCCCGAGACTTCCGGCGAAGGCAAGTGGCATCAGGAGTCGGGAGCTGCTGAACCCAGC
>ERZ779941.216-NODE-216-length-29599-cov-7.632379_pt1 | contig 29599 bp, 28 predicted proteins | sample MGYA00511952_ERZ779941 | MGnify/ENA primary metagenome ERZ779941 (study PRJEB29588, sample SAMEA2142846) | human gut metagenome | biome: human gut; feature: human-associated habitat; material: faeces | place: Denmark | collected 2008/2010 ...
GAATTAGGGTTCTAAAAATTCTTTTTTAGTGTCCACTTTTTATTGACTTATTCAATAATTATAAACTTAATACTCTTTTTTTATATCCACTAACTATAGAATCCTTAAGTAGCACATTCATATTGCTTATACTTTCCCATGCTTCATCTATAGAACTTTCTTTATCATAAATAACATTTCCATTAATATCATACACCACTACTCTACTACCTATTTGTACAAAAGAACAAGGTGTATTTAAATTATTAAACATAACTGTAAAATATATATTATCGCAATACTTACTAAAATATTTATTACCATAAATATCTATTAAAGAAGAATAATTATCTTTCTTATATAAAACATATATATCATCTATACTAATTGCTTTTACATGGTCTAAAGAGTCAATATAATCATGAATTAAAGTAGAATAAACCTTTTCATCTTCTCCTATACCGCATATAAGTAAATTCTCTATATTACTATTACTCTTCCCTTTAATAAAAATATTTTCCCCACTCATTTCTATATCCATTAAAGAAACATCATTACTATCAAAGTAAAGTACTCTATCATTCTCATTTTCACTAACAACAATATAATCATGATACACACTTTTTATATTAGCCTTAAAATCAATTGTAGTTAAATTATTAGCATTTTTTGAATAAAAGAGTTTATTATCGCCTCCATTTGATAAAACAATTGGATATCCTTCTTCTAATGGAATATAAGCGTTTATATACCCTTCAAGATTAACATCATTATTAAAACTATCACACATATAATAACCCTGAAAATTATTTGTTATTGTTTTATCTTCTTCATAATAAGGAACAGAAGTCCAACATTTTTTCACAAAATACCCACTATTCCCATAAGGGTAAACTTCAAGTGCATTAAATTCAATAATTGTTTCATTTTCAAAGTCATATATATAATATAAATTTTCTTTAATATCTTCCTCAGTTATTTGAAGCAAAAGTTTATTTTCACATAAAACACTACTATTAATCACATCATCAAATATAATTTTTCCAGTAGAATTTGTAATACTATATTTACCATTATCTTTCTTATCAATATTATAATATTTAAACTCAGTAGTACTCTCTATAAGAGCATCATTATTATCTTTTTTATTATCGTTAACTAGTTTAAATGTGAAACCACTACTAAAAATTGTACCAGCGAGCATTAGTGCAATAACTTTTTCTTTTTTCACTTTTCATCACCATCTTGGTACAATATTATATACTAAAACACATATAAAATCAATTATTATTTAAAGAAAGTACATTACTACTACTAACAAAGTCTTTTAACTCATTAAAGTCTTTACATTCACTAGTTTTAATATAACCATCTTTATCTATATAAGAATAAACATTTTGATATCTAAACAAAACAATATCATTGTATACCATATACTCATCAAAATAAGAATGCGTTATCATACTACCATCTAATAAATTACTTCCAATAATATTACCTTCTATATAAATATAATTATCACTATTAAACAAAATAACATCTTTATCATAATTAATATTACTAATTATTTTATTAGCATTAACATCAATAATATCATAGAATGTTTGATATAAATTACCTTTATTAACAGTATAATAATAACACAAATAAATATTTTCATCACTTTTTATACTAAACTTTAAATTTTTAGCACTTATTTGAGTATTAACAAACTCACCATTATTTACCTTATATAGAGTATCCTCTTTATCACTTCTAATAATAACATAATTAAGAAGTGACTCTTTAACTGTACCATCAATATCTTTAGTACTATTATTAATCGTATCAAAAACAGTACATATATTATCCTTATCTAAGAACAAAAGTCCTAACTCGCTATTTTTTACATATGAGTTAAACTCTTTATCAAATAAATAATTTCCATTTAAATCCATTACATTAGTCTCAGTTACTAAACTCTTCTTTGAAGTTCCATTACTATCAACAATATCTAGTTCTTTAGTATTATTTACTAAAATATAATTATTAAATGTATCAATTGAAGTAGAGTTTATCATAATTTTTTCTCCACTTATTAAATCAAACAAATAAAATACCTGATTTGTATAACTATTACAAATAACTTTATTATCATTAACTATATTTACATCAATATAGTCATCTTCTAAAATATTACCATATTTGTCTATTAATTTATATATAACATCATTATCATTTTTAAATGTTCCAACATAATAATTATTTTCTTCTTTATAATTAAGTATATGAACAAATTCATCTACTTTACTTAAAATATTATTTAAGTCATTATAATCTAATATTGCTGAACTACTACTAACAGGAACATCCTCACTAGTTTTATTATTGTTAAACTCACACCCACTCATTAAAGAACCAGTTGCTAGTATATTTATAGATAAAACTATACTTATTAATCTTTTCTTGTATTCACTATTCAATTATTAATCATCTCCCCTATAAATAAAGTATAACTACATTTCATAAATAATTCAAGATTATGCTAATAATTACCACTAAACTTTACTATTTATTTGCATTAAATTAAATATTCAACCAATAATAATAACAGGTGGTGATATAAGTGGCTAACATGAAAAATAACGCTAGAAATACTAGTAGAAACAGTGCTAGAAATAATGCACGTAATACTAAAAAAACTAGTGCTAGAAGTCAATCTAGAAACCAATCTAGATGTAAATAGCTAAACAAAAGGAAGACGATTAATAATTGTCTTCCTTATTTTAATTTATCTAAATAACTCTCCCCTAGTCCTAAAGTATTTTCTATTCCAAAATTCTCCAAAATAGTAGCACCTATACAAGCAAAACTCTTTCTCGTAGCTAGTTCTCCTCTGTACTTAAAACTTTTACTAAAAAATATTATTGGAGTATATTCTCTAGTATGATCAGTCCCTTTATATGTTGGATCATTTCCATGGTCAGCAGTAAATATAACTAAGTCATCATCTCTTAATCTATTTAAGAAAGTAGGTAAGTAATAATCTAATTCTTCTAAACATTTTAAGTACCCTTCCCTATTTCTTCTATGTCCATAACTACTATCAAAATCATTTAAATTAAGAAATAATAAACCATTAAAGTCACTTCTTGCAAAATCATTTAGCTTAATAATACCATCTATATTATTTTTAGTTTTAAGTCCAACACTCATACCCTTATCAGCAAATATATCTTTTATTTTACCTAATGCTATCACATCATACCCTTTATCACAAAGCATTGTCATAACATTTTTAGGTGGTTCTTGAGTAAAATCTTTTCTATTATGTGTTCTTGTAAAGTTACCAGGTTTTCCTATAAAAGGTCTAGCAATAACTCTTCCAACCTTATATTCCTCATTAAAAACAAGTTTACTAATCTTTTCACAAATACTATATAATTCATTAACTGGAATAACATCTTCATGAGCAGCAACTTGAAGTACAGAGTCAGCACTGGTGTATATAATTAACGCACCAGTTTTCATATGCATTTCACCAAGTTCTTTAATAATCTCTGTTCCACTATGAACACAATTACCTATTACTTCTCTTCCTGTTACTCTTTGAATTTCACTTATTAAAACTATAGGAAACCCATTAGGATAAGTCATAAAAGGTTTATCAAAAACTACTCCCATCATTTCATAATGACCATTCAAAGTATCTTTAGCCTTATTAATTGGTTCTAATTTACCATGATATCCAAGTTTATACTTATTTTCATGTTTTACTAAATCTACTAATCCCAACTTTTCAAACACAGGTAAATGATAATTATCATTTACTAAAATATGTCCTAGAGTACTAGCTCCTTCATCTCCAAACTTCAATGCATCAGGTGTTTCTCCTACTCCTAAACTATCCATTACTATCAAAAAAACTCTTTTAAACATAATCAACTATCCTTTCTAGCTCTAGGGTGAAACCCTAAATAATTTTCTTTTAATACATCATTAACTACTTCAGTATATATATTAGTTGTACTAATATTTTCATGTCCTAACATTTCTTGAATACTTCTAATATCTGCTCCTCCTTCAAGTAAGTGTGTTGCAAACGAGTGTCTTAACACATGAGGAGTAAGTGTTTTCGTAATACCTGCACTCTCTTTAATATTTTCTAGAATAAAATTAAATCCTTGCCTAGTAATAGGCTTACCATGATTATTTAGAAATACTTCATCATATGTATTTCTCTTTAATAGTTTATTCCTATACTCACTTAAATATATTTTTAAATAATAAGCACACACTTCTCCCATAGGAATAATTCTATCTTTTTTACCCTTACCAGTTACTCTGACTAAACTATTTTCAAAGTCTATGTTAGAATACTTTAACTTAACTAGCTCACTAACTCTAAGTCCCGTTCCATACATAAGTTCAAGCATTGCCTTATTTCTATAATCAAATGGAGTAACCAACTTTATATTAAGTAAATTATCTACCTCACTTATACTCAAATAATTGGGTAACAATTTACTCTTTTTTAAAGTAGTAATGTCTTCCATAGGATTAACTCTAATATAGTTGTTCTCCAATAAGTAGTTAAAGTACCCTTTTAAAGAACTAATATGTCTATTAATAGTACTAACACTAGAGCCTTTTAAAGACCCGATATAGCCTAATATATCATTCTTAGTACAATTAACCACATCTAAGGTAAAAAACTTAAAAAAACTATCTAAATCAAACTCATAACTAGTTATAGAATTAACTCCTAACTTCTTCTCAGTTTTTAAAAATATTATATAATCATCCAAATAATTCATATACCTCACATTATAATTATATAACATAAATAAAAAGGAAGTAACATAACTTCCTTTTCTTTACATAATATTAACATTTACATGATTTAGTGAAGGCTTTATTTTTAAGGCTGTAAATGAAGTAATTGATTTACTCCACTTAATTCTAAAATTATTTTTTTAGTAGATAGATGGTTCTTTAATTTAAAACTTCTAGAACATATAAGGTAAAGGAGCATATTATTGTTTCAGAGCCAAAGAAAATTCTAATGTTAAATTTTTACTATATGATAAAAAAGAAAAACATGAAGTATATAGAAATCTTTCTTACTTAAATGTAATATAAGTATTTCACGAACTATAAAAAATGAAGAAGAACCATGGTATAATGTTTCTAATATTGAACCAAATCAAGCAATTAGTGAATATAAACACAGATTTGGTTCAATTGAAATGTTTTTTAAATCTCAAAAAACTAATGGTTTTTATTTAGAAAGTACTAAAACTAAAAACCTACATGCATTTGGAACTTTATATGGAATAGCATGTATTGCTTCTTTATGGCTAAATATAATTGCAGTAGATTATATAAAAAATCATAATCATGTTAAAAGTAGAATTAATATCAGATATAATAAAAAGAACTCTAAAGGTAAACTTATTAGAATTCTTTCTACTTTTAAAATAGGATTAAAACTTTTTTCAATAGTTTTTAAAAGTCAAATAAATTATAAACTAAAATGCAGTTTCAAATTGTGCTTATAAAAATACAGATTTTAACAATTTTTGTGTTCTTTTAGTCATGTTCGGACGAAGTTTATGCTCTGCAAACCCCAGTAATGACAGGGTTTTAGCAAGAAATGTCCGGATCTAAGTTTATTGTGTATGGGTTCTCTGCTGTTCCGTCTCCACTTGAGTATTTAACACAAGATTTGAGAGAAATGGCGGGACGGACCCCATTAGAATTAGTCGTGTTGAAGTAGCTCAAGTAACCAGGATTGTTCGAACCGAGAACGATGAATACGTGCGCACCGGAACTATACCAGGCGTTAGGAGACAACAGCCACCAATAAGTTGAACCTGTTATACTACCGTTTGCGCTGTTTAAATAATACCATGCGTATGGGCTAGTTAGTTCTGTTCCACCTTTTCCACCTGCACGTATTATTTCATCAGAGGTCATTAATGCGATTGGGTATGTTAGTTTTGCACTTGTATTATCTACACTGAACGCATCACTTGCTTCTGTACAGTCATATGTAGGGGCATAACTTGTATATGCTCTTGCATTTGGTGCATAGTTGAATGATGTATTACCTGTGTTATATGTTCCTGATGTTTGTTCTGTTCTATCATTACAATATACTGCTGTTGTACTTAGGTATTTTGTATATGATGTCATGTTACTTGCATACCAATTATCTATTGCTGTTTTTATTGTGCTGTTATTTGTATTTGTTCTTGCATTTACTAATGTATCATCATTTTTTCCATACATATATCCTACATATTTTGGACTATTGTATGAAGTGTTGAATACAAATTTAATAGCGGGTGTACTTAAATATCCACTTGTTGTATCATGACTTGTTCCGGAATACAACATTCTTATACTTCCATCTGCATTTGTTCTTATTATTCTCCAGTAGTAGCCTGCAAATTTAACCCAGTTTTTTGTTGTATTTCCTGCATAATAATATACTGTTGTATCTGTAGTATTATGTACATTCTTTTCAGTTGCTGTAAATAGTGTTCCTGTTGTATCACTAGTAAATACTGAATCATATGTATCTCTTGTGCCTCTTGTCGGATTATCTTTTAATATTTGACTGAAAAGTGTTACAGGTTCTTCTGTTCCTTCAGTAATAAATAACTTTCCACTAAACTTTTTGCCCATATCACTATTTTGTTCAGCACTATCAAGATACCTCAGTTCCAACTTATAAACTTGTTTAACACCACTAGAAATGCTCACATTATAAGCAAGTGTCTTTTTTTTCTTAGTTTCACTTTTTGTTATATTTTCAAATTCACTCATTGAGTAACCACCATTACTACTTGTATTAGTTATTTTATATTGTAAGTTATTTGTAACAAAAGTATTTACTAAATCTTTAATTATTATATTATATTTATACTCACTTTCACTTTTATTTTCAATTGTAAAAGTTTTTTCATAAGTCCATCCAGGAGTTATACCGCTTGCATTAAGTTCTGCTGTATTGTCAGTAAATTCAACATACAAATCTTTCATGGCTAAGTCTATATCCTTTGGTGTACCAATTATCTTAGCAGCAAAGTATGCTAAAGATACCGAAATAGTTACTATTATCATTGTTATTCCAACTATTATAAAATTTTCTTTTTTCATATTGTTCCTCCTTAGCATCCACTTCCAGTCTCTTCTATTATGTATGGATTAGTTGCTGTTCCATCTCCACTTGAGTATTTAACACATGATTTTAAACTTATGACTGGAGTAATTTCAAATCCCTCATAATTATTTTGACCCCTTTTAATTCCATTATCTTCATTTAAAAAAGCAGCAAGTAATTCTGATTTACGATCTAAATAACTACTAGGAGTCATGGTAAATAATACATTCATTTTTTGTTGCTCATTACTATTTTGATATAACCACATATGGGTGCTTAAAACAGCGACATTGGTGCTTCCTGCAAAAAACAATTCATCAGCAGTTATTAATCCTATTGGGTATGTTAGTTTAGCTTTTGTGTTTTTAACACTAAATGCATCATTTATATTTGTACAACTATATGATGGCTTAGCAATTCCTTCTTCTGGAAACAATCTATTTATTGGTGCATAGCTGAAAGAACTTAATGGTGAATATGTACTTCCACTTGCAAGTTCTCTGTCATTACAATATATTGCGTTTTCACTCAAGTATTTTGTGTAATTAATTAGATTATTTTTATACCAATTATCAATATACGTTTTTATTGTACTATCATTTGTATTTGTTCTTGCTTCTTCTAGCGTGTTATCAGAGTCTCCATACATGTAACCAACGTATTTTGGGCTATTACCATTTTCACTGAATTTACTTTCTCCGATATGACCTTCAATTGAATCAACACTTGTTCCTGAGTAAACTAATCTTATACTTCCATCATGATTTGTTTTAAGTATTCTCCAGTATATATCATCACCGGCATTTGCATATTTATGTTCAGTGCAATTTATGTTAGCACTGCTTGATGATGTACATTCATCCATAGTAGAATATTCCGCATATGAAGTATCTGTTGTTGAATAATATCCTCTATATTTTACAAAATTATTTTGATATTTTCCAAACTTTACCCAGTTATTCACTTTAATGTTACCTGGTATCCAATTAAGATATTGATCATTAGGATAATATTCTCCCTCTACATTGTTACATTCTTCTTCAGAAAGTCCCAAAATATAATAATCTGCTTTACATATTCCGCTTTGCATGCACTTTTCTTTACTAGATACTGTTGGATCTATATTATCTGGATCATCTAACCAATTAAGATATTCTTCACTTGAATTAAAATATACTAATTCTTCATTTAAACTATTGTGATAAGTTCCATCGCTTGCATCCAAGTATTCACAATAAGATTCTTTTGAATTTTCTATTCCAGCAAAATAATATACATCTGTATTATTTTCGGTTGATTTGTATATTGTATTTGGTGTGTTTTCTGTAAATGGTGCATCAAAATTACTTCTTACTCCTACTGTTGGGTTATCTTCTAATATTTTATAACCTAAAGTTCCTTTTTCATATCCAGTGAATTTGCCTTCTTCTCCCTCAGTTATAAATAATTTACCACTTAATTTTGCTCCCAAATCAGCACTTTGATCAGTATCAGCACTATTTGTATACTTAAACTCAATTATATAAGTTTGTTTAACACCTGCATCTATACTTGCACTATAAACTAGTATTTTATCTGTTGCAGTTTCACTTTTTGGTACATCATCAAATTCACTCATTGAGTAACCATTATTATCACTAGTTATTTTATATAATAAAAATCCATCTGTTTTAAAGGTATTTACTAAGCCTTTAATTATTATATTATATTTATAAGTATTATCACTTTTATTTTCTATAGTAAAAGTCTTAGTATAATCAAATTCATCTAAATTACTTCCAGTAATACTGTCACCTCCATTAAAAACAATTTTCAAATCTTTAGAATTAACAGTTATATTCTTAGCATCACCTATTATTTGAATTTTAAAAAATGCATAAGTTACACTAAAAACTATAACTATTAAACTTACTATTAACAAAACTATACTACTTTTTTTCATCTAAATACCTCCATTAGTTACTTTGTAGTAACTTATCTTATCTTATACATAAATTATATTCCAGTTTGGAATAAAAGTCAATATTCCGTTTTGGAATATGATATCTTTAACTTGGTGAAAATTATGAATAGATTAAAAGATTTAAGAGAAGATAAAGATTTAACTCAAAAAGAAATAGCTATGATGTTAGGAATAGGTCAAGCTGGTTACTCTAAGTATGAAAATGAAAAGAATAATATTCCAACAGATATATTAAATAAATTAGCTGATTTTTATAATACTAGTACTGATTATATACTAGGTAGAACTAATATCAAAAATGCATACAAAAAAAGTGAAAATTATGATAAAATAATAACTAGGTGATTTTAGTGGAAACTTTAGCAAATAAGTTAAGACCAAATACTCTTAACAATATAGTTGGACAAACTCATATAGTTGGTGAAAATAAAATACTTAATAATTTAGTTAAAAATAATAAAATATTTAATATAATATTCTATGGTAAAAGTGGTGTAGGAAAAACCACAATAGCGCTGATGCTTATGAATGAGTTAAAATGTTCTTATAGAATGTTAAATGCTACTATTAATAGTAAAAAAGATTTTGAAGTAGTATTTGAAGAAAGTAAAATGATAGATAATTTAGTTTTAATAGTAGATGAAATACACAGAATGAACAAAGATAAACAAGATTTATTACTATCTTTTATAGAAAGTGGTAAATTAACTCTTATAGGACTTACTAGTTCTAATCCATTTCATTCAATTAACCCTGCAATTAGAAGTAGATGTCAGTTAATAGAACTAAAAGAATTAACTGAAGATGATATATTTAATGCACTTAATAGAGTTAAAGAAGTATATACAGATATTAATTTAACAGATGAAATAAAAAGTCATGTAGCCAAATTAAGTGCAGGAGATTTAAGATTTGCATATAATTTAGTAGAGTTCTGTTATAATAGTTTTGGTCCTAATTTTACTATAGATAATATTAATGAAATAAGTCCTAGAACAAATTTATTTTATGATAAAAATGAAGATGGATATTATGATGTAATAAGTGCATTTCAAAAAAGTATAAGAGGAAGTGACGTAGATGCTTCAGTCCATTATTTAATGAGACTAATTGATGCAGGAGACTTTGATATACTTTATAGAAGAATGCTTGTTATTGCCTATGAAGACATTGGTCTTGCTAACCCTACTCTTCAAACTAAAGTATTAACTGCAATAGAGGCGTCTGAAAGATTAGGCTTGCCAGAACTTTATAAACCCCTTACTCAAGCGGTAATTGAAATGGCTTTAAGCCCAAAAAGTAATACTATTGAAAAGACTTATAGTACAGCATTAAATGACTTAAAAAGAAGTAATGTTGGTAGAGTTCCAGAACATATTAGAACAACTAGTCCTAACTATAAATATCCACATAATTATAAAAATCATTATGTAAAACAACAATATTTACCAGACAATATAAAAACAAGCAAATACTATTATCCAGGAGATAATAAATATGAACAAGCAATGTACGAATATAACAAAAAAATTAAAGGAGAATAATTAATTTTTTGTAACGAATGAAAGTCCAGTATTTGGACTTTTTAGTTTATTTAAGTGATATGTATTTTACTACACTATTTTGCTTGATAACTTTAAGTAATATTATATTTCGTCTACATTTTTCAATGTGTAATATTTCACATATGTTAAATTAAGTAATATTAATATTTTTCAAAAGGGCAGACACTGTCTGCCCTTTTGTGAGCAAATAAAAATTACGCATATATTTCAAATTTTTAGTTGAATAGCCTTTTCCAAGTTAACTGGTAAGTCTCATTATTTCGCATACGTTTGACCATGTTATATTCATATTTTTAAATTGGACAGCCATTGGCTGGCTTTTTTGAATAAACAAATAAAATTTTCTCATATCCTTTAAGTTTTGTATAGAATAACCTTTTCCAAGTTCACTTGAAAGCCTCTTAGAATACTCCTTGATAAGACCATACCCATACTTTGCTCTTTCTTCTCCACCTTGTGGTTCCACCAAAAGTTTTCCTACATTGTAATAACTCTCTAAGTCTTTTTGATTGTTCTTATATTCTCTTACCTTTCTTCCTATAGCATTATCAACAAAAATATTTTTTATTTCATCATAATAATTCATTTCAAACCTCCTGTTTTTTTAATTACTTGTAATAAATTCTCTAACAACAATATCATTATTGTTTATATATTTAATCAGCCACTTATTATTCTCTTTTACCAAAAGTATTCCAGTTGTTTTATTATGAAACTCTTTTTTTAAATTAATATCAATATAATTCATATAAGTTTGTATCTGACCAATATGTTCTTTTTTAAGTTCAGTCACTTTTACTTCTACTACTACAAAAGAATTAGATATATAGTTAAACAAAAGAACATCTATATAATTGTAATTTGAACCCATTTTAATTTTGTACTGGCTTTCTATGTAAGAATAACCTTCGCCCAAAGACTTACAAAATAAAGTTTGATTTTCATCTATCCATTTTTGTACTATTTTTTCTGTTAATTTATTTTTATATAGTAAACCCTCCAATATTACAGGGTTAGGTATTTTATCTTTTACCGAAACTTCTTCATATGCCATTAGCCTTTCTTTAATTTTATTATCAAGTCTTTCATACTCATTTGACTTTATTTTTTCTCTCAATTCACGTTTTGTCAAACATAATTTATTTGATAAATCTAAATAGTATTTCATTTCTGCAATATTTTTTAACTGCATTATTTCACATACATTTGACCAAGTAGTATTTATGTTTTTAAATTGGGCCGCCAATGGCGTCCCTTTTTGAATAAGCAAATAAAATAATCTCATTCTTTTTAACATTCTAGTTGAATATCCTTTTCCAAGTTCACTTGTAAGTCTTTTAGAATACTCTTTAATGAGACCATCACCATACTTAGCCCTTTCTTCTCCTCCTTGTGCTTCTACTAAAAGTTTTCCAACATTATAATAACTTTCCAAGTCTTTTTGATTACTTTTATATTCTCTTACCTTTCTTCCAATAGCATTATCTACTAGAATATTCTTTATTTCATCATAATAATTCATCTTGCACCTCCTGTTTTTTAATTACTTGTAATAAATTCCCTAATAACAATATCATTATTGTTTACATATTTAATTAACCACTTATTATTCTCTCTTACTAAAAGTATCCCCGTTGTTTTATTGTGAAACTCTTTTCTCAAATTAATATCAATATAATTCATATAAGTTTGTATTTGTCCTATATATTCTTTTTTAAGTTCAGTTACTTTTATCTCTACCACTACATAATTTAAATCAACTGCATTAAATAAAAGCACGTCTATATAATTATAGTTTGCACCTATTTTAATTTTGTACTGACTTTTTACATAAGTATATCCATCACCTAAAGATTCACAAAATAAAGTTGGATTTTCGTCTATCCATTTTTGTACTATTTTTTCTGTAAGTTCCCCATTAATTTTCAAGTTTTGTAATACAACAGGCGATGGTACTTTCTCACTAGTACTTACTACTTCATTACTTTTCAACTTTTCTTTAACTTCCGCTGGAAGTCTATTATATTCATCAGACTTTATTCTTAATCGTAATTCACGTTTTGTCAGACATAATTTGTTTGATAGATCTAAATAATATTTTATTTCTTCAATATTTTTCAAATATAATATTTCACATATGTTAGACCATGTAATATTTATATTTTTGCATTGGTCCGCCAATGGCGGACTTTTTTTAACAACTTCAAAAAATGTTCTCATATATTTTAATCTAGTCACAGTATATCCTTTTCCAAGTTCACTTGTAAGTCTCTTAGAATACTCTTTAATGAGACCATCACCATACTTAGCCCTTTCTTTTCCTCCTTGTGCTTCTACTAAAAGTTTTCCGCTCGTTTAATAACTTTCTAAATCTTTTTGATTACTTTTTCTTCCAATAGCATTATCTACTAGAATATTCTTTATTTCATCATAATAATTCATAATATCTCCTTTCTTACGGAACATAAGTTTTAATCTTATATCCTTTTTTACTTATTTTTACTTCAATAGTTCCATCCACATCAGTTCTAAATAATTTTGTATTATCTAAAATATCAAGAACATTTTTATTAGGATGTTTGTACATATTGTTTTCTCCTACACTAATAACTGAGTATTTGGGTTTAATCACATTTATAAAATCAGTACTAGTTGAAGTATATGATCCATGATGTCCAACTTTTAATATATCAACATTAGGTAAAATATAATTATTTAATAAATATTCTTCAGTTTTAATACTAGCATCTCCCATAAATAAAAAACTTATAGTCATATATATTAAAAAGTAATATAGTAGAATCATCATTTTCATTATTAAAAACATTATTATTTAAAGAATTAACTTTTATATTATCTATAACAAAATTTTTTAACCTCAAAACTTCTTTATTATTTATTTTCTTTTCAATATTATTAATATTCCCCTTATTAATAAAAACTTTTTTAACACAAAAATTACTCAATAGTTCATTTGCTTCACCAGCATGATCATAGTCTCCATGTGTAAGAAACAAATAATCAACTTTATTAATTCCAATTCTTCTAAAGAAAGGAATAGTTTTGTTTTTAACAATATTACTTTTATAATTTTCATTAAAACTAACTATACCACCAGTATCAATTAATATTGTCTTATTTAGGTGTGGTGTCACAACCAAAATAGAATCTCCTTGTCCTACATCTATATAATAAATATAAGTATTATTATCCATATACGGTCTAATTTTAAAAAATATAAGTAAAACTATTATTAAGTATAAACATATCTTCTTTTTAAATTTAATATATAACATAAGTATACTCAAATAAATAAAAACAAATATTAAATTAATACTAGGGAAATAAATAATTATTTTAAACTTGTTAAATAATAATGATAAACTTTCTAACAAATTAGTAGTAATATTAAGTATTGAATAAAACTTACTAATTATAAAAGTAAGAAGTGTTAAAGGAAAAACCACAAAACTAACTAAAGGTACAAAAACTAAGTTAAGTATAGTTCCTAATAAATTTGTATATCCAAAATAATATATACTAAGTGGTAAACTTGCAAAATAAGAAAGTAAACTTACCTTAAACAAACTAACAAAATAGTTTTTACCTTTTAACAAATCACTAGAAAAAATCAAAAAGAAAGCAGCAGTAAATGATAAAATAAAACTTAAATTATATATAATAAATGGATTAATAATAACTAAAATAATAAATACTAAATAAAGTATATCAAGTGTTCTAATATTTAAATAAAACACTTTATTAATACTTAATAAAAAAAATAATAAAGTTGCTCTTAATATTGATGGTGAAAACCCAGTTATAAATGAAAATAATAAAAGAAAAATAAATATTAAAACATAATTTAAAATTTCTTTGAATCTTAACTTCTTAAGTATAAATAAAAGTATAGAACTAAATATAGATACATGTAACCCACTAAGTGCAAACAAGTGACTTATTCCATTTTCTCTATAACTAGTTAAAACTTCATCACTTATAAGTTCAGTTTTACCTAATATAAAAGCATATAAATAAGTACTATCTTTATAACTATTTACATGTTTAATAACTCTATTTTTTAATTTAATAAAAGGATTACTATTTTCATTAAGTATTTTAATATTATCTATTTTCAAAGTATAATAAACTCTTTTATTATATAAATATTTTTTATAATTAAACAAATATGGAACTGTATTATTTTTAGGTGACACTAACTTCCCTTTAACAATAACACTGCTTCCAATATTAACTTTTTTCTTAAAAAATTTATACTCATCATTTTTAAAATAATAACTACCCACTAGTTTTTCTTTACAAACGAGTTCTAACTTCATCTTATCTTCTTCTATTTTATAGTTATCAATAGAACACAAGAAATCTACTTCACTTCCTTTATAAACACTTTCATATTTAGGTAAAAGAGTTACTATAAGAGCGTATATTATAACTCCAACTATAGTAACTCTATAAATATTACTCTGTAGTAATATAGTCCTTAATTTTATCATATAAACTATTTCCTATACCACTAACTTTCATAATATCTTCTTTACTAGTAAATAACCCAACATTCTCTCTATATTCAATTATACTCTTTGCTTTACTTTCTCCAATTCCATTAATATTAAGTAACTCTTCTAAAGTACAAGTATTTATATTCACAATTGTATTTTTATTACTATCACTCTCTTTTACAATATCACTCTTATCATTAGTAATAACATCACTTTCTTTAACACTAATATTACTTTTATTATTTATCTTAATCTCCTCTATATTTTTCTTATCTTCTATCTTTTTTAACTCACTAATATTGTTTATTATAATAACATCTTCATCCTTTAATACTTTACTCAAATTAATATATTTAGTAACAGCTTTTTTAGTAAGTCCACCAGAGGCATTTATCGCATCTACTACTCTCTTACCTTCTTCTATCTTATAAACACCAGGACTTTTTACTTCCCCTTTGATATCAATTGTAATATATTTAATAGCTTCCTCTATTTCTAAATTATTAGTTTTCTTTTCTTCTACTTCTAAATCATATACTTCACTTTTCTTTAACTCTTTATTAGTATTACTTATATAAACAAAAGAAAGTCCAGCTATAACAAACATACTAATAATCGAAAATATTAATTTCCTATTAAATAACTCCTTAACTTTTTTCATATTTCACCTCCTTTCCAAAAACAATTTAACATATTTACTACACATTGTCAAAGTACTATTTTTAATAAATAAACACATTTTATACCCCACAAACCACGTTTTTTCGTTAATCTTTGTCTAAAAACCCCATTCAACTTTAATAAATACTAAAAAAGATAGAAAATTTACAAAATTTCTATCTTATTAGCAATTAACTGATATTCACTCACTCTTTTTTCAACCTTACCATAAAGCCTTATAACACTACCTCTTTTTAAATTACTATATAATTTATATTGATTAGGAAACAAAATTGCATTAATTTTTCCAGTATCATCACTGACACTCATAAAAGCCATTTTTTCTTTTTTCTTAGTATCAACCACTCTAATATTTTCAATAAGCAAAACCAAATTAACAAACTTATCAAAGTACTTAGGAATATCTTTTATAGTAAGAACTCTTTTAAACTTAGTAGTTGGATGATTATCTAAATAAAACATATAACACATATATGTATAATTAATTAACTCTTCTTTGGAATACTCTTTATACATTATTAATTCAGGCATACTAATTAACTCTTCATCTAAAGTACTAGCAAGTTTAGAATATTCTATTAAATTACTTAAATTCTCTATCATTGTCTTCTTATTAATCCTAAACTCACGAAGTGCATTAGCCAAAACCAAAGTCTTTATATCATTCAGACTAACTTTATCAAATAATCTTTTAACAAAATCTAAGTATGATTTAAATAAACCATTACTTCTCTCAGTAATTATAGCATCAACAACATCTTTATTAATACCTTTAATAATAGTTAAAGGTAAAATAACATCACCATTATAAACTATATATTCTTTAGTAGACAAGTTAACACTAGGATACCTAAAACACACACCTAAAGTTTTACCTTCATTAATATATTCATTAGTCTTAACTGGATTATTAACTTCATCCGTTAACAAAACACTATAAAAATAATTAGGAAAATGTGCTTTTAAATAAGCCATTCTATAAGCAATAACTGAATATGCAACAGAGTGTCCTTTATTAAATCCATAATTAGCAAACTTTAAAATCAATTCATAAATAAGTTTAGCCTTATCTTCCTCTATTCCATTACTTACACTTCTTTTAATAAATTCACCCTTATATTCTAAAATAACGTTCTCTTTTTTCTTACTCATCGCACGTCTAATCGTATCAGCCTCACTATAACTAAAACTTGCTACTCTTTTAAGTATCTCCATTATTTGCTCTTGATAAATAATAATCCCATTAGTTTCACTTAAAATACTTTCTAACTCTGGAATAATATAACTCGCTTTCGTTTTATTAAATCTAACACTTAAAAACATAGGAATACTTTCTCTTGGACCAGGCCTATAAAGTGCTATGGAAAGAATTAAATCATTAAATGAGCTCACTTTCAAGCTATTAAGAAAGCCTTTCATACCACTACTTTCAAACTGAAATATACCAAAAGTACTTGCATTCTTGAAAATATTTAAAGTAGGCACATCATTCAAAGGAATATTATTTAGTTTAATATTCACATTCTCATTTATACTAACCATTTTAACTATATTATCTATAATAGTAAGATTTTTAAGTGCAAGTAAATCTATTTTAAGTAAACCTATACTCTCTAAATATTCCATAGAATAACCACTTACTATATCACTACCACTCATATATAAAGGTACTCTATTCATTAAAACTTCATCACTTATTACAACACCTGCAGCATGCACACTAGTATGTCTTTTAAGTCCACATAATTTATTACATATCTTAATTAAATCATAGTATTCATTATCACTATTATATACTCTCATAAATTCTTTATTACTTTTAAGTTCACTAAAACTCACTTCATCATTAATAGTCTTAGTTATCAAGTCTATCTTATTAGTATTAAAATTAAATATTCTACCAATGTCTCTTATTACTTGCTTAGGTAAAAGAGTACCAAAAGTAATTATATTAGCTATTTTATATAATCCATACTTTTCTTTTAAATAATTAACAACTTTATATCTATTTAAATATTCTATATCAGTATCAATGTCTGGCATAGTAACTCTATCTTTATTAAGAAATCTCTCAAATATCAAATTATACTTAATTGGGTCTATTTCAGTAATACCTAAACAATATGCAACTAAACTTCCTGTAGCACTTCCTCTTCCAGGTCCAACTACTATATTATTTTTTTTAGAGTACAATATAAAATCATAAACAATTAAAAAGTAATCAGTAAATCCCATATTAGTAATAATTTCTAACTCCATATTAAGTCTACTAGAATAATTACTAGATACTTTTCCTTCTAGCCTTTTATTTAATCCCATATTACACAAATTATATAATAATTCTTTAGAATTAACCGAATAACTTGGGAGTTTAAACTCATACTTAGGTAGTTCAATATTAATTAAATCACTAAACCTCTTAGTAGTTAACACATCTTCTTCACTTATTTCATAATCTAAATAATTATCATAACTATACTCATTAAAAGACTTTATTTCTTTACCATCTCTTATTAAATTAAGATAAACTAAGTATTCATTATCCTCTTTATTTATATATCTTACTTCTTTCATATAGACAACTTTTTTACTTAACTTTAAAGCACTCATCTTACTTTCTTTATCACTATATGATAAATATACTTCTTTAAAATAAGTACTTAAAATATCTATTTTGTCATATGAACTAATTACACAAATTAATTCTCCACTATGTTTAACTATGTCTTCATTAGTTACATCTCTAGTATTTCTAATACTAACTAGATTAAGCAAATTTTTGTATCCAATATAGTTTTTAGCATAAAGTATAGTATTAACATCTTGAACTAAAAATGGAACTCCAATAATAGGTTTAATATTATTCTTTTTACATAAATTAATAAATTCCAAACTACCAAACATGTTTGAATCCGTAATACCTAAACTAGAAACATTATTTTTTTTAGCATATAAAACCAAGTCTTCTATTTTAATAAGACTACTTAAAATTTCATAATGAGTTTTTATATTAAGAGGTATATAATTCATAACACATTCCTTTCATTAACATTATATAATATTTTCAAAAATAAAAAAAGAGGTTTCCCTCTTATAAATCATTTATTGTACAGTAGCACATGTTGGGGCACTACTTCCCTCACCTTTTTTAATTACATTATTTTTAGCAACAAAACCAGTATCACCACTAGCTTTTAAATTAGTAAATGTATCATTAGTTTTTGCAGTAATATCATCAACTGTAATATTTGTGCTACTAGCTTTCTTACTAATAGAATAACTTCCATCACTTACAGAGAAACCAGTCACATTACCCTTATTATCAATTGCAACACAGTAACTTACAGAATTATTACTAAGTCCTAAATCATCAGCACCTGTTATACCAGTAACATTACTAAATACATAAGCACGATTATTTTTTAAACTTTCAGAAATATATTTAGTATTAGCTGCTTGTAATACTCTTTCAGCTTGTTGAACAAAAGAATTTTCCTTTCCTGAATTAAACATTGATAAAATATTTGGTGTTACCAATAATAACAAAATTGCAAGTATTGCTATAACTGCCAATAACTCAATCAAAGTAAAACCTTTCTTATTAAACTTTTTCATTTCCAATCATCCTCTCCTTTACCTTAAAAGACATACTTGGAAGATATATCTTTCTTTACCATGTCTTCATTATAGCAAATTTCATCTAAATAAGTCAACACTTTATAAAACATTTTTATCAAGTTTACATCTACTCCTTAGTAACATTCATAAATGCATTAATAATGTCTATTCCAGTACCTATTTTATCAACTTTATCTCTAAACCTTAAACCATACCTTTCTTTCATTTCATTTACCATATTTTCTAAGCTTTCATTTCTATTAAGACGTTTATACCAACCACTATTTTCTCTTAAATATCTTAATAAATTCTCATCTTTATAAATACTTTCTTTTATTTCATATCTCATTAATCATCAAAAAACCTTTCTATACTCTTTTCACTCTTCTTTACACTTTTTTTACTTTCTTTCTTCTCATTTCTAGATAAAACTATTTCTTCTAAAAAACCAAGAGTCTTTTCTAAACTAGAAATATTTTCTTCTAGTTTATCAATATCAATATTTTTTAAATTACTTAATACCGATTTAACACTACTATTTACTTTACCATCTTTTTCTTCAGTTCTAAACTGTTTCCACACATCACTATCTTCTCCATAAATATCATAAGTTTCAAATAATTTTTGATATGTAGTTTTCCCGCTATTAACACTTTTAGATAAATACATATTTCTTTTTAAAAACTCTTTAAAATTTTCTTTAGTACTCACTCTTATCCACCCATTTAATAATATGCTACTTAAATCTTTTTTTTCGCATTTTCATAATAACTATAATATTTATCAGATGATACTACTAAATGATCTATTACTTTGATACCTATTATATTCCCAGTTTTAACTAACACACTAGTTACTTCATCATCTTTTTCACTAGGTGTAACATCTCCACTTGGATGATTATGTATCAGTATTATAAAAGATGCACTCTCTTTAATAGCCTCTCTAAACACTTCCCTAGGATGTACATTAATTGTATTAATTGTTCCTTTAAAAAGCTCACACTTCTTTATTAATTTAAACTTATTATCAAATAATAAAATTAAAAACTTCTCTTGTCTAGCATTAACAAAATCTCCTCTAACATAATTAAACATATCACTAGTACTTTTAAACAAGATTTTTTCTTTATCAATAAGTGACCTCTTAGCAAGTTCAAAAGAAGCTAATATAGTACTAGCTTTACTTAGTTTAACACCACTAATTTGAGTCAAAGTATGAAGTGTCATCTCTTTTAAATTTTTAACTCCTCCAATACTTTTAAGTATCCTAGTAGATAACTCATTAACTGATTCATTTTTATTCCCAGTTCTTAAAATAATACTAAGAAGTTCTGAATCAGATAAACTTTCCACTCCTAAACGACTTAACTTTTCTCTAGGTTTTTCTTCATTTAACATATCTTTAATTTTCATTACTTACCTTCCTATAAAAGTAACTAAAGTTTAATATATATAATACACACTAAATAAATATTAATCAAGTATTTTTTTTAAAAGTTTTAACTCTTCTTTAACAATAAGATCAACTTCTTTCAAATTATCACTATTCTTTATAAGATTATCATAAGTTCTAACTTTATTATAAAATTCTTTATTATTAATATTAACCTTTTTCATATAAGTACTAGATGTCTTAGAATACATACTAATTAACTTATTATACACTTCTTTATCTAAAGTAACACCTATATATATTTTATATAACTCATCCTCTTTAGAAATAACATAGTTATTATAATTCCTAGTTGTTTTAATAACTCCATTATAATTCTTAAACGCCCCTTCCTGGAGAATATAATAAGTAACATAACTACCCTTGTTCTCAAAGTATTTAATAGTTATAAATGCTACCAAAAAAATAGATATGCTAATTAATAGGAACATTATCTTTTTATTCATAAAAATTCACCCATAATTAGTATATCTAATAATTATAAAATAAAATGTCGAAAAAAAACTAAAACTAGTTATTAGTCTTAGTTACTTTTACTGCTTCTTTTCCTTTATAGAAACCACATTCTGTGCAAGCACGATGAGGCATTAATGGTGCACCACAATTAGGACAAGTTACTACTGTTGGAGCCTCTTTCTTTAAATGAGTTCTTCTTGCTCTTTTAGCAGTTTTACTAACACGTCTTGCTGGTACAGCGAATAATTGTAAATCTAATTTCATCTTTTTCCCTCCATATCTAACAATTTTTGTAAATCACTTAGTGGTGAATTTACTTCTTCTTTATCATTTTCTTCAACTAAGCTCCATCCATTTCCTTCACTTATAAAATTTGCATCCTCTTTTACAACACGAAGTGGAACTTCCAATATAATATTTTCCCACACAATTGCAAAAATATCAAGTGAATTTTGCAAAATTAATGGTTTTTCGTCACTTTTTGGCTCTTCTTCTATGTTTTTATCAACAAAAATATCGATTGGATATAAAACATTCTCCAAACTTCTAGCACAAGTAAGCACTAAAGTTCCAGTAATATTTAATTCTAAATGATATAAATCATTACTAACTCTACTAACAGTACCCTTAGCTTTTATATCTTTAGCGTCTTTTATAGGATTATCTTTAAGGTCTTCACTTGTAAAATTAATATCCATATCTATTTCTAGTTTTTCTTTACTATCATTCTTAAGTAAACTAATATCAAACATATCTAATTCCTCCAGTAACAACATTATATCACAAAACTCTAAATAAGAAAACTGAAAGTTTAGCACCCACTTTTAGTACTTTTCAAAATAATATTTTTTTGATAAAATATGTACAGGTGATTTTATGCAAATAATAGGTATTGTAACTGAATATAATCCATTTCATAATGGACACTTATATCAAATAAAGAAAATAAAAGAAATGTATCCAGACTCAGTTATAATAGTTGCAATGAGTGGTAACTATACAATGAGAGGAGAAATAAGTGTACTTGATAAATGGAATAAAACTAATATAGCAATTAATAATGGTATAGATATAGTTCTAGAAATACCCTTTATATATAGTAATCAATCAAGCGATATATTCAGTTATGCAGCATTAAAAATGTTAAATGAATTTAAAATAGAAAAATTAGTATTTGGTAGCGAAACAAATAACATAGACTTATTATCTCTTGCCAGCAGCGTACAAATAGATAACAAAAAATTTGACTCATTAGTTAAAGATTATATGAGTAAAGGTTATAACTATCCTAGTAGTATTGGAAAAAGTATATACGAACTAACTGGAATAAAAATCAAAGAAAGTAATGATATTTTAGGAGTAAGCTATATAAAAGAAATACTTAAAAATAAATATAATATTAAACCAATAAGTATTAAAAGAACTAATAATTTTAAAACTAACACTAAAAAAAGTAATATAATAAGTGCTTACGAAATAAGAGAGTTTTTAAATAAAAATGAATCTATTAAAGAATATGTTCCTAATAATGTTACACCATACATTAAAAAAGTTGACTATGAAAAACTATTTAATTTAATAAAATACAAAGTAATAAGTGAAAAAAATTCTCTTAACAAGTATCATTTAATAGATGAAGGAATAGAAAACAGAATATATGAAGGTGTTATAAAGTGTGATAACTATGATGATTTAGTAAAATATATATCTAATAAAAGAGTTACCATAAACAAAGTAAATAGAATACTTATAAATATATTTGTTGGATTAACTAAAGAAGAAGCAAGTAATAAAGAATTATCTTATATTAAAATATTAGGTTTAAGTAAGAATGGAAAAAAATATTATTCTAAAATAAAAAAAGATATAAATATTAAAGTATGTAATAAATTTGAAAAAGAAGTAATGAATACTGAACTAAAAGCAAGTTATTTATATAGTATAATTACTAATGACAAAAGTATCTTTAATAGTGAAATTATAAATCATACTATAACAAAATAAGATGCAATCACGCATCTTATTTTATTACTCTAGATATACTTTCATATTTTAAACTATCATTATTTAGTACTTCTATATTATTTAAATTATTATCTTTAACTTGCCTTATACCATACTCTAAACCAAATATACCATAAGCATTATCTTCATTTTTATAAACGTTACCACCTTTTAAATAAACTAAATAATAATTATTTTCCTTAATATCAACCTTTTTACCTACTGATATATCAACATACTTATACTTATTTAAATTGTTTTTATTTACAGAGTCAATCTTTTCTTTTTCTCCAGTTGTTAAACCATTATAATACTTTTCATAAGAAATAGACCCTCCTAAACGATAAAACTTAGCACTTTTATTTTCCTCTAAATTACCTTTATAGCTCTTAATAACAGTCATATTACCATATGTATAAGGTAAAACATACTCATTAGAAACATAGCTATAATTATCTACTCCTGTAATCTCATCAATCTTAACAATGGCAATATAATCAGCTAAACTATAAATAACACTACTATCCGCATAATTATATAAAGTATCAGCTTCACTATTAATTACTAAAACATTATCTTTAACTTCATTACTAGTATTTTCTTTTACATCAGAACTTGCATTTTCCTTGTTTTCACATCCAGTAATCATTACACACGCAAGTAGCAAAATACATAAAAACTTTTTCATTCTTTCATCTCCCTTAATATAAACTATTTAATGTATTATGATCAACTAATTGAACTGTTTTAACTGCTCTTCCAGCACCAAGTAGAGACTTTTTTTCATATATGTATACCATCTTTCTAGGATGACTATAGCATAAATGAAAGTAAAAGTCAATTATCAATTAACATTACAATTATAATATATAAAGCATAACCGATTTATTTATATCTTATTTTATTTTAGGTTTAAAGTTAACAGTAACATACCTAATACTCATATCACTTCTTTTTAATTCTTTCTTAATACTTTGTTCTAACTTATAGACTTCATTAATATTAATATTATTTTTTAAAATCAAATCTATTATAGCATCATAGTAGTGTCCATACTTAATTAAAGTAACTCTTCTTATTTTATATAAATTACTTTTAATAATTTCTTTAACAGAATTTATTTTATTATTATCAGTTTCCACTTCTCCTAAAATACTACTAACATTTTTAAGAAGTATTTCTATTCCTACTTTAATACTCATAAAAGCAATAACTACACTTCCAATAATATCAGCATATTTAAAATACTTATTATCACTTCCTAAGAAAGAAATAAGAATAAATACAAACCCCAAAATAGAATTATACATATCATATCTACTCTCTACTCCATTTGCGAGTATAATATTACTACCCATTTCTTTTCCTTTTTTTAGTAAATAAGTACTTAAAATAAATTTAATAACAATAGTTATTCCAATAACCACTAAAGCACTTTTATTAGGTACTTTTACTTTCCCATTAAATGAAGTAACCATAATACTAAGTCCAAGCCAAATAATAAAGAAACTCATTATAATACTAGTTAAATATTCTATTCTACCATGTCCATAAGGATGTTCTTTATCTGGTTTCTTACTAGAAAGTTTATCTCCTATAAGACCTATAATATCAGTTGACATATCACTAAAAGAATGTACAGCATCTGATATAAGTGTTTTAGAATTACCTAGTACACTTCCAATAAACTTAACTATTGTAAGAAATAAATTAACAATTAAACTTTTTAATAATACTTTAGAACTCATATTTCTCTCCATTCATTTTATATGAATTTATTTAGCATCATACCAATTATCACCAATATCACTTTCAACCTTAAGTGGTACTAATAAAGTGTATGTATTTTCCATAATATTTGTTACTAATTCTTTAGTTACTTCAAGTTCATTCTTAGGTACACTAAACACTAGTTCATCATGAACCTGTACTAACATCTTACTATTTAAGTTTCTTCTTGTTAGTTCTTTATCAATTTCTATCATAGCCTTCTTTATAATATCAGCCCCAGTCCCTTGTAAAGGCGTATTTAATGCTATTCTCTCTCCACTTTTTCTAATAATATAATTAGTATTCTTTAACTCATCTATTACTCTTTTTCTTCCAAACAAAGTTCTAACATATCCATGTTCTTTAGCAAAACTAACAATATTATCCATATACTCTTTTACTTTAGGATACATCATTAAATACTTATCTATATATATTTTAGCCTCTTTAGGAGTTAGATGTAAATTTTCTCCAAGTCCAAAACCACTAATACCATAAACTATACCAAAAATAACAGCCTTTGCAGTTCTTCTTTGTTCCTTAGTCACTTCATTAATTGGTACATCAAACACATCACTTGCTACTTTAGTATGTATATCTTCTCCAGTATTAAAAGCATTAATCATATTCTCATCTTTAGAAATATGTGCCATTAAACGTAGTTCTATTTGAGAATAATCTGCATCTAATAAAACACACCCTTCTTCTGGTACAAAAGCCTTTCTAATAATTCTACCCTCTTCACTTCTTATAGGAATATTTTGTAAATTAGGAAGTACACTAGAAAGTCTTCCAGTTCTAGTAATAGCTTGCTTATATATTGTGTGTATTTTTCCATCTTCTAAAATATAACTCTTTAATTTATCAGTATATCCACTCATTAACTTATATAAATTTCTATATTCTAAAATACACTTAATAATTGGATGCATATCATAATATTTTATAAGAGTATCATGATCAGTTGAATAACCATTTTTTCCTTTTTTCTTTCCATGAGGTAAATCTAACTTTTCAAATAAAACTTCACCCATTTGTTTAGCACTTTGTATATTAAATTCACATCCAGCATATCCATAAATTTCCTTAGTTAAATCACTAAGCCTTCTTTCTAAAGAATCATGTAAATCATCTATTACTTCACTACTAGCCCTAATACCATTTATCTCCATACTCGCTAAAACATTTACTAAAGGCATTTCTATATCATTAAACAAATTAATCATTTCTTCATTAACAAGTTCATTAATATATTTACTTTTAGTTTCATAAATATACTTACTCTTACTAGATAAAATACTATAAAGTTGTTCATTACTTACTATAACACTATCATTCTTAACTATACTATCATAAAAAGGAATATCATATCCACAAGTATTAGCTATATAAGAAATATCATCTTTAATATTATAATTAAGTAAATATGTTGATATCATATTATCAAATTTACAATTATTAAGTACTATACCATATCTTCTTAAAAAACATATACTCTTCTTTAAATCATAAGTACTATCTGCATAACTAAATATATCTTTATTCATAATAACCGCATCTTCACTAAGTATATAAGTATTCTCTCCATCATATATAGATAATCCTACAAACTTAGCAGTATGATAGTTTTCATTACTAACTTCTAAATAGAAAGAAAATGGTTTACTTATATTCAATTTATCATTAACTAGTATATAACTTACTTCTTTTCTAGGATTATTAATCACTTCACTATCTAACTTTTTAAGCATACTAAAAAACTCTAAATCTTTATAAATATTCTTTAACTTAGTTAAATTTCTATCTTTTAATTTAATATCATTAAAACTCATATTAACAGGTACTTCTTTATATATAGTAGCAATTTTTTTACTAAAATAAGCACTTTCTTTTCCTTCAATTAACTTATCTTTAGTTTTCCCTTTAACACTATCTATATTATCATATAAGTTCTCAATAGTATCATATTCATGTAATAAATTAAGTGCAGTCTTTTCACCTATTCCCTTAACCCCAGGAATATTATCTGATGCATCCCCCATAAGTGCCTTTAAATCTATCATTCTAATAGGCTTTAATCCATATGTATCAAAAAATACTTGTTCATTCATTAATATATAATCTTTTTGTTTAAGAAGTTTTACATTTACATCATGACTAATTAACTGAAGTAAATCCTTATCACTACTAACTATAGTTGCATCATACATATCATCTTCATCAGCCATTCTAGCAAATGTACCAATTATATCATCTGCTTCATAATTATCTACTCCTAAACTAACTATTCCCATTGCATCAAGTATATCATAAGCAATTGGAAATTGCTTTAATAAGTCTTTTGGTGTTTCAATTCTTCCAGCTTTATATTCAGCATACTCTTCATGTCTAAAGTTTTTCCCTTTATCAAAAGCCACCACTACATATTCAGGCTTCTCTTCATTCATAATTTTATTAATCATATTAACAAAACCAAATAAAGCATTTGTAGGAAAATCTTTACTATTCTTCATTAAATTTCCACTATAAGCAGTAGCATAATAACTTCTAAATAACAAATTATTTCCATCAATTAATATTGCACGTTTCATATTTCACATCCTCTTTTACTATTGTACCAAAAAATAAGTAACTTAAAAAGATTAAATTACTTATTTCTTAAAAATTAATTAAAATTTGTTATATCAGCATCCACTTAAAGTTTCCAAAATTGTGTATGGATTAGTTGCAAATCCATCTCCTGTACCATATTTGATACAAGATTTGAGAGAAATGACGGGACGCACGGCATCACCAAGGTCCACGAGGGTGTTGCTCAAATACGCACGGTAGGAATACCAGTGACAAACATACGCGTTAGACCCATTCCAGGTAATAGGCGACAAGGACCACCAAGCTGTACTCCCAGTTATACTTCCTCCTGCACTATTTAGATAATACCATGCATATGGAGTGTTTATTGTTTTAAATGCAACTCCACCAGCAAACGCTATTTCATCTGCTGTCATTAACGATATTGGATAATCTAATTTTGCACTTGTATTATCTACGCTGAATGCGTCTCTTATGTCTGTGCAATTATATGATGGATTTGCTTTTGCTCCTTTTGTATCATAATCCATTCTATAGTATGATGCGAAGTTGAACTTTGAACTTGTACTATATGTTTGGCCTGTTCCTAAACTTCTATCATTACAATATACTGCACTTGTACTTAAGTATTTTGTATAGTTTATTAAATTGTTTTTATACCAATTATCTACATATGTTTTTATTGCACTATTTGTTGTATTATTTCTTATTGTATCAAGTGATGTTTCTTCTCCATATTTGTATCCTACATATTTCGGACTATTGTTTGAAGGATTAAATTTACTTTCTCCTATATTACCACTTGTTGTATCTGGACTAGTTCCTGCATATAATAGTTTTATACTTCCGTCATGGTTTGTTCTAATTATTCTCCAGTAAAAGTTAGCAAACTTAACCCAGTTATTTGTTGTATTTCCAGCATAATAATATACTTCTTTTGGTGTACCTCCAGCTATACTTTCTGTTCCTGTAAATAATGTTCCTGTTGTAGTTGCAGTTAAAGGTGTTGCAAAATCATTTGTTCCATTATTATTGTTACTTCTTGTACTTCTTGTTGGATTATCACCCATTATTTGATAACCTAAAGTCCCTTCTTCATATCCTGCATATATGTCTTCTGTTCCCTCAGTTATAAATAGTGTTCCACTTAGTTTCTTACCCATATCATCACTTTGGTCTACACTCTCATCGTTTGCATACTTAAATTCAACTGTATAACTTTGTGTTACTCCTACTGGAATACTAACACTATAAGCTAATATTTTATCTTTTGCTGTATCTGATTTTGGTACATCTTTAAACTCAGTCATATTATATCCACCATTGGTACTAGTTATCTTATATTGTAAGTATCCCTTAGTTACAAAAGTGTTAATGAGGTCTTGTATTACTATATTATATTTGTAAGTTTCATTACTTTTATTTTCTATAGTAAATGTTTTGGTATCACCCCATCCTGGTGTTATACCATTACCTTCAATATTACCATCTGTATCAGTAAATACTATTTTCAAGTCAGCACTACTTACTGAAACATCTTTTCCCTTTCCTATTATTTGTGCTGTAAAGTATGCTAGTGTTACACTTAGTACTACTACTAGTAAACTAGCAACCACTAATATTGTTTGTTTTTTTTGCATAAACTTCTTCCTCCTTTTATTACATAACAAAAAATGGGTAGACTCATTCTATCCATTTTATTTCATGCAAAAAATTATTTACTTTTAAGTTAGTTAGAAGATAATACCCCCCCCCCATTGTACATTATTTTGTACTACAAGAGAAATATAACTTATTTATTTACATAATTATTAGTCATATTGTGTAACCTCCTTCTACCTTAACT
>ERZ779941.219-NODE-219-length-29454-cov-4.131705_pt1 | contig 29454 bp, 27 predicted proteins | sample MGYA00511952_ERZ779941 | MGnify/ENA primary metagenome ERZ779941 (study PRJEB29588, sample SAMEA2142846) | human gut metagenome | biome: human gut; feature: human-associated habitat; material: faeces | place: Denmark | collected 2008/2010 ...
TAAATCCAAAATACTTAGAATCACTTTTTAACGAATGCACTTCTATACTATAGTTAGTCATATCTTTATTATTTTTATAACTAATTATCTTACTCCACTTATCATTTATACCTTTATACCAATCAGATAACATATTATTATACATATCCATACTACCAAATAATTCTATTCCATTTTTATAATCAATATTATTTTCTTCTAAATAATCTTCCTTAAAATCCTTAATAGTTTTACTTGATAAAGTTTCAGTATTGCCTGCACATACTTCTTTAGTACCAAATATATTTGATATTTTCTCTTTTATTTGATCTTTACTAAATGGTTTTGCTATGTAATCTATAAATCCTTCGGACTTATATTTTTCTTCTGAACCAGCTACTGCATCTGCTGTAAGTGCAATAACTGGTGTATCAAAATTAGGTATTTGTTTTAATTCTTTTATACAAGTTTCTCCACTCATAATAGGCATCATTATATCCATAAGAATCACATCATACTTATTTCCATTTGTTATTTTGTCTAAACATTCTTGTCCATTATAACATTCATCTATATTTTTAAACCCAAGTGCTTCTATACTTCTTCTTGCTACTTTTATATTTAATTTGTTATCATCAACAACCAGAATAGATTTATTACTACAATCTACATTCTTAACATTTATTCCTAAATTTAATTTTTGCGTATTTGTTAATTCCTCATTAATTTTACTTATTTTCTGTGGAATAGTAACCATAAATATAGAACCACTTCCATATTGTGATGACACATTTATTTTCCCACCCATAAGTTCAACTAATTTTTTAGTTATTGCAAGTCCTAGTCCTGTACCTTCTGTTGTTGTATTTTTTTCTACATCTAATCGTTCAAATTTAGTAAATAATTTTTTTATATTTTCTTCTTTGATACCAATTCCTGAATCCTGTACAGTAAGTATTATTGTTGATATATTATCTTTATTTATGCATTTTGCACTTACTTTTACAAACCCACTATTTGTATATTTTATAGCATTAGAAACTAGGTTGTTAATAATTTGTTTAATATGTGGTTTATCTCCTATTAATTCATATGGTATATCTGGTGCGATATCTACGCTAAAATCAATTGGTTTATCTTTAATTCTTATCTTATTTACTCTACATAAGGTTTCAAGTTCTGTTTTGAAATCATAAGGTATTTCAATTATTTCTACTTTATTGCTTTCAATCTTATTAATATCCATTATATTACCAACTATTTCAAGAAGTGTATGTGATGCGGATACAATATCACTTAAATCATCTTTAATAGAACTAGGGCAATCTTCTCTTCCTTCTATATCTTCTGATAACCCAACTATTGCATTAAGTGGTGTCCTTATTTCATGACTCATACTACTTAAAAAATCGCTTTTTGCTCTATTTGCTTTTTCTGCGTGTTCTTTTGCCATATTTAATTCACTTATCATTTTTAAATCTGGATTTTCTATTGTGAAATACATAATAATAGTTGTATAAATTAATACTGATGTAAGTAAAAAGTATTGTGGATTTGTGTTTTGAAATATCATTGCCATAATACCAAAAGCTAACATAGTGTATAATGGTATTAGTTTTTTACTTGTTACTTTTTTTATATTAAATAATAGTAATATAATCATTATAAAATCTGATATTCCAGCTGTTAAGTACACAATTACTGATGGTAAACCACTAGGTATTATTAGGTTATCTATTGTTTTAAATTCTAATTTGTTTATTATAATTAGAGTTATTATTAGTAAACCAATTCCTAAGTATATATATAAGAATTTTCTGAATTTTTGTTTTGAAATTTTTAAAAGAATTGTTATAACGTAAAGCAAAAATAACAATATCCATGTTACATATGATATTAATATTAATTTATTTAATATTACATATGTAAATGAAAAATGTTTTAATCCAAATTTTACAGTAAAGTAACATATGATTTCTAAAACTGGTGTAATAAAACTATTTACAAGTAATGCTTGATAAAGATTTGTTTCAACAGTTTTTATATGTTCTTTACCAAAGAAAACAAACATTAATATTATAATGTTTATTAAAGAAATTATTGATATAACTATATTTTGTTCTGACATACTACCACCTACATAAGTATATCACAAAAGGACTATATTTTATAAAATATAATCCTTATTTTTTAATTAAATTTTTTTCTTCTTCATTCAAAACAATTAAATCACTTTTATTATCAATAAATTCTAAGCTTTCTAATTCTAATTGTTTGAAATCTATTTTTGACATACCTGTTAAAGGCAATTCATCTCTAAAAATATATTTTTTTGGAATATTAAATTCTGGAAAACTACTAGAAATTAATTTTTCTATTTGTTCTTTTAGATTTTCTTTTGATATATTTTTACAATTATCAGATAATACAATATGTGCGACTGGAACAGTTTTTTCTTTTTCATCTGGCATTCCAACTATAGAACACTGTGATATTTCTTGCATAGAAACTAATAGGTTTTCTATATTACTTGGAAATAATTTATTACCTGATCTAACAATCATACGTTTTTTTCTTCCAATAACATAAACTCTTCCTGATTTGTCAATATAGCCTAAATCTCCTGTTTCAATCCATCTTTTTCCATCTAAACCAACTTTTATGATTTCATTTGTAGCTCTTTCGTTATTATAATATCCCTTCATCATAGTTGGTGTGGATATTTTTATTTCTCCAATTTGATTTGTTTCTAGTTCATTATCTGAATCTACAATAGCAACATTATTTTTTACGTAAGGAATTCCAACACTTCCAAGTGAATAAGATTTTTCCATAGAATAACATGCTGCTGCAGAAACTTCGGTCATTCCATAACCTTGTTGTAATTTATACTTACATCCTCTATCTTTTAGATATTTATTTATTTCTGTTTCTTTTTCAACAGATAATGAATCACCACCTGAAATTGGTGATTTTAAATTAGATAAATCTGTATTAGAATACTTTTTATCTTTCATCATGTATTCCCATAAAATAGGACCACTTAGAACGTGGTTTGGCTTATATTTTGCCATTAATTTAGGGAAATCTTTTGCTTCAAACTTTGGTACTAATATTGTTTTAAAGCCAAGAACCAATGGATCATGAATCGCATTAACAATTGAATATGCAGAAAATGGTGGCAAAAAATTTAAAAATAAATCTTGTCTTTTTAAATTAAATTCTGAAATTATTTGTGTCATAGCCATTGTATTTAAATTTTCATTTGTTAATGTAACTCCTTTTGGTTCCCCTGTAGTTCCACCTGTATATAAAATAATTACTGGCTCATTAGTAGTAAACTTTTCATCTATTAATCCATTATATTTTTTGCCATTTAATATAAACTCATCCCATGATTTAATATCATTTCTTTTATTTCTTTTAAATTTTGTTAAAAGTTTTATTATTGGTGATGCGGATTGGAATGGAGAAACACTAACAATTTCTTTTATAGTAGTTTCATCTTTTATATCATATATTTTTTCTACAGCCATGTCTAATCCAATAAACATTTTTGATTTTGAATCATTTATTTTTTGTTTTATTTCCTCTTGTTTTAATCTTGGATCTATTGCATTAACACATGCACCTATTCTATTTAAAGCATATAAAATATATACCATTTCAGGTGTTGTTGCCATTGCCATAGTAACAATATCGCCTTTTTTAATGCCTAATTCTTTAAATGATTTAGCAACCATTTCTATATTTTTAAATAATTCTTTATAAGGTATATTATTACCTAAATATGATAAACAAATATCATCTAAATTATGTTTATTATTCTCATGTACATAGTCATATGCTTTCATTTGTGGTATTTCTTCATCAATAGCAGATTCTGGATAATACTTTAACCATGATTTATCGATTGATGGATAATTTGTTTGTGGTCCATATATTTTTCCTAGTGCAATATCTCTTAAATATTTATCTCTTTCTTTTGTTTCTAATTCGTTTAATGTTTGTAACTTTTGTTTTAATAATTTTAAATCTTTAGTATTCATTTAAAATCCCCCTTTTTTTAGGTCGTATTCTAGCATTTTTATTATGTTTTGTCAAATTTTTAAAAAATGGACAATTTTTTTCTGAAGTGCAACAAAGTTACATTGAAAAGGACATATAAAAATATTACACTTATTATAAGTAAAATAAAGAAAGGTGTAATATATATATGTCTAGAGAAAATTATAAAGAGAAGAATAAAAAAATAAATAGTGGACAATTTATACAAGAAAATACTGCATTTTTAGACAATAAGGAGGAATTAAATATGCTACATAGTCGTGAACTTAAAAAGAAAATTTGTGAAAATATTTGTATTAATTATTTTTCAACATTGAAAACTGCTAATGAATATAATATTCCTATTAAAACATTAGAAAAATGGATTACTTCTTACAATAAAAATCCTCACTGTTTTGACCCTGTCACTGAAATAGTTTATGATTTTAATCCTGTTAATAATGACAATGATATTAATTATGACGACCTTAACAAAGATGAACTTAAAAATATTATTATGAAAAAGGATATTGAGATTGCTAGATAAAAAAAAGCTTACACTGTGAAAGGAGGTGGTACGAAAAAAAAGGTATTCGTTACTTTCTCCAAAAAGAATATGAAGTAATTTTGGAATTATCTAATAAATATTCTATCAATGCTTTGTGTAAAGAAATGAGTATTAACCGTTCTGCTTTTTATAAATGGTTAGGTAGAAGAAACAATCCTTCTCAAAGAGAATTAAGTAGATCTTATGCTTGCAGAGAATTTGAGAAATATCATAAGAGATATCCTTCTCATGGCTATCGCTGGTTAAATGCTAAAATTAGATTAGATAACGGTACCGTTTACTCTGATAATTATGCTCACAAAATATGTAAATTTCTTAATATTAAATCTGCTTCTAAACATTTTAAAAGGTTTGGTAAAAAGTAAATCGTGAGCTTAAAAACTTTCTTAATTACATTTTAGCTGAATTAAATCCTTTAAGGTCTTTTCAGCTTATTGTTACTGATATGACTGCTTTTTTGGCAAATAAACATTATTATGAACTTACACTTTATATTGACTTATTTAATAACGAAATAGATGCTTACTATTTATCAAATAAAAAAGGCAATCCTGATGCTTATCTTATTGGTATGTCTAAACTTATTGAAGAAAAAAATAAAAAGTACACAGACCTTGAAATGATCATCCACTCAGACCAAGGTTCCATGTACTGTTCCAAAAGATTCAATGAATCTTTATATTTATATAATATCATACATTCTGTTTCTAAGCCAGGTTCTCCAACTGAAAATGGTGCTATGGAAGCTATTAACGGTTGAATAAGAATTGTTTACCATATATTCTTTGTAGTGTTAAAAAGTAAGTTCCAAATACATCAGCATCTTTCCTCATATTTGTAAAGAATAGAGTTTTTTTTGATTTAATGAAGGGCTTTAATAAAGCTTCGATGTGAAATTATTAAATTTGTTTTATTTGAATACTCTCATATTATGAGAACTATCATTTAGTTTATAATCAATTAAATCAAAGTTTATTGGTTTACCTTTGTAATCATTTGCAGTCTTTCTTGTTCTTTTTTTGGCGAATAAAAAAGAGTTTAAACCTCTTGTATTACTGTAATAATCATTGGTTTACACTCTGTTTCATAATATAAGTATTTACCTACTTCTTCTCTTATAGCATTTTTAATTTTATTAAATTCTACATAATTGTTATTTGTATTTTCAATTATTTTTTCTAATGATATTCTTTCTATCTCTTTGATAAGATCTGCACTGTCTTTTACATAAACAAATCCTCTTGTAAGTATAACTGGACCTGCTAATACTTTTTTTGTTTTCTTATCAAGAGTTGCACATACTATTACAATACCATTATCACTTAACATTTCTCTATCTTTAAGTACTAATTCTCCTATGTCTTCGCTTGATGTACCATCTATCATTATTTCATCAACGTTTATATGTTCGAAATTATCTACTAATTTTCCATCTTGGAACTGTACTACATCACCATTTTGTTTTAATAGTATTTTTTCTTTTGGTATTCCTATCTTGCCTGCTACATTTGCATTTGCTACTTGATGGCGATATTCACCCATTACTGGAAAATAATATTCTGGACTTATTAAATCTAGCATAAGCATTAAATCTTCACTTGATGCGTGGTAAGTAATTTTTTCTTTTGATAAAGTTACTACTTCTGCTCCTGTTCTTGATATGCTATCAAATATTCTAACTGCACTTCTTTCTACTGAATCAGTAATAGAATCCAGGAAAAATACTGTATCAGTATTTTTTATTTTTACGTATTTGTCATATCCATTAAGAATTCTATCTAAGTTAGAAAACGGTCTTTCATTATCTGATGAGGTAAGTATTACAACATCTTTGTCATCTAGATTTGATAAATCTCCTATTTTTTCTCTTTCTATAAATAAATAGTTATTATCTAATAAATATTTAATGGTACCTTGTAAAGTTTTTCCCATTATAACAATTTTTCTTACGCTTTTACTTAATGCATCAAATAGTTCTTGTATACGACATATATTGTTAGAAAATATATTAAATATTATTCTTCCTTCTCTTCTTATCATAGTTTCGCTTATTAAAGGCAATATTCTATGATTAGGACTTGTAAAGCCCTTTTTATCTGCATATAATGATTCACTCATTAGGCATAATACACCTTGTTTTCCTACATATGCAAGTTTACCTATATCCGTTTTAAAACTACCTCTCATAGTAGGATCAAATATAAAACTTCCTGTATATACAATCGCTCCATCACTTGTGTTTATTACATATCCAACATTGTCAGGAAGTGAATGTGTAATTGCTATTGGAAATATACTGACATTTCCAAAGTTTATTTTTTTATGTGGAGAAATTTCTATTAGGTTATTTGCAACTACATTGTGATCATTAAGTAATCTTTTAATAAAATCAATTGTAAATTTTGTACCATATATTTTTATATTTGGCAATTCACTTACTATATCACCTAAAGCCCCTATTTGTTCAGAGTGTGGGTGAGTTATAAATATTCCTCTTACTCTTTTTATATTATTTTTTATATAACTATAATCAGGTATTATATAGTCAACACCTAAAAACTTATCATCTGCATATTTAAGTCCTGCTTCAAAAACGAAAATGTCTTCATCAACTTCAACAACGTACATGTTTTTTGAATTTTCATTTAATCCGCCCAAACTAAAAATTTTAATTTTACTCATTTTATAACCTTCTTTCCAAATTAAAAAGACAATGCGTAAGCATTATAGCAAAAAAAAAGATAAAAATCAATTGTAGTAATATTTATGTTTAATATATGGGTGTAAAAAAGTTGTAAATTATAAAAAATAAAAGATTGATTATTCAATCTTCATTTCTGCTATTTACAAGCTTTTTCATTTAAAAGTTCATCTAGGAATACTATCTTATAACCCTTTGATAATATATAATTAGAGATACTTTTTATATTATTTATATTGTTTTTATCAAAATATATTATACTTCCATTTGTTATTAATGATTTAATATTGTATAAATTAGAATGCATTACTATTAAGTTTGGATTTATCGTATGCATTTTATTTCTTGCACATATCATTAAATTATTATCGTTTTTGTTTTTATTTATACAGTATTTTGATTCATTATAGTTATCTTCTATTATGTCATTCATCCATTCAATAGTTATATCATCGTAATTGTTATTAACTCCTCCGTTATATATATGAATATAAGTTTTTTCTATTTTAATTGGTCCATTTTTTAGCATTTCACTATCTAGGAACATATTTATTTTTATTTTGTTATCATTTGCCATAGTAACTACTTCATCTATTTTTTCATCTATGTTTACAATTATTGAAACTTCTCTTTTTGTATCATTTCCATTTGTTATATATTTATTATATACATTACTAATTGTTATTTCTGGTATTAAATCTTTATATTTAAGCATTTTATCAGTATATTCGTTTATTTTTTTCATATTTTGGTAACTTTTATTTATATCAACTTCGCAACCATTTACACCAGGAGTAATTGTATCATTTTCTATTTTTGCATTAACACTTTCTATTTTATATGCATTTTTATTTTTCATAATACTTTTCATTATTGGATCTTCTTTTTTTATTATATTTGTTGCTGAATTTGTATAAATTAAACTTAATGCAAAAAGAATTAACATTAAAATATATTCTATTTTCTTTTTCATCAAACCACCTAATAAATTATATTTTATTTGTATAAAAAAAATTCTAAATCATTTAGAATCTTTTTCATATAATCCAAGTAATTTCTTGTATATACCTGGTTCAATTATATCAATTGTGTTTAAAGATAACTCTAATGCTTTTTTATATTCACCTTTTATGAATAATAATTCTGCTTTATTAAGTCCATCGTCAACATATTGTTTTTTTGCTCTATATCTATTTCCATACATTATTGCATTTTCTGCTAATATTGCTGTTTTAACTAATTCATTTGATGTATTATGCAATTTAAATACTAAATCACGTGCTGTATCTACTCTTGTATTTAATATATCTATATTTATTGGTTTTTTATCTAATTCTTTTGTTACTTCTCTTAATGCTTCAATAGCTTCTTTTAATTCAATAAAATATATGTTAGGTATTATTGGAAGTTTATATTCTCTCATTTTAGATTTTGAACTTTCTAATAAGTTTTCCATATCAGTAAGTTGTTCTCTTGCTCTTTTTTCATCTTCTTGCATATTTCCTATTGATTGCATATAATTATCTAGTTTTTCTTCTACACTGGATAATTTGATAATAAGTAATTCTAATTCCTTATTTAATCTTGTATATGGGAAACTAGATGTTTTAGTCGTATCATATAGTTTATTAAAATCTTCATCTAAAGATAGTAACTCACTACTTAATTCATCTAATGAACTAAGTTGTTCTTCTGATAATTTATAATTATATTTAGCATCTACTACTCTCCCATATAATTTATTCATTACATCATTTATTTTATTTACTTTTGATTTGAATATTGTTATTGAATCTTCATATTCTTTTCTTGCTAATTTTTCTCTTTCGAAATCTGTAAATACTGAATCAGTATATTCTAACATTGTTTTTAGTTCAAATAGTACATCTTCTAAATTCAATACTCTTATTCTTGACATTATATCTTGTATCTTTTTATCTATTTCTTCCATATTATACTCAATATTTAGATAATCTAATTGATAACCATTTTTAACCATGTTTTCATATGAACTTTTTAATTCTGCAATCCTTTTTGGAATAATTGTAAGTGCAAGTGCAAGTGCACCTGGTATTTCATCTACAATTGTTTCTAAATGTTTAATAAGTGTATCTATTATATCTACTATTTTGTTTGCTTCTACATAATCTTGTTTTTCCATAAATACTTCAAAATCTTGAAACATTTTTTCTATATTTTCTATCTGCAATTCAACTGGTTTAGTTACTGGTTCAAAAGTATCTTTAGTTGTTTCAAATATGTGTATTATATCTCTAAATTTTGTTTTTAAATCTGTTATCATTATACGATTTCTCTCTTCACTAAGAGTTATTTCTTTTATTTCTTTTAATAATCTTGCTTTTAATTCTTTTGCTTCGTATAATTTAATTTCTATATTTGTTTTTTTACTTAGATAATCTTTAAAATCTTTTTGTTCTAAGAACAAATCTGCTTCTAATATCATATCATTAACATCTATTGTCATTTTTTCTTTTATGTCATCTATTTCTTTTTTCCAAAGTATATATTTTTCTTTTATAGATTTTGTTTTAGTTAAACTCTCTACTTTGGATAATTCCGTCATTATAGGAGCGTCTATTATTTCATTTTTTTCAACATCTAAATTATCTAATTCGCCTTTATATTTCTTTTTACTTGCATATTGTATTAAATTAAGTACTAATATTATTAATAGAATGGCTAGAATATAATAAGTAACAATTAACAATATAATATCGTTCATAGAAATTCCTCCTATTATAAATACTATATACATTTTACCACATATTCTGACATTTTAGAACTAAATCTTGACTAAAATCATATTAAATATTATAATACATATGCTTTAAACATTTTAGCAGCATTATAATTAAGTTTGTAATGTGTTTGTTTTTTATATATTAGTAACTAGCTGCTTAGTGAAAATAGTAATAAACACCCTATGAACTGAGATTATAATCTCTTGTTTAAGTAAACAAAAGAAAGGAGAAATGTTATGTCAAGGTATACTGGACCAGCTTATAAAAGAAGTCGTCGTGTTGGTATTTCAACTTTAGAAAATGGTAAAGAATTAGTTAAGAAACCATATGGACCTGGACAACATGGAAATGGTAGAAAAGGAAAATTATCTAACTATGGTGTTCAATTAGTTGAAAAACAAAAGATTAGATTTATTTATGGAATAAGTGAAAAGCAATTAAAGAAAACTTTTGAAAGAGCTGCAAAATTAAAAGGTATTCATGGTGAGAATATCCTTAAGTTACTAGAAAGCAGACTTGATAATATAGTTTATCGTATGGGTCTTGCTAGTACAAGAAGTGGTGCTAGACAATTTGTAAATCATGGTCACGTAAGTGTTAATGGTAGAAAAGTTGATATCCCATCTTATCAAGTTAAACCAGGTGATGTAGTTGCTGTTAGAGAAAACTCTAAAGATCATAAGGCAATGAAAGAATCATTAGAAAAAGTAACTAAGACAGTTGATTATGTTTCATTTGATAAGAATAAACTTGAAGGTACTTATATAAGATTACCTGAAAGAAGTGAATTATCAAGTGATGTTAATGAATCACTTGTTGTTGAGTTCTATAATAAGTAGTAAAAGAATGCATTTTATATAATGAAATGCACTCTTTTTTTATGATTCAATTTGTAACTTATATGGATCAGTATTTGTACCAGTTCCACTTTCTATTATGACATTGTTTTTTAAATAGATTGAAGGATAAACAGAATACAAATCGCTTGCTTTGCCATAATCAACATTCCCATTATCCAGAACAAGCAGAACAGAATGAGCATAAGCTGGGTGAGCAATGGGTGATAAATACCACATAGTGCTACTTCTATACATCCAATTATTATTTTTACATATATAATTATTTGAACTATCTTGTGCTTTCATATTTGTTTCACATACACTTTCACTACTCGCATATGCATAGTCTGTTACATATGGCAAACCAATATATCCAGTCCATTCGGCTTTTCTTGTTACTATGTCATCACAATACGTTCCACTAGAGCACATCTTTCCATTTAATGTTCCTCTTTCTGCTTTATAAAATGCAACTGGATTTGTTCTTAGTTTCCATTCTATTCCTCCTGTATTCCACAAATGATTATCTATTAATGTTTTTGCAATATCATCTAATGTATTTGTTGGGCATGTTTTTTCCACATTAAATCGACTATAACATTTTATAGTAGTATCCCCTCCATAGTATCTCTTATTTAAATATATTTGTAAATTTGCTCCCACATAATTATTACCATCTGCGTCTGTACTTTCTCCCCATTGATTTATTCCAAATCCACTATTTATTGTTGAATCAGATGAATCCCATGATATGTTTCCTAGTTTCTCATTTCTTATTAGTTTTACATTATTACCAAATACTCCTATTATTCTCCATAATTCATTATTAAACTTTACATAATTTTTTGGATTACTTCCATAATATCTTATGTTTTCATCTTCTGTATTATCTTTCTTTAAGTCGTTTGCAATCCTTAAAACTTCATCATTATATATATTTTCTATAAATGTTTTTGCCTCTCCATATTCTGGTAATTCTAATTGGATTACTTCCGCTGATATGCTTGTTCCATTTATAACTGCCAATTCATCAAATTTTCCTTTTCCTACTATACTTACTTTTGCTATTCCATTCTCATCAAAGACAATACTACATTTGTTATAATCTTCTTTATTTAATTTTGATACACTATCACATGTTATTTCATTTTCTTCTCCAAATGCTTCATTCTCTGTATATTTCTTTTCTGCACTATCTGCTATTAACTTTACTGCATTTTTTAATGTATTTATTTTTGATGTTTCTATTACATCTAATATCTTTGGTATTGATATTACTAATATTATTGCTAATATTGCTATAACTGCTAATAATTCTATCAACGTGAATCCACTTTTTTTCATATTTTATCTCCCTATATTTATACTATATATCTATTATACACCCCTCCCTATTATTTGCCAAGAGTACGTATGTGCTTTTTTTGATGAAAAAAAGAGTGATTCAACCACTCTAATATTTTAATATAAAATATTTTTTCTTTCCTTTTCTTATTACAACATATTTGCTATCTATTGTTGTGTTATTGTCTATTATATAATCTAATTCTGTTATTTTATTTCCATTAATTGATATACTGCCCGTTGTTATAAATTCTCTTGCTTCTCTTTTTGATGAACATATTTCGTATTTAACTAGTATATCCACTATATTTAATCTTTCGTTTATATTATAAACAGGGAATCCTTTAAATGCAATTTCTATTTCGTTTGATGTAAGTTCATTTACTTTTCCACTAAATAATACTTGACTTATTTTTTCTGCTTTTTCATATTCTTCTTTTCCGTGCAAATCAGTTATTATTTCTTTTGCTAATGTTTTTTGTGCTAACCTTAGATGTGGATTTTCATTGTGTTTATTCATTAATTCCATTATTTCTTCTGGATTTAGAAATGTAAATATTTTTAAATATGATTCACACATGCTATCTTCTGTATTTATTAGGTATTGGTATAAATCATATGATGATGTTTTGTTTATGTCTAACCATAATGCATTTCCTTCTGATTTGCCAAATTTATTCCCGTGGGAATCAAGTACAAGTGGCATTGTAAATCCATATGCATCTTTTCCTGTTTTTTTCTTAATTAAATCAAGTCCAGTTGTTATATTGCCCCATTGATCGGAACCCTCTGCTTGTAATATACAGTTTTTTTCTTCAAATAAGTGTAGGAAATCATAACCTTGAATTAATGTGTATGAGAATTCTGCATATGTTATACCTGTTTCTAATCTTCTATTTATAATGTCTTTTGCAAGCATATAGTTTACATTTATATATTTACCTACATCTCTTAGGAAATCAATATAATTCATGTCTTTAATCCAATCATAGTTGTTAACTATTTCTGCTTTCCCATCAAATATTTTATCTACTTGTTTTTTTATACCTTCTAAGTTATTTTTTAGGACATCTTTATTCATTATTTCTCTTTCTGCGGTTGGTCTAGGATCTCCTATTAAACCAGTTGCGCCTCCTACTAAAAGTATTGGATGATGTCCATAATTTGATAATCTTTTTGCAGTAAGTAATGATGAGTAATGTCCTAAATGCAAACTATCTGCTGTTGGATCTGTTCCCCAGTAAAATGTAATTTTTTTATCGTTTAGGATATGTTCTAAGTCATCTCCTGCTATATCTTTTATTAAACCTCTCCATTTTAATTCTTCAAATAATTTCATAATTCCTCCTAGTAATTATCGTCTGATAATCTTTTTTCTACTATTTCTTGTTTTTTATAGCATGCATCTTTTATTTCTTCTTCAGTTATATTTAGTAGTGTTGATATGTATATTAAATTTGAAAACACTTTTTTTACGCTTAATGTATCTTTATTCATTATATTAGATGCATCTTTAAATAGTTCATTAAATATTTCTAATATGTTACTTGTTTTTGAATGTTCGACTAACTCTAAATTTATATTTAAATAATTAAACATCGATAGTGTCATTATTAATGCATCTGCATATTCTTCTTTTAGTTTATCTTTATCGGGATTTTTTATAGACCAATATTTGAAACATTTTGTTTCGTTTAAAAACTCTGCTATTTCAGTTATTAAACTAAGACAGTTTTTTTCGAAGTAATTTGGTTCGTTATCTTCGTATTTTTTTATAAATATTTCGTCTATTTTTGTATTTCTTTTCAATATATCTTCCCACATATTAACAACTCCTATAAAAAATAAAAAATCTATAATCTAAGGGTTCATTTGAACGGTACCACCTTAGTTCATAGATTCTATGCACTTTTAATCTTTAACCCGATTAGGGATTGATAAGTATTTCATTTAATAATTTGTTTAGTTTCCATCCCCACTAAATCTCTATATTTCAAATTATTAAACTACTAATAATCTCAATTTAAGTATAGTATATTATCTTTTGTTATAAATGTCAAACTATATTTATAGTTAATGAAAGTGTATTATTATCATATTTTAAGTTAACTATATAATTTTCTTTTACAAATGCTTCTCCATTAAATGTAAAGCCATTTTGTTCAAGTAATGATATGTAACTGTTGTATGCTGTTTCTTTTATATTTGTTAATTCATACATTACGTGTTTATTACTTATTTCCATATAACCTAGTTTTCCTTCTTGTAGAGGTGGTACTATATCACTAAATAGATTTTCTGGTAACACATTTATTGGATTTGGTTTTGGTACTTCTATTATTATGTCTTCTTTTTTTGGTATTTCTTTTGTAGTTTCGGTATTTTTATTTGTATTTCCTGTTTTTATTGTTTCATTATTATTGTTGTTTTGTGATTCTTTTACATCTATTCTTTCAATATTGTTATATTTATTATTTATAGATTCAGTAGAATAATTATAATTATATGCTTCAGTACCTGTTTTTATTGTTTCATTATTATTGTTGTTTTGTGGTTCTTTTACATCTATTCTTTCAACACTGTTATATTTATTATTTATAGATTCAGTAGAATAATTATAATTATATACTTCAGTACCTGCTTTTTCCCATTTATAATCTTCATTTGAATAACAATTTTCTAGTATTTTAGTGTAATCTGTTTCGTGATTATTTATTGCATATTGTATAAGTTCTTGCTGTTTTCTTGAACCATATCCTGCATTTGTAACTTTATCTCCATCTAAAGATAATACTTTTCCAGATGTTAGATATGCTGCTAATTTGGCTAGTTTTGCCCATTTTTGTACAGTTTCTGCATCTGCAGTTCTTTCTCCATTCCCTTTTAAACGGGAAGTGCTAAAGCATTGTTTAGAAGAACCAGCTTCTATTTTATGATCTTGTGCGTGTCTAGGAGATTCAACTGTTTGTGCAATTCCATATGATCTTGCTAAAACTGCGAATGCCATCATTGATGCAAGCATTTCTTCATCAGTAGCAACTTGTCCATTATTGTTTTTTCCTTCGTAATATCCTTCATAATACATTCTAGCTACTGATTCACCTAATATTACTCCTGCTACATATTCATCTATAGGATAAGAGCCAATTGCATTTTTTGTTTTTTCATCTATTACATTTATCATGATACTATTATCCCACGCTGAATCAAAGTCAATATTGTCAATGTTATCAAGTGCATATCTTAAATCATAATTATAGTTTGTATTAGGTAGTGTTGAAATATTTGTAACTCTATTTGAACCATCATCGTAACCACTATTTAATATATTAATTATAGTTTGTTTATCAAAATTGGCTAAATTTCTCTTGTTATATTGTGCAATTAATTTAGTCATTGTTTCTTCTTTTAAATTTCCAAAATAATTTTTGTATACTTCTGGTGGTATATAGTTATTATCTTGATATTGTGCTCCGCTATCGGATTTACTTGTATTTCTATATAATGCACTCATATCATTAAGTAAGTACCCTTTTTTAGCACATTCTTCGTATGTAAGATATTGTATTCTTGCACAAGCAGATTCTTCTGAAATCCAGTATCCTTTACCTGTATTTTCAAGAATAACTATCATGTGTCTTTCATTGTTCATTATGTCTCCAGAATTACCAGTTTTATAATTTGGCGAACTGCTATTTACTTGAATTCTATCTTCTTGTGTTATTCCATCTACACCTCTTTTATATTTTTTTGCTGCTCTATATCTACTATTATCTCCAGTAATTCCTACACATCTACATAACCAATCGTAATAGTTATTACAGTCTAATGTTCCAAGCATATTGTTACTATTTCCTAGATAGAATCCATGGTTTTCTTTGCTATCATAATTTCCACCTAAATTATAATCAAGTGCTAAACCAAACATTGCTAAAAGACCAGTAAAGGAATATGCCATATAAGCAACACCTTTACCAGTATACATTAAATCTTCATCTACTAGTTTTTCTATGAATGCCTCGTTTAGTTTATTTAAATATTCTTCATTCATTCCTGCTTCTTTTAAAGCTTCATATGGATTTTGTATTTCTTTTAGTTGCGTATAGTATCTGTTACCATTAATAGCTACTAAGGCCTTCATATAGGAATCTGACATATTTACTAAATCTTTACATGTCACTTCTCCATTTAGTATCCAACTTTTTAGTTTTGATTTGAAATCACCATTTGAAATTAATACAATAAATTCCCATTCGTTTATTACTTTTGGAATATTATAAATTCTATCTAATTCATTATTAAGATTATTTAAATAGCTTGAGATATTATTATTTATATTAATATAAGATAATAAATTATTTATAGAAGATATGTTTTCTTTTATTTCGTTTGCATAAGATATTGCACTATTAATACAATTTTTTGAATCATTTATGGCAATCTCATTATATATAAATTTGTTATTCATACTATCACCCGCTACATTCTTATACATTTGTAGTTTTTTGTAATTGTGTTATTTCATTTTTCCAAGTAGCAATATTTTTTTGCAATTCTTGTATTCTTGTATCAATAGATGGATTAATTTCCTCTATATTTGCTTTAGCATTCTTTATATTATTTGAAATTTCAGATATTGATCCATCGTCTGCTGATTTGCCATCAATTATTAAACCATCGCTTATCGAACTAGAAGCTTCTTCTAACTTGCCTGTACAATAAATAATGTTATCCGACAACTCAGATATTGCTGTTTTTAATGAATTACACTTTTCTATTTCGTTATTTGCTCTTTGAATGTCAGCATTTAGTTCACTAATAGTTGTCATAAATACCTCCTACATATTACTTTTCTTCTAACTTATTTAATACCTCTCTTGTTACATTAGCAAGTTCTCTTTTTACTGTTTTTGCAGCATTTTCAATTACTGGTTGTGATGCTTTTTTTGCCATTTCTACAAGTTCTTCTGCTTTTACTTTTAATAAATCACATTTTTCTTTGGCTATACTTAAAACTTTTTCTTTATCTAAACTTCTAAGTTCTGCTTCTATTTCATTTAATTTATTTGATATATTTTCTTTTATTTCATTAGCATCTAATTTTCTTACTTTATCCCATAAGTTAGATATTTGATTAGCAAGTTCCTTTCTTGTTTCACTACCACTTTTAGGAGCAAATAAAAATCCTAATCCTAGTCCAACTAGTGCTCCTCCTAAGAAACTAAATGTTTTTCCTTTTTTACTCATAATCTTCTTCCTCCTCTTTTTTATTATATTTTCTCTTTCCAATCTTTAGTACAAAATTAGTTATGCCATCAACTATTCTATTGGTTGCATAAGAAATTTTATCTGTACAAAAATCAATTACATTAAAAACTCCATTTAAAGACTTTACTTTGTTATCTACATCATCAACTATTTTATCTACTTTTCCTAATATTTTTATAAGTTTTACACATAGTACTATTAAAGTTATAAGTAAAGCAATTGCAGCAACATAAAGCAACAACGGAAGAATTAATTTTGATATTTCTAAAAAACTCATTCTTTTTCATCTCCTTCTTCATCTTTATACATACTATCAACTAAAGAATAAAAATCATCGTTTGTATCTTTTAGTAAGTCATCTATTGACTTTATTTTTTCGTCTACTTGATTAGATAATTCTTCATTATTAAAATCATCTTCTTTTAATTTATCTTTGAATAAATCTATTATTTCATCTGATTCTTTTTGATTTTCTTTATTTTTTTCTTCTCTTGTTGTAGCTTGATTACCATATGCTTTTTTTATAACATAATCTATATCAACCTTATCTTCACTATCTGTAAGAAGTCCATCTTTAGAACTGATTTCATCCTTCGTATAATTTTTATCCAATACTCCATATACTGGAGAAATAACTGGGGAAGGTTTAAATGTTTTCTTTTGCGGTTTTACTTCTCTTTTTATCTCTGGTTCATATTTAGTATTTTCTCTTTCTAACACATTTATACTTTTACTCTTTTTTCTTTCTTCTTTGAAATCATCTTCTTCAAATATAATAGGAAATTTAAATTTTTGATTAGTTTCAATTAAATCTCTATCACTAACTACATCTTCTTTTGTTATTTGCGGAATTTCTTTTACAACTTCTTCCTTTTTTGTTTCTTCTTTTACTTCTATTTTCTTTGGAATACTTTTATATGATTCCTCTGATTCAATTTCTTCTTCCTCTATAAAAATATTTTTTAACTTATCAAAAAGTCCCATAATAATCCACCTTTCTTATTCAACTTGTTTACCGATATTTCCTTCGGTATTTTTTTCATCTACATATTCATCGTACTTATTTATGTAATCTATAAAATTTCCTTCTTTTTTTGGAACATAGAAATCAAATGTTTCTTCTTTAAGTTTTCCTCTATCATCACCTATTGCATAGTTTGTAATTGAATCGTTAAACTTAATTGAATTAAGTATGTAACAAATATTTACAATTGAATTTTTTAAGTTTTCCTCGCTTGCATATGTTTCTATGCTGGCATAGTTATAATAAACATATATTAAATATTTATCATTTTCTTTTTTTATATTTGCATATCCTGTTTTGTTATTATAATCAAAGCTTTTAGAGAAATATAGTGAATCATCTAATTCATAATCTATATTATTTTTATAGAAGTAACCAACCGCATCAATATATAAATAATAATAATTTCCATTTGAATATAGTTCTTCATTGTATTCTTTACTTTTTACTACTTTTACACCTCTAGGTAAATAATATTTGTAGCCATTAGTTGAGTGATTGGCTAAATTAGTATTATTGGCTAAAAATGTATCAAATAATTTGTTTATATCCATTTCATTATATTTACTCTTGTATTCACATCCACATAGGGTAAGGATAAAGAGTAAAAGTATCAAAACTTTTTTCATAAGTTCACCTACTCTTCTACATTATATCACGATAAGAAAAAAATATCTATAAAAAGATATTTTTAAATTTACAATTATTAACTTTGATTTAAATTATCCCAAAGGATTTATTTTAACATTAGTGTTTGCTGCGCTCCAGCATTGTTTCCATTCATCTCCGCCTACCCAGCCAGTAATAACTGAAACTACTAAAACTAATAGGAACACTGCTACTGCTGCAATTGCTCTTTTAACTAAAATACTTGTAGCCGCTTTGATTTCTTTTTCATCTCCAGCCATAACTGCTTTACCTAAATCAATAGTTCCAAATATTATTAATAGAACTGGTATACCAATTTGCATAATTTTTAGTACAGTTTTTAAAATTCCAATTATACTAAGTAGTTCTGAATTCTCACATAAACTCATAGTTCTTCCTCCTTTATAACAATTTAATTTTATAATATATGTTTATAATTGTCAACTTCTACGTTTAAATATACCAAATAATTTGTTATTATTAGACATTTCTCTTGGTTCTACTCTTTGTTTAAGAAAGCCCAATTTTACTAAGAAATTATCAAGTATTTCACTTGGATATCTGTCATTTAAAGGAGGAATGGAATAAAATATTTTAATTCCTGACTCCATCTCAAATTCTCTAATATCTTTTTCAGATAATAAGCTTTTATTTAAAATGACCTTTTTACTTAAAAGAGTTGGTAATTTTTCTCTATTCCTTGATACGAATTTATTCATTTTTATAATTGATGGTTCAATTAAATATAGAACTTCATTGCATGCTTTTTCTTGATCAGATTTATTTAAATCAATTAAAACAATATCTACATTTCCATTTAATTTTAATAATTCTTTTCCCAAATCTTCACTAGTTGTTGATATCATATCTTTGTCGCTATAAAACAAAAAATCTCGTGAATCAATTTCAATTGCTTTAACTACATAATTATTTTGCAATTGCCTTTTAAGCATAAAAATTAATGATGAACTTCCTGCATTTTCAGTTAGATTTTTAAAGCCAATAACTTTTGTTCTGTTATTTTCTACTCTCATCATAGAAAATGGTTTATCTTCTATTTGGTGCATTGATGCAACATCTTTGTATGAATTAGGATGATTAAGTAAATATATAACACCATCTATATTTTGTGTAAAATTATATATACCCATGGATATGAGTTTTGAAATATATTCACTAGAAGAGGTTTCTGCTGAACCATCAAGTAGAATAATTATTTTACTCGTATCTAAATGTATAGATAAATTTTGTATATTTTTTACATCTTTATAATCTCTGATCGCAGTAATATCCAATATCATTCTTTGGTAAAAAAAGTTTTCAAATATAGAAATAATTTCTTCTACTGAAAACTCTCCTTGAATCTTTTTAATTACATCTATTTGAAGAGAAGACAAAAGATTGTTTGCCTTGTTAGACACGATTACATTCATAAATACACCACCTTACATGCTATAAATAACTTTTGTTTCCCCTGATACTGGAAAATTAGTTAATCTTCCAACTATAGGAAAGTCAAAAGAAACATACGTAGTAACTTTATAATATGTCCCTCTTGTTGATGTCAATTCTTCAATGCAATAACCACCTACGCTTGCAGCGTTTATACAATCTTCTTCAACCATCATGTTGCCATTTGCTTTATAATAACCAACACTAGCAACATATTCTTTTATATGCTCTTCAGCAAGATCATAACCTTCATATGCTTCTATCAGATTTATAATCTGATTTTTTACTCTAAAAGTAATAGAATAATTAACTGCAATTGCCATGAAGCACACATAAATTACTATGAAAAACATTACTAATTTTATTAATAAAGCTCCACCAACTGCCTCTCTCATTCTATCACCTCTTTATTATATTAGGTCTGTTTCAACTACTTCTACATAAGCAGTAGGATCATCACCCATATTATCTGTTGTACTTCCTGTTATTTTTTCTTTGATTGAAGGCCATAAAACCCAAAAGAATGCAAGTACAGCACCTAATGCTAATATTGTGATAAGTGTTAAGTTTAACTCACCTGTAGCAGCTTTCATTTTTTCCCTCCTTTATTTTTATAATTCTATTATAAATCATATATATACATAAATCAATCGTCATTTACATTTTTTTACGAAAATGATTGTATCATTGATATCAAAAGCAATAACATTACTCCTCCACCAACTGCACCCAGCATTATCATTGTCTTGTTTTCCATTACTTGTAATCTTTCTTTATATCTTGTTTCTCTTGCTTTATTTTGAAGTGCTGATACACTTTTTGAGAACATTACAAGTTGTTCGTGCTTATTTTCTTGTGAACCAAGACCTAATCTATATAATAATCTCATCATTCTCATTGAATCATTTACTGGATATTCTTTAGCGAAATCCATATATGGTTCAACAGTTGAATCTCCTTCATTTATTCTTTCTACTAAATTTCTTAAACCAGATCTAAATATTTCAGGTGCACTATCAATACTTTTTGCTAATGCTACTGGTATTGTATAATGCTGTGCTAATACTTCTAGTGTTTTAAGAAAATATGGTAATTGTAAATTTATCTCATGTAAATGTTTTTTGTAATAGGTTTTTAAACTATTGTATGATGATTTGAAAACAACAAATCCAACTACAAATGCAGCTAATACATTTAAAAAAGATAATTGAGTAATAAATAAGAATATAAGAAATACTATTACTATAAATGCATTCTTTGTTCTTTTTTGAAAAAGAACGTTAGGATCTACATCTTCTCCATACTTACTTCTAACTAGAAAATCATAATCTGACTCTTTTAATTTGTCTAAAAATGCAGTATTTTCTTGTATAAATTGTCCACTATTTATTTTTTTATTCTTCTCTAATATATAAAGAATAATTATACCAACTACTAATATCTCCATTATTCAGCACCTACATTCTCATTATAATATTTTTCACCATTTAGTAAGAAATAACTATTAATTATAATAATTGCATGTAATAATATTCTAACTACTGTTTGATCTAATAATTTTAAATACGAATCCATTCCAAGCAGATACTGAATTAACATTACCATCAAGTATAATAGGATTCCATATCTTAAAAATGATTTATGAAATGCAGATCTATCCATTCTATCTCTATAAACACCTTCTACTAGTGCATCTATATCTACAAGCATTGCATCTAGTGTATCTTTAGCATCTAATGAGCCCTCTTGTGTAATTTGATAAAATAATTGATGCATATTTTTTACTATATGATAGTCATATTTTTTATCCATATATTCTATTGATTCTTTTACTGACCCATTTACATAGGACATATCTATCATTTGTTTTACATCACTTAAAACGGGATCTTCTAATACTCCAGATGAATAGACACCTTCTAATGATTTTACAAATGATTCAGTTACAGCAAATTCCATTATTGTATTTGTTGTATATACTTGGATTTGTTCAAAAATAAATTCGCTATATACTCTTTTACATCTTAAGTAAGCTAAATATGGAATAACTAATACTGCTACTACTACATAAAAAATACTTATTATTATGCTGTAAAAATATAAATATGAAACTATAAACGCAGCACCTGCAAACATTATTACTTGCACTGTATATTGTTTTGGGGTATATTCCATGCCGAGTTCTTTTACTTTCTCTCTTATTTTTTTAAATGAGTAGGGTGCAAATTTATCATATGCTTCTCCTACTTTTCCAACTATAAACTTATATGTAATAGCACCTGTATTTTTTCTATAAATTACTATAAATAGAGCAATAATGAGTATTAGTAAAAATTCCATAGTATACCTCCTTTATTATATCTCTAGTATTTCTTCACTTAATTTTGATTTCACATTTGGTGTACTTGTAACATCTTCCTCTTGTTTTACTATAACATCTTTAGGAAGGATTACACCCTGTGCTGATAAATAATCCAATAGATATCTAGTTGGATTTGCATAATAAACTTGTCCAGTTGGTGTTTTTTTATAAATTATATTACTTTTTGCGTTATTCTCATCATCAACATAAAATTCGCAAACTTCACAAACTTCACGAATAAATCGTTGTGTATTTTTATCTTGGTATCCTCTTATATGAACTCCTATTTGAACATATCTATAAACTGATTTTAAGAATTGATCAATATCAAGGTTAGTTTCAAGCAAACTATACATACGATTTGGTATTGAAGCGGCTTTATCAGCATGTATTGTAGATATTATATAGTGTCCTGATGAAATGGAATTACGCACAGCCATTACCGCTTCTGCACTACGTACTTCTGATAGTAATATCCATTTTGGATTTTGTCTCATGCATGTAACTAATACATCTGAATAAGATGCAATATTATTAGTTTTCATTGCTACTATATCTCTATATGGGAATATTCTATCTAAATGTAGTTCTAGAGTATCCTCGATAGTTATAAGTTTTTCATTTTCTTTAGTGTGTGCTGCTAGATATTTTAAAAACTCTGTTTTACCACTACCTGTTTCACCACTTATAATTATATTGCAATGACCTTCAACACATTTAAGTAGAAAGTCATGTATGGTTTCTGTTATATATTTTTCTTCTATTATTTTTTCTTTTTTTAATCTGATCTTTGCGGGTGTTTTTCTCATTAAAAGTGCAATACCATTTTTTGCTATTGAATCATGTACAAAGTTAAGACGAAGCTCTGCACTTTCTGCATCCAAAAAGGGGTGTGCCATATTGAAAGTTTTACCCATCATATTTGCGCACTGAAAAGCAAGCTTTTCAATTATAGCATTATTAACGTCTTGCAATTCTGGCTTATAAATTCCCTTTGAAAGTGATTTAAGCCATAACTGCCCATTATTACTATATGATACATCAGTAATATCGTCATCATCTAAATATTTTTTTAATGGGCCAAAATCAACATTAGTAAACATCGTATCCATAAAGCCCTCCTTTTTTTCTACTGCTCTTCAGTAGGATTATAAATCGGTGGCAATTCATCTACTGGAACTGTACCTGTATTTAATTCTATGAAGTTTTTAAGTGCTGTACTAGCCAATCTAATAGCGCCTGGTTCAGAACTATATGACTCAGTTGTAGGTACTGGTATTAATTCTGCAGAAATTTCTCTTATATTTGATAGATATGTTGCTTTTCTCAATAATAAATGCATATCTTCAGGCACAGCAAATATTATGATGCTTGGAACTCTTTCTTCATCACTATTTTCAAAAACATGTTTTCCATTTCTATCTTTTACAGCAAGTACTTTAACATTTTCAATTAGTTTACCAACAGTTACCTTGCCATCAGAGTTTAAATATTTAAAATATACATCTATATAGTTATTTGGAAATATTGAATTACCATAAGTACTATTAACGTTTACAGATAAGTTAAATGGCGTATAGCCCTCTGGTATTGTAATAAACGCTGAATCTGGTAATTGTTCAGATGTAACAACTGTTTGTGTGTAAAACAAACTTCCCTCTGGTATTAGTGTATTATAATTAGACCATTTACCTACTATATATTTTATATTTGTGATTGTTGATTTGTTAATCATACTAGGCATAACATCCATGTATCCAATCATATCTTCTGTTATTTTTGTTCTTGGTTGTATTGTTGTTTTTGCGTATGGAACCTTTGTAGGATTAGTAGCTTGTTTTATTCTATAATTATATCCAAAGTATATTATACCAACAATAAGTGCTACTCCTATAATTGTTACTGTATTTTTGTTTTGTAAAAATCTTTTAATTTTGAAACCTAAATTGCCCATTTTATTCCTCCTAGCATACTTTTATTATAAGATAATTATATCATATTTTTATTTTATGTAAACTTAATTTTTATTTTTTGGACGTGAAAAGAGAAAAGTATATTACTTTCTCTTTACAATTGTCGGATTATTTATTATAAATAAACTTTTTTCCATTTCGCTTAAATTAAATGTATCATATGGATAATTACTATTATAATCTCTTACTCTTTTTATAGATCCTCTATCCAAAGATATTTCAAATTTTTGTAATGTTAATAGTGTTTCATATGGTTTAGATATTATTATATTTTCTTTTCCTTGCCAATTAGCAGCTGGTTCTCTATTTGGAAATGGATCATCAATATCTATTTGTCTATAAATAAATGTTGAACTTCCATATTTTTTATAGTTTTCATCTATTGTTGTAGTAGAACTGCCTTGTGGAAATATTAAATTTTTTACTTTGTATGAACAATTTACTGATAATTTCCATTTATCTTTACTCTTATCAATATTATTACCTATTTCATCAGCCGTAAGTGTTAAACTATATCCAGTTTCATCAGTCGCACCAGTTTGTGGATTTGTAAGTTCTTTAAAATCAACAAAGTATCTATCACCTGCATTACAAGTTTTAGTACTTGGAACATTTTTTATTTCTCCTGTATATCTTTCTACATATGTATTTGGCATGGTATATTTTCCATATATTCTTGCTGTTTCAGTCCAATTTGATATTGTTTTTGTAGAACCAGCACATTTTTTTAATGATTCATCATATCCGCATGAAGCGTAATTTACTTCATCAACATTAACATTTGATTCATAATCATTAATTTTTAATGATACATATTTTATTGTTTTAGAACCAGTAGAAGTATCTACCTTTAATTCTACATTTGCATTTAGTTTATATTCATTTTTATAGTCACTATCTTGTTTTGTAAACTCATCGCATTGCTTTTTTAAAGTATAATAATTTACTATTTCATTTGCTTTCGTATCTTTATCTGTTCCAGTGAGTTTTTCATATTCACCTACTAATTTTTTAATTTTTGTTTCATATTCTTGATATTTATAAGTTGCTGTACATTTCCTCTCACCACTATAATAAAGAGGATATCTAAAACTTGTACCTGCTAATACTTTTTTTACTGGATCAATTGAAAAAATAATACTTTCAGTACATTTTATTGTACACACTTCATTTTCAAGTATTTTTTCTTCACTTTCCGTTTTAAAAGTAGTTGTCTTTTTAAAATTAGTATCACATGATAAAGTTCTATCTTGCGTAGTTTGTGTATCATTATTGATTGTACAACTATCTGCATATACAAATGCTGGTAAAATTAAACTTAATAAAATTAATATCTTTTTTCTCATAATATACTTCTCCTTTTTTTATTAGTTATTTTAATATCTACTACTATATAAATAATTAATAATAGAACTCCAAATGCACTAATATATTCGTTATATTTTATTATAAAATCGAATATATTAAATTTATTACCTTCATTTGTTGTTTGCTTAGTTGTTTTTGTAGTTCGTTTTTGTTCAAGTGACTCAATATATTTATTTAACGATTCTTTAAATTGTTCTTCTGTTAATGTAACATTAATATCTTCTTTACATAGAGCATATTCTTTATGACCTATACATAATTCGCTTGTAGAAAACTTATTATAATAAGGTACACGTATACTTCTACTATCTGGTTTATATGTTTTACAATAACTACTATCTATAGCATATATATCTAAATTTAAAATTGTTCCTGGATTTATATCTTCTATTTTATCGTTTTTATAATATTTTTTATTTGTTTTAGTATCAAGAACATACAAATTATCAGATATATTATAAAAATATAAAGTATAAGTAACATTACCATTTTTTTCTACTTTACTTAATCTATAAGTTAATAAAGATGCTTCTTCTCTTAATGATATTTTTAATTCATCAGTGCATCTAGAATCAATAACTTCATGAATTGCTTTTGTTCTTATAGGCAACAATACTACTAACATAATAAGTAATAATATATACTTTTTAATAATATCACATCCTATTCTAAGAGGATTATATCATCATTTTTCTAAATAATCTACCCCTTTAAATGGTTCAGTAAATGATAAGTCATTAAAATTTTGTTGTCTTAATACTTCATAAACCATTATAGCCACTGAATTTGATACGTTCAAAGCCCTTACTTTATCTGTCATTGGTATTCTCATACAGTGTTTTAGATCATCCTTTAATATTTCTTTAGGTATGCCAGTACTTTCTTTACCAAATATTAAATATATGTTTTCTTTATTGTTACTATAATCAAATGAAGTATGTGGTTTTTTTCCATATCTAGTTAAATAATAGTATGTTCCTTTATTCTTATCTTTAAAATCATCCCAATTTTCGTATACCTCATAATTTAAGTTTTCTAAATAATTAACTGCACATCTTCTCATATGATTATCATCAAGTTTAAAACCAAGTGGTTTTATTAAATGTAACTTAGAATTAGTTGCAACACATGTTCTCATAATATTACCAGTATTCTGTGGAATTTCTGGTTCGTATAAAACTATATTTATCATAATCTCACCTCTATCATTATACAACAAAAGAAGAAAAATTACTTTTCTTCTTTCTTAAAAATCCAAAATATTAATGCAGAAAATACTACAACTAGTACAATAGATACGATTTTTACAAATGTTTTATTATTATCAATATCATAATCATTTACAGATGTTTTTACATCCTCAAATTTTGTTAATAATTCTTCATCGATTGAATCCTTAATTTCTGGATTGTTATCTAATAAATCTTGAATTTTTTCAATTAATTCCTTATTAGTTTCATAATTATTATTATTTATTTTTTCATCTAATTCTAAAATAAGATTTTTAACTTCTTCAGTTACCCTAGTTAAAGTATTTTCTTTATTTTGAACATTTAATTTAGTTTGATTAACTATTTTACCATCTTGTTCACCTATTAAAGATAATGTAACTTCTTCATTAGTAGTATTATTTACCTTTAATTTAATTTCACCATCAGAGTTTTTAGTTACTTTATCAGATACAAATTCTACTGTAACTCCCTTTTTTAATCCAGTTACACTCCATGTGATGTTTAGATTTGATGCATCTCTTGGATTAATTGAATATTTTATATTTATCTCTTCATTATATCCAATTTTTTCATTTACCTCTACCTTAACATTTTCAATATTTACATTTTTTACATCTACATTTGTAGTTGCATTAACCCCTATTGCTATAAATAATAGCATAATTCCAAATAATATTTTTCTCATAAAACCTCCCTAAATAATTTTGTACCTATATTATAATTATGGTTTTTCTAAAGTCAATCAAAAACACATAAAATAAAGAATCTTTTGTGTTATGTGTTATTCTATGCATAAAATATAGTTTACAAAGTTTATACATTTATTTTCAATTTAAAAAAAGCACTAGTAAAATATACTAGTACTTATCAATTTACAAAGGTTTTATAACCACTTTTATTAGGCACCTGCTTTTAGAATGTATGGATCACTTTCACTTCCATTGCCACTTTCTATTATAACATTAGATTTTAAATAGATTGAAGGGAAAACAGAATTGAACATAATACCCTCGCTGTCGCAACGAGTATTGCCACCACCGCTAACAAGCCACATTCTGTTAGCGAAAAAAGTATCATCAGAAGGAGAAAGATACCATTTCCATGTACTTTCTCTTTGCATCCAATTCTTATTAGCACATATCCATTCATTTGTATATGCTTGCATGCTCGTTTCACATATACTTTCACTACTTGCATATGCCCAGTCTGTTATATATGGTAGTGCAATATATCCGGTCCATGTTGTTGTTCTATTTACTGTGTCATTACAATAATCTCCACTTGTACATATTTTTCCATTTACTGTTCCTCTTTCTGCTTTATAAAACTCAACTGTATCTGGTTGCATATTCCATTCTACCGCTCCCGTATTCCATGTATGTCTATCTATTAAACTTTTTGATGTTTCATCTATTGTCCCAGTTGGACATGTTGTTGTTTGATTATTTTTTCCATTATAACATATTACACTTGTTCCTCCATAATACATCTTATTTAGATATACTTGTAAATCTGCTCCTTCATATATATTTCCACTTGTATCTTTACTCTCTCCCCATTGATTTATTCCATATCCACCATTTACACTCGCCTCACTACTATCCCATGACAATTCTCCCAAACTGTCTTTTCTTACTAACTTAACATTATCATCAAATACTCCTATTATTCTCCATAATTCATTATTGAAACTTACATAATTATTTGGATTACTTCCATAATATCTTATATTTGCGTCTACTGTGTTATCTTTCTTTAGTCCTTCTCCATCATAATCATATAAGTTACTTATATACTCTACTGCCTTCATTCCATATGTTGGTTTTGTTATCTCTTTTACTTCTGCATTCTCTTTTGTTCCATTTGTTATTTTTAATCCATCAAATT
>ERZ779941.221-NODE-221-length-29306-cov-4.179447_pt1 | contig 29306 bp, 36 predicted proteins | sample MGYA00511952_ERZ779941 | MGnify/ENA primary metagenome ERZ779941 (study PRJEB29588, sample SAMEA2142846) | human gut metagenome | biome: human gut; feature: human-associated habitat; material: faeces | place: Denmark | collected 2008/2010 ...
TCTCTTTTTAATATACTATTTTTTTATTTGTATCTCCAAAATGGGATTCATATCATTTTTTTCCTATTTTAATTTTAAACTATTTTCAGTATTTTCTTTTCTTAACTGATTAATACTTTTTCTAAGAGTATAATTTAATGTAAATAATTCTTCTGCAGTTAATCTATATTTGTTTAATAACTCTTTTTTCTTTTCTAAAGACATATCTTTTAATATATTTATTTCATTCATATCTACTTTAAATTCTTTGCTTTTACATATAGAATATAAAAATTGAGTAGATAAAATTCTTGTAGAAGTTGCATGAGTTAATATATTACTATGATTTAATAGTGTATCTTCTAGTAATCCACATCTATTTAATATGGAAAGTCTTGCTTTAAAGTCAGCAACATCTGCTAAATAAACTGAACCATTTTTAATTAAATAATATCTTATATCATCTTCATCTTTACCAAGTGCTTTTAAAGTGTCTACTAAATACTTTAATGTATCTTGTACAGTACCTACTCTGATAGTTATATTATATAAGTAAAATTTACTAATCTTATCAATTGAAAATCTATCTAATCCAAACCTTTCTTTAATTTCAATACATTCATTCATTATGGATTCAGCTCTTTCAGGTGTTACTAAACGAGCATTATCAATATTTTTTTTAAATCCCATAATTCTTATCCCCCTTAACTGATTTTAATTATACCATATAAAGTACAATAAGTCAACACTTTGTATAAAATTAATTACATTTATCAAAAGTAATACCTTTTAAGGTACCATTTTTAATGGAATTAATTATATATTTATTTATTCTATCAAAGTCAGGTTCTCCACCAACTTTTGGAAAGTTTTTAAATTTTCCTATTATTTCGTATACTTCATATACTTCATTAATATCAAAATTATCTAATCCAAATGTGCTTTTTAGTATTTCTTTATAGTACTTGTTTAATGTTTCAAGTATATATATACATACTTCATCTAGCGGTAAAACTTCCTCTTTAATAATTGTCATACTTGCTAATTTGAATGCAATTTCTTCACTTTCAAATTTTGGCCATAATACTCCTGGAGTATCAATTAAATCTATTTTATCATTAATTTTAATCATATTTATACTCTTTGTGACTCCTGGCATATTACCAACTGTCTGAACTTTTTTATTCACAAGTTTATTTATTAACGTACTTTTACCAACATTAGATACACCTACTACCATAACTTTTGCTTTCTTTGGAAGCAAACCATTTTTTTTCCTTTTTAAGTTTACTTTTTCCATTAAAATATTAACAGCATCTATTATTTTGTTTTTAACTTTGTTATCGTTTAGTTCACTTAATATAACAGTATAGCCTAGAGTTTCATAATAGTTTTTCCATTTCAAAGTTTCTTCTTTATCACATAAATCATATTTACTGAATACTAATATCTTTTCTTTATTTTTAGTAAATTCGTTTATATCATTCATAAAAGAACTTTTTGGAATTCTAGAGTCTACTACATGCACTACTACATCTACTAAATCTATTCTTTCTTTAATCTGTCTTTTAGTTTTAGCCATATGGCCTGGATACCAGTTGATATTTGTTTTATTTTGTGTTTCTTTTTGATTTTCATTATTTTTCATTTCTTGTCTTTTTTTTCTTTTTTGATACATATCCATTTTAATCACTTCTTTCTATTTTATTTTACCTTAATTAGTATTACAATACAACTCTAATCATAAACGCTAATATAATTGATATAACTAAACCATAAATAGTATTTTTAGGATTCACATATAACACAATGACTGTTCCTATAAAAATCAATAAATCAATTATACTCTTTAAATCAAAATACCATATTCCAATGTGAAATGAAGATATAAACATTACTGAAAGAATTAGACTACTTATTATCATCGATACTTTGTTTTTACCTTTAGCATACCAACAAGCATAGGCTAGCAACGGAGAAATCAATGTAAATCCATACCATATCATCATATACCTCATCGGATTAAAGCCACAAAAGAGTATTGTATATAAATGATAACTAATTGTCATTCCTAAAAAGAAACATAATACATTGACACTTGCTCTTCTTGGGGTTTTACTAAAAACAGATATTGTTATACCAATAAATAGCCATATTCCAAACATAGAAAACACATTTCCAAGATCCAATATTCCTAATATATGTTGCCACCACACAGAATCATCAATACTTAAATTATCTAGCCATTTCGAGAATATTCCTAGTATCACTCCAAATAGAAATATCAAAAAAGTATTTATTATTTTATTTTTAATTTTTAGACTTTTATTAGTAATTCTTATTTTTTTTAAATCATTTCCCATTATTTTTCCTCACAAATTATTATTTTATTTTATCAAAATTTTTTTGCTCTTTTATTTCTAATTTTTTTCTTTCTCTTTCAAGTTCTTTTAAACTCTTTTTAGGTGTTGGCATTTCTTCTGGCATCGTTCCACCAATATCTGCAATTGCCTTTCTAACTTTTTTTCCTACCTCATAATGTACATCTTTTGCTTCTTTCTCACCTTGTACATTATCTTTTAAAAGTTTTTGCTTTGTTTGATTTATTCTAAATAAATTAGCAACTAATTCATCTTCATTCATATTATCTAAAATATCTTCTCTATAGCGTAATTTTTTTCTTTTAAAAATATCATCAGCTGTTTCTCCGTTATATAATCCTTTATATCCAGCATTATGAAATTCAGCCATATTTTTAACTCCAGCAGCTGAAGCAACTTTTTGAAGCGTATAGTTACCTTGCTTTGTTAATTTTCTTTGATAAAATCTTTTTTCATCATCTGATAATGAATCATATTCCTGTTCTGTTATTTCTTGTTTTCTTGTTTGTATAGCAAAATAGGTTTGTCCTAAAGCAACAACTTCTTTACTAGGGTCAGCATTTTGCACTATCAAATAGCATATGTATCTTGATAGTTTATAATCTTGTATATTAGCAGTGGCATTATTATTTCTTTTTGACAACTTGTTGACCTCAACAAGTTGTTCATCTATATTAAAGCCAGAATTTTTACAAGCATCTTTTGCTTTATTTAAAACCTTTAAGAAATTTCTCCAATCTTTATATTCTAAAACTTTTGAAAGTTCCCTAGCATACCAATATTCATTTCCGTATTCATCTATATGTTTAATATTCTCAAAAATATTGTTAGTATATCTATCTCCAATTATCTTCATTACTGCCTCCTTCTTTATCGTTTTATATAAAAGCTTTTCATAAGTCGTTATTTCCAGTTAATTCCCGCCTTAGTTAACCTTTCTTCTTGATTGTTATTCTTCTTTTCGGCTCTGATTTTTCTTTTTTGATACATACCCATTTACTTAATTAATCCACCATTACATTTTAATTCATATATTTTCTTATTATTTTTATATATGGTTTCAATTCCACTAAAACAATTAATATCGCCCATTACATCAAACGTATATTTATATTCCCCATTTATCCATTTTTTTGGTCCTCTTACTGGAATTACGTCTTTATCTTTTCCAACATTCATTAGTGCAGGACGTAATGCCTTATCCATTGTTTCTTCTCCTAATGTTTCATCTAAAGTTACACCATAATAATTCATAGCCCAATAGGTCTTGTCATCAACATAAACAACCTCCTCACCAATAAAATTAGTACCACCAAAATATGTATCGTGGTATACCATTTTATCTTTTTTATATTCATAGTCTTTAGAATTACGTCTCGTGCTTGAAACTTTTTCTACCTTTTCATTAGCATATGTTTGTTTTTTAGCTTCCATTAAAAACTCTTCTATATTAATCATTTTCTTACCTTCTTTCTTTTTTTCTATTAATTCTTTATGATAAAAGAAATTTGTATATTTTATATTATTTTTTTCACAGTACTTTTCTATTTCATTAGAAAGTACACTCCAATAATCACTATTTTTGTTTTCGAATATATCAATGTATTTATAAAATAACCAATTATATTTTTCTTTAATATAATTTAAAATATTATATTTATAACTACCTCTTAAGTTTAGATTTTCAAACCAAAACTCATCAACATAATCTCTTGAAATTTCTATTATTTCTTTCCATTCTGTAATATATGGAAAAATAGGCGACATAAACAATACTGTATATATGCCATTTTCATGTAATTTTTTTAATGTATGCAATCTATCTTTTATAGAACTAGCTTTATCCATATCATCTTTAAACGATTCATCTAAAGTATTAATTGATATACAGACTTTTACATTTTTTATTTTTTTTAACAAATCAATATCTCTCAATATTAATTTTGATTTAGTAGAAATAGATAAATTGCAACCAGATTCTACTAATTGTTCTAAAATTGATTTTGTTACAGCATACTTTTCTTCATACTCATTATAACAATCAGTAACTGACGATAAAAAAATATTTTTACCACTTATCATTTTTAAATTGATTTTTTTATCACATTTTTTTATATCAATAAATTCTCCCCAGTTTTCTTGGTGTCTAGTAAATCTTTTCATGAACATTGCATAACAGTATTTACACCCATGAGGACATCCAACATACGGATTTATAACATAATCACTTGCTGGTAAATTTGATTTTGTTAAATAATCTTTTATCTTAATTTCATTTATTTTCATATGCTATTTTATTTTCCCTCCCCATTGGTTATATATAATTTTATTAACTAGCAATTAAAACTAAACTCAGTTAATTATACCATAAAAAAGATAGATTTAATAGTCTATCCTTGATTTCACATTGATATTTTAACATAAATCATATTAAAAATTTTTATTTATCTTTTCTAAACAACTCCATTATTATGTTAGGAATAACTTTTTCTTTAACCATATGTTTATATTCCTTTTCTAAATCTGTTCTTCCACTATATAAAGATTTATTTAAAACAGCATTATCAGAAACACAAAACAAAGCTGTCATGTTTATATTTAAAATATTATTACATTTAAATAAGGCAGATGTTTCCATTTCGATTGTTTTTGCTCCATACTTTATAATAGAGGCAAGATGAATAAATTGAGCAAATATTGTATCAACAGTATAATTTACAACATAATGATATTTTACATTTTCATATTTTTCTACAATTTTTAACAATTTATTTGTATAATCTTTCGATGGTTCTTCTTTCTTTCCAAATTCATCTTCCAAATCAACATTCAAATATCTAGATGCTCCCTCACCACAAATTGAATATTTTGGAATAACTAAATCCCCTATATTAATACTATAATCAAGTGAACCAACCGAACCTATAAATAATAAATTTCTACATTTTGTAACACCTAAACCAAGTGTTTCATCCAAAATAGCAGCTGCTCCAATAAGTTTCAATTCAATAAAAGAAAATTCAAAATCAGCTCCATAAATGTTATATATTTTTTCGTTTATTTTTTTGATTTTAACATCAAAACTAGCAAACATTTCATGTCCCCACCAAGGTGCGATTACAACATTTTCAAGTATATTTTCATAACCATTTCTCTTAATTATATCTTCTTTTGAATTTCCATATTTTAAATGAGAATTTAACAAATCTTCGTATTTCATATAAAACCACCTATAATCATTTCAAATTTTTTTATTATCATAAGTCATATAACTAGTTAACAATTGAATTAAACCTATTATAAAATAAGTTATTGATAAAATATTTAATGGAAGAATAATAAATTGAATAGTAATCCATAACATCAAAGTAAAACCAATTATAGTTCCTAAAATAATTCCTATTTTTTTATTTTTTATAAGTAGGTATGCAGCTATTAAATTAGTTATTCCATTAACTATTAATAAACAAATACCAAAAAATGTATAATTTTTAAATAATATTTCACTAAATGGTAAAACTTTAAAATAAGGTAACATAAACTCCATTTGTAATGTTTCTCCACTTGAAACTAGAATCATATTTAAGTTTCCATAAAGTACTCATAAAGAAACAAATAAACACCAAAACATTAAAAATTTCTTTATTATTTTATACTTCCTATACTTTTTAATTAATGATTTGTTTTTTCTTACTAATGTAATTCGTCAATAAAATAAATAATAAACTAAACAATACAATTACAAATCCATTTTTCAATAATGATTTTATTAAAGTAGGATTAAATGTTTCAATTGTTTTAATAATCTCATTGTTAGAAACATAGTAATAAGTTGGAAAAATATGCGCTATTTTTAAAGCATAATCTGGCATATATTCTACTGGTACAAAACAACCACATAAGAATGATGAACCTAAAGCTACTACATTTATAATTCCTGCTATAGCATTTTTATTTTGAGTAATATTTCCAATTAAATATCCTATACACAAACTTGCAATAGTAAATACAAACGAATTTAAAATATATGCTAAACCATTAGAAGTAAATATTGTGTTTTTAAATAATATAATACTTAATAACATATATAATAGCCATATTCCAAAAATAACAATAGATAGAGTTCCTAGCACAATTCTATCATATTTTTTATAATCAAAACTACTTATAATTGTTCTTTTCTTTACTTTTTCCTCTTTTATACTTGCTAAAATCATACTAATACAATAAACAGAACCTGCTAAAAGAGCATAATTTAAAAAATTAAAATATCTTGTCATACGTTCTAATTTTGATGTTTCTAGTTTCGTTTTTACCTCAACATTTGCATCTAATTTTAGAAGATTATTTACATGATTAATTAACTCTTCATCGCTGTAATAATCTTTATAAATAAGAACTGTTTTTATATATTTTTCAATTAACATTTTAGTATATGCAGAGGCCTCATCACCACTTGCTTTATATTCTAATGTAACATTATTAGAAAGTAAATTTTCTCCAAAATCCTTTGGAATATAAACAACCATATTTATACTTCTATAAAATAATGCATCATCTATATTTTTAGGAGCTAGATTTTTAATTATACAGTGTTTATCCATATAATCTATAAAATCATTAGTTATTAAACTATCATCTTCATTTACAATAGCAATACTTGGTTTTGACTCTAAAAAAGATGTTTCATTATTAGATGTTTGATTAATAAAAGTAATCATAACAAGCATAAATGTATATAAAATAAGCATTCCTTTAAGTTTATTTAATATTTTTAAAATTGTTTTAAATACTATCATATTGTTCCCTCCTTAAACTGAAGAAAGAAATTACTAAACAAATAATTACAAAAATTATTAAATATATTAAATCTCTGAAATATCTGTCTAAAGTGTTGTAATAATAAAGTGAATAAAATCCATCAGTTATTAAATTGTTAGGATTAATAAGATTTACTATAGGAACATTTGTATCGATTACATATTTTAATGTAACTCCTGTCATTCCTGATAACACTGATAAAAACATACTTATAGCAATAATAATACCAGTTTTAGCGCCTTCACTCAATTTAAATACCGACGCTACTAAAACACCAAGTGAGATTCCTGCTAATGAGCCTATCATTGAAAGTAATATGACAAGTAACATGTTATTTCCAAAATCAACTTTAAGTACAAATAATAAAAACAACAAAAGAATTGATAAACCAAGCAAACTCACAATATAACTTCCAATTAAAGAACTTAAAACTATTGTACTTTTTTTGTTAGGAGAAACAGAAATTCTTTTTCCTTTATTACTCATGTTAGCTAAACAATTATTTATAGAAGTTAACCCCAACATTCCTGTATACATACAAGCCATAGCGATTAAAGTATAGTATTCTATTGTCATATAACTTAAATTAGAACTAGATAAAGAATTTAGACTAACTTCTTGACTATTTATTTTAGTTAATATATTATTAACAATTTCAGTAGTATCAAAAGAATAGTTACCATTTGAAGTTTCTTTTTCAATTTCTTTTAAAGATAAATCTTCAACTATTTTTTTATTTTGTTTAATTTCTTGAATGACAAATTTTATAATTGTTTGATTAGAACCATTTTCTTTAATAACAACTTTAACATCATCGCTAATAACCACATATCCTTCGATTTCCGATTCATCTAATAATCTATTTGCTTCTTCTTCATCCACATATTTAAGATTAAATAACCGAGCATCGCCAGTTGATAATTTTTCTAGTGTTTCTTTATATATCTCTTGTTCTTTTGAATTATCATTTGAAACAACAGCAATAGAAAAAACTTTTAACATTTCATCTTTTTCAATATTTGAAAATGCCATATTAAATAATAAGCCTAAAATAATTGGAAAAGCAAAAGTCCAAAATATTAATACTTTATTTTTAAATAATATTTTAATAGTATACTTTAAATTATGAATAAACATTAGTCTCTTAATCCCTTTCCTGTAAGTTTTAAGAAAACATCATTTAAAGTTGGACCAGATGTATAAACTTTTTCCTCTATATTAGCTTGTTTTTTTAATTCTTCACTTGTTCCTTCAGCTATTATTTTTCCTTTATCCAAAATAATTATTCGATTACATAGTATTTCTACTTCTTCCATATAATGCGTTGTATATATAATTGTTGCTCCATTATCTCTTAATTTTTTTATTCCATCTAAAATATTATTTCTACTTTGTGGGTCAACAGCAACAGTTGGCTCATCTAAAAAAATCAATTCTGGTTTATGAGCAATACCACAAGCTATATTAAGTCTTCTAAGTAGACCTCCTGATAATTGGCGAGGTAGGTAATTTTTAAATTCTTTTAATCCAACTAGTTCAATTGCTTCATTAACATATTGTTTTCTAAGATTTTTATTTTTGATATATAAACCACAAAAATAATTAATATTATCATAAACACTTAATTCATCAAATACTGAAACATCTTGAAATATTACTCCTATTTTAGATTTTATATCATAAGAATCCGGCTTCATTTCACTACCAAATATTTTTATACTACCACTTTGTTTTTTTAATAAAGATAATATACAATTAATAGTTGTACTCTTTCCACTACCATTAGGACCTAGTAAACCTAATATTTCTCCTTTATATAAATTAAACGATAAATTGTCAACTGCTTTTTTATTTTTATATTCTTTAGTTAAATTTTTAACTTCAATAACTTTTTCCATAAAATCTACATTTCCTCTTTTCTTTTTAATTTGTTTTTTTAAACATTATCTAATACTTCTCTTTTTATATTTCCTTTTTGAATTTCAAATAATAACATTGAAATATATTGTTCTTCTAATAGTTTTTCAATTTCTTCTTTTGTAAAATTACAAGTATTATTAGCAACTAAATTAGCAATACCATTTACATATAACCACATTTTTAAATGAAAATTTTTAGCCTCTTTTTTTGATAATCCAGTTTGATTAGATATAGTTTCCCATATTTTATTTGACGAACCTTTTAAATCTATAAAACACAAGGCTTGCTCATTTGACTTGCTATTGAATAATATTTTAAATAATATCGGCTCTTCTTTGGCAAACCTAATATAATTTACTCCTATATCTTTATATGCAATTTTATCATAATTACTCTTAAACATAGCGTCATCAAATATTCTTGATATTTCTTTTAATGCATCTTTTCGCATTTCTTCCATATTCGAATAAATATAAAAGATTGGTTGAGTTGAACAATTTAATTTTTTTGCTACACCTCTTGCATTTAAGCTTTCTAGCCCCTCTTTTCTAATGATTTCTACACTAGCTTTTATTATATCTTCTCTATTTATTTTTTTAATTGCTGGCATTAAAAGCCTCCTTTATATAACTATTGTTATTTATAACATATGTTATTATTATATAATGTTTAAACTTTTTTGTAAATAAAAAAGAAAACATTTTAAAATATTTTTTTATAATCACCAATTTCAAGAGCATCAGAACGATAAGCTATTTGCAAAATCATACAAACTATAAATGTAATTGAAACCAATAATATAAATCCTATTAATAAACCACTACCAAAGTCGCCAAAACTACTTGTTTCATTGCCACAAAAAAATGTAGATGATAAATATAATAAGTTACCTAATATAATTAAAGATATTCCTGTTTTTAATTTTTCATAAGAAACTTCCTTATTTATATTTACATTATAACACAATAAAACAGATTTAAACTAATTTAAATCTGTTAAAATTACTATCTACTAAAACCACTACTATAATTGTTTAAGTTAAAACCATTTTGAATAGCAATTTCTATTAATTCATAGTCATTTGCTTGCTCTATTTTAGACAAATCAACAATAGCCATACTATTACCATTAAATAAAGCGGTCCCAAAATAATCAATTAAATCATTTCTTAACTTTTCAACGTTTATTTCCATATAATTACCTAATCAACTTTCTTAATTTTTATTCCTACAACACCATATTTATTTTGTTCTTCAATTGAATAATATTCTTCCATATCGTGATATGACACTAAAGCATCTTTATCATAACCTAAAGATATTTTATCAAAATGTTTATATAGTTCTTCAAAATTAGGATATAAATATAATGCCTCTATTAAAACTGTCATTTTCTTTTCAGTACTAATATTAGTAAACTCAATTAAATCATTAACTCTAAGTTTTCTTCTTTTTTCATCATATAATCTTAACTCAATTTTTTTACTACCATTTTCAATAAGCTCAAATGGTTCATTATTTAATTTCATATTGTGTTTCATAAAATTTCTCCTATTTTTAAATAAAAAGAAGCAAGATTATGCTTCTTTATAATTTCCGGTTGGAACATATTTGTTATTAATTAAATCAGTATCATTTGCTGACTTGCTCCATTTAACATCGCTACCTGCTTCTTTAACTAATGTTCTAGTTCTATAACGATATTTTGTAACAGATTTATAGATTGGGTCACCATTTACATATTCGTAAATTGGTTCTTGTTTTTTAACTTCTACTTTTTCAACTGTTTGGGTTGGAGCTTTCTTTTCAATTACTTTAACACATTTAGTTCCTTCTTTTGTATATCCTGGATAAGATGCACAACTATAACTATAACCGCCTTGTACATAACTACGTGTATAAACATCGTATACTCTTTCAGTTACTGTTTGACATATATTGTTACAATCTAAATGATCATATGAATTAACTAAAGTATAATTAGTAGTTGTAGTACTATATTTAAATGAGTTAGTTACTCTTACAGTACCTGAATATGTCCAATCAGTATAGTATCCACTAGTAGATGTCTTAACTGCATCTTTTACATCTTTAACTTTTTCTGTCTTAGTTCCTTCAACAATTTTGTCTTCATAAGTAATTACTTCCTTATAACCAGTAAGTTTTTTAACTTTGTTATAACCAGTAATTACATTTTCTGTTTTAATTTCTACTTGTGTATATCTATCACTCTTAACTTTAGAAGTTGACCAATCTGACCAATTTGACCAATTTGACCATTCATTTTGCCATGTTTTTCTATATTCATAAATATATTTTTTTGCAACTGGTGTTGGGTCTGGTGTTGGAGTTGGAGTAGGTTCTGGTTTTGTACTTGGTTTTGTAGTAGGTTTTGTTGTACTTGGTTTTGTTGGAGTTGTTTTGTTATTATCTTTAGTACAATCTTTGCAATACTCATAACATCCAATATAAGAAATGATATAATCAGAGTAATCAGAACAAGATAATTGAATTTTCATTTGATATTCATTATCCATTTTAGTTAATTTAACATAAGATTCTGTTAAACTACAAGCATTGTTGTTACTATCTTTCATTTCTAAAACAAGTTTCTTTTCTAACATTTCACCTAATGTTAATGTTACAGAATCACCAACATTTTTTGGCAATCTCTCAGTTGTAAAATATCCTGTTGCTGCTTCACGCATACTATTAACATTATTAGCGAATGCTTGACCATATAATACTTGTAATGAACTAGTTATATCATCCATAGTAACAAATTTGTCTTCCAAATCTTTCTTTGATGGGAATAACCATAACATCACAAATACAAATAATGCCACAAATAATACTTGAATTATAATATCTTTAATTCCAAATGTTTTTCTTTCTTCGTACATAATATACACCCCTTTGATTAATTATTGTTGCTTATTCTATCACTACTTTTAGTAATTGTCAACATAAATTTTAAATTTTTTTAAATTTTTTTAAGTTCAGTTTGACAATAGTACAACCAGCATTATAAATAAATAATTTATAGTCTAAAACATACTTACTTTTACTTAAAATCTCATGAGTTTTATTCTTTAAAATGTATGCTCCAAATCCATGTATTATAACAACAAATTCGTTTTTACATTTTAAATTATCCCTGATAAAATCATTAACCATAACCCCCGCTAAGTCACTTGTTTGTCCGTGTAAATCTAAAGTTGGTAGATTATCTATAAATATAATATCATCTAAATTCATAATTAATTTCCTCTATTTATATTTTATCACAGATAAACCAGTTAGCGCAACTCCTCTTACTTTATCTATATTAATTAAATCTACTAAATCATCAACATAAAATTCATTTGGCAAAGTCTTATAATTACTATAGGCAAATCTTACAATTTCACTTAATGCCCCATCATTAAATTCAAGTAATTGTTTTTTCATTTCTTTTTTTCCAAACCTATGATTTAATATATTTATATCCGTTCCTAAAATCAATGATAACGAAAAAATACATAAATTTTTACAGCAACAGTATAAATAAAATTCTTCATATTTATAATCACCTTTACAAAGTTGAGAAGCTGAATCACTATCAACTAAAACAAGAGAATCACCATTAATCATGAAATTACCAGAATGAGTATCATGAAAGTAGAGCCCTAACCTAAGTAATCTTCTAAAAATTCGGTTAATTTTTTTTAAATATTCTATTCTAAGTTCATAAGATATATTAGTTATATCTAAATTTTCATATCCTTCTAAAAATGGCATTGAATAGCCTAAAAATTCGTTTTTTTCATTAACTATAACTTTTTCAGGATTACATACCTCATCTGGTTTTGTTAAAATTAATTTTTGAACTACTAATTGTCTATCGATTAATCTCAAGTCTTTTCTTAAAATTTTGTATATATTTGAACCAACCAAATATAATTTACTTTCATTATTAACTTGTTTATTAAGTGGATTATTCAAAGTACTTTCGTTTACTACAATTTTTTCCAATTGCCTCACCTCTTAATTGAAAAACTTTTTACTCTATCATCTAATTTTTCTAAGTCAACTTTATCTAATACTCTATCGACAAAATATGGTTTATATGCAAATTTTGTTTCTAATGAATAAGCAAGTATATTTATAAGTTCCTTATTATCTAATACTTTCGTTAAAGATTTTAATAAATTGTAATTACTAATGTTTAATCCATCGATATCTAAATCTAACAAAATTGACAATGATAATATAGCTAATTGTTGACAGGTAAATATCAAAAATCTTTCTTCTTCACCATATGTTTGAAATTTATTCATAGAAATTGAATCCATATCAACAAACTTTATATCTTTTCCATCAGTCATAACATTGTGTAAGGACAAATCTGTATACTGAATATTTAACTTCCAAAATTCACGAAATATTTCATTCAATTTACGGCATAATTCTGCTCTTATTTCAATTGGATAGTGCTTAACTAACAATTCATCATAACCATTTAAATAAGGATAAACACATCCTAAAAAATATTTTTCACTAATTAATAGAGCTTTAGGATTACACCCACCATTAGGATTTAATCTCATTAATTCAGCAACATTATTTTCTCTATTTTTTAAAAATCTACTATACTCTCTATTTCCACTATCTAATATATCATAAGGTAGATTTAGAATTTTATACAATTCATCACCTAAAACATATATAGTACTTTCATAATTTCTAGCAACTTTTAATGGTTCATGTTCATGCAGAAATTTTTGTTCATTAATAGTAATTATTCGCATAATTCACCTCGTTGCTATATAATAACACAATTGTTCAAATAAAGCAAACTAAAATTAATCATGACTTTCTTTTAATTCTTCAAACATTTTTGTCATAGTTTCATTTCCGTGCGTTAGTTTTTTAATTGTTAAGTCATCTATTTTATTATTGGCTAATCTTAATTGATTTTCACTATTAATTAAGGCATCTTTAGTCTTATACAAATGGTCGATAGTTTTATCAATTTCTTCAATCGCTTTTGCAAATTTTTCTGAAGCAAGACGATAATTTCTTCCGAATCCTTCTTTGAATGTATTTATATTTTTTTCAAAATTAGATATATCTATATGTTGGTTTTCTACCAAAGCTAATTTTCTTTTGTAATCTAAACAGTTAAGCGATAAATTTCTAATTAAAGTAATAATTGGTATAAAAAATTGTGGTCTTATTACATACATTTTTTCATATTTATGTGACATATCTACAATACCATCGTTATATAAAGCATTGTCAATTTCAAGTAATGATACTAAAACGGCATATTCACATTTTTTTTCTTTTCTATCTTTATCTAGTTCTTTAAGAAAATCTTCATTTTTATGTTTTGTAGCAGTCATATCTGCTTCATTCTTCATTTCAAACATAATAGAAACTATTTCCTCACCATCTTTGTCATAATCTCTAAAAATAAAATCCCCTTTAGAACCAGTTTTTGAATCATTGTCTTTTTCAAAATATGTTTTTGAACCAAACATTGGTCTTATTCTATTAAATAAAATACTGCAGTGTTGTTCTAATGATTCACCAATCATTTTAGTTGATTGTTTTGCTTTAAAATCTTTATAATAAGCTATTTGTTCATCTCTTGTTTTTATTTTATCTTCGTAAGAACTTATTAAGGTTTTTTCTTTTAATAAATATTCATTTTGATTAGATTCAATTTTATTTTTTAATTCGTATATTTTTTCATTTTCTTCTTCTAAGGCTTTATTGATTGCTAATTTGCTTTCTAGTTCTTTAGTTTTTAATTCATTTCTTAGTTCTTGAATTTCAAGCTCTCGTTTGTTTATCTCATCGCTAAATTTTTTAGAAACAGCATTTTCAGTTAATTTAATTGCTGCCTCTTGCTCTTTTTTGGCTACTTCTTCTCTTATTTTCAATTCTTTGTCGAATTCTTCATTCCTTACTTGTTTTAATATGCTATCATAATCTTGTTCAGATATTTGAAATATAGTACCACATTTTGGACATTTTATTTCATTCATAATATTACCTCTTTCCTATATATTATTAAATTGTTTTTGAATTAACTTCTTCAACCGAAGTATAATGTTTATTTTTACAATAAAGAATAAATTCATCTAATATTCTAAATTCTTTTTTAGCGTTAAACTTATAATATAATTCTATAACTATTGATAAGGCATCAAATTTTCCATCATTAGTTTTTAGTAGTGTTATAGAATCTTTAGAAACACCACAATTAGTTTTAGTATGCATATTAAAATCTTCCATTGTAACATCATAATGTTTAATTTTACCTTTATACATCTGCATTGCAAATAAATACTTCCATGGCTTTTTATTAGTATTTTCACATTCTTTTTTATTGTCCAAAGCTTGTTTTTTAGCTTCGTCTAAATCGTTTGGTATAAAATCTATATATGGTATTAAATCAAGTTTATAATACTTTCTTAACTTCAACCATTCATACATATTTTCAAATGTTATATTCTTTTTTCTCTCATCTTTTAAATATTCTTCTGTCAAAAATTCCATTGTCCAAGAACTTTCATTTTCATTATCTTTATTCATTCTCCATATAAGCCATACATCAATTATATCTAAAACTCCATTTATCCCTTTACTAAAGAAAACTTTAGGTGTTTTTTCAGCATTTTTAGAATCATTTCCTATATCTGGTGGGAAACCATATTGTTCTATATAATCAATACTTCTTACATCAAAATGAAAATATGTTTCTTCTAAATCTATTTCATCTAAACTTAGGATTTTCATAATAATCACCTATATTAATTATACACTAAAAATAATTAATGCAAAATATTAAAAATTTTATTATCTTAATTTTTATTTGTGCAACACTTAATTTAATTATTAATATACTTTTATAATATATTACGTATCAAAAAAAACTGATTTTTTCAGTTTTCTTTGATTACTTCATGACATCTTTTACAAACATCTGAAACCATTTCATCTTCATCAAATAAATTCCAACATCTTTCACATTTAACTCCATTAAATGGTTTAACTGTAATATTATATTCTCCTTCATTTAAATTTAGTTTTGAAACGATTAATAATTGTTTTAAAGTATCTTTAAAATAATCAATAAAGTCTTTATCATCTAATGTAATAGAAACTTCTGCTTCTAGAGATTTACCAATTAATTTTTCACTTCTTGCATCTTCTAGTGCTCTATAAACATCATCTTTTATTTTAAAGAATTTTTCAAACATTTCATTAACTAATTGTGAGTCACTATATTCTACTACCTCTGGTAATAATTCTAATTGAATACTTTCTTTATCGTGAGGTAATAACATATATACTTCTTCACTTGTATAAGGTAAGATTGGATTTAACAATTTAACTAATGCATTTAAAACATCAAATAAAACTGTTTGAACACTTCTTCTTACTTTAGAATCTTTTTTCTCAATATATAAGATATCTTTAGTAAAATCTAGATAGAAATTAGATAGCGTGAATGAAACATAATTATTAACCAATTTATAAACTTCTTGGAAGTTATATGATTCATAAGCATTAATTACATTTTTAATAAATTTACTTAGTTCATTCATCATATATTTATCATATACTGGCATATCTTCATATTTAACTCGCTCTTTTAAATCAAAATCAAAAATATTACCTAACATGAATCTATATGTATTTCTAATTTTACGATAACTTTCTTTTACTTGTTTAATTAAATCATCACTAATACGAACATCTTCAGTGAAATCAACACTTGCAGCCCATAATCTTAATACATCAGCACCTTGTTCACGAACTACTTTAAGTGGGTCAACAGCATTACCTAATGATTTACTCATCTTTAATCCTTTACCATCTAAAACAAATCCATGTGATACTAATTCTTTATATGGAGCACATCCGTGTACAGCAACGCCACAAATTAAACTTGAATTAAACCATCCTCTATATTGGTCTGAACCTTCTAAATACATACTAGCAGGATATCCTAGCCCTCTTTCAACTAAAACACCAGTATGTGAAGAACCTGAATCAAACCATACATCCATAATATCTTCTTCTTTAGTAAATTTACCATTTGGACTTAAAGGATTTGTATAACCTTCTGGAAGCAAATCTTTAGCTTCTCTTTCAAACCATACATTAGAGCCATATTCTCTAAATAATTTAGCTACATGCATCATGACATCATAATCTAAAATTTCACTACCATCTTCATTGTAGAAAATTGGAAGTGGTACTCCCCATACTCTTTGACGAGAAATACACCAATCACCACGATCTTTAATCATATTGTAAATTCTAGTTTTACCCCATGGTGTGTGGAACTTAATGTTATTTTCAATTTCATTTAATAATTCTTTTCTAATCTTTTCAATACTACAGAACCATTGACTTGTTGCTCTAAAGATTACTGGTTTTTTTGTTCTCCAATCGTGTGGATATGAGTGGGTAATATATTTAAGAGCAAGTAGAGCTTTTAATTCATCCAATCTTTCAATTACAGCTTTATTTGCATCTTCAAAATAAAGACCTGCAAATTCACCTGATTCTTTATTTAAAACACCATCATCGTCTACACCAAACACCATCTCAAGATTATATTTTTTACCTAAGATAAAGTCATCATCACCATAAGAAGGTGCGGTATGAACTAAACCTGTTCCTGATTCTAGTGTTACATTATCACCAATTACAACTGGTGAGATTCTATCCATACATACATGTTTGTATTTTACACCATCTAAATTAATTCCCTTAAATGTACTTACTACTTCATAAGTATCCCAATTGAATAGTGTTGTTAACTCTTCTAATAAACTTTCTGCTACAATGTAATAAGAACCATTTACTAATACTTTAACATAGTTAAATTCTCCTCCAACAGCAATTGCAGTGTTTCCAGGAATTGTCCAAGGTGTTGTAGTCCAAATAACTAATTTATCACCTTCATTTACATAATCATTTCCACAAACAACATCAAAAGCAACATAAATTGAAGCGTCTTTTCTGTCTTTGTATTCGATTTCAGCTTCAGCTAGAGCAGATTCACTAGATGGTGACCAATAAACTGGTTTCATTCCTTTGAAAATCAATCCTTTTTTAGCCATTTCAGCAAAAACTTCGATTTGTCTTGCTTCAAATTCTTTAGTATATGTAATATAAGGGTTATCCCAATCAGCAATAACATTTAATGTCTTAAAGTCTGCCATTTGTTTATAAACTTGTTCTTTAGCATAATCTAGGCATAATTTTCTAAATTCATCTTTACCCATACTTTTTCTATCAACACCACTATTTGTAACAGCAGTTTCGATTGGAAGTCCATGAGTATCCCAACCCGGAATATAAATCACATTATATCCAGCCATCATTTTATAACGATTAACAAAATCTTTTAAAACTTTATTAAAAGCATGACCTGTGTGGATATTTCCATTAGCATATGGAGGACCATCGTGTAGAATAAAAGGTTTTTTATCTTTATTTTGTTCTAAACACATATGATATAAATCCATATTCTCCCATTTTTCTCTCATCAATTTTTCATTTTCTGGTAAATTGCCACGCATACTAAATGTAGTATTTGGCATAAGTAAAGTATCTTTATAATCCATAATTCATCTCTCCTTCATATTTATACATTTTTAATAATTGCTCTTTACTTAAATTATAAGTCCTTTCAAATTGACTATTTCCTATAAATATTCTTCTATAAGTACTCATTGATACATCTATTCCATTTGAAACTAAACATTGATATCTTGCAAATGTTAGTTCTGGACTTTGAATTAATTGCTTTGTATCACTAAGTATAATATTATTTAATCCTAATTTGTTTAATAAAACTATTCTTCTTACTATTGAATCGTTAGATAAACCGAAGATATTAGGAAAAGTTTCTACTATTTTTATTAGCTCTAAATCAGTATAATCAAAACTTTTAAGTGTTTTAATAACATTTTCTAATTTATTAATACCATAACTCAAAATTTTTGGAAATGTAACAATTATTTCAATTGCTTTTTCATGTGTAAAACCTAAATTAATAAGAAATGTTATTTTATCTTGAATTGTTTCTTTTGAATAACCTATAATACTAGGTGTTTTTTTAATAATTTTTTTTGCTTGACTATTAGTGAATCCTAAATCTTCTAATATAGTAATTTTAGATAATATAGTTTCATCAGATAAACTAAATATACCTGGTATTGTTTTAGTAATTATATATATTTCTTTTTTTGAATAACCCAAATTAGCCAATAATTCTAATTTTCTAGTTATCTTTTTTAGACTATCGACAATTAAATTAGGATTCTTCCTAATCATATTTAATAAAACATCCATTTCATAGCCAAAATCTAATAAATTTTTTAAATTGTCATTCATTTTATCAATAGAATAACATATAAAAAGAGGATTAAATAAAATCATTTTTTTTATTTGAACTTTAGTAAAACCTAATCCAATAAAATAATCTATCTTTTCTTTTATTTTTTCTTTTGATAAATTAAATAAAGGTGGGCTAAGTGTTGTAATACTTATGATTTCTTCACCACTATAACCCATATCTTTTAGAAAATAATAAACGTTTATTATTGAATTTTTTAATTTTTCATCAGTTCTTTTTATAAGGGAAACATCATTAATTATTCTATTAATTTGAACATCATTGTATCCTAAATTTCTTAATAAATCTACTACCATTCTACACACCCACTATCTATAATATCAGCAATTTCATTAATTTCTAAACCTTTTTTAATTTGTTCATTAATGAAATCATCTATTTCAAATATTTCTTTATTTAATAATAATGGTTGAGTATCAAATGTTATATTTAAATTAGTAATACCGATGCTTATGAGTTTATTTTTTAATTTGTTTAACTCATCATAACTTCTATTGAATAACCAAGGATTAAAAATAATAATATTTTTCATTTGTTCATAACTGCAATCTACTTCTTTTAAAAAGTTAATATTATTTTCTATTTCTAAATCATCTAGTTTCCCTATAAAAGGATTAGCATCTAAGACATTTTTGAAATCTTCACCTAATAGATTATATAATGTTTTCATTTTAACCTCCAAAAATAAAGAAAAAGATGGCACACAAAGGGCGATTTAATCGCGGTACCACCTTTTTTTATAACTCTTAACTATAACGCGTTATCGTTTATATCTTATCCATATAAAACATCCCAAGTGATTCGTATATTACTTGCTTACTAGTTTCCACCAAACACTAGCTCTCTTTAAAGCTCTATAACATACCGTCTTGTTCATCTGTTATACATCTATTCTTTCTATATCATCAACTAATTCAAGTTGACTTTCTAAAATGTCACGCAAACGTTTTTTTAGTATATTCATATTTCTCTTTACTGCCAAAGCATCATTATCGATTTTTTCAGCCTTTAATAATGCTTCATTTATAATTCTACTTGCGTTCTTTTTAGCATCATTTGTAATGGTTTCTCTTTCTTGGTGAGCATTAAGTTTAATCTGTTCGCTTGTTTTTTCAGCCATTATAATCGCACGGTTTAGGGTATCTTCCATTTTTTCATAATGTTCAATTCTACTTTTTAAAGTAATTGTATCTTCAACTTGTTCTTCTAATTCTTTTATTTTTAGGTCTTTTTCTTTAATTTCATTTACCATACCTTCAACTTGCTCGATTATATGGTCAATAAAATTATTTACCTCCTCAGGGTCATAACCTCTTAATACGCGATTAAACTTTTCCATAAACTCCCACCTCAATTATTTTACCACTCAATATTTATATCATCATTATCATGAATATCTTTACCATCAGTTTCATCAGTAATTTTACCTTGAACATTTACATTGTTAGGAGCACATAAGAATATGCCACCACCAACTTTTTGAATGTCTCCACCAATAGCATATATAGTTCCGCTCAAGAAATCAATTATTCTTTTTGCGTTATCTTTGGTAACTCTTTTCAAATTAACAACAACAGTATTGCGATTTTTTAATTGATCTGCAATTTGTTGTGCTTCTGAGAATGCTCTTGGCTCAAGTAAAACTAACTTAGACGCACCATCTTCTAAGGCATCTTCAGCTTTTAAATTATAATATTGTTCCGTTAGCCCATCATTAAATACATCAGATTCATCATTCATAAACCATTTTTTGATATTCATAAATTCCTCCTATTAACACTTACACAAACCTATTTTATCACAATTCTTTTTATTTGTGAACATTTTTATTAAATAAATAAACGAATTTTTACATTTCTTCTATTTTAATACTACTTTTATGTTCAATATGTTCCCATGTAATTTCTTTTTTTAACAAAATTACAAAATTAATTGGTAACCAAGTTAGTATAAATAAAGGAAATAATACAATACCACTTAAAAAATTTTTAACATTTTTTTTATTAACTTTAACTACAAAGAACGCTAATAAAACTTGAGCTAAGTATCCTACAATAGAACCAATAATAGCAAAAATTATAATATTTTCTATATTTTTATAATAGATAATTGGCATTAAAATAAAAGGTATTAAAGTAATTAACTGTAAAAATGGAGCAAAATGCACAAATATCATATCTAGACAAGATATATTTTTTGTTTTAGAAAAATTAACAAATAATTCTTTAAAATATAAGTTTAGACATTGTAAAGCACCTTTTGACCATCTTTTTCTTTGTTTATAAGATATTTTTAACTCACTAGGATGTTCATCAAAAAATATTGCTTTTTTAGCATAACCAATTTTAATATCATTTAAAATACAAAAAGTTGTAAACTCGACATCTTCAGTTAGTGTTTTAACATCGTAACCTATTTTTTCAATTACTTCTTTTTTTACAACAAATCCTGTTCCACTTAAAGCAGCAGTCTTTCCTATATTATTTCTTGCTTCATTATAAAACATATTTTCAATATAAAAATATATTCCATATGAATTACTTAACCAGTTTTGAGTATTTTTAATGTCTCTAAAACCTTGAGCTAGAGAATAGCCATTGTTTAAAGTTTTATTCATTTCACTTAGAAAATTAGACGATACAACATTATCAGAATCAAAAATTGCATAAGCATCAGTTTTTTGATTTTTTAAAACTTCAAGTGCCTCTTTTAGAGCATCACCTTTACATGTTATTTTATTCTTACATTCAATTATATTTACACCTAACTTTTTAACTACATCAAGTGTATTATCAGTAGAATTATTTAATACAACATAAATATCATAATTATCATAATCTTGTTTTTTTAAACTATCTATTAAGTTTGATATAACATTTTCTTCATTTCTTGCTGGTAATAGAATTGTAAAATGGTTTTTCTTTTTATTTTTAATTTGTTCATTTTTTTTCTTTTTAAAATAACCCAACCCTGTTATAAAAAAATAAAGACTATACAAATTAATAAACCCCAACACCAAATAATTAACAACTTTTAAAATCATAAATACCTCCAATATACAAACTAATTATAATTTTTTTTTATTAAATAATCAAGATTAATAATTAAATATGACAAAATTGTAAGAAAAAAAGCTTTAATAAATATTAAAACTTAATTCTTTTTTCAATATAATCAACTAATTCTGATACGTTAATAGTTGTTTGTTCCATAGTATCACGTTCTCTTATTGTGACTGTGTTATTATTTATTGTTTCATCATCGATAGTTACACAGAAAGGTGTTCCTATAACATCATTTCTTCTATATCTTTTACCAATGTTACCTGCTTCATCATAATTAGTCATAAAATTCTTTGATAATAATTGGTATATTTCCTTAGCTTTTTCACTGTGGTTTTTCTTAATAAGTGGTAGTACAGCTACTTTATAAGGTGCTAGATAAGGATGTAATTTTAATACTTCTCTGTCATCAACAACCTCATATGCTTCAAATAAAAGTGCTAATACTGTTCTATCAAGACCATATGTTGATTCGATTATATAAGGTATATATTTTGTATTTGTATCTGGGTCTAGATATTCTTGCTTAACTCCACTATATTCTTGATGTCTAGTTAAATCAAAATCTGTTCTATTGTGAGTTCCGTTTACCTCTCCCCAACCAAATGGAAATTTATATTCAATATCACAAGCAGCTTTTGCATAGTGAGCTAGTTTTTCATGATCATGAAATCTTAAATGTTCTTCTTTTATTCCTAAATCCATATAAAATTTCTTACCGTATTGTTTAAAGTATTCATACAAATTCATATCATCACCTTTTTTACAAAATGTTTGATATTCCATTTGTTCAAATTCAATTGTTCTAAAAGTAAAGTTACCCGGAGTAATTTCATTTCTAAACGCTTTTCCTATTTGTCCTATACTAAATGGTAATTTAGCGCGCATACTTCTTTGAACATTTAAAAAGTTAACATATTCTCCTTGGGCATTTTCAGGACGCAAATATACAACACTTTTACTATCTTGAGTAACTCCTCTATAAGTTTCAAACATTAATTTAAATTGTCTAATATTTGTAAAATTCGTTTTACCACATTTTGGACAAGGTACCTTATTTTCATTGATATATTTAATCATCTCTTCATTAGTCATAGCATCTCCTATACTACTATTACTAAAATCATTAATTAGGTTATCAGCACGATGTCTTGTTTTACACTCACGACAGTCGATTAATGGGTCTGCAAAAGAATCAACATGTCCACTTGCTTTCCATACCATTGGATGCATTAATATATCAGCATCTAATTCATAAGCGTTATCTCTTTCTTGAATAAATCTTTTACGCCAAGCATCTTTTACATTGTTTTTTAATCTACTTCCAAGTGGTCCATAATCCCAAGTATTAGCAAGACCTCCATAAATTTCACTTCCTTGAAATATAAATCCATATTGTTTACATAAATTAACCATTTTTTCCATATCCATAATTATTCCTCCTTCAAATCAAAAAGATTCCATTTAAGTTGTAAGGACGCTTATCGCGTGGTTCCACCTTACTTATTCTAAATAGAATCTCATTAGTATATTGCTCGTGGTTTCCAACCCAGTCATCACATTTATAAATATATTTTAATACTTTTTTTAAAATTAGTCTATAGTTTTTTATAATTTAAACTAAATTTTTTTGTCTACCTTTCTCTAAAGTAGAACTGCTTACAATTCTAAAATTGTCATTATTCATTCTTCCATCATTAATAGTTAGTACATCAAGCATATTACCTACTTTTCCTTTTCGATGATTAATTCTTCGATTAAAGAAAAGAGGTAGTGAACTAAAAGTATAAATCTTTTCAGTATAAGGGAAAGGTAACATACACCCATCACTTAAAGCAAGTATGGCATCTTGGTTGTACTTAAATAAATAATTATCATTTTTTTTTGATAAAACGCCAATTAAATAAGTTCTATTTTTTTTATAAGAATCCCATAATAAATAAACTTTTTCTAACATAACAATTTCCCCTCACTTTTCTTTTTATTTTGTCTATAAAATGAAGTCATCCAATTTGCTCTTTCTAATATAACTTGTTTGGCCATATTTAACCTATCAATTGGTAAATAGTCTTTATAAGCATCAAATATTTTATCAATATTTTCTTTAGTAATTTTTTCTTCAATTTTATTCATTAAAGGTTCAATTTCTTTTGAATAAAATAAAGTTAAATAACTAATCATTAGTTGATATCTTAAATCAACAATATTAAATTTTCGATATTCATTTCCTATAGATGATAGTGTTTTATGATATTCATCTAAACTTATTAAATTTTGTTCTAATAAAGTTTTTAGTTCTAGTCTTTTATTTTCAATTAAACCTAAAATCCTTTTTTCTTCTTCTCTATCCCATTTAGCTTTTTCACTATATTGTAAATGTCTATCTAAAGTTACTTTTCCTGTTAATTGTTTATGAATTACCAAATTAAGATGTTCATTATCAACTATATGACCATCTTGAGCTATACATTTAGCTAATCTGTGAGAAACCATCGAAATACCAAATGATGTGGCATTATCAAATAATGGTGCGAATCTAATAGTGTTATCTTTATGATTGACTATAATTCCATAATTAGATGGATTTCTATCCCTATTAGCAATTAAGCAATCATAAACAAACATATTTAAGGCATCATTAAGTAGTCCATATTTATAAATAGACCTAATGACTAAATCAGCTGTATAGTATTGATGTGTTACTGGGTTTATTAAACTTTTGTTTTTAAAACCTGGATCAATTTGACTTATCAAATAAACCCCATCGTAGAATTCTTCACATTTTGGTTTATTTATTTCGTTATTTAAAAAATCAGGGGTTATAACTCCATCCTCACCATTACTACGACATAAATAATAAGTGGCGTGATCTAATCCTAATAAATTAGCTACATCGGAAGCTAAACATTCTGATACATCATTGTAAATTGGAGTTTCATCTTGTTTATAACCGGCTTTTTTAAAAAGGTATCTTTTTCCATAAGATAAAAACCAATATTTTGGTTGTTTTCCTACCGGTTCTTCCATATAAACTTCATTATCTGGTATATTTAAACGCATAAAATCACCTTATTTTTTTACTATTCTAACACATTTTTATTTATTTGTGAAGTTTTATTTTTTTTACCAATAAATAAATCAAAATACAATAAATTAAATTAACTATTATTGAATTATAAATACTTGGAAGTAATAAATGTGAAGGAATGTTATAAAACATTTTATATGTTATAAAACTAAAAGTTCTAAACAATAATATACTTAAAGTAGTTCCAAGTAATTCTATATCTAATCTATGAGTTAAAAAATGAAAACAAAACATTATAATAAAACCAATTAATAGAAAATATAAACTATTTAAAAACAATGTATTTGTATATACTAAATCATATAAAAGCCCTAAAATTGAGCAATTGATTAAATAATTTTTTTCACTTTTTTTATAGTTTTCCATAACAACTAATGAAACAATTGAAAATAGTGGTAGAAATGGAGCTTTTAAAATATTTGAAAAAACACCATCTAATACAAAAGATATAAGCATAACTATCATAAGTCATTCCTCTTTAATACTCTAACATAAACCAAATCATTAAAATCAACATCTGACTTTACTTCAACAATTTTTGTTAAATCAAAACTATCAGTTGTTACTCCACTTACTTTTCCTATAAATATACCACTTGGAAAGTTGTTTCCTAATCCTGTAGTTGTAACATAACTATTAATTTCTATATCGTCATTTTCACTTATTCCTTCTATTTTGTAAGTTTGATTATCTTTATTATAGCCTACTAATAATCCATATACATATTTATCTTCTAGTTTAATTTTAACAGATAATTTTTCTGGTGGGTTTTCATATGTTAATAATCTTACTGTGCTAGTAAAATTAGTGGTTTTTACTATTTTACCTATTAGTCCACTATTTACAGTAACGCTCATACCTTCTAAAATACCATCATTACTTCCTTTATCTATAGTTAATTCTTGGCTAAAATAATCAATACTACGATTTATAACAGTTGCATTAATTGGTACATATCCATTTAAATTACTATTTATATCCATCAATTTTTTTAAATCTGATAACTGTTTTTCTAATTCTTGTTTTTCACTAATTAAACTATCAAAACTTTCCACTTGTTCTTTCAAACGTGAATACTCATTATACATTTCTTTTTTTTCTTTTCTTTTATTATTAACATCGTTTAAATAATTAAAAGGGGCCTTAATTATTTTTTCTACAAATAAAACGCCATCTTTGAATGCTTTTTCAACAAATGTTAAATTTCTATTTGGATTTAAATTAACAACAATAGCAAATATTATTACAACAAATATTGAAATAGCAATTATATATTTTTTTTTAGAATTATTTTTTCTTTTTCTATACATAGTATCGTCCTCATAAATATTATAACCTAATATTTAAAAAAAACATAGTAAAACTATATTTTTTTGCTTATTTTTTCTACTGTTCTTTTAGGATTTTTACAAAGTTCATTATAAAGATTTGGATGTTTTTTTAATTCATTTAATATTTTTAAATCAACGGATGCTATACTAACATGATAATTTGCTTCTTCTTCGCATACAGCCATTACTTCTCTACCTAAAGCATATTTTACATCTAAGTCAAGAATTTCAATCATATCAAGGAAATTTTTTAAAGTTGGGATTCTAGTTCCTTTTTCATAACCGCTTATAGAAACTTTAGTAACACCCATCTTATCGCCTAATTCCTGTTGCGACATATTCTTAGTTAATCTTGCTTCTTTTATTCTTTCGCCTACTATCATATAATCCTCCGTCTATCGATTTGCCATAATTATATCAAAGAGTGATTTGGTTACAAAGAAAGTTACTTTCTTGTTAACTTTTACTTGTTTTTACATAAATATTGCTGTATAATTAATTTAGAAGGTGGTTATTTTGAATAAATTAAAAGAATTAAGAATTAAAAATGGTTATAGTTGTCAAGCTATGGCTGACAAGCTTAAAATAAGTAAATCATTTTATTGGCAACTTGAACAAAATCAAAGAAGATTATCATATGAAACAGCGTTTAAACTTGCATTAATTTTTAAACTTAAACCTGATGATATATTCTATAATGAATTCAAAAAAATGATTTAATATAGCATAATCTTGCTATATTTTATTTTAATAATTTTTAAAAAGCAGATTATTCATCACCTGCTTTTTCTTCTGGTTTTCTATTTGATAAAAATGTAACTTTTTCAGCTATTACTTCCACTACATTATGTCTTGTTTCATCAGGATATTCAACTTGTCTTGTTTGAATATGACCACGAACGCCTATTAAATCTCCTTTCTTACAATATTCAGCTGTTTTTTCAGCTACGCCACGCCATAAGACACATGAAATAAAATCGGTATCATATTCTCCATTAACATTTTTATAACTTCTTGGAACTGCTAATGTAATATTACTAATTTTAACTCCATTTTCAGTTTCTCTTACTTCTGGTTCTCTAACTATCCTTCCGACTAAAATTGATTGATTTAACATAATTTCCTCCTTTCTGTTAAGACTATAACACAGCTTAATAAATCGAAGCAAATGACAGTTTTTGTAATTTAAGTAACTAAAATTAATCAAATATAAAGTTTTTGCTTAAGATAAAATATAATTTTGTTGACAAAAAAAATTACCGATTTTAACAATTGGTAATTTTTTATTTTTTTAAAAATATTTTTTTAATAATGCATTTAACTCAACTGCATACTCCATTGGAAGTTCTTCTCTAAATTTATCTATAAAACCAATAATGAGTAATTCTTTGGCTCTTTCCTCGCTTAAACCCCTACTCATTAAATAAAACAATTTATCTTGAGATAATTTTGAAACAGTTGCTTCATGTTCTAAAAAAGAAGTTGAATTATTAACAATATTTTGTGGAATAGTATCACTCTTTGATTTTTCATCTAAAATGATTGTATCACATTTAATAATACTTTTTGAATTGTTAGCTTTTTTATCAATAAAAACTTTGCCACGATAATTTGCTTCTCCTCCGTTTGAGGCAATTGATTTACTAATAATATAACTTTTAGTATTTGGAGCTAGATGGAGCATTTTAGCCCCTGTATCTTGTTTTTGATTCTTACTTGCAATAGCAACTGAAATAGTTTTTCCAACTGCACCATCTCCAGACAATATACAGCTCGGATATTTCATATTGACTTTTGAACCAATATTTCCATCAATCCATTCCATTAGACCGCCTTCTAAAACTATTGCTCTTTTAGTAACTAAATTATATACATCCTCTGACCAATTTTGAATAGTTGTATAGCGACAACAAGCATTTTTTCCAACATAAATTTCATCCTCATGCGCTTCCGTCGCACCATGCTCGGTATGTTTATCGGCGGTGCATCTGCGTTTTCATCGGCATTTCCATCACTTACGCCTTTTACTTCCTCCCACCAGTCTGGCATTCCGTCCTGGTCGGTATCCGGGTAATAGCGATGTGGAAAGTACGTTGCAGGGAAGCTACCTGGTCTTTGTCGGTTGCCTTCACCTTGATGTCGATGAGGCAGTCGGCAGCCTTTTTGTTGAGGCTGATGGTGAGGATTCCCTTCTTATTGAGTTTCATCTTGCCTTCCTGTGGCTGGATGCTGTTCTCCAGGGTGAAGACTGGCTGCTGGTTGTAACCGGCGAAATACTGCTTCAGGTCGATAGTCA
>ERZ779941.229-NODE-229-length-28788-cov-2.600668_pt1 | contig 28788 bp, 41 predicted proteins | sample MGYA00511952_ERZ779941 | MGnify/ENA primary metagenome ERZ779941 (study PRJEB29588, sample SAMEA2142846) | human gut metagenome | biome: human gut; feature: human-associated habitat; material: faeces | place: Denmark | collected 2008/2010 ...
GGACGGTGACGGTGCCCCGCCCGGCAGTTTCAACACCTGACCCGGATAAATCAGATTCGGGTCAGTAATGCCGTTAAGCTGCTGGAGAGTCTGCCACGAAGTCCCGTACTGGGCGGCGATACCACTCAACGTGTCACCGGGCTGTACCGTATACGTGTCGCTACCGGGCTGAACAGTATTGGCAGTGCCATTGATATTCAACACCTGACCCGGATAAATCAGATTCGGGTCAGACAGATTATTAATCTGCGCCAGCACCTGCCAGCTAGTCCCATACATTGACGCGATACCACTCAGCGTATCACCGGAGCGCACAGTGTACGTGGCAGACGCGGGAGTAGACGGAGCAGGAGCGGAAGGGGTCGGCACGTTGGTCACACTCGAATGACCCGCCTTATACGCATTCCAAGCGTCAACATCACCGTAGAACTTGTCAAGGTCAAGACTGCCTGAATATCCGGGCAGACGACCATTGCCCGAATACTGGCGGATAGCGCACGCATATGCGCCCTCGTTCCACGGCGTATCCTGATACCCCGTAGCGTCCATATTCGCGTACTGGGCTACCCACAATCCACGATCACCAATGTTCTGCACGTCGTTAAGCATGGACGCTCCCACGTAGACGATAGGCTGGGAGCCTGTACGCTCGTACACGCGGTCACAGAACGACCTAATCCACTGCTGAGCAGACGCGCCAGACCCGACCAGTCCGTTACCCTGTTGCTCCCAGTCCAAGCACCATACGACCTTGCCGACCCAATTCGCGCAATTGTTCACAAAAAAGTCAGCTTCGGAGACGGCGTTACCACCGTTGGCGTAATGGTATACGCCCACACACTTTCCCAGACTCAACGCCTGTTCAACCTGCCGAGCGCAATCCGCTGAAACGTACCAGCATCCCTCCGTCGCCTTGCTGATGACGAAATCACACGGTACAACAGACAAGTCGATACCAGCCTGCCAATTACTGATGTCGATACCGTTCAAAGCCATCGAAACTCCTCCTATAGGCCGATTATGTAGAAGAACAGCCACGCCATTCATAAAACGGCGTAGGCCATCATCAGAACGTGAACTATCAACGAGACGACGGCGAGCAATAATACAATAATCACACACCGTTTGAAACGTCTCATAGGCTCATCCTATCATCGAAAACGAATCGATATTATTATCACCGATAATGCCCATTATGAACAAAGCGACGGAACGTGGAAACAGAAGAACGTCGTAATCCACCCATACGCTGTGGTCACTTTTGCTAGATCAGACGGGCAATTGCAAGTCAATAACGGCATGCCGCTAATGCGTATGTCGCTTACTCATAACGATTTCGACGGTGTACCCATCGTGAACGATAGTAAAGGGGCGAATGTAACGAACCTACCCGTAGGCGATTACTCCGTTTACGTTACGCTGCCATTGTCGAGTAACGCCGGATGGCTGAACCTCAATATCGGTGTCAGCAGTGGAATAACGAATTCAGGCCCGACTGTAAGCGAACAATTAACAGGAGGGACCGGGTTCATCCGATTGAATTTGACCACGATGCTGAGAATCACTCAGACAAATACGAAAGATACGGGTTTTCACAAACAATAACGTTTCCGGTACCATGCGTGAAAAAGGGGCCATGTTCATAACCCGGCTCGGCTAGTCATTATCTCCGGCCAGTTCCTCAAGCGATGCAATACGGTCGCGTAGATCATCAGGCAACGACGGTTTAGGATGATTCTCCAAAAATTCAGGATCGATAATCTCGCAGAACTGCGACAGCCAATGCCCCAACGCGCGAATATAACCAGTCTCAAGATCAATCGTGTACTGCAACGCATCACGATGTTCTATTAGCGCGTTTATTTTCTGGTCTTGCGCGTCGATCTGCCGTTTCATATCCCCTTGAGCGGACACTAAAGCTTGATACGCGCCGGTCAAGTCTGATCTACGGTTAGCTAGCCATGTTATGAGGCCTCCGAGTGCCACGCCGCCTACACCGATGATTGCAGTGAGAATATCAGTCATAGTCTCTATCCTAGACCGTGACGATAATTCTCATGGGATATGGGATAATGTTCGTTTATCATGTGAAGAACGGCAATTGGTGAGCTTCGTCGTTCCGATTCCGAAGAACGTCGAGGCGCGAGCCGAAGATGGTATGCCGGTGTGACCGGTTCGGTCGGCGTATTACGACGCGAACCCTATGAAAGAGTTGACTCGTAGCGGCGTATTGGCATTCAGTACACTACTGAGATTAAGTACGATAGAGTTGTTCTGCCGCATGACTCCGTTAATCCAGATGCTAGTCGTGTTCCAGTCTCCGTTCATGACACTGACACACGGGTTATCGAGATTACCGGTGACGCCATGCTCTTTTGCGAGAGTTCGCAAGTCAGACTGCGAATATAGCACGGGGTTGACTGTATTGGACGCCGAACGGATGACCTTGGTGTCAGCGAAGACAATCATTTCCTTCGGCGTATCAGACGATTTCCATGTTCCGTCGTTTCTGACATAATGGGCATTATCGACAATAGTCACAGCCTCCTGCCCATCCATCGCGGCAATAGTGTTAAGCTGTTCAAGATCACGCGCCATCAGGATAGCGCTGTTACGAATCATCGGAGCCACGTCAGACGCGACACCGGCATTCACCTCGGCGATCACCAGACCATTGATATTTGAGTCAGGCGTACCCGCAGTAAACACCTTGAGCTGGCCGCGCGGAGTCGTACCGTGCGACTGCGACGGGTCTTCCACCGTAACCGCGATCTTGTAATCGTTGGTGGAGTCCGCCAGTTGCACCGTCGTCTTGGTAGTAATGGCGTAAGTGTACGCGCCGAGCCCATCCCACGGGCTGATGGTACCGCAATGAGCCTTGACCGTAGCAGTCAGGCCGCTCACCGTGACCAGAGGACTCGGAGAACCGTAGCGGATACCTGACAGCCCGTTGAACGCGGTACCATCGGACGGCAACAGCAGAGGATTGATGGCATGCCTGTAATCGTCCGCAGTGTACTCAGGGGAACCGTTCTGAGCGGTAAGCGGGTGCATGATGATAGCCATAATCATTCCTCCGAATCGTCTACGACCATTTTATCTTTGTCAGTGGATAGAGCATCAACCTTAGCTTTGAGCGCGTCCAATTCATCCGCTACCTGTTGAGCGAGTCGGAGCGCCGCCACACCAAGCATGGGGTAGTTGATACCTACCAGCGTGCCGTCTTCATCGTATTCGCAGAAGAACCCCAATCCGTTTTCATCCAGATCGTCGGCGATCATGCCAACCAACGGCTGCGCGTCATCAAGATTCTGGTTCTTGTCATCCTTCATCCGATATATGCACCACTTCACCTTGCGGAGAGCGGCAACGGGAATGTAGTCGTCCGCGTCCACGATATCGGTCTTCACTGCACGAATCGACTGAGCCGTGCCCATAGTGCCGTCAGACAACACCCACACCGCGCGCCAAGAGCCTGACGCAAACAAATTGTTATAAGCGTTGGTAATACCCGTACCACCACGATCGGGAGCCAATACACCCCAGTTCCACGTCTGAGTTTTAACGTCAATCTCGGCACGGGTATAGCTGTTGCGAGTGATGCTTTCCTGCACACGCTGGTCAAGATTGTTGGTCAGCGTCTGCACTTCCTCATACATTTTCGTGATCTGATCGACCATAGGTTTAACGCTGTTGACGATGCTCGGCGGCAGTTCCTGCAACTGGCGTTTAATGTCCGAGAACTGGCGTGCTGTAGCGTCCGCGCTATCTAGACTGAACTTGAATTTGCTCGGCATTATCATCCTCCTGCTGCAATGTAGGCGTGATAGTCCACGTCTGACTGAAATCAATCTCATAGCCGATGATACGGGCTGTACCGCGATTATGGTCAGGGAAGTGTTCGACATCTTCTTCCACTGTCCACGATATGAGGTCGCCCGGCTTCCACTCTTCGTACACCATTGGAGCGGACAGCAGACTCAAGCCCATAGTGATGGTCTGGGTACCGTTCTGCATCCGCAACAACGAGGACTTGGCGTGTTCGTTCAGCGTACTCTTATTCGTGATGCTGGTTGACGGCTGGAACACGTATTCCAGCATGGGCCGGTTGGGCTGGTTTGCGATCATCCAATCGGATTGCGGACGGTCGCCAGCGTCAGCCGTACTCACCGCCATGACCGCGTTAGCACCGTACCCGTTCGTGTAATCCTCCAGCAGAGTGAACGTGGTCATAACGCTTTCGTCGAACGTGGTGCTTGGCGTGGTGGAACCGATATGGTCGGCTACCGTCATGACCGGTTCATAATGACCGTCATTGATGGCACGCCATGATGTACACCATTCCGGCCCGTTCAACACGTTAGCAAGCTCTTGCAGCACGCTTAGCAGTGTTTTGTCGCTTTCCGCCTCATACGTGCGGTCACGTTTGACGCTACTCGGGGACGCTTCGACAACGAGATTGAAACGGTGGTTTTTAAGCGTGGTGGTTACGAGGTCTTCCACGATCTCGCACTGGTCACGATTCGTGTACGTATGATCCTGTATGTACACGTTATCGAGATAGTGTTCGACGGTTGCCAACGTCAGTGTTAATCCGTCTCCGCGCATTGCACGCTCGCGTTTGACCACGATACCGCCCCACAGTACGGTAGATTCGCGCAACAGGAGTATGGCGACCTGATACGGTGTGGTGGCTTCATCCCAATTGCGGGGAGCGTTGCGCCACGGGAGCGTAGCCGTTTCGCTGGTCGTCTCCTCGAAACGGTACGTCAGGTGGGTTAGTTGCAGGTCGGGGAGTTCGGCTATCACCGTGCCGTCGTTCAACGTGACGGCGACGAACTGCAATCCGGAACGCTGCCACAGCACACGCGCCGTGTCAGAGTATAAGCCGTTCGACTGCGGCAATCGGTTCGCAAGTAAAGGCATCCGGCGCCTCCTTAGATGTAAGCCGGGTTGAACGTGACCGTCATCAGTGCGCTATCAGATGGTTTCTCGGCGCTGAAACTCCAGACGTTCTCACCTAACTCCGCGTAGCTCCATTCTCGTCTGGTCACACTGCCACGTGCCGGATCGGTGCCATCTATAAGAATCTCATGAGTGGCACCGTTGATAAGAATGTAATGGTTCCCGCCCAAACTGAGATCGAACGCCATTATATGCCCGCTCGGACTATGCTCAACCTGCGGATTGACCACAGGCCCATTGATACGAATTGTCACCGGACTCGGAGCACTACCCGTGTTAGTAAGGCGCACGCTACCCGACACGTTTGTTCCAGACCACACCCACGTTGATTCACTGCCCGTATTGATGTCCTCGAAATGATAGGGGAACGTCATACCGCCCTGAGTGTGCGGCAACCCGGTGTTTCCGCTCACTGACTGCGTGTCGTAAAGATACGGGTCCAAAGCGGTCAGACCAATACTAAACTTCAGGATGTTGACGCCAGCCCACTCCACCAATGGAGCAGAAGACGATTGCATGACCTGCACCTGACGGCTGATGTTCCCCAACTCCACGACAAGCGACTGACTGGTGATATTAAACGAACGTTTGAACGCATCCCAAGCGTTGATACAGTTTTCCGTACACTTGCCGATAATATGACCCTCGACACTGATCGAGCGACCCTGAGCCACTGGAATATTGCTAAACCAGCCATCCGACCATGCTTTGTCCTTGGTCTGCAAGGTCGAACCAACACCGTCGAACAATCCCGAAACGTTCTGAAACGTTACGTGCCACTCACACCCGTATGAGTCGATTCCGTACAAGGGGAACCCGTTTAGGGTCAGACGAACGTCGCGCGGGTCAAGGGTAAAGATAGCCATACCCTCAGTCTACCCGCGCGGCTTGTCACACGTAATGGAAATTAATTACCCTCACAGTCTCTTGAGCGGCCGCGTTCGGGTCAAGCGCGTTCACCGTGATAGGCGCGCTCACACGCGGGCCACTGTTCATGTTCACAGGCACCGGGCTAGACATGACTGGCACGGGCGTCACTATGGACGATGGTAGAAGAGAGTTCACCATGTCTTCCACCGGACGAGTGGCCGCACGCTCGTTCTCCGATACGCCACGTCCAAGACCAGCCGGAATCATCCGACCGATTTCACGGTCGAACACCTTAGACGGGGACGCGATACCCAGCAGGCTCTTAGCACCGTCGATAATACCGCCAACAGCGTTCTTGACCGCAGAGATGGCGCCGCCGATGGCTTTCGTGATGCCGTTAATCAGACCCTGAATAATATTTCGGCCTGCGCTGAGAAGCCATGACCCGGCTCCGCTAAACACGCCCATGATACGTCTCGGGATACTGGTGATGAAATTCATCATCGAACTTACACCACTGCTAACGGCACTGGTAATGCCACTCCATGAACTACTTACCGCGCCCTTAATACCGTTCCATACACTGCTGAAAATACCGCTGATACCGCTCAGCACGCTTGAGATGACGCCTGACACTGCATTGATGGCACCGGAAACGATACTTTTGATGCCGTTCCAAACACTGGAAACGATATTCTGGATACCTTCCCATACCCCAGACCAATCACCGTTAATCGCTGCCAATACGGTGGTGATTATTCCGTTGATAACGTTCATGACGGATGTGATAACCGTCTGGATGAATGGGAACACCGCGTTGATGACGCCTTGAATGTAAGTGCCACAGATTTGGAACGCTGATTGGATGGCGGGTAGCACGGCCTGAATCAACGAAGCGATGTTATTAATCACAGGCGTTACAGCAGTCGCGATAACGCTCATAGTTTGCCCGATGTTGCTCACCAAGGTAGACAACACTGGTGCAATGGTCTGGATTGCGGCCGTGATAATAGGCATGATGGCATTACCGAGATTCTGTAAGGCACTCATAAGCGGCTGGAGTGCCGGAAGCACCGTCTGAATCGACGAGGCAATGTTATTAATCACCGGAGTTACAGCAGTCGCGATAACGCCCATAGTTTGCACGATGATGCCCGCCACGGTAGACAACCCTGATGCGATGGGCTGGATTGCAGGCATGATGGCATTACCGAGATTCAGTAAGGCACCCATAAGCGGCCGGAGTGCCGGAAGCAACTGAGATTGAACCATTCCCACAACTGGTTGAAACGCTGTCTGGAACGTTGTGCCGATTTGTGAGAGAATCGGGCCGATAGTCTGCACTAGTCCCGTAAACACGCCGCTAAGTCCGCTGATTTTCCGTGCCAACATGCCGAGACCGGAGGTCAACGGGCCTTTGAACTGGTCAAGAATCGTCGTACCCACACCGACAACGGACGCTTCCAGATTACCCATCGCACCTTCAATGGTGCTGGTGCTGGTAGCGGCTTCTTTCGAGGCGTCGGTCATACCCAAGTCCATTACGGCTTGGTTGAATTCCTCCGCGCTGATCTCGCCTTTCTCCATCGCGTCGCGGAAGTTCCCAGTGTAAGCGCCGTTCTTTAGCATCGCCTCTTGAAGTTTGCCGGATGCACCGGGGATGGCGTCGGCTAGCTGGTTCCAGTTTTCTGTGGTGAGCTTGCCTGCGCCAGCGGTCTGCGTAAGCACCATACCAACTGAGCTGAAAGTTTCAGCGTTGCCACCGGCGACAGCGTTCAAATTGCCTGCCGCCTCGGCTAGTTTGTCGAAGCCTTGTACGCCGTTTGCGGCAAGCTGTGCGGTCACGTTACGGATATCGCTGATGCTGTAAACGGTCTGGTCGGCGTAAGTCTGAGTGCTGGCGGTGAGCGCGTCAATCGTACCCGTATCCAGTCCTGCGAAGTTCAGCGTGCTTTTGAACTTGTCCGCAGAGTCGGAGGCTTCGATAATGTCTCCGGTAAGATCACCGATGGCGTCCACGGCCATGCCGATACCCGAGGAAACAAGACCGCCAACGGCGCCGGCGATGGCACCGACCTTCCCTAACCCGCTGGAAGATTCGCTAGCCGACTTATCAACGTTATCCAACGCTCCATCAGCCTGCCGTGCCGACTCTTCGATCTGACGGCTACCCGATGCAATATCCTTAACGCCAGCGTTCCAATCGCCGGTATTAATCTCGGCGTCTAGGGTCAGTGTCCCGTCGGCCATTACAAGTCCTTCCCAAGATTATTGATGATGCTGGTTATCGTCCTGTCGCCGTGCTTCGAGAACGCGGCGGCTAAACACTCGAACGTCATGCGATATTGGTCGGCCAGCTTCAAGCGTTGAACGCGGCGCCCCTCTTTTATGAGTTTCATCATCAGGTCGGGGGCCACGTTGTTTTCCAGCACGTCGCGGATAGCCTGCCACCCATACAAGTCACCAAGCTCGGCGAGGATGTGAACGCTCGGAAGCGGCTTGCGAGCCGCCTCCTTCTGTTTGTAACTCTTCATCGCTTCCCGCTCGGCGGGAGTAAGCAGGCTATCCCATGACTTCATTATTCGCCTTTGATGTCAACCGTGATGTTCTTCGCCATAAGCCCGCACAACGCGGTCATGGCACGCTGATAGGCAAGGTCGCTACGCTTACGGGTCTGTTCAGCCCACACGGAGAATTTATCAGCTGGACTCATAAGCGATTCGACCAACGGGAAGATAATCTTTTCAGCGGTTTCTAAAGTCTCACGGTTCGCCACGCCAGCGCTCAGCTTATCGATTGTCTCCGCATTATCCAAGATCGTGAGCATATCCTTCGATCCAAGCGGGCGCATGGTGTACACGATGCCGTCGATTTTCACGGTGAGGGTGCGGAACGCTTCCCGGGTGTCGATGCTCAAAACAGGGGTAGTCATTATATTTGCTCCAATCGTGTGATATTATGAATCATGTTGCTTTTCTCGGGACCTTTTCTCTCCTGCGCCCGCTACCACTAAAATTCTGGTGGCGGGCGTTACTTATGCTCACGCAGCGGTGCCATTAAAGTTAACCACGGTTTGAGCAGTGCCAGCCTTGAACGTGACGGTACCAGTACCGGCCTGCTTCAACTGAATATCCCAAGTTCCGTCCCCGTTGTCCGTAGCGACAGCCTTAGCGGCATCAGTTACGGTGGCGGTGATGGTACCAGTCGCACCATTCGGAGACGCCGCCACATTCACCGTCACATGATCGCCGACCTTGCCCGAGATTTTCGCCGGGGACGCGGTAAGCGCGATGACCTGAACGTTCTCCGTCTTGATGGTTCCGGAATCTTCGTCGTAGTATGACGGGTTATCCAGATCAAGTTCGCCCATGACGACGGCACCGTTTGCACCGGGAGTCATCGAGCCGGACAGTGTGACCACGAACGGGTCGGACAGGCTCACGGTGAACTCGCCGCCCGCGCTGGTTAGCGCCTGCGGGATACGGAAGTCCTGCGCCGATGAATGGCCATCGCACACGTTATGGATGATGATGTCACGCGGCGTGTTGGAAACACATTCGGTGCCGCCGAAACGCACCTGACCCGTCTCGGACAGTGAACCGGAGATAACGCGCTTGAACTTCGCATTATGGTACAGTTCCGGAAACAGCATACCGAGGTAGCGGACGCTCGGACAGATAATGTTCAGCTCGAAACTCATTTCCTCATATGAGCCATTCGGTACGTTGATAGTGCCGGACTGCGAGGACACCTCGGTAGTGCCGGGAGTCAGGGTAATGGTGCCAGCTTCATCCTGAACGTAGTCGGGGGAGATTACCATATCGTCGATGTAGACTGTCTTCTTGCCAATAAGGGGGTAGGAAGCCATTGTTTGTCCTTTCGTCGGGCGGGACTGCACACGCGGCGACTAATGGACGGTTCCTATTCTACCGTTTCGGGGGAGAGTTTGTAATCCACATTGAACCGGATGCTTTTCACCCAGCGGCCTTCCCCGTCGATGGCGTCCATGTCGATTGCGGTAGCCGGATGCACGCGGATTGATACAAAGTCAATATCAGCTATGGGGTTGCATGTCAGTCGGCAATACTCATGCAGACGATTGTTGACGAAGTGCAGGAGTCGGAGCATCAGACGGCCTTGTTCGATCACGTCGAAATAGCGGCTACTGATAGTGAGCTGATCAGTGTAGAGGTCGCCGTTGATGCCCACGGTGTTCGCGTTGACCCAGATGCCCTCGGCGTTCGTGACGCTACCCGTGTCCAGTACTGGGCTGGTGCCGAAGAACAGTGTCTTTCCGTAAGTGCCGAAACCCTCGTTTTGGAGGGTCATGCACATGGCCAGATCAATCATAATGGCGCTCCTATCCTAGGTTGAAATATGATTTAGCACGGCTAGCGGCAGTGTTCCTAGCCCGCTGGAGGTAGCGTACCGTGTTCGGGTGCAACCGGTTCGTGTGTTCGCGGATACGAGCGTAAGGTACGCGACTGTTGCCGAACGTGATACGCCACTTCACGGTGGAAAGCTGTTGGAAACGGCCACTGTTACGCAAAGCGCCGGTCAAGACGGGAGCGTTCTGACGTGCCATCTTGAGGATGTCGGTCATCATTTTCACGCCGCCCTTGTTCAACTGTTGGGTGGAGAGCTTACGCGCCCAATCGGCGGACAACTGTAATCGGTAGCTCATATGCTGTCCCTTCCATACGGGTTCCCGTACACGGTGATGAACCGAGTCTCCCCCATGTCCATATCATCGCCGCGACTGGCTTGCGTGACTTGGTACACTCTGCCATCGGACAATTTCACCATGAGATCGGGCCATAGTTCCATGTTTTCCCGCAAGTTCTCGGGAACCGTGTCCGTTTGAATATGGAATCGTCGGCTGCTGATACGCGAACCGTATTCGGTCGGCTGATCGGACTGGGTTGAATGCTTCACAATCACCTGCAAGTCGGCCAGTTGTTCGTTAGGCAGACCGGGAGCCGTGTACCGCCAAAGCGTCGCTGTCTGGACTTGGTTCGGGAACAGTCGGAACGGGTCACAGAGCGTTGCCATAAGCGTAGTCACCCCCCATGTAATCCTGAGCGTTGAGCCACCACGGTAATTGATGATGCTTGCGAGGCATGGAGAGAATGCCACCAGTCTGGACTCCGTTCCGGCATAGGCGCCACTGGCTAATAAGCGACTGGTACGGGGTCAACGCGCGTTCCATAGCCGTCTCGTTGATCGTTACGTAGCTTACGCTCACATCCTCGATGCTCTTGGACGTGATGCGGTCTGTCTGTTCAAGAACGTTCTGGTCTGCCTCGATGACAGCCGCCAATACTGAAGATAATGGGGCGGGGAGCTTGGCGAACCCGTGCGTTCCGGTCACGGTGACTGCCGTGCCGACATTAAGACGTTGCGCGATTGTCAGACAGTTGGCGTATTTGGTTTCGGGCGTCCACCCGTCGCCCATATCGTAGTTCACGCGAAAATCGAGCTTCACACCGTCGGTGGTCTGCACGTTGGTCACATCCGAATACCATGCCGGTAACGCTATGTGGCGGCCATCTCCTACGACAATTCCCACGTAATTATCCGTAATCGGGAATAGGTCTTTTTGGCATATGATGTTGGCGAGGTCTGCGAGCGCGGCGTCCTTCCATCGCGCGTAGATCGTCTCTCCCACTTGATCGATTACGCTTGCGTCGATGTCCATGATCGCTCCTTCCGAAAATGAGTTAGGCCCTACCTCCCATTGTAGGAGATAGGGCCTTTGCGGTGCAGTCCCGCTACTGTTTAGGGTAGCGTGTCAGGAGGACGCCATGAGGCCTGCGCCGATTAGAGCGTTCACCACGTCGGCAACAGAACCGGACGACGGGTTAACGTGAGCGGCCTTAGTGATCGAAGCAGCGGGACCAGCTGGGCCCGCAGGCCCCTGCGGACCAGTCTTACCCTGCGGACCAGTCGGACCCTGCGGGCCACGCAAAGACACTGGTTCGCCGGACTCGTCCACAAAGTTGATGACCTTAACCGTGTTCAGATTGTCTTCTGGCAGCGCTTTGCCGCCGACTCGTGCGTACATTTCAGCGTTCATCATTTACCCTTCGGCTTGATGACCACGGCGGACTTCTCCGCGTCCAGACCGCCACCAGCGTAGATTTCCTGAAGATACTCGTTAGTGTTGGTGGACAGCGCGAAGTTGGTGAAAGCCTCGATGGAGGTATCGCCAACCACTGCATAGTGGGACGCGGCCATGATGACGCCCATAGTGGTGGTGTCGTCCGTGTCCGTCCACCATTCCGGGGTAATGATCTGGTTAACGCCGAGGGCGCGGGCCAGAGTATCGTCACCGCCGAGAGCAATGTACGTATTTCCGTTAGCGTTCGCGGACATCAGCAGGTCGGCCACGGTGTCAGCGTTGCACAGCAGCACCTTGTTGCCCTGAGCGCGAACCATGTGGGAGGCACGCACGAAGTCCATCAGCGGAGTGTCATCTGCCATGGTGTAGGAGAGCGCGAAACGGTTGCCCTTCCACTCGGACGACTTGTCTGCTGCGTCGGTCACGACGGAACGGAAATGCGCCATGTCCGTATAACCACCAAGAGTGATCTGACGTTCGATGGTCTGGACGATGTAGTTCGGGAGTTCCTGCAACACGTAGCGGAGCAGAGCGCCCGGACGCTGGGTGCGGCGGATATCGCCCTTGTTAAGGGTGATGTACTTGTAGGTGTAATCGGCCTGAAGCTCGCGCTTCACGAACGAAAGCACCTGTTCCTTCTTATTCGTGCCGTAGGAGGCCACAGGGTAGCCGTGGGCGCGGGTCTGGTCAGTCAGACCGGTGATGTTGCCACCGATGGTGAGACGATCCATGCCGGTCTTACGCAGCAGATTCCACAGGCCGGAACCGCGCGTGTTCAGCGCGTCCGCGATTGTGGTGATTGCCGCAGTCGGAATGAACTTGTCCACGTCGGTGGATTCAACGCCGAACGATGCGGTGTCCGACATGTTACGGTTCACGATGTCAGCCCACTCACGGTGGAACGCTTCGACACCCTTGTTATCAGTGTCGATCAGGGCACGTTCGAACGCGATCATGGCGTCGTCGGAGTCAAGCCACGTCTTACGGTCGGGGGAGAACGTCACGGTACCCGACTGGTGGGCGGCGTGGTTGGCTTTGTTGATGATGATGGTCTGGCGCCCGCTGGAAGTCTGCACGGGGTCCTCCGGCGCCGGGGTGCCCTCGCCCTCGCCCTCGCCTTCCTTCTGGTTGGTGATGGCAGCGGTAATGTCATCGAGAGCGGACTGCATGATGTCACCGATGGAATCGGTGAGCTGTTCCGCCTCGTCCGGGGTGAGTTTAAACTGGGCGATGGTACGCGCCAGTTTCTTCAGGAGTTCCGGGTTCATGGTGTCTCCATTCTTGTTGTTACGGCTGTTGATTGCGGTGAAAGCGGCCCTTGGGTCGGCGCCACGATAGACGACGCTGATTTCCAATAGTTCGCCATCGTGGATGATACCGTCCTTGCCGGGACGCTGGTTGAATTCAACGGTGATGCTGAAACTGTTGGTCAGGCATCCGTCGGCGGCAAGCTGGCGGATACGTTCGCCTTGATCTACCTCGCTGAGTTTCGCTTCGGCCATCATCCCATCATCGGTCATCCAAAGTCGGGTGATTGCACCCGCTTGGCATTCGATGCTGGGCATGTGGTCGATCAGGAGCGGAAGGGATAGTTTGTCGGACTCGGTGAGATCGGACACCAGTTTCAGAGTGCCGTCGATTAACGGCGCTTTCAGTGTCTTCAAATCTACGGTGAGTCCGTCACACATCACTTTGCCGCTGTTGGCAAGGAAGGTGAGGGTACGGCCATTGGTTTCTGGTGCACCGCTGTTGGCGAAGCTCTTACGAGTCTTCATTTTGGCCCTTTCAAATAGTAGGGTAGTGGTGCGGTCGAACGTCCTTAATGGGCTTAATGTTCTGACCCCCATAGTAGCACGATGCGATACACGTCCAAACCTTTGCAGTTCGGGCACTTCAACGTAACCGTCGTGTCGTGCGCACAAGAGCCGAGGTAGCGTCCGCACCGTTTGCAATGGATGTCATACGTCATGATTCCACCACCTCGTAATCCTCGTAGCACCGGCAGTTGGGGTGTCCGTTCGGGGTCTGCATACTCTCGAAATTGTTCACGTAGGTACGGTCGCCGATTTCGACGCTGGCGTTCTCAGCCAGATACGTGTCATCGAGTGCGATTCGGTCGCCTTCCATATGACGGCAGAACTCGCACACTTTGCCGTCACCGGAGGTACGCCATACCTTGTCCAGTCGGACGCCAAGAGTCTTGCTGAGATTGCGGGCGCTGTACAAGCTGCCGAGCCGCTGGGATTGCACGGTTTCGCAGCGGGCAATCAGTTCGGCGTGATCGTTGCCCATGCGTTCGAGCTCGTCACGCAGGCGTTCGGCGTCCCACTGTTCCACGTCGGCCCTATTCAACAGTTCGAGGACGTTGTTCGTGATGGTCTTGCTGGTGGACTTGGCGACACTCCGCAAGTGGTCTAGGTACGCTTCATGCACAGTGTCGGGGAGTTCAGTCCAGAAGTAGAGTTGCCGCCAATCATCAGCAGTGTAGTTCTCGACTTCCACGGCAATGGAGCTTTCGGGGTGGACTTCCGTCCACGCGGTAATGACCTGCTCCAACTCGTAGCCGGTACGGCGGGCGTAGGCGGCGAGGTTGGTCATCAGGTCATCTTTCACGTCGTTAATCCACTGGTCGCCGATAGCTTCCAAATCATCGCGCAAACTGTTCTGAGAGCGACGGGCGAGCCTGATGACTCTGTCCACGTAGGTTCGAGTGGCGGGCAGAATGCGTTTCCCGGTTGCCGTTTCCTGCGGTTTGATATTACGGCTATACCGTTTTGCGGCTACTGGGATAGTCAGCGTCGGAGCCTGCTGATGCAAGTCAAGACGCTTGTACGAGTCGGGGAAGCCGAGCGCATCCACGGCAGACTCCAGACTGGCACCCATGTTCAGGAGCTGGGTGAGCGAGTCAATACGTACCTTCTGGATGTCGGCCTGAACCTTCTCTACGTCGGTTTGGGAAGGCAGAGCGAGGTCGAAAGTGATGCCATACCCAAGTCCACCGGTGATACGGTCAAGCTCAAACTGCCATTTATCCCACACCGTCATACACAGCGGCTTCAACGTGTTTTCGATAAACGCACGTTCGGCCTGTTCGGCGTTGGCGTAGGTTTGCCCGTTGTCGATGCCACGAATGATGTCCGGTACTGCCAGAGCGTTCGACAGTCGGTTGTTCACCACGTCGTTCACGGTCTGCAAGTCCAGACTGTCGTTGTCGTTCTGAAACGGCATCCACACCAGTTTGCTAGTGGTGCTGGGCTTATGGGTCATAGGGTCAACCGGAATCATGTTGTACACGATTCCGTTGTTGTTGCCCGCGCCACGGAATGTGCTTTCGAGGCGTTCGCGGTTGCGTTGGAAGTCCTCGGTGTTCTCCGATACGATGCCGAGCATTCCAGCCGGTACGGCGTTGTTACCGAAGAAGCCACGCTCATAGTCGGCGATCATATCGTCCACGTTCGCCCACTTCTTCACCGTCATGGCTGGAGCGATGCCGCGCGTCGGATCGTTCGGATGCTGCGAGTAGCTGAGGGCGATGGTTTCGTCTCGGGAGAATTCGTAGACTCGTTCTCCGTCGCCCAAGTCCATCGTGACGCGATGATACCAGTCCGAGCGGGAAGAATTATACTGGCGGCTGTTCGACGGTAGTAGCGTATAGCCGATAATGTTATCGGCGGTAATGTTCCCGCCCGGCCCATTGTTCGTCCAGATCAGTACGTCCAAGTGGGATTGAGTGAGGATGGTGGCGCAAACGATCTTGAGGAATTCCAAGCACGAATACGTGTCGTTTGGCGCGTAGAGCGCGGCCAACGGTGCGGGAGCCGGGTCGATACGCCTGTTCTCCGAGTTCACGGCGTAGGGGATTACCGTGCTGAATCGTTGGGCGATTGCGTTCACGTAGGGGAACACGTTGTCGTAGATGTCGTGCATGGGGATAGTGTTGCCGCCTATCGGCTGCCAGATGTTCCCGCCCATAGGGGTGGGGGTTGAGCTTGGCGCGTGGCCACGGTCGAAAGCGCTCATAAAACCGTCACGGAGATTTTTCAGCAGGCTCACAGTTTCCTCGATTCGTCATAAGACCCTGCGTCTAGTTTACCGGGTGCAGCGCCTAAAGAGCTAGCAGACCGTAACGTCCCACGATGGAAGTTGCAGCGGCTTGTAGTAGGCGAGAAGGACACTGTCCGCTAGATCGGGGCTGCTGGTCTGATTCTCTGTTTTGTAGTCTTTCTTCCGCTGCACTTCGCGTAGGTTTCTGTTGTTGATTGCCCATTCACGGGTGCTGAGTTCCTGAAACAGTTCGGCTCGGTGTTCCAGATTCGGGTTGATGGTGATTTCCGGAAGCTGTTCGGCAAACTCGAACCATAATTCCGAACTGACTGCCGGATAGCGGTCGGGGTGTTTGGGTTTGGCTCCGAAGTTGACGCCGTTCACTGGTTGGTTTCGGCTGCGGAGAATGTCCGTTACGCCTCCGCCTACGCCGGTATCGTCCACGTTGATGATGCTTGGATGATGTGTTCCGGCAAGGGTGGTTATGCGTTCCGCTGTTTCGACGAGACTGGTTTTGCTCCAGCTTACGAGGTCTGCTAGGTGGCGTCCCTTTACGATGGCTACGGCGGTTCGGTCGGTTCCGTATCGGGCCACGTCAACGCCGAAGCTTACGCCACCGTCTGTTTGAGGTTGGCGTTCGGTCGCGTCTGTGAGTTGCTGCCAGCTTATGATCTGGTTGATTGTTTTCTCGTAGGGCATTCCTTCCCAGATGTGGGCGAAGTCTGGGTTGTTTCGGGATTCCTCGACCTGTCGCAGAATCTCTTCCGGGAGTATTCCAGCTTGTTCGGCGTCCCGCCATGTGGTGTGATGGTGGGTGGTGCGCTGTTGGGTGAGCTGGCTCGGGTGGGTGACGAAACGTGTGGTTATCGCATCCTCCGGGGTTAGGGGGTTACGGGTGAAGATAATGGTGCTGCCGTTCTTTCGAATGGTCGGCAGCAACACGTCTAAGCTATGGTCGGTGATGAACTGCGCTTCCTCAATCCAGCACCGGTCTACGCCTTCGATGCCTTTTAGTGTGCTTTCCGGGTCTTCGTGCAATCCTTTGAACCAGAAAACGCTGCCGTTAACGTGTGTTATCTGTTCGCGGGTGATGGTGAAACCGGGAAGCTGATAGCGGCTGATGATGTCGGCTAGGAGCTGTTTGACGCTTTCCTGAATGCTGTTCTGGAATTCGCGGGTGCATAGGATGCGGGTGGGGTACATGCTGGCTTCGAGTGCTAGGGCTAGGGCTACGCTGGTGCTTTTCGCGCTTGAACGCCCTCCGCTGTAGTCGTAGTAGCGGTATGGTGGATTGTCACGGTCATGGAGGAAGAACAGTAGGTCTTCGTATGCTTTGGGGATTACGAGGTTGAATGTTCCGTTTTGTTCCATAATGTGCGCGCGATTCTCAATAGGCTGGTCTTCACCCGAGGAAACCCGAGCCTTATTGATAATAGTAGGCTCGGGTTTGTTCACTTCACCGTGACATTGATTGTAGGCGGCTCGTACATCTGCACCGTCTGGTCAACCTGTTGGCGGGGCATGCCCTCGGTACGGTTGGCAATGTCCTGATAGGAGCGGAACGCTTTCTCACCGTTTTTCTTTGATTCAAGAACACGGCGTAGGGCGATCTGTTCGGCTTGGGTCAGTTCGTCCATACGTTGCACCCACTCCGCCAGTTCCTCGTTCGTGAGTTCAAGGAATTGCTGAAGGTTGTATTTCACGCTGCCGCGTTTTGTCCATTTACGACTGCGGTCTTGTGGGCGTTCTTGGAATCCGCCTTTACCGGTTGGGTTGTTGACGCCTCCGGTTATTCGTCCGTGGGCGTCTCTGGTTACGTTGCTCATAAGGGGTATTTTATGCCTTCTTGGGTTTAGTTTGCTGTTGGTGTTGGTCGATGATGGTTTGTATTTCTTCTGGGGTGGTGTTGAGTAGTTGGGCGATGTATTCGGTGTTGTAGTGTTTGCGGTGCCATTGGAGGGCTAGTTCGGTTTTGTGTTGGCTGAGGGGCATGATGGTTCCTTACGCGAGGATGTAGGTTATGAGTAGTTTGAGTAGGGCTATGGTGCCGGTGGTGATGAGTAGGACGGTTAGGGTGATGAGTAGGATGCCGAGGATGCGGCCTAGCTTGTAGCCGGGTGTGGTGTTGCGGAAGTAGTCGATTTCGGGTTTTTTTGGTTTCATTGGTTTGGTTTCCATGTGATCGTGAGGGATACGCCGGTGGTGGTGTTGTCGGCGTATCGTTTGTGGCTGGTTACGTCGGTTATCTGACAGTCATCATGCCAGATGTGTGTTTCGGTGATGGCGTCGTATAGGGCGCGTTGGAGTTTGTCTATATCGGGTTTGACTGTGGGGTGTTTGCGTTTGTGGGGTGGGATGGTTTTGGGGCGTGGCAGGTAGAACGTGGTTTCTATTTTGATGTATGAGTTGGGTGGGATGGTTGGGTGTTTGTGGCTGAGGATGGTGTTGCGCACGTGGTCGCGCCACGGGCGTTCCTTCTTGTCCATCGGTATGAGGCGGGTGACGGGTTTGCCTGTGGTTCGGCTCCTGCCGGTGATTGGCTGGTAGGAGCCTTTGCTGGCAGGGATGCCGGGAATGAACAGGTTGAACGAGAATGGTTCGCCGGTCATTGGTTAGGCTCCGTCAAGTCGAACGTTGGTTGCGTTTCCGCTTTGAGTTTGAGCATGCGCAGGATGTCGGCACGGTTGCTTTGGGGCTTGTAGGCTGGTTGGTCTTGGCCGACGTGTTTGAAGCGTTGACCGCGATTGTGGCAGGAAAGCGGGTCAGGGTTGTTCTTGTGGATTTCGAGGATTCGTCGGTAATATTCGGTGTCGTTTTCGGATTGTCCGTTGATGCGGCGTTGTGTGGTGTCCGGCCGGATCAACGCTCCGCAGCGTGGGCGGTAGGAGACGGGTGGGATACCGTCCACGGGTTTCGGACTGGCGGGGATGGACTTCATGGGTGTCCGGAAGTCACCGGTTTTGCTGGGCATGTCCCGGTAGGTTTTGACGGAGCCTATGAGGTCGAACGATTCGGATGTAGGGCAGCATTCGGGAATGTTGAATTCGTCCATACTGTTGACGAACGCATGGCATTCCAGCAGGTAGGGTAGTGGTACCGGGATACTGTTGAGTTCGTTCGCGTCCTCGTAGTCATAGAGGGTTATGGTGGTGTCTTCGCGTTCGTCTTCTGGGCGGTTCTGCCACACTTTAATGTATGCGCGTTTCGTGAATTTCATGATTGTTCCTTTCCTGAAAATACGCCGGTTTGGTAGGCGTCACAGATCATCCGGACGAGTTCGTCTGCCTCTAGTTGGATAAATGGGTACGCGCTCGTATCGATTTCACGGCCAGCATCCTGTTTGGGATTCTCGGTTTGTTCCGATTCGGTGGTCTTCGATGAGGCCAATGATTCTAGGACTTCATCGGAGACTTTGACAGTTGAATCGATGATGTAATTCTCATTTTGCTTGTCAATGTCCATAGTGCTTATGGCCGAGTGTATTGCGTGACGCAGTTGTTGGTCCCCTACGAGATAGCGGGTCATGGTGATTCCTTTCAACCGGTGGTGACTTGGGTTAGTCCGTACATTTCTCCGGCATCGTTGAATTTGACGCGGAAAAAGTGCAGACCGTCCGGGTCGGTGGTATCAGTCCTGCTCATTTCGTGTCCTTCCAATGTTTTTCACGCCAGTCGGCTACGGCTTTGCGGTCTTCGTCTGTTAATCCCTCATGGCATTTGAACATGACAAGGCTGAGCGCGAACTCGTAGCCTTTGCTCCATTTGTCAGGCACGCCATGCTCATGGTTCTCGTCGAAGAGGTAACGGCAGTAATCATGCAGTTCGTCAATCGTCATTTCGTGTCCTCGCTTTGATTCGGTATCTCGGACGGCATGGAGCCGCTGTAGCCGACCATGGAACGGCAGTGGTCGGCTGTCTTTTCGTATGCTTCGACTTGTCCCTTCACGACACCGTATGCGGCCATGTCATGCTGCCTTAGAAGAGTGCTCGCCAGTCTCAGGCCTTCCGCTGCTAACTGTTCGCACCAGTCGATGATCTCGTTGAGCGTCTTGTCTTTCTCGGTGACGTTCACTGCCATTTAGAACACGTCCCATTCGTTGTTGGTCTGGTCGAGCGAGTTGGTCGGGCCGAACGTGTCGGTTCCCGGCCACTGGTTGCCGGTCTGCTGAGTTTGCTGAGGCTGCTGGTTCTTGGCTTTGAGCATGGCGAGGCTGATGGTCGCGTGTTCGATGATGAAGTCGATGCGCGGCTGCCCTTGGTTGTCGGTGTCGGTCTTCCATTTCAGGACACCCTCGACCCTTACCGGTGTGCCCTTGCGTAGCATGCGTTCGTAGGTTTCCGCAAGTCTCAGGTCATATTCGAAGACCGTCGCCCACATGGTGTCGTGGTCTACCCATTGTTTTGTGGTCTTGTCCATGTGTCCGCCTGTGGCGGCGACTCGGATAAGCATGTAGGGGGTGCCGTTGCGGGTCTGTTTGCGTTCGGGGTCTGCCGCCAAGCGTGCGATCGGCAGTGTGATTCTTGGGTCATTCATCGTTGATCGTTTCTCCTACGGGTAGTGGTGTGATGTCGGGGTTGTAGTAGTAGCGGTTACCTACCTTGATGTATGGCAGTCGTTTCTCACGGCAGTATCTGCGGACCGTCTGGATGTTGAGGTGCCATCGTTCCGCGTACTGCTCCGTCGTTGCAGTGTAGTCTTTAGCGTACATGATTCAAATATACATCAGATTATCCTTGATTGCAAGTAGCACAGGCTTGCTATATAATATATATATGCGCACTGGAACCGGCGCGCACCATCAAAATAAGATAGAAACAGGAATAAAGTAAGCGCCTCCCCCCGGAAGAACGGAAGAGAGGCGCTAACAGAAAGGTGGAAACATGTCCGATACGAGTATAGCACAGAATTCGGGTTTTTCGATGTTGCCGAATTGGGCGGTGGATGATGACCGGTTGGGCGGCTACGACCTGCTGGTGTATATGGCGCTGATACGTCACGCCGACAACACCGGCGTATGCTGGCCCAGCTTGGAGCGGCTGGCGAAGGTCGCGCGTTGCTCACAGCCCACGGTATCCAAGAGCCTCAACGTGCTTGAACAACTTGGATATATCCGACGGGTCAAGTCCGATGGCAGGGCCAACCGGTATCACGTCTCGCTGTGGAAGCCCACCCCAAAACAGGGTTATGACCATGCACCGACCCCAAAACCTGCTTTTGACCCCCCAAAACCTGCTTTTGACCCCCCAAAACCTGCTTTTGACCTACCCCAAAACGAGGTTTTGACTAACAATACCCAAGAGAACAAAACCCAAGAACAATACTCGCGCGGCGAAGAAAAAATTACAGTCTCCTGCCATTCAGTGGACACCCTTAAAGCGCTTATGGGATTGTGGCCGAAGAAATGCAGGGTGTCAAACGAATTCATTCAGTGCTTTAATCAGGCGTTCAATGAAGTCGGTGCCGACGCGCTTATAAGGGCGGCGAAGCGTTTCGTGGAGTCGTGCGAGGGTACGCCATTGCAGTACGTGCGGACTCTGCCCGTGTGGCTGGCCGACCCGGTTAATTGGAGGGTTCAGAAGCGGGAACAGCGGAGCGAAGCGAAGCTGTCGGATTGGATGGCCCATAGGCTTCCTGATTCCATGGCCGCCGATGTGGCGACGGTTCTGCGGGCGAGGCGTGTGTATTGGGGTGCTGCTGGAGGTGTGGAGGCTTTGGAAATGGAATTCTTCCCAGACGAAGTTAAGGATGTGGGCAATTTGCAACAAGAACCTACAGTGTGATATAATATCTATATCACCCATTGCATGGAAAGGATGCATATGAAGATCTACACAAACCGATACCACGACTTCACCCCGTCACAAGGCATACCGGTACGCATAACGTATGGTTCGCCACGATGGCGGCTATCATACACAATCGCAGCATCAGCGAAAACAGTGACGCCGGGCCGATGGTTCATGGAAGGAACCGACGAAGAATTCACCGAACGGTATCGTGCCATGCTGGACTCACACGGGGTCGCCCGCATCAGAACGGAACTTGAAACGATATCGCAACTCAACGGAGGTAAAGACATCGTGCTTCTATGCTTCGATGACGTAGGAAAAGGCTTGTGCCACCGAACGATTTTCGCCCAATGGTGGCAGGAAAAGACCGGTGAAGAAGTCAAGGAATTACAAAAAGGTTTGGAGGCCGATCAAAATGTGCTATTCTAATGACCGTTGCCATTCCGCCCCTAGCTCACCGGATAGAGCGCCCAATCTCGAATCGGGTGGCACCAAGTTCGACTCTTGGGGGGCGGTCTGATGGCAGGTTTCAATTCACCGTCCATATTGTTCCTCAACACTTGGGATAAGCCCGAACGTGATTGGAACGGGAATCTGTTTAGGCAGGCACCCGCGTCAGGGTATACGCGATACGTCGAACTGTACGCCGGAGCCTTCGCCAACTGCATGGTCGCCGTGGAGAACGGCTGGAAACCGGAGCAAATCGAGGCGTGCGACGTGTGGGCGTACACCGCAGCGCTCGGATATGCATATAGCGGGACGCCTCTCACCGAAATGCGGGCAACCGTTGACGGTTCACCAGTCTCGCTCTCAGGAAACGCAGCGGATGACGCGGCTACCGTAATCATGGCGCAATACCGTATGCGTCTCAGCAAGCACGATGATGTCGATTACTACCGTGAACTTCTGGCTGATCTTGACATCAACGATTCGGAACACGTCGGACAGCTACGGGAGCGAATCGCAGCGAATATGGTCAGACTTGGTGGGCTGAGATACGAGCCCACCGACCCGATGAAGTATGCGGAACGCATTATGGACGACCCGCACACCATCGTGTTCGCCAATCCTCCTACGTATCCGGGAGCTTATGAAAAGTTCTTCGAGACCGGGGGGAGATTCCAATGGGCGGAACCTGAATACAACGTGTTCAATGCTCCTGTTGATATTCCCAAGCTCTGTAAGCTGTTCGATGGGCGTAAGGCGTTGCTGATCTGCCAGCAGCAGCAAACGCCCGGAAACGCCGCAACTGATAGCCCGGTCTACGCTAGGCGTCTGGGTTTGGACAGTGTGATTTACATGAATTCCAACCGTCCGAACGAGGTCAAACGTCTTGTCGGCGGGAACATGGTGACTGTGGCATCGTCGAAATCGACGGAGATACCGATACCGATATTGCCCAGAGATCATCAGATTACCGAACGTTCCGAAATCAAGGTCGTACCGTTCCGCGATAGCGCGGCCCAAGACTCGTATCTGCAAGTGATGCGGCATAGGATATCGGGAAACGTGAGCCCGATGTGTGTTCTCGTACTAATCGACGGTTACGTTGCCGGGATCATCGGGTATGGTTTGCCAAATCCCATGTACACGATTCGCTACGCGGTATTGCGTCAAGCATTCGGGGTATCCCACGAACGGTATCGGCTTACGAAGCTGGTCACGATGATAGCGTTACGTCGTTCCACGTTCCAGCTCTGCGCGACGCCCAAGACACAGATACTCGTCGATGCGTGCGATGGGCTGGCAACCGTTGAGTACACGCGATACCCCGAAGCCAAGGGACTTCGCGGACTGATGAAACTGGACAGACGCGACCGTAAAAACGGACAGTACCAATTGCAGTATAAGAGCGATTGGCACGAAGAGATCGGCTTAAGGAACATTCTCGGACAGTTCCTAGCCAAAGAGAACAGGAGGGAATAATGGCCGATATCGACACGTCGCAAGAAATGACCATAGCCGACGGTTTGGTAATCAAGTGGATTGACGTGGCCAATCTCAAGGAACAAGACCTGAACGCGCAGGTCATGGAACCACGTAAGTTCGACGCGCTGACCCAGAACATCAAGCTACGAGGGATGTTGGAGTCATTGCCGTACTGTTCGCAACCGAACGGAGAAGGGCCGATAAGTATTGTTTCCGGCCATCATCGTACAAGAGCCGCCGCCCGCGCCGGTATCCAACGTATCCCGGTTATCGTGGACACGAAGCCTATGACACGTTCCACCATAACGGCGAAGCAGATAGCCGCCAACGAACTCACCGGCCACGCCGACGAGAAACTACTGGCGCAGCTGGTCATTCAGATGGACAACGTAGACGACTTGTTGCTCAGCGGACTCGATCAGGACAGCCTACCGCACGTCGAACCGCAGCAAATCAACCTGAACAGTTTGAATGTGAAGTACGAGTATAAGAACGTGGAGTTTTTGTTTCTGACCCGCGAATACGAAGAACTTGAACAGTTCGTGGATGATTGCAACTCGGATATGCTCGGGTTGGCGCCTATGGAATTGTACGACGAGTTCGTGCATCAGGTGACATCGTTCGCTTCACGTAACGGAATCAAGAATATGGCTGCTGCGGTATCCAAGATTATCGAGATAGCGAGGAAAGACGCCGAGGAAGAGTGATTACAGGCCGGGCGAGTCCCGGCTTTTTTGTTTGCATCATAAGACACAATGTGATATAATAAATATATCAAGCCAATAGGCTTGCATTATTCCCAAGGAGGACACAATGAACGATATATATATCCAGACTATTCGCGGCGGCATCCAGCGCGTCATCCACCTTGCCAAAGACCACTGGACTCAGGAGCCCAAACGGTGCGACTTCAACTACCATCACGAACTCTACGGGTACATCCCAGTCTGCAAACTGTCCAAGCTGATCTGGGAAGCTCGGAACGAAACATGGGAGGAATACGCTTGGCTCTGCTACGAGAACCGCTACCTGACTCTGGAGCAGATGGCTGCACAGATGCTGGAGTGCGAAAGCTATACAAAGTTTTCCACGACGCTGTACGAAACCTTTAAGCAGAAATCCCAGATGGGATCGCATCACACTGTCGCAAAAGTATTCGTCGGCGCTGACGGCTTCGAATACCGCGCCTTCCAGCAAGGCAAAGGAGGAACAGAAATGGGAAACGCTACGGAAATCACTCTCGATCAGGCCCGCGACATGATTCGCAGCATCGATAACCGTCTAATCCCCGAATGCCGCGACTTCGACACATACACCGAGACAGACGATATCTGGCGTATCGGAGATTACGGATACGTTGACGCCGACGTGTACGAGCAAGCATTCCGGGACTATGAGGAACGTAACGGGAAGACCGAGTGGGCGCGCACCATGTACGTGCTTGAAGGCAATCAACCAGACCGCCTCGAAGCCTTCGTGAAAGCGTACAATCTCGGCGGTATGGCATTGCTGTACGGGCTTCTGGATGACCAGTCCGATAACGGGAACGTGGATGAGGTGTATTTGACGAACGGCGAGGCATAGCCAATCTGACTTAATGCATGTCCTAGCGTCCTAGCGTCCTAATTGGCGTTATTCCGCCAATTCACAGCGTCCTAACCCGTCCTACTAGGGGCGCTGGGACATGTCTATGCGTGTCGCTGATTGCTTAATCACACCACATGTGATATACTTTATATATCATCACACTATCAGAAAGGAACTTTGAAATGGCGGCCAACAACCTCAGTAACAAATTCATGAAAGTCCTCAACGAAGTCCCAAACTTCGTCACCGACGAAACCGCACAGGCAGGTAACCGGACTTACAAGTACCTCAACCTCGCCACGATACTCAAAACCATCAAACCGGTTTTCGAGAAGTACGGTCTGGCATTCAGCCAGCGCGTCACGTTCGACAACACGGGAGAAACGCGACAGGCCATCGGAACAGTGGAAACCATCATTTTCGATGATACAGACCAGATGGTGGTCTGCTCCTATCCGTTCTTCGTGACCGGAGACCCCCAGCAGGTCGGTAGCGCGATCACTTACGCCCGCCGCTATAGTCTCTACGCAGTGTTGGGCATCTTCCCCGACAAGGACGACGACGGAGCGTATGCCAAGCAGCGTTACGAGACCGCAGACCGTGCGATCAGCGCCGAACAGTACGGCGATCTGGTCAAGGCTATGGATGCGCACAATATCACATCCGCGGAGCGCGGAGACTTCATCAACGGCACTCTGAAACGTCGGGTCAGGGGATGGAATGGACTCACGCAAACCGACCTGAACAGTCTAATGAACGCCGTCAACCGAATGTAAGTGGCCTTTCGCGTTGGCGCACTTTTGGGATTTTGCTTAAAACAAACCGATTTATAAGCCCTCTTGTTCTAATAAGGGAGCTGGAATGGAGTATCTGAAATGTTTGACAACGAACTTGCCTTCGACAAGCTGCTTGACTCGCTCGGCGCGGAAACGCTGCTGGATAATCTCGTTCTGGCATTGACGGCTGATGAGCAGCGTGAGAACTTCGATTATATTGCGCGTTGCTTCGACATTGACCTTTCCGACTGCGAAAGCGAGGCGTGAAAGGGGAACGTAAGTAGTCCCCCTCTTATATTCCGGGCTTTCGGGCGTGAGCCTATCAATCACGCCCATCAATCACGCCCATCAATCACCGTTGATTATCCACGTCCTACTAGGGTGCTGGGACATGCCCCCTGCGTGTCGCTGATTGCCTAATCCCACAACATATGATATATTATATATATCAGGCATTAGGCTTGATATATGACCTAAGGAGTTGAACACAAACCATTATCAGTAATCACATTCCATATTCATCATGAAAGACTTGTGGGCGGGACTCGTCACCCGCCCACACCCCAACCGAAAAGACAACCACAATGAAGATCATCAATGTATCGCAAGCCCACGAAACCGAGGCATGGCTCGACGAACGAGTGGGCCGTATCACCGGCACCAAAAGCGGCGGACTCGCCTTGGAACACTACGCTCAGACCGACGTAGAAAAACTTAAAGAGTACCGAGACAAGGCGTTGGAACAAGCGAAGAAGGCGAAGACGCCAGACAAAACCAACGAGTATTACACGAAGGCCCAGAACTACGATGAGAAGATCGTGGACGCCGAAGCCAAGAACAAGCGGCTTAAGGTCGGCGTGGACTTCTGGAAGTTCCTAGCGGAACTGTGGGCAGAACCAGCGGACGGTGAACCTCCGATGGAACGCGGCCACCGTCTCGAACCCGAGAATATCCAAATCACCCTCAAAACGCTTGGCTTCAACCCCGTCGATTGCGTCCCCGATTGCGGTATCTGGGAGAGTGACGACGACAACCGTATCGCGTGCAGTCCAGACGCCTACGAGAACACTGAGAAGCCGACGTGGGCCATCGAATGCAAGTCGCTCGGCTCAGCCTACCATTTGCAGACGGTAGTACCGTGGATGATGCACACGGACGCCATGCGATCTCATATCGTCAACCTGAAACCTGAGCTGGTGGACGTTATTGAGCAGGTTCTTCCGGAATACACGCTCGACGGAAAGGCGACCGGCTTCGACTTTATCCCCGACCAGTACAAAGCTCAGGCGCTGCAATACTTCGTGGTGTGCGATTCGCTGGAAGTCCTGTTTTTCTCGATGTTTGACCCGCGCGTGGTCGGAGAGGCAAGCCATCAGGTTATTCCCGTGTACCGTAAGGACATTACCGCAGAGATCGAGGAGCATAAGCGTCGCCAGTTGGCCACGCTCCATATCTCCGATGTGCTGGCCGACGCTCTGGGGGTGACGTTCTGATGAAGACCGCAATCATTCTGGAAAGCCCTGACATGTTCGCACTATTCGACGGATGCCCCACATGCAAGCGGCAGAGCGCCGTTTATCTGATGACGTGCCGCGTGTACGCCCAACAGATGGGGCGTAGGCTCCGCATCGTATCGTCGGGCAGCCCCACCGCCCGGGCGATACGCGCCATCGCCAAAGATCAAGGCGTAATCGTGCGCTACCCGATGATCTTGCTGGACGGATTGTTTTACTTCGAGCCGCAAGACATCAGCCTTGACGATTATCTAGTGGCCGATGACGAACCAGAAGAAGAGGAGGAACCCAATGAAGAATAGCATTTTAACCAGCGATGTGCTGGAACTGTTCGACCGTAACCATATCACCGTGAACACTCTGCGTAAGTTCGTGGTGGAGAGCGTTGCCGACTTTCTCGGAGACAACAAGCACGACAAGGTGTGCGGCAAACTGTTTGACCGTTGGTATCAGCACGCTCGCCGCTCCATTTGGGTCAGAGCCGCTCAATACGTCTTGCAACAGCACGGGTTCGACCACGACGAAGCCACTAACGAGGCGAAACAACTCTACGAAGACCTGTACGCGGACTATAACAAGCGGTATCACTGCTGGCGTCGCCACGAGGAAAGGAAAACCGATGAAGACTAATGGCAATTGGTGGACTGCCGTACTTTCCGCTGGAATCACGGCTGGATACGCGACCACTGTCGTGCAGCTCTCGCCCGGCCCCGGCTATATGTTCTCCATGCTCCGCCGCAAGCTGACCGTAAAGACCGAGAACCTGTCCAGCTCGCTCCCCACGTGGGCCAAGGATTACGCAGATAGTCTCGGAGAACTCGCCTATTGCGGCTGGTGTCTCAGCCCGTGGATGTCGCTTCCGGTATGGGCTATGGCAGCCAAGATAAACCGGGTACGGTTCGGAGTCAAGTGGGTGGCCGGGTGGATTGTGGCCGGTGGCGTGGCCGCGTTTCTCCGCCACTCCGCTGAAACGGCGGTGGCGTAATGTTTAGCAGACAACAGGTTCATGTGCTGTTGATTCTGTGGTTGTCGAAGCGACCGCTTACCTATAAGGAAATCGAACGGATGGCGGTCTTAGCGAAGTATAACGATACTCCGCAGGGATTGAGAACGCGCATGGTCGAGCTTGAGCGTTCCGGTCATGTGTGCCGTGTCGATCGGAAGGGTGTGAACAGTCGGCACCGTCATTGCTG
>ERZ779941.231-NODE-231-length-28666-cov-2.988711_pt1 | contig 28666 bp, 29 predicted proteins | sample MGYA00511952_ERZ779941 | MGnify/ENA primary metagenome ERZ779941 (study PRJEB29588, sample SAMEA2142846) | human gut metagenome | biome: human gut; feature: human-associated habitat; material: faeces | place: Denmark | collected 2008/2010 ...
TGACGCATCCCGACATTACGCGCTTCTTCATGACGATTCCGGAAGCGTGCCGTCTGGTGATGGAGGCCGCGACGATGGCCACGGGTACGCAGATCTTCGTATTCGACATGGGCAAGTCGGTCAAGATCGCCGACCTGGCCCGCCGCATGATCGAGTTGGCCGGTCTGGAGGTGGACAAGGACATCAAGATCGAATATACGGGACTGCGTCCGGGCGAGAAACTCTACGAGGAGGTGCTCTCCAATACGGAGAACACGCTGCCGACGTCGCATGACCGGATCCGCATCGCGAAGGTCCGCCAATACGATTACGAGGAGGCCCGACAGGCTGCCGACGAACTCGAGACGCTGTTGCGTGCCGTCGAGATTCCCGACATGGTCCGTCTGATGAAGAAAACCGTTCCGGAGTTCAAGTCCAAGAATTCGCGGTTCGAGGTGTATGATAAGGAAAATTAAAATTATGAAAAGATGAAAATAGCAGTTGCCGGAACCGGTTATGTAGGTCTGTCCATCGCCACACTGTTGGCTCAACATCATGAAGTGGTAGCCGTGGATGTGATTCCCGAAAAGGTCGATTTGATCAATCGTCGCCAATCACCTATTCAAGATGAATATATCGAGAAATATTTAGCTGAAAAACCGCTGAATCTCACTGCAACATTGGATGGAGCAGCAGCTTACCGCGGTGCGGAGTATGTGGTGATAGCCGCACCGACGAACTATGATCCGGTAAAGAACTATTTTGATACGAGTCATGTCGAGGAGGTGATCGACTTGGTACTGTCGGTCAATCCCGAAGCCGTGATGGTCATCAAATCGACGATTCCGGTGGGGTATTGTCGTTCTCTATATATAAAGTACTATCGTCAGGGGATAAAACGGTTCAATCTACTGTTTGCTCCGGAGTTCCTTCGTGAGAGCAAGGCCTTGTATGACAATCTTTACCCGAGTCGGATCATCGTCGGTTATCCGAAAATTATCGACAACGAGCAGTTCCGGGAGGAGAACGAGGCCATTCAGGCCATTGCCGATATCCCGTTTCTGGAGCAGGCGGCACACCGGTTTGCCGATCTGCTGAAGGAGGGAGCCATCAAGGAGGATATCCCCGTGCTCTTCATGGGTATGAAGGAGGCCGAGGCGGTCAAGTTATTCGCCAATACCTATCTGGCGTTGCGTGTCAGCTATTTCAACGAGTTGGATACCTATGCCGAGGTCAAGGGACTGGATGCCCAGGCGATCATTCAGGGTGTAGGCCTCGATCCGCGTATCGGTACGCACTATAACAATCCTTCGTTCGGATACGGCGGCTATTGCCTCCCGAAGGATACGAAACAGTTGCTGGCCAACTATCAGGATGTGCCGCAGAACATGATGACGGCCATCGTCGAGAGCAACCGGACCCGCAAGGATTTCATTGCTGACCAAGTGCTTCGCAAAGCGGGTTATTATAGTTATAATGAAGGTCAATATGATGCAGCGAAAGAGAAGCAGATTACCATAGGTGTGTTTCGTTTGACCATGAAATCCAATTCTGACAATTTCCGGCAGAGTTCGATTCAAGGGGTAATGAAACGGGTGAAAGCGAAAGGTGCCAATATCATCATATACGAACCGACACTTGAAGACGGTACGACTTTTTTCGGTAGTTTGGTGGTGAATGATCTTACGAAGTTCAAACAGGAGAGTGCGGCCATTATCGCTAACCGTTACGATTTGTGTTTGGATGATGTAGCAGACAAGGTTTATACGCGGGATATTTTCAGAAGAGATTGAGCCTTGTTACCGCAGAATGTAAAATTGGAGGGCAAGATAGTGTTGCTGACCGGCGGGCTGGGTTTATTGGGTCGAATCTTGCAAGGCGGCTCTTTGCCGATGTCAAGGATATTTGCGTCGTGGGTATTGATAACATTAACGACTACTACGATGCGCGGCTCAAGGAAGAGTGGCTGAAAATGTTGGAAGGTAAAGCCGGTTTCATCTTCGTAAAAGGCGATATTTCCGACCGTGCATTGATCGACCGTTTGTTTGCAGAGTATCATTCGGAGGTGGTCGTAAACCTCGCGGCGTAGGCTGGTGTGCGGTACAGTATTACCAATCCCGATGCCTATGTCGCATCGAACTTGGTCGGGTTCTATAATATATTGAAGGCCTGCCGACTCTCCTATGACAATGGAGTGTCGGGCGTCGAGCATTTGGTCTATGCCAGTTCGTCGAGTGTCTACGGATCGAACAAGAAGGTGCCCTATTCGACCGATGACAAGGTGGACAATCCGGTCTCGCTGTATGCAGCGACGAAGAAGTCGAACGAGTTGCTGGCGCATGCATATGCGAAACTCTATAACATTCCGTCGACGGGGTTGCGGTTCTTTACGGTTTACGGCTCTGCCGGGCGGCCCGATATGGCTTACTTCGGATTTACGGACAAGTTGGTTCGGGGCGAGAAGATCAAGATATTCAATTACGGCAACTGCAAGCGGGACTTTACCTATATCGATGACATCGTGGAGGGCGTTGTGCGTGTCATGCGTCATGCTCCCGAACGGCAGACGGGAGAGGATGGTCTTCCGCTACCGCCCTACATGGTCTACAATATCGGCAACAGCCATCCGGAGAATCTGCTGGACTTTGTGGATATCGTGCAACAGGAGTTGGTGCGTGCCGGTGTATTGCCTGCGGACTACGATTTCGAGGCGCACAAGGAGCTGGTTCCGATGCAGCCGGGCGATGTGCCGTCACCTATGCCGATACTACCCCGCTGGAACGGGATTTTGGCTTTAAACCGGCCACCTCATTAAGAGATGGCCTGCGTGCGTTTGCGGAGTGGTAGGCAAAAAATACTACGGAATAGAAGAATAAATTGCCAAATAATAAATATATGGAACTCAGAACAGACTATTCAAACGTCAGCTTTCAGAATAATGGTAAGTTGAAGTTACTCATCATTGTCGGCACACGTCCCGAGATTATCCGACTCGCGGCCGTCATCAATAAAACTCGTCAGTACTTCGACGTTATCCTTGCCCATACTGGTCAAAATTATGATTATAACCTCAACGGTGTATTCTTCAAGGATCTCAAGTTGAAAGATCCTGAGGTTTATATGGATGCGGTTGGTGATGATTTGGGTGCTACTTGTGGAAACATCATCAATGCCAGCTACAAATTGATGGTTGCCACCAAACCTGATGCTGTTCTTGTTTTGGGGGATACCAACTCTTGTCTCTCTGTTATCGGTGCCAAGCGCCTTCACATTCCTATCTTCCATATGGAAGCCGGTAATCGTTGTAAAGATGAATGCTTGCCCGAGGAAACTAACCGTCGTATTGTTGACATCATTTCCGATGTCAATCTCGCATATAGTGAGCATGCACGTCGCTATCTTGCAGAGTGTGGCCTTCCTCGTGAACGCACCTATGTTACAGGCTCACCTATGGCAGAGGTGCTCCATCAGAACCTTGATGAGATTGAGGCAAGCGATGTGCACCAGCGTCTTGGCTTGGAGAAGGGTAAGTACATTCTCCTCTCTGCTCATCGTGAGGAGAACATCGATACCGAGAAGAACTTCCTCAGTCTCTTCAATGCCATCAATGCCATGGCCGAGAAATATGACATGCCTATACTTTATAGTTGTCACCCTCGTTCACGCAATCGGTTGGCTGCCTCTGGATTCCAACTCGATTCTCGCGTACAGGTTCAGCAGCCCCTTGGCTTCCACGATTACAACTGCCTTCAGATGAATGCGTTCGCTGTTGTATCAGACTCTGGTACACTCCCCGAGGAGAGCAGTTTCTTCACCAGCGTCGGCCATCCTTTCCCTGCCGTTTGCATCCGCACTTCCACCGAACGTCCGGAATCTCTTGATAAAGCCGGATTCATTTTATCCGGTATCGACGAACAGGGATTGCTTCAGTCTGTCGACACGGCTGTTGAACTTGTAAAGAACGGAGATTATGGCACTCCTGTACCTGATTATACAGACGAGAATGTTAGCACTAAGGTGGTTAAGATCATTCAGTCTTATGTCGGCGTAGTTAATAAGATGGTTTGGCGAAAATTCTAAATCTAATAGCGCAATGAAAGTATTGGTAACAGGTGCCAAAGGATTTGTGGGAAAGAACCTTTGTGTTCAACTCAATAATATCAAATCTGGCAAAGCTAAGTGCTATGGAGATTTGGTCATCGATGAAGTCTTTGAATATGATCTCGATTCCACTCTTGAACAACTTGACCAATGGTGTAAGGAATGTGACTTCGTTTTCAATCTTGCTGGTGTCAACCGTCCACAGGATCCAAAGGAGTTCATGGAAGGGAATTTTGGCTTTGCCACAGTTCTTTTGAACAACCTCAAAAAATACAAGAACAACTGTCCTGTGATGATCAGTAGTTCCATCCAGGCTACCCTCGCAGGGCGCTTCGGTACAAGTGAGTACGGAAAGAGCAAGAAAGCAGGTGAAGAACTCATGTTCCAGTATGGAGAGGAGACTGGTGCTAAGATCCTTGTCTATCGGTTTCCTAATCTCTATGGTAAATGGTGCCGTCCCAACTATAATAGTGCAGTAGCCACATTCTGCAATAACATTGCTAATGATCTCCCCATCACCGTAAATGACCCGACAGTTGATATGGAGCTCCTCTATATCGATGACCTTGTAGATGAAATGATTTGCGCATTAAAGGGGGAGGAACATCATTGTGAGTTTGATGGTGTAGAAACAGTACTTACTCCAAAAGGCCGTTATTGTGCTGCTACAATCACTCATCATGTGAAACTTGGCGAAATCGTAGAGCTCCTTTACAAGTTCCGTGACATGCCGAAGACTCTTATGATTCCTGATATTCCAGCTGACAGTTTTGCAAAGCGACTCTATAGTACCTATCTTAGCTATCTACCAAAAGAGAAGGCAATCTTCGACCTCAAGATGAATGTCGATAACCGAGGAAGTTTCACAGAACTCGTTCATACCCTTAACTGTGGCCAGGTTAGCATTAATATTTCAAAACCCGGAATAACAAAGGGAGAACATTGGCATCACTCCAAGTGGGAGCAGTTCATTGTGGTCTCGGGCCATGGACTCATCCAACTCCGTAACGAAAACGATCCAAATGGGGAGATTCTTGAATATGAAGTAAGTGGAGACAAGATTCAGAGTGTCATCATGCTGCCTGGCTACACCCACAACATCATTAACCTCTCCGACACTCAGGATCTCGTTACAGTGATGTATTGTAATGAGATTTTCAATCCAGAGAGGCCTGATACTTTTTTTGATCCAGTAGTAAAATAAAAATATATTAATTAATAAATTAACAAGAGTTAAATTATGAGCATTTTTGCAGGAAAAACCCTTATGATTACCGGAGGTACTGGTTCTTTCGGTAATGCAGTTCTCAACCGTTTCTTGATGACAGACATTGCAGAAATCCGCATTTTCTCACGTGACGAGAAGAAGCAGGACGATATGCGTCATGAATATCAGGCAAAATATCCTGAGTATGCAGGTAAGATCAAGTTTTACATTGGCGATGTACGCGACCTCCAGTCTTGCAAGAATGCTATGCCAGGTGTGGATTATATTTTCCATGCCGCAGCTCTCAAGCAGGTTCCTTCTTGCGAGTTCTTCCCCATGGAAGCAGTCAAGACCAATGTTATCGGAACGGACAACGTCCTTACTGCAGCAATTGAAGCTGGTGTTAAGGCTGTCATTTGTCTCTCAACTGATAAGGCTGCGTATCCTATCAACGCCATGGGTATCACCAAGGCAATAGAGGAGAAAATTGCAGTGGCAAAAAGCCGCTATTCTGGAGATACCAAGATTTGCTGCACCCGTTATGGTAATGTAATGTGCTCACGAGGTTCTGTCATTCCTCTTTGGATTGATCAAATCCGTAATGGTAATCCAATTACCCTCACCGAGCCTAAGATGACCCGTTTCATTATGTCGCTCGAAGAAGCGGTTGACCTTGTCCTTTTCGCTTTCGAACATGGCCAGAATGGTGATATCCTCGTTCAGAAAGCTCCCGCTTGCACCATCCAGATACAGGCAGAGGCCGTTTGCGAACTCTTCGGTGGCAAAAAGGAAGACATCAAGGTCATTGGCATTCGCCACGGTGAGAAAATGTACGAAACACTCCTTACCAATGAAGAATGTGCAAAGGCAGAGGATATGGGTGACTTCTATCGGGTTCCTGCGGACAACCGTTCGCTCAATTACGATCAGTTCTTCACCAAAGGTGATAGTACGCGTTGTATGCTCTCTGAATTTAATTCCGACAATGCCCGTCGCTTGAATTTAGAGGAGACAAAGGTAAAAATAGCCTCACTTGAATACATCCAGAATGAGCTCAATGGTGTTGCGAATCTCGCTAAGTAATCAATGAGCATTTTATTTATTAATGTGCACGCCATAGGCGGGCGATGCCATTTAAGGAGCCTGCATCGTCAAGAGTTCGATCCTCTTGCTAGCCTCTCAAATATAAAAAATAACAAATATTCATGAAAGGAATCGTACTTGCCGGTGGCAGTGGTACGCGTTTGTATCCTATCACCAAAGGCATAAGCAAGCAGCTCATGCCGATTTATGACAAACCGATGATTTACTATCCGATCTCTGTACTTATGCTTGCTGGCATAAAGGAGATTCTTATCATCTCAACTCCTTACGACCTACCAGGTTTTGTACGTCTGCTTGGAGATGGAAGCGATTATGGCGTACATTTCGAATATGCTGAACAGCCTTCGCCAGATGGTCTAGCTCAAGCTTTCACAATTGGTAAGGACTTTATCGGTGATGATAGTGCTTGTCTAGTTCTTGGTGATAATATTTTCTATGGTAGTGGCTTTACGAAGCAGTTGAGACGAGCTGTAGAAGATGCGGATAATGGTAAAGCTACAGTCTTTGGCTATTGGGTGTCTGATCCAGAACGTTATGGTGTGGCCGAGTTTGACGTAGAAGGTAATTGCCTCTCAATTGAAGAGAAGCCAACAAAACCGAAGTCTAACTATGCAGTCGTAGGTCTTTATTTTTATCCAAATAAGGTCGTGAAGGTGGCATCAGAAATCAAACCTTCAGCAAGAGGAGAGTATGAGATTACGTCTGTTAATCAGAAGTTTCTCAAAGATGGTGAATTGAAGGTTGCTCTCCTTGGCCGTGGCTTCGCATGGCTCGATACGGGCACGCACGATTCACTCTCTGAGGCCTCTACCTTCATCGAAGTGGTGGAGAAACGCCAAGGTCTCAAGATCGCGTGTCTTGAAGCCATTGCTTATCGTAAAGGTTGGATAACAGAGGAGCGTATACGTAAACTCGCTCAACCAATGCTAAAAAATCAATATGGTCAATACCTTCTTAAGGTTATTGATGAACTTAAACAAGATGTTAATAGTACAAATATCTTAGGGAAAACAGGTCGATAATGAAAAATATAGTAATCACTGGTGGCGCAGGCTTCATTGGTAGCCATGTAGTTCGCCTTTTCGTAAACAAATATCCTGAGTATAAGATCATCAACCTTGATGCCCTCACATATGCAGGCAACTTGGCCAACTTGAAGGATATCGAAGACAAACCCAACTATAAGTTCGTTAAGATGGACATCTGCGACTTCGATGCATTCTACAAACTGATGCAAGACGAGCAGATTGATGGTATTATCCATTTAGCAGCAGAGTCTCATGTGGATCGCTCTATCAAGGATCCTTTCACCTTCGCCCGTACCAACGTGATGGGCACACTCTCTATCCTACAGGCAGCAAAACTCTATTGGGAGTCACTTCCTGAAAAATATGAGGGTAAGCGTTTTTACCACATTTCTACTGATGAGGTATATGGCGCTCTTACCATGAATCATCCAGAGGGTATTGAGCCTCCTTTCACTACTGCGGCCAGCTCAAACTTACACCATTTGGCTTACGGAGATGATTTCTTCTATGAGACCACTAAGTACAACCCTCACAGCCCTTACTCTGCATCAAAGGCAAGTTCAGATCACTTCGTTCGCGCTTTCCACGATACATATGGGATGCCTACTATTGTAACCAACTGTTCTAATAACTACGGTCCTTATCAATTCCCTGAGAAGTTGATCCCGCTCTTCATCAATAACATCCGTCATCGCAAACCTCTTCCTGTTTATGGTAAGGGTGAGAATGTACGCGACTGGCTCTTTGTTGAAGATCATGCACGAGCTATCGACCTTATTTTCCACAAGGGAAACATAGCGGAGACGTACAATATCGGTGGCTTCAACGAGTGGAAGAATATTGATATTATCAAAGTAGTCATCAACACCGTGGATCGCCTTCTCGGTCGCAAGGAGGGAGAAGATCTTGATCTCATCACGTATGTAACCGATCGTCTTGGCCATGATGCTCGTTATGCTATTGATAGCACCAAACTCCAGAAGGAACTTGGATGGGAGCCTTCACTTCAGTTTGAAGAGGGTATTGAGAGAACAGTTCGCTGGTATCTTGACAATCAGGAGTGGCTCGATAATGTCACTAGTGGTGATTATCAATCCTATTACGAGAATATGTATAAAGGATGACATGTGATAAAATGTGTGCTATCAGCGACTTACCTATAACAGAGGGGGGACGCAAAATTCGTTCCTCTAATCTTGAGCTTTACCGTATCATCTGTATGCTGATGATTATTGCTCATCATTTTGTTGTCAATTCTGGACTTACATTACCTGAAGGTCCAATGATGTCAAATCCTACTGATGTAAATACCCTATTCCTTTAGTTGTTTGGAATATGGGGTAAAACGGGCATAAACTGCTTTCTGCTTATCACTGGCTACTTTATGTGTAAAAGCAACATTTCGCTAAAAAAGTTTGTAAAGTTGCTGCTATGGATATATCTGTATAAAATAGTTATATATGGAATTTTCTTCGTTACAGGATATGAAAGTTTCTCCGCTGTACGACTATTCAAGCTTATTATGCCAGTGTGGGGATTTCAAACAAACTTCACAAGTTGCTTCATTGGCTTTTGGTTGACGATTCCATTTTGGAATATACTTATACATAACATGACCAAACAGCAGCATAAATTGCTTATACCCCTCCTTCTCGGCATGTACACAATTCTCGGTACAATACCTATGTTTGGAGTAGCAATGAACTATGTTACCTGGTTTGGAATCATTTATTTGATCGCATCGTTCATTCGTTTGTATCCTACCAAACTGATGAATGATACTCGTTTTTGGGGGTGGATGTCATTGATTACGATTTTATTTGCAAGTCTATCCGCTATAGTAATGCAGTATGTGATACATAAGGGGGCGGGATTCTTTGTATCTGATAGTAATAAGTTTTTTGCAGTAGTCGTTGCTGTTTCAACCTTCCTTTGGTTCAAGAATCTGAATATCCCTAATAGCAAAGTCATCAATGCGGTGGGAGGTTCTACGTTCGGAGTTCTTTTAATCCATGCCAATTCTGATGCGATGCGTCAATGGCTTTGGAAAGATACTGTCGATTGTGTGGGACATTACGAACTTCCACTCATGCAGCTAATTTTCTTTTCTGTAGGAGTTGTTTTGCTTGTTTTCTTCACCTGCATATTGATAGATCGAATTCGCATTCGGTTTATTGAGAAGCCGTTCTTTCGATGGTATGACAAAGAACCGAGGTTTCAGAAACTAACAAATCTTTTGATATAAGAATAAATAATTAATGTAGAAATATTAAAATTCACAAAAATGGATAATAATATGGACAACAAACTTATTACAGTAACCAGTCCGTTACTCCCCAATCTTGACGAGTTTAACGAACTTCTCAAGCAGATATGGAACTCTAAGTGGATTACTAACAATGGTCAGTTCCACAAGAAACTCGAATCAGCACTTAAGGAGTACCTTGGTGTTCCTCAGATCAGCCTCTTTACAAATGGTACCCTTCCTCTTCTTACGGCACTTCAGGCATTGCGGATCACAGGTGAGGTAATTACCACTCCATATAGTTTTGTAGCCACGACTCATTCTATCTGGTGGGCTGGTTGCAAACCTGTATTCGTAGATATCGATCCACGTACCGGCAATCTTGATCCCGAAAAGATTGAAGCGGCCATAACCCCAAAGACGACAGCCATCATGCCGGTACATTGTTATGGTAAACCATGCGATGTTCGTCGCATCAAGGAGATTGCAGATATATATGGCTTGAAGGTTATATATGATGCAGCTCATGCTTTCGCTTTGGAGATTCCAAAGAACGAAGTCGATTATAAGCGTGCTTTTGACGAAGCTAAAAACGCGCTTGAGCCATGTATCCCCGTCAACCGGGAGGACCAGAAAGTCGAGACCGAAAGTATCTTGAATTGGGGCGACATGAGCACTCTCTCTTTCCATGCCACCAAGGTTTATAATACTATCGAAGGAGGTGCTATGATCATGCCGGATGAGGAAACCAAGAAACGGATCGACTTCCTCAAGAACTTTGGCTTTGCCAATGAGACAACCGTGGTTGGCCCTGGTATCAACTCCAAGGTGGATGAGATGCGTGCAGCTTATGGCCTTCTTAATCTCAGTCAGGTGGATGCCGCTATTGCCGCTCGTCAGCAGGTAGCTGTCAAGTATCGTGAAGTGCTCCGAGGAATTGATGGTATTACTTTCTTCGATGATATGCCTGGGGTTAAGCACAATTACAGCTACTTCCCAATCTTCATTGATGAGAAAGCATTTGGTATGTCGCGTGATGCTCTTTATTTTAAGATGAAGGAAGCTAATGTCCTCGGCCGTCGCTATTTCTATCCGCTTATCTCTGAGTTCTCTACCTACCGTGGTTTGGAGTCCGCAAATCCTGCAAATCTTCCGAATGCTCATAAGATGGCAGATAGCGTACTTTGTTTGCCAATGCATCATGAGTTGAGCGATAACGATATTGAGCGTATACTGGACTTGATAATGAAGAAATGAAACAGATATATGCCCTTGGTATAGGTCATAATACCCCTGTTTTCCTTGATTTGGCTTTGGCCTGCGGATATGAAATTGCGGGTCTGTATCATTATAATTCTCAACGAACAGGAGAGACCGATCATGGCTATTTTATCCTCGGTTCATTTGATGATCTATTTGCTAAAGGAGATCTGTCTGGATTGAATTTCTTACTTACCATGGGTGACAATAAGATTCGTACAGAACTGTCCGATCACATTATCAGCTTGGGTGGTTCTGTACCAACTCTTATTCATCCAAATACTGTTATATCTGCCTTTGCAAAGATATCAGATGTAGGTGTTTATATATCTCCATTCACATACGTTCAAGCAGATTCTTATATTGGCAGTAATACCGTGCTTTTGTCTCACGTCAATATCTCGCATACAACGCATATTGGCAGCAGTTGTTTTATTGCCGGTGGTGCTGCTATTGGAGCTTACACAGAAATGGAGAATTTCGTTTTTGTAGGTCAAGGTGCTCTCAGTATTTCAGCAAAGGTAAAACGTATAGGGCATCATGCTTATATTGGAGCTCGGAGTTTACTCACTAGAGACGTCCCGCCGAATGTGGTAGTCGCAGGTTCTCCTGCTCGTATCATCCGAGAAATGGGGCAATCTTGATATCAACAAAGCGAGGAAGATCCGAGTATAAAGTGCTTCGACCTATTCGCAAGATTTTTAGCAAGATATGTAACGAAAAAGGATGTTTGCATGATGTGTGAGATCTCATGGATTGGTAGTCAGATGGTTGATCCTTTTTATTATAAGGGAACAAGCCTTTGGAGATGTTGCTTCGTATAAATGGCTTGTCTGGAATATGGTAGCTAAAGGTGCACGTGAATGATAATTCATACGACTATACGTGTGGGGGTTGCGTTAGAAAGTTGATCAAAAGTGTAAGAAAGAAATAAGAACCAGTAGAGGATATCTGTGGATATAGGATGTTCGGAAAGTATAACGCCTTTTATGTAGCTCGTATACATTCGTGTCGCGAGATGCATTCGCTGTCTATCATTTGAATTCTAGACCTTATAACGAAAATCAACAGGAGTATTGAAGGAGTGTTATCCTTGACATAAATAATTGATTGAATTAATGTTACCTAATGCACTCTCGAGTGTAACAGGAGTGATTTCTCCTATCATTTAAGATATCTTCGCAGCTAAAAAGAAAAGATAGGTACAAATCTTATTACCTTGTATATATGCTCAATACACAGTATACTAGGAAAAGTATAATACGGGGTGTGTGAGGTTCAGGCCGGTTCGTGAGATGGAGGATAATGACTTCGAGACGTTCTTGCTGATCTGCGGCAATATGGGTTGTATTACTCTCAACTTAGAAAATCAAAAGATCAGTTGACGTTTGTTACCTGCATGATGGCTGACATGGAGCTGGAGAATAACGATCCGCATGAGATTCATCCCTATAGTTTTATAGTGAATTTACTGAGTCCGTCTGATTGCACATCTGGTCACTGTGGATTCTGTAAAAATCATTCTCGATACAACTTCATCTTTATTGCTTTGCTTATGAAAATGAGTGCTGTCCTAAACAGAACCGTGTTGTTATGAGTTATCTGATTGTGAGGTAAATATTCCAGATGTCTATCCGTCAGTGGTTTAGGGTATCTTTTGAACTGTTTATCTAATGGATCAGGCTAAGACTCGGCATGAGGAAGACTGCATGGTGGGTTAAGTATAATAATGAAGGGAGGGTAGCATTACTCTATGAGGATCGCTACCGCAACATTTATCAATGAAGATAGTTAAAGTTTGGCTTACTGAGGAAATCAAGTACGTTATGACAAATTCCTTCCATATCGAATTGTCTGGAAGAGTCTATTTTGGTAAGATCGTTTACAAGCGCAATATATCTTCTGATTATTGTATGGATGAGACAATACGTTCAAACATTGATAGAATGTTCTGCTTCCGCCCTGAGTCTACTTATCCTTCAGATGTTATTGATGAGATTAATTTTGACCGGCATCAAGGTGAAATATCCTACGGCATCGGTTAGCTCGCGATTAATGGCTATATGATGCTGAGAAGGAAGACATTGAACATGAGCTTTCGCAATGCTCAAAAGAAACATTTACTATAAATATTTAACCACGGATAGACGATATTGGATGCTATTGTAGCTTTAGGCAAGACGGAATGGCGTGTCATTACAAAGGAATTACCTCTTTATATAACTAATACTCGCGATGCAGAGATCTTCAGGAATCAAGGTGCATTTCTTTATTACGATTTGGACAAAGAGCAGGAACTCATAGATATGGAGCCACTTCTTCTGAATGAAGTTACTGTTTTCTGATTTTTGGTAGTTGTTATAAAAGAATATATAATGGAAATCAAACAATATGCGCCGGTTATCATACCGACATTGAATAGATTTGATCATTTCAAGCGTTGCTTGGAGTCTCTTGAAAAGTGTACAGGAGCTGAACATACCGATGTATATGTAGCTCTAGATTATCCCCCATCTGAAAAATATATTGACGGTTGGAAGAAAATAGGTGCTTATCTCGTAGAGAAAGAAAAGAATAATAGCTTTGCAAATCTTTGCGTGACAAGACGCGAACGTAACTATGGCGTAGGTCATGAAAACAGTAATGGAGCTGTCATGCTTCGTGAAGTGGAGCAAAAATATGACAGATACATCTTTACAGAAGATGATAACGTGTTTTCTGTAAACTTTCTGGATTATATAAACAAGGGACTTGAACTATATAAGGATGACATGCGTATCTTACATGTATGTGGATATAATTATCAGATAGAATTCCCTAGTTCATATATAAATAATTTTTATTTTTCTCGTCAAGGTAGTCCATGGGGATATGGAGCTTGGGTGAACAGATATGAGTTAATAAATAAGTATTATAATCTTGAAACTTTGGGGAAAATTATTAAAGATAAGGATGCTGTTGCAAAACTTAAAAAGGAACGACCTAGCACTGTAAGATCAATAATTAATATGTTGAAAAATAAGCAGATATATGGAGATTCTGTATTTGGAACAATAGTAACATTAGAAGATATGTATTTCCTTATGCCCATGATTTCAAAAGTCAGAAATTTGGGAACAGATGGTTCTGGAGTTCATGCTACAAGCATTGATCAAGAAAAGATTAATTATTTTCAGAAGCAAATAATTGATAATCAAAGTACATTTGAGTTTACCAATGATGTGTTTACTGTAAAGCCAATTAATGTTATAGAAGCACAGATGCCTGTCAATAAACTTAAGGAAGTATATAAGAATTTTGTTTTTCAAGTTGATTTCTTTTTATGGAGACATTTTAGTTTCGTCCCAAAATCCAAATATATTTAATGCATGATTAGTCAAGTGAAGGCTGGAGCCTTAATGTCATATTTTACTCTGGCAGTAAATATATTGATTGGTATTGTCTATACACCTTGGATGATACAATCGATAGGTTCAGCAGATTACGGATTATTTACCTTGGCCATGTCGGTTATTAATATTTTCGTTTTTGATTTTGGACTCGGTGATGCTGTCAGACGTTTTGTGGCTAAGTATCTAGCTGAAGGTGATGAAGATGGGGCTCAAAAGTTCTTGTCTGTTACTTTAAGGCTATACTTGCTAATAGATATTATCATTTTGTCGGTGTTAATAGGGATGTTCCTATTTATTCCATCTATATATAAAGGTCTTACTCCAGATGAAATAGATAAGTTTAAAGTTATATACGTAGTAGCTGCATCATTTAGTGTAATTTCGTTCCCATTGATAACTGCCGATGGCGTTCTTTCTGGAAGTGAAAAATTTTTTCAACTAAAGATTTGTGATTTTCTTCATAAAGTGTTTGTCATCATTACGATGACCGTATGCCTTTTTAAAGGATACGGGCTTTATGCTCTTGTTACAGTTAATGCAGTCTCAGGAATACTTATAATTATTGCAAAATGGTTTTGTATATATAGATATACGGGATTCAAATTTAGAATTAACTATTGGGATAATAAATTATTGCGAGCTATTGTTGGATTCTCTGTTTGGGTATTGATTTCTGCTGTATGTCAACGATGTGTATTGAGTATAGCGCCTTCAATATTAGGAGTTTATCACTCAACCACTGAAATAACATTGTTTAGTCTAGCATTATCTATTGAAGGTTATTACTTTACTTTTGCAAATGCAATCAATGGCCTTTTTCTCCCTCGAGTTTCTAATCTTATTGCAAGAGACAAAGGGGATGATATTTTACCTCTAATGATTAGAGTCGGAAACATTCAATTTTTTGTGATCGGCCTATTGTTCTTGGGGTTGATTTGTTTTGGCTCACATTTTATTAATGTATGGGTTGGGCACGAGTTTTCATCTGTTTATTATGGTATGCTAATAATGATTCTCCCTTCATTTATATCATTACCTCAGAACATCGCGTACACAACAATGATTGCAAAAAATAAAGTGAGATATAATGCCTATAGCAGTATTATTAAAGCTACAACTAATATATTGTTGGCGTTTCCTTTGACCAAATATTGGGGAGCATGGGGAATGTGTTTATCGGTTGCTATATCATATATGTTTTCTGTTATCTATTCAAACTATAATTATGTAAAAATATTGAAGCTTGATATAAAAGAATTCTTCTCTAAAGTTTTCTTGTCAAAAACACTTCCGTTTCTATTTTTGCTGATAATAGGATATTTTCTTAATTATTTAATAGCATCGGAGTCTTGGCTTACTTTGATCCTCAAGGCACTAATATTTGCTGTTTCATATTTCTTTATAATGTTCAAGTTTATGGATGAACATGACAAAGATGAGTTTGTTGTACCAATGAAACGTATACTTCACATCTCTTAATTTATTTTGTTTTTATGATAAAAAACATATCAGAAGGTAAAGTCTTACTAATTTTGCTTATATTCTCAATCATCTCATTGCTTATACCTTCTGTAACATTGTATAGAGCAACTGTATTCATTGCTGTTATATCATGTGTGGTATTAGGATCAAAGCAGTACAACATTATAAATCCCTATTATCTATTTGCAATAACACCGGTGTCTTTGTTGTTGTATTTTGATCTAGGTGGGGCGTATATGTTAGAACTTTCAGACAAAACATGGAGATTGGCAATCATAAATATTAGTGCGTTTATTTTTGCCCTGCATTACACGCCCTCATTTACAAAATATTCAAACTGTATCAGTTTAAATCAAACTGGGACATTAGTCTTTTCGTCTATATTTTTTTATGTTCTATCTTTCATTGGCGGATATATCCCTCAAATTAATGCGTTGTTTTGGTTTTTATCCGTGGCTGCAATTGTATGTGCCTTAAAAACAAAAAAGAAAATAATGTATCTATTTTGTGCTTACATTATTCTCTCTTCTCTATTGAGTGGACATACCTCTAAGATGGCAGTTCTTCTTCAATGTATAACTATATTGGTTTGTTATGATAAATATTTTGTTGTAAGTAAGAGTAAGATAGGAAAAATAAAATTATTTATATTAACCGGTTTGGGGGTCGTGTTTATGATATTTGCATTTACATTTGCAAATAAGGATAGAGGGGAATACGATTCCGAAGAAGGTATGAGCTATTATTTAACCCAAGGTCATATGGATTGGAATTATAGCCCTTCTTTATTTATGCCATATATGTATCTTGCAACCCCATGGACAAATTTGGAATATGTTGTAGAAACCCAAGATACAAGAACCAATGGATTATGGTTAGTTAAGCCTGTTCTAGGTTATGTCGGATTAGATGAAAAGTATGAGCGAGAGTATGATATCACTCCATATTCGGAGTTTAATACCTTTGCGTTTATTGCCGTTGGTTTTAAGGATTTTGGTTTCTATGGATCAATACTTTTATCCATATTATTAGGTTTTTTTGTAAAAAAAGTATATTCTCGATATGAAATTTCAAAATCTCCATTTGATATAACAAGTTACATTCTCGTAGCATTAGCAACAGCAGAAATGTTTTTTAGTAATCATTTTTTTATGCAATCGTACCCTTTCACCTGCTTTATTATTATGGAGATATGGAAAGTGATAATGGGATTAACAATATCATCAAAGATTGAGCTTGATGAAGGAAAATAAAAAGTAATGTCAATCATGTACCACGGCCATACAATGTATTTCAATATAACTAGGATTTATTAAAATTATTTATATACATGAAATTGATCTCAGTAATAATACCTACATATGGCAGACCTCAGTATCTAGAGAAAGCTATTTTGAGTGTTCTGCATCAATCGCTACGTGATTTGGAACTTATTATTGTGGATGATAATAATCCAATGACAGAGGCTCGCCAGATGACAGACCAATTGGTGGAAAAATATGCTAAAATTGATAGCAGAATAAAATACATAAGGCACGAAAAGAATAAGAATGGAGCTGTGGCTCGTAACACTGGTTTTGCTGTTGCGCAAGGTAAGTACATCTCATTACTTGATAGTGATGATGAGTATATGACAGCTCGTCTACAAAAATGTTACGATGTAATGGAGTCGGCTCCCGCATCAGTTGCGGGTGTATATACTGGTTGTGAGTTTCGTCGTGCTGGTAAGACATACGCTACTTACTTAGATGTTAGGGATGGTAACTTCCTTATTGACACTCTCGCATGTAAGTTTATGTTCTGTACAGGAAGTAATATCTTTGTCCGTAAGAGTGTAGTAGATGAACTCAACGGTTTCGATGAAGCGTTTCGTCGTCATCAAGACTATGAGTTCTTGGTTCGTATATTTGAGAAATACTCACTCATGGCTATACCTGAGATTCTGGTAATCAAAAATAACGAGAATTACAACCTGCCGAGTTTGGACAAGTTGATAGCAATTAAGACGCAATATTTGGAAAAGTTTAGGTACATCATTGATACTCTCCCTGAAAAGGATGTCAACTACATTCTGCATGGAAATTATATCAATGTAGCTGTAAATGCCATGGATCAGAATAACTACAAGGTGGCAAATGAGTATTATCGCAAAGCCAGTAAGTATGGAGGACTGACAAAAAAAGAATGGATCCGCAGAATACTTGCACCAATTTATAACATCGTAAAGAAGATATGATCTATGAGTGAATTAAAATATCGTCTATACTGCTTTGTGCACCATATCGTCAAACGCCTTTTAGGTAGAGCAACCCCCCGTACGGTTGGTAAGATCATACAATTTCCAGCGCTAAAGATGGGCGTGAAACCGGAAAAGGCATGTCAATTGTGGAGTGAGTTTATCCAAAAATCCGTCATCTCATCTGATGAATTTAATGGTAACCTTTATGCAGGCTATATTGGTGAGAGTAAGGAATGGTGTCTGCCCAGCTGGATATGGACAAACGCAGCATCTGTACGAGAGTTTTGTTTTGTTGGCAAACTAGATAAAGCAAAGGCATTGGCTGCAAAGTTGGCAGCCAGACAGTTGGATTGTGGTGGTTGGGTGGTTCGTAACGATTATGACAATCAAGGAGCTATTCCAATGCTTGCGCCTAATGATTCGGCTTATATTGCTAACAATGCCTTTTTGACCCTTTACGAAAAGATGCGAGACGAGACATATTTGAATATTGCTCGCCGATGTGCCGATTGGATAATTGAAACAGCTCGACCTGATGGAATGGTATATGTGGGTTATAATGTACGAGACCAAAAATGGAATAAGAATTACGTAATTGTGGATGTTGGCTTTACTGGAGGATTGTTCTCTCGATTAGTTGAATTTACTCATGAAGAAAAATATCGTTACTTCTTGAAACAATTCATTGGACGTTACATTGAATTATTCTATTTGCCTCAAAACCGTGGGTTTTGCACAAGTATTGATATGAACGATCGTCCACAAGGTGGAGTGTTTGGTAGAGGTCAGGCTTGGGCGCTGGAGGGGTTGATTCCAGCCTACAAGGTATTGAAAGATGAACACATCAAGCAGGTTATCGATGATACTATCGAGAACTTGTTGTGTGTACAGAATAGCGATGGCGCTTGGGCATACAACTTCACCAAACCACTCTTGGGTAATGACTGCAAATCCATTAGCGTGATTGCCAAGAATATGATGGAATGGTATGAAGTGTCGAGAGATGAGCGGATTCGGAAGAGTGCAGAAAAGGCTCTTAACTGGTGTTATAAACATACTGTTATCGAAGGTGAGGCAACCGGTGGAATCTTCTCTTTCTGTATGGAGGGCGCCATTGTGCAAAATCTCTATACCTCATGTGCTTTTGTGTATGCTTCGGCTTATGCCATTGAACTACAAAAAATGCTGAAACAAGGATGAAATCAATTATACTGACAAAAAAACTCCAGGAGGGAGAGAAACTTTACAAGTCGCTCAAGTCTTTTGATGAAGGTTTTGCTTTATTACCTTGTCTAACCATGGATAAGGTGAGACAATTGGGAGCAGAATTGAAGGATTGTGAATACATCTTCTCGACTTGGTACATGCCAGAACTTACAGAAGAGGAAATCAGTAAATATTTTCCTTCACTCAAGTGCGTATTTTATGCTGCCGGTACGGTGAAGAGTTTTGCCAGACCTTTCCTAACGAAGAGCGTACGCGTATTTACAGCAGCCAGAGCCAACGGCATTCCTGTGGCGGAGTTTACTGCTTCGCAGATTGTGTTGGCCGGTAAGGGCTATTTTCAAGCTCAGCGTGCTTACAAATGGCCGATATGGAGAAGAGGTTTTTGTCGCTCGCGAGGTTTTGCCGAACGCAAATACGGCAACTATGGAGCTAAGGTGGGCATCATCGGTTGTGGCATCATCGGTAGCAAGGTGGTAGAACTGTTGAGACCCTACCAATTGGAGATATTTGTCTATGATCCATACCTCTCTGATGAGCGTGCAAATGTTCTTGGCGTGAAGAAAGTTGATATCGAAGAGTTATTCCGTATCTGCGATGTGGTAAGTAACCACCTGCCTGATATTCCAGAGACTCGAGGAATCATCAATGAGGCTCTGCTCAGCAGTATGAAGTCTACAGCAACTCTCATCAATACTGGCCGTGGTGCGCAAATCAACGAGATGGCGCTCAACAAGGTACTGAAGCAACGTAAAGATATGTGTGCCTTGTTGGATGTCACCTCTCATGAACCTCTCTTCCCTTGGTCACCTCTCTATTGGCGCAAGAATGTGTTTCTAACACCACACATTGCAGGAAGCCTCTCAGAGGAGTTTGGAAGAATGGTGGAGTATATGATACAAGCATATCACGATGTACTTGCGGGTAAACAGAATGTATGTGAAACCAGCTGGGATGTAATATCAAAACAAAGCACAAATTAAGAATATATAAATGATTCAGAGAATATTAAAACATATTCAGAAGGGGTGGCGGCAGAGTCTACTCGGACGAACGAAAAAGATAGATAATCCTATCCGTTGGGGCGTGATTGGGTTGGGCTATATGGCTGAAACTTTTTCATGCGCTATTGATAGTAATAAGGAGGGTGTGGTATATGCTGTAGCGTCGCGTTCGTTAGCCAAAGCTAATGCTTTTGCTTCACATCATGGCAGATGTAGAGCATACGGAAGCTATGAGGAAATGGTGAACGATAAGAGCTTGAATTTAGATGTTGTCTATGTGGCTACCCCAGTCAAGTATCACTATGAGCATGTGAAGCTTTGCTTGGAAGCAGGATTGAATGTACTTTGTGAGAAACCCATCACCAGCACATTGGCGCAGTTTGAAGAACTCATTGCACTTGCCAAGAAGAACAACTGCTTCTTTATGGAAGGCATGTGGATGAAGTGTTTGCCATCATTTCGGAAGGCCTGTCAGTGGATCAACGAAGGCAAAATTGGTGATACGGAATGGATAAAAGTGGATTTTTATAAACACGAACATATACGTGAGGGTTATGCTATATATAATGCTCAAGAGGGGGGAGGCATCCTTCGTGACTTTGGTGTATATGCTATTGCTTTTATGGAGCACTTTTTGGGGGGTATGCCTAATTTTCTGAATGGAAACTATCGTGTGTCTGCTCATGGAATAGATGCCGATTGGCAGATTGTAGCTGATAAGAATGATGTCAAGGCTATAGTTAATCTCTCTTCTAATTTCAGTTCATTGAGCAAAGCTGCAGTAATAGGGAGTAAGGGTTTCATCGAGTGGGATTCGCAATTCAACCGTACCAATCGTGTGGTGTTATATGATGCTAATGGTCTGCAGGAGGAGTCTTTCTCTGTATCATACGACTTTGAGGGGTTTGAGCACGAGGTGACCGAGGTGCAGAAGTGCCTTCGCGAAGGAAGGAAGGAGAGCTCGATCGTGACACTTGATGGTACTCATAACACGATGCAGATTATTGATAACCTAAAGAAAGCATGAGTTAGTTATGGCAGAGCATATTCAGAAACTCATTGAACTGATTATCCATTTCTGTTCCTCATGGATTCAGCAGGGCAAAGACGGACTCTTGCGTTTTGTGGATCCTAATGATGGTGAAGAGATATCGGCCCATTATGGAGCAACTCATGCAGCTGTCGCTTTCGTTATTTGGGGGAGGCAGACGTGTAACGATGCTCTCTATAAGCAAGGTCTTGAACTGCTTCAAAGCGTATTGAAACGATGGGATAAGAGCAAAACACTTCCCGCCTTTCATTTCGACTTTAATAACTTTGCTCTTTCAATAGTAGAACCATTGGTCGATAAGGAGACTGCAAGTTTGATTCGTGAGACTGTTTGCCAGACCTCAGATAGCAATCACAATACGATCAACTGGTTACCTATGCGTTGGGCTGTCAATCGTAAGCGCATTGAGTGGACTGGCAATAAAAAATATGAGGCAATTATTTCCCAATGCAGGAAGACTATTGCTGATGCAACAAATGCCGATGGTGGTATTGAGGATCGTTTACCTCATGGTCGGAGTCTCAATCTTCAGTACGATTTGGCAACGGCTGCTGTCTTGCAGTATCTTCGTGTGCAAGGTGAACATATTGACTTAAGTAAGGAACTTGGTTTCCTGCTGAATGCTGTTGCTCCTGATGGAGACATCAACTATCATGGTCGTGGAACCAATCAGATTTTTGCATGGGGGCTGTGGGTGTATCTGTTGGCTTCGAGTGGCCAGGAGTCTGCTTTGAGTGATGCAGTCAGCTATCTCGAACCTCGTCTGAAGAGGACGCTCGACCATAATAGCATGATGTTGAACGAATGGGATGGAAAGGAAAAGTATCTATGGTGGGACTATCATTATGCTTCGGTCTATACTGCCCACTGTCTGTTATGGATGGTTATGGCCTATATTGATAAAGATAAGGCTTCTATCCAACCGGATTCTGGTTTATTTACAGAAAGTGGGTTACATGTATATCATACAGGAAACAGTTTCGTAAGTTGGTTCGAGGGACGTACAGAATATCTTGCAGAAAAAGGTCCAGCTATTGCTGCGATCTGGACAAAAAGTCAAAAAATGATATGCAAGGGCTCATTTGCTCCATGGCAAGGTTTTTTCGGTAATAAATATATCTATGAAGATGTAGTGTTGAAGAACTATTGCGGCTTATTGGAGATAAATCGCAACAAAGATTGGAGTAAGAATAGATATGTACATAAACTGATGCCGAATCTTGAAACTGATGTAGCTTGTACCATCAGACCTATATTCTGTCCTATATCTGTTAACGAGAAGATAGGCGTATTGGAGATTACTTGGAACCATGATGGTACTACTGATATCATTTTTAATTTGCCTGCAATCACTGAGAATTGCGATATTCAACTCTTTGCAGATGGTAATGAGGTCCCAATCTTTTGCAATAGCGCGATCAAGAATCAGTATGGATGGGTATATTTACACCAAAGCAGAAGCTTGAAGGCAAAACAGATTAAGTTGCTTGTAAAATAATGTTTGTACTTCTTGTTCCTATATTGGTGTTGCTTACTATTTTTATCATGTATAATATTCTTCTTAATTAAACGATGGAAGATAGCATCTAGTGTTGACTCTGTAGGTATAATAGTGAATATTTCCTTTGAATATATCCCTTTGAATTTTTTAAATATGACGATAATGATCTAAGACTAGTTGCTTATAATATTGTTTGAGTAGAGGGAAGAAAGAAGATGTGGCAAGATGAACTTCTTTCGTTTATTGATAGCGTTGATGCTGATATACTATGCTCTTTCCGAATTTCGGTATCATGATTCCGGCGGATCTACACAATTGGTTTATGCAAATGATTCAAGCAGTTATCGAAGAAAATGCATAGGTGAGTTCAGAGAAAGAAAAGATGTTGCCTATAAAAAATATCCGATTATTCGCAGTAAGACTATAAAATTGACAGGAAGTATTGCAAAGACGATAAATACATTGTAGAAGGTTATTATCAGAAACTGAATCCTATGATCTAAAAATTTCAGATATTTATGATGCATTAAGAATGGGTGCAACTTTTAGAGAGATTGAAGCAGAATGTATTCGTGATGAGTTAGACTACACTGAATCAGTTGTTGTAATGAGGGCATGAATGACATCTGTGGATCTACACCTATTCGTCTCATCAAGAATGGAGAGTTGTCGGATGCTTGGTGGACAAATGGAATTGGGTATGGCCATACCTACTACAAATATAGTATGTATCTCCGATTAGATTATATTCGCTATTCGAAAGATTTTGAATGTACAAAAGGTTCTGTGCCTAATTGCAAGGCATCAGATCACTATTCCATAATTGCAGATTTTAAGTTAAAATAATGCCGAAACTATTACAAATAAATGTAACAGCTAACTGGGGTTCGACTGGTAAGATTGCAGAACAGATAGGTCTGTGTGCAATGGCCCACGGTTGGGAGTCGTATATAGCATATGGTCGCTGGAGCAATCCTTCGAAGTCACATCTTATTAAAGTAGGTAACAAGTTGGATATGTATCTTCATTATGGAGAGCAGAGAATTCGGGACAACGAGGGGCTTTGCTCGCGTGGGGCCACTAAGAGACTGCTTCGTCAGATCGAGGAGATTAAGCCTGATGTGGTGCAGTTGCATAATATACATGATCACTACTTGAACTATCGCTTGTTATTTGAGTATCTGAATAAGACGGATAATATTAAGGTCGTATGGACGTTTCATGATTGTTGGGCGTTTACAGGGCATTGTTTTCATTTTGTAACTAAAAAGTGTGAACGATGGAAAACACAATGTCATGACTGCCCGTTGAAGAACGAATACCCCAATACTTTCTTTGATAGATCGTGGGAACACTTTGAGTTGAAGAAAACATTATTTGGTGGATGTAAGAATCTTACGATTGTGCCTGTTTCTGGATGGTTGGGTGATTTTGTGAAAGAGTCTTTTTTGAAAAACAAACGCATTGAGATAATTCGTAATGGAGTTGATCTCGAAACTTTCTTGCCATCTTGCAATAAACTTTCTGCAAAGGATGCTAAGTTTCGTGTGATTGCTGTTTCGAGTGTATGGTATGCAGACAAAGGAGAATTGGATATCTACAAACTTAGAGAGATGTTGCCGAAGGAGGACTTCGAGATTACTATGGTCGGACTCTCGGCTGAGCAGGCTAAGAACTTGCCCTTTGGCATCAGAGGTATTCAACGTACACAGAATGTTCAAGAGTTGGTACAACTCTATTCAGAGGCGGATGTGTTGATCAATCCTACCTATGCCGATACTTTCCCAACAGTTAATCTTGAAGCATTAGCATGTGGAACACCAGTCATTACTTATAGAACTGGAGGATCCCCTGAAGCAATTGACAGCAAAACGGGCATTGTTATAGAACAAGGAAGTGTGGTAGCTTTGGCTAATGCAATTATGAATATGAAGAAGCATCCACTATTGTCTGCCGATTGTAGAAAACGTGCAAAAGAGCTCTTCGACAAAGACAAGTGTTATGAGAAGTATATTGCGTTGTATGAACATTTGATTAAAGGGTAAGAGTTCATATTCGTCTCAAACATGATTTCATCAAGGTATTATATAGGACGTGTGGATATAAAATAATATTAAATGGAACAAACTAATCAACGACTTTGGATTGTATCGGAATTGTTTCCGCCAGATGAGACATCTACGAGCTATATTCTTGGCAGAATAGCCAATGTAATGGTGCAGAAATATCGAGTGGGCGTGATTTGTGGCCCGGAAATATATGATAAGCGCAAGAGTCTGGACGAGAATAGCAGTTTTCGTTTAGACGAGAGTGTTGAGGTTCATCGTGTAGAGGGAGCGGATTTGGATAAGAACACAATGAGAGGTAAGGTGCTTTCGTTCCTACTGATGAGTCGAAGAATGATGGCTCTGGTGCGCAAGTATGTGCGGCGGGAAGATAAGGTGCTGATGGTGACGAATCCTGCTCCTATGGTTCCGCTGATGGCACGCCTTAAGACGAAGGTTGGCTTTGAATTGAATATCTTGGTACACGACGTATTCCCAGAGAATACAAAGCCTGCGGGATTTAAACTGCCTATGTATGGGCTGATTAAGCGCATATTTGATAAGGCATATAGTAAGGCAGATCAACTGTTATCCTTGGGACGTGACATGGAAGACGTGCTTGTGCGGAAAGTAGAGAACGTAGAGAAAATTAAAGAACGTCAACCAAGGTTTACCATTATCGAGAATTGGGCAGATATTGAGACCATAAAGCCGCAACCAGTGCCGGAAGGAAAGATAATATTGGAGTATGCCGGTAACATCGGACGTGTGCAAGGTTTGGATAAGGTGATGGATATGTTGCCAGAGGAGGTGGAACTACACCTCTATGGGACAGGGGCAATGGAGGAGAAACTGAAAGCTCGTAAACAAAAAAATGTATTTTTTCATGGACCTTATTTCCGTTCGCAACAGAATGAGGTATTGGCGGCTTGTGATATCGCCTTGGTAACCCTTCAGGAAGGAATGTATGGACTTGGAGTACCTTCCAAGACATATAACATTTTAGCTTCTGGTCGTCCTGTGCTTTTCCTTGGCCCTAAGAATAGTGAGATTGATCTTCTGGTACGAGAGAATGGGATTGGTTATTGTGATTGGCCTAAAAAATGGGATAAGGCGGAACTGGCTGAGATGGGGCGGAGAGCGCGAGATCTGGCTGAGAAAGAGTATTCAGAAAGAATCATATTAGAAAAATTCTTGAAAGTAATATAATGGAAAAACTTCTGTTTACCGGCGGTACTGGTTTTTTGGGCAAGAATGTCCGGCCAATATTGGATAAGATGTATGAGGTGGTTACTTGCGGGATAACTCCAGATGATATGATAAAGGCTAATTTGGCGAAGGAGGTTCCTGCTTTGAATCAACATTTTGATGTGGTGCTGCATGCTTGTGGAAAGGCGCATGTGATCCCAAAGACAGAGGCAGAGAAACAAGCATTTTACGATGTGAACTATCAGGGGACAATAAACCTCTGTAAAGCAATTGAGAAGGTTGGGGCCCCGAAGGCGTTGATTTTCATAAGTACTGTGGCTGTGTATGGCTGTGAGTTTGGAGACTTGATTACGGAGGAACATCCGCTGGTGGGCACTACTCCATATGCAGATAGCAAGATTAAGGCAGAGGAGTATCTAACTCAATGGAGCAAGCGCCACGGTGTTGTTCTTGGGATACTTCGGCCGTCTCTTCTTGCCGGTATAGGTGCACCGGGTAATTTGGGCGCAATGGTAAATGGTGTAAAAAAAGGTTTTTACATGAATATTGCCGGGGGAAAAGTCGTAAAAAGTATCTTAATGGCAGAAGATATTGCCAATATCCTACCTGCATTGGTAAAGAAAGGTGGAATTTACAATGTGTGTGATACTCGGCAGCCTTCATTCGGGGATTTATCAGCTTCTGTGGCTCGTCAGTTAGGAAAGCATAAACCTATCTCGATTCCTTACTGGATGGCCAAGTGTATGGCGTTAATAGGGGATTGCCTCGGGGCAAAAGCTCCCATCAATAGCTATAAACTGAAGAAAATGACGAAAAGTCTAACGTTTAGTAATGAGAAAGCGCGTAAGGAACTTGGGTGGGAGCCACTGGATGTGCTGACGAATTATAGGATATGAAAGACAAAAAGATTAATTGCTTATAGGGCAGATTGGAATAATTGATGGCTAAATTTAACCGAAATTGAAATAATATAGGAGATATTGGATGTAGCTACTTTACAAGATCTTACTACTATGGTATTTGGTAAAATTAAAAATATTTTACCTGATTAAAACCATATCGCTCAATCAAAGTATTGCCTAATCGAGAGATTATTATAAAAAGTATTATGAATATATGCCTAATATACGGAATCATATTGATGGTTCTTTTTGTCTTAGAGCTATTGTATTTTAGGATTGCTGACAAATTCAATATCATCGATAAACCGAATGAACGAAGCAGTCATTCCTCGATCGTATTGCGAGGCGGAGGAATCATTTTCCTGTTGGGAGCTTGGATCTGGAGCGCATTCTTCGGGTTTCAGTATCCGTTGTTTCTTGTGGCAGTGACGCTGGCTGCCGGAATTAGTTTTATTGATGATATTCATTCCCTTCCGGATTCGGTCAGACTTATAGTCCAATTTGCGGCAATGGGGCTTCTTATTTGGCAGCTTTTCATTATGACTGGAGATGATTCTTTTATCAAGTCAACTGGACTATGGATGAAGATGGGCTTTATCGCTGTGGCTCTTATCGTATGCGTAGGAGCGACGAATATCTACAACTTCATGGATGGCATCAATGGTATTATGGCCGGTTATTCAGCCGCAGTTCTTTTGCCGCTATTGTTTGTTAATCGGATTTACAATTTTGTAGATACCTCTTTCCTGGTTGTTGCATTGTTAGCCATAATAGTGTTTTCATTTTTCAATTTCAGGCCAAGAGGTAAGGCAAAATGCTTTGCCGGGGATGTGGGTAGTGTCGGAATAGCATTTATTCTTTTGTTTGCCATCGGTGCACTGATCGCCAAGACGGGAGATATTACATGGCTCGTATTCCTGCTTGTATATGGCGTAGACGGCTGTCTGACTATATGTCACAGGATTCTTTTGCATGAAAACCTTGGACAGGCTCACCGTAAACATGTCTATCAACTTATGGCCAATGAACTGAAAATAAGCCATCCGGTAGTATCTTTGATTTATGCCTTCATCCAATTAGTGGTATCTGTTGGATTCATATATCTGATACCTAACGATGTTAGGGCACATTGGATGTATTTGTTAGGCGTTTTTGTCCTGTTGAGTGTTCTATATATATTATTCAAGAAGAAATATTATCATCTTCATGAAGAGTATTTAAGAAATACTTCAAAATAACGATATTTTATCATGTTGATCGACGATAAACTTTTGGATGAGGTGGCTGCGAAGGCGAAGGCGTCGGAGCGGCTGCGGATGAACTACAATCTGCACGAGACATTGGATGCCAAGGCGCAGCGGTTGTTGAATGCCCTGGAGCCGGGTACGGTATTGCCGATTCATCGGCATCCGCATACGGCGGAGACCTATATGCTGCTGCGGGGGCGCATCGATGTGATGTTCTACGATGATACCCGTCGGGAGATTCAGCGCTTCGGGCTCGATCCCCGGCGAGGCAACTACGGAGTTCAGATACCGAAGGGGCAGTGGCATACGTTGGAGGTGCACGAAAGTTCCGTGATCTTCGAGGTGAAGGACGGTCCCTATACGCCGCTGACGCCGGAGGACATGCTGTGATGGTATCAATGAGATAACAAAGGCAACTTCAAAAGGGCAGGCCGACGATTCGATTC